>Ga0080004_1236255_pt1 | contig 107299 bp, 101 predicted proteins | sample WasSprMetagenome_FD_69207 | JGI IMG/M metagenome (GOLD analysis project Ga0080004, IMG submission 69207) | Sulfidic aquatic microbial communities from Washburn Spring, Yellowstone National Park, USA - WS (SPADES assembly) (version 2) | ecosystem: Environmental > Aquatic > Thermal springs > Hot...
CCTTAACCGTGCTTAAGGAATTGGGGTATAATGGTCCTGCCCATAATCTTGGACTGGATTAGCGCTGATTTGATTCTATCTTGTGATAAAGAGGTTGGTAACGATCTATTGGCCCATTACACATGCTATCAGCCATCAGACTTTCCAGTTCTTTGAAATTGGGTTATTCTTGAGTTAAAAGTGGGGGCCATAGAGCAAGTTAATTCCGGCTTAAATCCCTAACCCTAAGGCTTTAAGCGCCAGGGCTGGCTGGAGACCTAAATTTGCTCATCAGTCCACAGCCAAGAAAACTAGAAAGCCCTGGGCGTGTACCCCCCATAAACTCGGCCTGCAGGGGGTGCATGCACGATTTGTCAGGCTAAGCCGCCTGGCGTTGATAAGAACGGAGTGGCGTAAACTTGACAATTTGGAAAATCCGGGTATAATGTAAATAGTGCAAATTGTGCACAATTGTGCAATGCTCGGCTCGCTGGGGAGCTTGCGATGAATCTTGCAGATATACTTGATCGGCGTTTTATAGTTTGCAATTTGAATGCTCGGAGTTCTGAGGAAGCCATCCGAGTTTTAGCGCGCAAGCTTTACGAGGAGGGCTTTGTCAAGGAAAGCTTTGAGGAGGCTGTCTTAAAGCGGGAGAGTGAAATGCCCACAGGCCTCCCCATAGGCGAGATAAACGCTGCCATTCCCCATGCAGATATTGAACATGTATTGAAGCCTGCCCTTGCAGTAGCTACATTAGCCTCCCCTTTGCCTTTCCGCATAATGGTGGAGCCCGATAATACCGTTGATGTCAGGATCATTTTCCTTCTGGCCCTCAATGAGCCTCATGCTCAAATCAAAATGCTACAAACTATAGCTACAGCTCTTCAAGACCCTCTATTGCTTCAGGAACTGGTTAAAGCTCACTCAGCTGAGGATATATACCGTATCCTTACTCAAATAAAGATAGAAGGGGATGAAACTGAAAGGGCAGGTTTAAAGAATTCAGAAAAACGAAAAAGGAGGTGATGTAAAGTGGTAGGAAGGCCTAAAGTCATTTTAGTAGCCTGTGGTACAGCTATCGCTACATCTACGGTTGTTGCTAAGGCTATAGAAGAAGGCCTTGCGGCGCGAGGCATCAAAGTTATAACGCGCCAGTGCAAGGCGGCTGAGGTCCCTTCATTAGCACCGGGAGCAGATTTGGTCGTGACCACCACTCCTGTGCCGACTAATTTAGGGGTACCAGTAATTAAAACTTTGGCTTTCCTTACAGGGGTCGGTAAGGAAGAGGTCCTCGACCAAATTGCCAAAATACTAACCGAAGGAGGCTAAAAATGGAAGCCATAATAAACGCAATCAATTTCATCAAAGAACTAGGCCCAACGGTGATGATGCCTATCATGATTTTCATCCTGGCGTTAATCTTAGGGGCAAAGCCGGGTAGGGCCTTTAGGGCGGCCGTGACCATAGGTATTGCTTTCGTGGGCATTAACTTGGTCATAGGCCTGATGTGGACCAACCTGGGAAATGCTGCCCAAGCGATGGTAGAGCGCACAGGGGTGAAGCTGGATGTCATTGATGTAGGCTGGCCCTCAGCAGCTGCTATCGCTTTCGGTGGCACGGTGGGTACTTGGATTATCCCTCTGGCCCTGTTGGTCAACATTATTATGCTGGCTGCTCGTCTGACTAAGACCCTCAACATTGATATCTGGAACTTCTGGCACTTCGCTTTTACCGGTTCTTTGGTCTACGTCGCCACAGGTAACCTCTGGCTGGGATTAACTGCTGCTGCCCTTAATGCAGCTATTGCCCTCTTCCTCGCTGACTGGACTGCTCCTGCTATTCAGAATTTCTACTCGTTGCCAGGCATTTCTATCCCTCATGGTTTCTCAGCGGCTTATGTACCTCTGGCTATCCCCTTGAACAAGTTGCTTGACATGATACCAGGAGTGAGGGACTGGAAAGCTGACCCCGAAACGATTAGACGGCGCTTCGGCGTCTTCGGCGAACCAATAGTAATTGGTGTCATCTTGGGGGCAATCCTTGGCATCCTCGCCGGCTACAATCTCAAGGGCGTGCTGCAATTGTCCATCAACCTGGGTGCCGTAATGTTGCTCTTGCCCACGATGGTGAAAATCCTGATGGAAGGATTGATTCCCGTCTCAGAGGCAGCCCGAGATTTTATGGCCAAGCGCTTTGCTGGTCGTGAATTTCGCATTGGCTTGGACTCCGCTATCTTGATTGGTCACGAGTCGGCTATCGCTACGGCTTTGATCTTAGTGCCTATTACAATCGCTCTGGCTATTGGCCTGTCAACGATTGGCCTTAACCGAATCCTCCCCTTCGCCGACCTGGCTGTGATCCCCTTTATGGTCTGCATGATTGCTCCCATCACTAGGGGCAACATTGTGCGGGGGGTGATTATCGGCACCGTGGTCATTGCCATCGGCCTCATGTTAGGTACTACTTTCGTGGATCTACACACCAAGGCAGCCATTGATGCCAAGTTCACGATGCCTGCCGGGGCTACACTTATCTCCAGCATCTGCGACGGAACTAATCCACTCACCTGGACTATTCTACAATTCTCTAAGCTTTCTTGGCTGGGGATGCTAATACTATTAATAATCATAGGCATCTTGTTCTTCTTCTTCCTGAGGAATGAAAAGGCTTGGGTTGTAATTGCTGGCGCCCCCAAAGAAGTAGAGAAAGAGTCGTCCTAACGAAGCCAAGTGCTTTAATTAACTTTGCCGGGGCACTAATCTCCTTGGTGCCCCGGCAAAGTTCTCTTACGAAAATGCAATTTTAAAGATATGGTTGGAAAAGAAAAAGAGCATTTACTGGCAGAGATAGCTATACTTTATTATTATGATGGGCTTACTCAAGAAAAAATTGCCCAAAGATTGGGGCTTTCCCGGTCCGCTGTGTCCAGGATGTTAAGTGAAGCTCGCCGTAGAGGCATCGTTGAAATCCATATAAATTACTTGTGGGAGACCGACCAGTCCCTTCAAAACTCTTTAACAGAACGGTTTGGCCTCGTTACGGCCAGAGTGCTGAGAGTAGAAACAGAGGATTACAAAAGGATTCTACATGGGCTTGGTACCCTTGCAGCTCGTTATATTGAGGGTATACTTAGAGAGAACTCTGTACTCGCTATCGGTTGGGGAACCGCCGTTCACCAAGTGGTCGAGGCTTTCAGGCCGATGAGAATCCCTGGTATCCAAGTAGTGCAGATGATTGGGGCAGTTGGCTCAGGTGATCCATTTATAGATGGGCCTGAATTGGCAAGGATTCTTGCCCAAAAACTGGGTGGTAAATGGCATTACCTCCATGCTCCACTTATTGTCAAAGAAGAAGCGTTGCAGAAAGCCCTTATAGCCGAACCTCGGATCAAAAAGACGTTAGAGCTTGCTACCAAAGCTGATGTTGCTATCGTGGGCATTGGCTCGGTAGAACCCTCTATATCCAGTCTTATCCGGGCGGGGTACATAACCTTAGAGGAATTAGCTGTAATTAGGGATAAAGGGGCTGTTGGTGATGTGTGCGCTCGCCATTTTGACATCTATGGCCGGATTCTGGATATTGACATCAACCGGCGCATTGTAGGTATAACCCTTGAACAGCTCAAAAAAATCAGGTGTGTCGTAGGTATAGCAGGGGGAAAAACAAAGGCCCCAGCTATACTTGGGGCGTTGCGAGGCGGATTTATTGATGTGCTGGTCACTGATTGCGAAACTGCAAAAGAGGTCCTACGACTTGACAGGGAGACGTAAGTTCTTTGGCCAATTTTTAAGTGATTATGGAGGCTGGTTATGGATTTAAAACCTGAAAGGCTTGTGGAAGCTCTTAAAACCATGTATCTCATACGCTATTTTGAGGAGAAAGCTGAAGAATTATATATGCTTGGGATGGTACATGGCACTATGCACCTCTCCGTAGGCCAGGAAGCATCAGCTGTAGGTGCTATCTTCGCCCTTGAACCAGAGGACTACATCCTAAGCACACATCGAGGTCACGGACACTGTATAGCCAAAGGTGCTGACGTCAAACTTATGATGGCCGAATTTCTGGGCAAGGAGACAGGCTATTGCCGTGGGCGGGGCGGTTCAATGCATATAGCTGATATGAAAACTGGGAATTTAGGAGCAAATGGTATTGTAGGTAGTGGTATCCCCATAGCAGTTGGGGTAGGGTTAGCCCTTAAGCTACAGAAGAGCAAGCGGGTGGTGCTTTCCTTTTTCGGTGACGGTGCAGCTAACACTGGCTCTTTCCATGAAAGCCTTAATATGGCTGGTATATGGCGCTTGCCTGTGGTGTTCCTTTGCGAAAATAATCAATACGCTATGTCTACCCCTGTAACCAAAGTGCTTCCTGTTGAAAATATTGCCGATAGAGCCTATGCTTACGGGTTTCCTGGTGTGGTAGTTGATGGCAATGATTTCTTCGCCGTATACGAAGTTACCAAGGCCGCTGTAGAACGGGCTCGTCGTGGCGAGGGCCCGACTTTGGTTGAATGTAAGACTTATCGCTGGAAAGGGCATTCTAAAAGTGATCCTCAGCGTTACCGCACAAAAGAGGAAGTAGAAGCTTGGAAAAAGAAAGACCCTATAGCTCGTCTTCGCACTCATCTTATAACCAACGGGATACTAAGTGAAGAAGAAGCTGCCGAGATAGAGGAAGAGGCAAGAAAAGCAATTGAAGAAGCAGTGAAATTTGCTATGGAAAGCCCAGAGCCTTCGCCCGAAAATATAGAAAAGGAGGTATACGCTTAAATGCGGGAACTTAGATACGTAGAGGCAATACGTGAGGCTTTGCGGCAAGAAATGCGTCGCGATGAGAGGGTCTTCCTCATCGGTGAGGATATCGGCGTCTACGGGGGAGCATTTGGTGTAACCGATGGCCTTTTGGAAGAATTCGGGCCAGAGCGGGTTATAGATACCCCCATTTCCGAACAAGCTATAATTGGAGTGGCTGTGGGAGCAGCATTAGTAGGGATGCGGCCCGTGGCCGAAATAATGTTTATGGACTTCGTAACTTTAGCTATGGAGCAGATTGTCAACCAGGCGGCCAAGATTCACTTTATGTTCGGTGGAGCTGCCTCAGTGCCAATAGTTATTAGGACGCCCGCAGGAGCAGGGACAGGAGCAGCAGCTCAGCATTCCCAAAGCTTAGAAGCTTGGTTTGCTCACGTGCCCGGGCTTAAAGTGGTGATGCCAAGCACACCTTATGATGCTAAAGGTCTTTTGATTTCGGCTATAAGGGATGATAATCCCGTCATTTTCATTGAACATAAGCTTCTTTACCGCACCAAGGGGCTTGTCCCCGAAGAAGAATATACAATTCCATTAGGAACCGCTGAAATCAAGCGAGAAGGGCGTGACGTCACAGTTATAGCCACTTCCCTAATGGTAGTACGGGCTTTGGCAGCGGCAGAGAAGTTGGCCCAAGAAGGCATTGAAGTAGAGGTTGTTGATCCCAGGACTCTTAAGCCCCTTGATGTGGAAACCATTCTAAAATCGGTGATGAAGACTGGGCGGGTGCTTATTGTGCATGAAGCCCCGTTGACTTGTGGCTTTGGAGCTGAAGTTTCTGCAAGGATAAGCGAGAGCGAAGCTTTTTATTATCTTAATGCCCCTATACGGCGATTAACAGGTCTTGATGTGCCCATACCCTATAACCGTAATTTGGAGCGGAGTGTAATACCTCAAGAGGAAGACATCATTCGGGCCGTGCGAGAACTTGTGGAAAAAAGTTGAGGAGGAAAAACCCAATGGCCGTGGAAGTATTAATGCCTAAGCTTGATATGACGATGGAAGAAGCCACCATAATCCGATGGCTTAAGCAGGAAGGAGAATGGGTGGAAAAAGGTGAGCCTATCTTGGAAATTATGACCGAGAAAATAGTTATGGAAGTAGAAGCCCCAGCCTCAGGAATTTTAGCAGGCATAAGGGTCGGCCCAGACGATGTAGTACCGGTTGGCCAGGTAATAGCTTATATCTTGGCTCCAGGGGAAAAATTAGAGGATGTGGCAAAAGTGCCCCCCAAGGTTCCTCCGTTGAAGGCTCCAGCCCAACAGGAAATCAAGCCCATTGAGAAGGTTACCCCGCAATTTGAAAAAGTACGTGCTACCCCAGCTGCCCGCCGCTTGGCACGAGAACATGGCATAGACTTGACAAAAGTAACCCCTTCTGGCCCTCACGGTGAAGTTGTAGAAGAGGATGTAATCGCATATATGAAGAGCCTTTCCGAAGCAGTTTCTATTCCCTCCAGAGGTCCCCGAATTGCAGAAAAGATTCCTCTTCAAGGATGGCGAAAGATTACTGCTCAGCGGATGCAACAAAGCAATGAAATACCCCAGATAGCTTTGACTGTAGAAGTTGATATGTCAGAGGCGGCTCGCAAGCGAGGGCCATGCTCATTTACCGCCGTTATTGTGCAAGCTGTAGCTCAGACATTGAGGAAGTACCCCGTTGTTAATTCTTCCCTTCAGGGGGACGAAATAATCATTTACAAGGACATCAACATAGGTGTAGCAGTGGACACTGAACAGGGCCTTATAGTGCCAGTTGTGAAAAATGCCGATGAGAAAAGCCTCTCAGAGATAGATAAAGAAATTAAGGAGTTGGCCAGGAAAGCCCGCGAGGGAAGACTGGCTTTGGAAGAAGTTTCAGGAGGCACTTTTACGGTCTCAAACCTGGGGATGTTCGGGATTGACAATTTCCAAGCTCTTATCAACCCGCCTCAAGGAGCTATTTTGGCCGTAGGGGAAATACAAGATAGGCCTATGGCGATAGGAGGGCATATTGAAATTCGCCCAACAATGAAAATGACCATTTCAGCCGATCACCGTATCCTCGATGGAGCTACAGTAGCACGCTTCCTTGCTGACGTCAAAGTTGCCTTAGAGCAACCAGCGCCAAAGTTAGAAGAAATCAAAGAGACTCCCAGGGTAGCTATCGTAGGTGGTGGGTTCGGTGGATATTCAGCAGCTTTACGAGCTGCTGAATTGGGAGCTTATGTCACCTTGATAGAGAAAGATAAACTCGGAGGTACTTGCCTTAATGTGGGTTGCATACCTACTAAAATCCTCTTAGAAACAGCTAATCGCGTGCTAAGTCTGAGTGAATTAGAGGAGCATGGCCTAAAAGTAAATGACTGGTCCCTGGATTTTAAGGTTGTCCAGGAGCGCAAGGGGCGCATAGTTGGGAAACTTGTTAATTCCTTGGAGCAGCGTCTCAAACGAGCAGGGGTGCAAGTCGTAAAAGGATTTGCTCGCTTTGTCTCAACTAACCGGCTCGTAGTGGAAAAGGGAAGCGGGGAGACAATTGAGGTCGAAGCGAACAAAGTTATTGTGGCTACAGGGTCAGAGGCGAGTCTTATAGCTGGTTTACCTAAAGCACTAACAAGTACTGAGGCTCTTGAACTCGTGGAAATACCCAATAGCCTTCTCATCGTTGGAGGCGGTGTTATAGGGGTGGAGTTCGCGTGTATTTTTTCAACTTTTGGCAGCAAAGTGACAATAGTAGAAGCTCTTCCCAGAATCCTCCCTACTGAGGACAAAGACATCAGTGAAGCTCTGTTTAAGGCGCTCCAACGCCGAGGTATTGAAATTCTAACGGGGGCCACTGTTGAGGGTACAGATGGGGAAGAAGTAATAATTTCCACACCCAAAGGTCAGAAAAGGTTACAGGCCGAAAAAATCCTTGTTGCTGTAGGTCGCAAGCCCTATACTGAGGGCTTAGGTTTAGACAAAATAGGAATTCATACCTCTAAAGGGGCCATTATAGTGAATGAATTTATGGAAACGAACGTGCCAGGAGTTTATGCCGTAGGTGACGTCACAGGTAAGTATTTCCTGGCTCACGTGGCTGCTGCTGAGGGAGAAGCAGCAGCGGAAAATGCTTTGGGCAAGAAACGCTTCATGAATTACGCCGCAGTGCCTCGTTGTATATTCTCTATGCCCGAAATAGCCGCCGTAGGCTTGACCGAAGAAGAAGCTCGGTCTCAAGGCTATAAAGTAAGTGTAGGGGTGTACCCTTGGACCGGCGTGGAGAAAGCCCTTATTGAAGGACACACCGAGGGCTTGGTAAAGGTGGTTGCAGCCGAAGGGGAACTCTTAGGGCTACACATAATAGGCTATGAGGCTTCCAACTTGATCATGGAGGGGGTATTAGCCGTAGCCCTTAGTATGCCTTTAGAGCGTTTGGCTTCGCTAATGCATCCACACCCTACATTAGCAGAAGCCGTTCAAAGAGCAGTATACAAAGCCTTGCGCGAAAGTTCTTGAGCTGTAGGAGGGAATAGTGCCAGAAATAACCCTCGTTTTACGTAATAAAGTTGGGCTACATGCTCGCCCAGCTTCTTTATTTGTGCGGACAGCTAATAAATTCAAGTGCAAGATTACAGTAAGCAAAGACGATAAAGAAGTAGATGCCAAGAGCATCCTTTCTGTATTGAGCTTGGGAGCCGAACAGGGAGATGCTGTGACTATAAAAACGCAAGGAGAAGACGAGGTGGAAGCCCTGGAGGCGCTCAAGGCTTTGATTGAAAGTAACTTTGGCGAAGAAGGATAAGATGCACGTCCATATGAGGTGATAGCAATGAAAAAGTTTAAAGGGCTTCCTGCTTCAAAAGGTGTTGCAATAGGCAAAGCTTTTGTCTATCAGGGTGAAGAACCGAGGGTTGTTTCAAACTTTATAGAGGATGTAGAAGGAGAACTCACTCGCTTAGAGCAGGCCTTGAAGACTTCCAGGGAGCAATTGGAGAAAATACGGGCGAAAGCCCAAGCGGAAGCAGGTGAAGAGGCAGCTGAAATTTTCGATGCCCATATACTCATATTAGAGGACCCCGTTTTCCTCGAGGGGGTGAAGGTTAAGATAGCTGAACAAAAAATAAACGCTGAAGCGGCCATAACTGAGGTGGTCCGTGAATATGCCTCCCTCCTCGCTTCGTTGGAAAGTGAGTACATGAAAGCCAGGGCTGCTGATGTAGAAGATGTAGGGAAACGGATAATACGGAATTTGATTGGTGTTGAAGAAACCTCGCTGGGGAATTTGTTGGAGCCTGTAATTGTAATCGCTCAAGACCTTGCTCCATCCGATACAGCCAAAATGCCTAAAGATAAGGTGCTGGCTTTTTGTACAGCCAGAGGCACTTTGACTTCCCACACGGCCATACTGGCTCGTGCTTTAGGCATACCTGCGGTAGTGGGTTTGGGCGATGAAGTCGTTGAATCCATCAAAACGGGCGATTTACTCATCGTAGATGGAGAAGAAGGGGTTGTGCTTTTGGCCCCCGCCCCTCAAGATTTAGAAAAATACCGGGAGCGGCAGAAGCATCTTGAAGTCGCGCGCTCTGAAGAGAAGCTTTTTGCCTGGAAAGAGGCGCGAACACAGGATGGATACCGCATTGAGGTGGCCGCTAACATCGGGGATGTAGAATCGGCCAAGTTAGCTATTGAATACGGTGCTGAAGGAGTGGGACTCCTGCGGACGGAGTTTCTTTATCTGGAACGCTCTACTCCCCCAACTGAAGATGAACAATACTCTGCGTATTGTGCTATTGCCGAAGCACTTGAAGGTCGTACCCTCATTATCAGAACCCTTGACATTGGAGGCGATAAACCTGTGCCTTACTTAAAAATGGCTCAAGAAGGTAATCCTTTCCTGGGTTGTCGAGGAATCCGCCTATCTTTGAAAGAAACGTGGCTTTTGGAGACCCAGCTGCGGGCAATATTGCGGGCCGCTTACCAGCACAATATTAAAGTGATGTTCCCGATGGTAGCTGATGTCTCAGAGGTACGTCGGGTTAAAGAATTAATGGCGGAAATTAGGAATGAATTGGAAAAGTCTGGAATTCCTTATGCGGAAGAAATTGAAGTCGGCATCATGGTTGAGACACCAGCCGCAGCCCTCGCAGCTGACATCCTCGCTGATGAGGTTGATTTCTTCAGCATCGGTTCCAACGACCTTATTCAATACACCATGGCTTGTGACCGTACTAATGAGGCGCTCTCATACCTCTATCAACCTTTACACCCTGTCATCCTAAGGTTGATAAAATGGATAATTGAAGCTGCTCACATTAAAGGAAAATGGGTTGGCATTTGCGGGGAGATGGGGGGAGAGCCCAAATGTATTCCTATTCTGGTGGGCCTGGGTATAGATGAGCTTAGTATGCAGCCGGCGGCAATTCCTACTGCTAAGCGAATAATTGGAGCTATAACCTTGCCTGAAGCCCGGGGTCTTGCTGAGAAAGCCCTCTCTTTTTCCACCCCTGAAGAGGTGAGCAATTTAGTTAGCTCTTGGCTGCGGGAAAGGCTAAAAATTTAGGCAATCGTAATAGCAAGCGGCAGTTTAGCCAGGCTTTCTATCCCGATTGGAGGGGTTCTTCCCTTAGCTCGCTGCATGCTTTCAAGCCGCTATGGCCCAAATCCAGGTGACAAAAACTTGGTTTAATTTGCGTTTGGGCCTGGGAGATTGTATAATCCCTCCAAATTTAGGCCTAAGGAGGTTGATATGTTGACTGTAAGAGAACGGCTTGGGGTTGAGCCTTCTGCCCTGTCCTCACGAGTGGAAGCTTTGGTTTACATCCAGTTTACCCAGCTCCAAGCCGCTAAAAGCCCTAAGGCTTTCCGAGAGCTTGTCGCTTCTTACCTCCCCTCCCGCTGGGCCGTAGTCCCCGGTTTTCTGCTGCCTCTTAAGGCTAACGCCGAATCCTTGGACTTCATCCCCCATCTGGATTTCATCATTTACGATTCCTTGCTCTATGCTCCCATTTACAGGGTAGACGATAACTTGGTCCTGCCGCTGGAGAGCGTGGTAGCAGCGGGAGATATAATACCTGTCCTCGCCCCGAGGGTTATGGAAAATTCTCTCAGGGCCTTGGCCGAGGTTAAGAGATTGGCCCCCAACATGAGCACTTACCTGATCGCCTTCAGGCCCAGTGTAAGGGAATCAACCCTGCGCAAGAGGCTCAGCCCACCCGAATCAGAGTACGAACTTGAGCTATTGCCCGATGTAATCTGTGCTTTCGGGGGAATGTACGTGGAAAAGAAGGGGCGGGAGTATTTCCGCTTTGATACCTTTGAGGACGAATTCGCCCTCTTCTACTACCGCATCGCCAAGGATATAGCGGCCAAGAGCGGGAATCAGGAATTGCTTTTAGGCTTGGAAGAGTTAGCGGAGAGGGATTCGTATAAAATCCTTTAAGAGCGGAGGGGGTGGATGCGAGTCCTTCTGATAAATCCGCCTTACAATATTCCTATTGAGACCAGAGCTTCCCCCCCTTTAGGGCTTGCATACCTCGTGGCTATCTCCGAACGCCGAGGGGATGAGGTAAGAGTGTGGGATGGGGAGGTGGACCCGGAGCCGCTGGAGAAAATCCTGGAAGAGTTCAGGCCCGAAGTTGTAGGGATTACGGCCACTACTGTGCAGATAAAGATGGCTTGGAAAACAGCCGAAAGGGTGAAGAAGGCCCTGAACGTGCCCGTGGTCCTGGGCGGAGTGCATCCTACCCTCATGCCCGAGGAGTCAATCTCCCATCCCGCTATTGATGTAGTTGTTAGGGGGGAGGGAGAGGAGACTTGGGAGGAGCTTACTTCTTCCCTGGAAAGAGGCTTTGACCCCCAGGCTTTGAAGCAAATCCGGGGGCTTACTTTCCGCACACCTTCTAGGGAAATAATCTCCACCCCTGATAGGCCCGTTATCATGGATTTGGACTCTCTGCCCTTCCCTTCCTATCGGCCTTTCAAGATGCACCTTTACACTAACCTTCAGCCTACCATAGACCACTTGCCCAGGGGAAGGAGCTTCCCAATCATGACCTCCAGGGGATGCCCTTACCGCTGCTCCTACTGTAGCCAAATAAGCCCACGTCGCTGGCGAATGCGCTCCCCTGAGAACGTCTTGGCCGAATGGCGTTGGCTTGTCAAGGATATGGGGGCGTTGGAGATAGGCGTTTTGGACGATACTTTTAACGTGGACAGGGAAAGGGTCATCAGGATATGCGAGCTTCTGATTAGGGAGAAGCTCAACCATGTCCCTTGGATAATGATAAACGGGATAAGGGCGAACCTTGTGGACAAGGAGCTCCTCCGTAAGATGCGGGAAGCAGGCTGCATCAGGGTTGCTTTCGGCGTGGAAAGCGGCGACCAGCGCATCCTGGACGAGGTCATCCACAAGCAGCTTACTTTGGAGCAGGTCAGGAATGCCTTCAAGTGGGCGAAAGAAGTAGGGTTGGAAACAATTGGCTTCTTCATCATAGGGCTTCCCGGCGAGACCGAGGAGACTATGGAGAAGACTATCCGCTTCGCCATAGAGCTTGACCCCTTGGTAGCCAATTTCTCCATAGCTACCCCCTTCCCAGGCACTGAAATGTACGAGGTTGTCAAGAGGGAAGGTAAACTGCTAATCAAGGATTGGGACGATTTTGCCTTCTTTGAAGGAAAGGCCCACTTTGAGATGCCTGGGATGCCGGCGGAGCTGGTGGAGAGGAAGTGGAGGGAGGCATACCGACGATTTTACCTCCGTCCCAAGCGGGTCCTAAAAGCCCTTACACGCAAGCGCACCTGGCTTGATTTGCCCAGGACTTTGAAAGTAGCTTGGAAAACTTTCACCGGCTACAAAAGGGGGAGGAGAGATGGGAATACTTGTTAACAAGGATACTCGGCTTATAGTCCAAGGCATAACGGGTAGGGAAGGCCGTTTCCATACCCGCAAGATGCTGGAATACGGGACAAAAGTAGTAGCCGGAGTCACCCCAGGCCGAGGTGGAGAAGAAGTAGAGGGGGTCCCGGTCTTTGACTCCGTGCGGGAAGCGGTTGAAGCCACAGGTGCTAATGCCTCAATAATCTACGTCCCAGCCCCCTTCGCCCCCGATGCCATATATGAAGCTGCCGATTCCGGCATACCCCTCATAGTCTGCATAACCGAAGGGATTCCGGTGCAGGAAATGGTCAAGGTGAAAAGCTACCTCAAGGCCAAGGGAGTCAGGCTTATCGGCCCCAATTGCCCTGGAGTGATAACCCCTGGGGAAGCGAAAGTAGGGATAATGCCTGGCCACATCCACATCCCAGGACCCGTTGGCATCGTCTCCCGCAGTGGAACCCTCACTTACGAGGTAGTCTATGCCTTAACCCGCAAGGGAATCGGCCAATCAACGGCAGTGGGGATAGGGGGCGACCCGGTGGTCGGAACCGATTTTATAGAAATCCTTGAGATGTTTGAAAAAGACCCCCAGACCAAAGCCGTTGTCCTCATCGGGGAGATAGGTGGTAGGGATGAGGAGCGGGCCGCGGAGTTCATATCCTCGGCCATGACTAAGCCTGTGGTGGCATTCGTGGCTGGCCGAACTGCCCCTCCAGGTAAGAGGATGGGGCACGCCGGAGCTATAATTGAGGGTGGAACCGGAACGGCTCAGGAGAAAATTGAGGCATTTAAAGCCAAAGGAATTCCCGTGGCTTCTCACCCCGAAGAGGTAGCCGAACTGGTGGAAAAATGCCTGTAAAGGTCCTGATAAAAGGGGCAGGAGATTTAGCCACCGGCGTAGCCTATCGGCTCCACCGGGTGGGAATGCTTGTGGCTATGACTGAAATCCCCAAGCCCACGGCTATAAGGAGGGCGGTGGCTTTTGCCCAAGCTGTCTACTCCGGCCTCCACACTGTGGAAGGGATAACTGCTCGCCGTGTGGAAAGCTTGGAGGAGATATTCAATTCCTGGGCGCGGGGTGAAATTCCGGTCATAGTGGACCCCGAAGCACGCATTCGGGAAAGGCTTAAGCCGCAAGTCTTGGTTGATGCGATAATGGCCAAGCGCAATACCAGCACCTCCATAAACGATGCCCCCATAGTCATAGCCTTGGGGCCTGGTTTCACTGCCGGTATTGATTGCCATGCCGTGGTTGAGACCAACCGTGGCCATTACCTTGGCCGAGTTATTTTGGAAGGGCAAGCCCAACCCAACACCGGAATCCCTGGAGAGGTCGGAGGGGAAGCGGAACGCCGCGTCCTCCGTTCCCCTGCCGATGGCCTATTCCGCCCATTGAAGGAAATCGGGGAATTTGTAGAGGAAGGGGAAACCGTAGCCGAAGTGAGCGGAGTGCCCGTTAAAGCCAGGATAAGCGGAGTGCTCCGGGGCATACTCTATCCAGGCCTGGAAGTGCGCCAAGGGATGAAGGTGGGGGATGTGGACCCAAGAAGAGTGCGGGAGCATTGCTTCACAATCTCCGATAAATCCCTGGCGGTGGCCGGAGGAGTGCTGGAAGCCATCCTCTACTTAAAGCGCTTGCTATCTATCCCCGATTGAAGGAGGTGTAAAATGTGCAGGATTGAGAGGGTCAAAGCGAGGGAAATCCTGGATTCCAGGGGTAATCCCACAGTAGAAGTAGAAGTCTTCTTGGAAGATGGCTCTTGGGGGAGAGCTGCTGTCCCCTCTGGTGCTTCTACCGGGGCCTATGAAGCTCTTGAGTTGAGGGACGGCGATAAGGCTCGCTACGGAGGCAAAGGTGTCCTAAAAGCGGTGGAGAATGTGGAAAAAGTAATTGCCCCCAAAATCAAAGGGATGTGCGCGCTGGACCAGCGGGCCATAGACCGGTTGCTTCTGGAGTTAGATGGGACTCCATCCAAATCCAAGCTTGGGGCTAACGCAATCCTTGGGGTATCTTTGGCCGTAGCTTGGGCTGCCGCTGCCTATTTGGGCCTGCCGCTCTACCGCTACCTTGGCGGGCTAAACTCTTGCGTAATCCCTGTGCCGTTCATGAACATCCTCAACGGTGGCAAGCATGCCCACGATTCTACTGACTTGCAGGAATTCATGATAGTGCCGGCTGGAGCTCCTTGCTTTGCGGAAGCCCTTCGCTGGGGGGCTGAAATCTACCACTCGCTCAAAAAAGTCCTGGCCTCAAAGGGCTACAGCACCAACGTCGGGGACGAAGGAGGCTTTGCCCCATCCCTCAAGTCCAACGAGGAAGCCGTGGAGCTCGTGTTAGAAGCGATTCAGAAAGCTGGGTACAAGCCTGGGGAAGAAGTATTCCTGGCCCTTGACCCAGCTGCCTCGGAGTTCTACGAAGACGGTCGCTATGTCCTCAGGAAAGAAGGGCGAGCTCTTTCCTCCGAAGAGATGGTGGAATTTTATGCTGGCTGGGTTGAGAAATATCCGATTATAAGCATTGAGGATGGGCTTTCTGAGGACGACTGGGAGGGGTGGAAGCTCCTTGCCAGCCGGCTTGGGGATAAAATCCAGCTTGTAGGTGATGACCTTTTTGTGACCAATGTGGAGAGGATAAAGAAAGGGATAGAGCTTGGCCTTGCCAATGCTGTGCTCATAAAGCCCAACCAGATAGGCACCCTTACCGAAACCTTGGAAGCGGTAGCTCTGGCCAGAGGTGCGGGTTGGGGGGCTGTAATCTCCCACCGGAGTGGGGAGACTGAGGATGTAACCGTAGCCCACTTGGCCGTGGCTACTGGGACCGGCCAAATAAAGACGGGCGCACCCTGTCGTAGCGAAAGGGTTGCCAAATACAACGAACTCTTGCGGATAGAGGAAGAACTGGGCTTATCCTCCCGGTTTGGTGGGCCAGTGCTTTTGGAAAAGTTCAAAAGCCGCAGGCAAGCAGGCTAAATTAGCGGCATTCTTGTCAAGGTGCGGTCTAAGCCTCCCTTCATCAAACTGAGGGGTTCATGGGGGCGAAGCCCCCATGACGGGAGCTTTGGGGGTGCCTCCCACAAAATCAAAAGAGGGGCCAGTGGCCCTATTTGAAACCCCGCCGCGAGTGGGACCCAAGACGCCGGCAAACACTAAACCCACGAAGGTAGGCAGATGGGGGTGGAGGGGGCGCAGCCCCCTCCCAGGGGGTTTGGGGGATGTGCCCCCAAAATTTTCAAAGAAGGGGAAAGTAGCCCACTCTTACAATTTTGGCCCCTTTTAACGTTGACATTTAGCCTTTAAAGAGGTAGAATTTTAAGGGCCCCTGTAGCTCAACTGGACAGAGCAGCGGACTTCGGATCCGCTGGTTGGGGGTTCGAGTCCCCCCAGGGGCAATTGATTAAAGCAGGAGGTTAACTATGAAAAAGTTTTGGCTTCCCCTTCTCCTCATCGCTGCTCTCGGCGTACTCGTTCTGCCCGCTTACGCCTCTCAGCCTGCCTCTGCTCCCGTCTATTACAGGGTGCGCTGGGGTGATACCCTTACCTCTATAGCTTGGAGGTATTGCACAAGCCCTTGGGCAATAGCCCGTTGGAACGGTATACCTGACCCTAACAAAATTTATGCCGGGCAAATCTTAGTGATTTACCCCGGATGCTACTATCCTCCCCAACCCCCTTGCGTCACCGTGCACTACGTATCCTACGGCGAAACACTCCTCAGCATTGCCCGGATGTATGGGGTAAGCGTTTGGGAAATTGCCCGGCTGAACGGAATATTCAACCTCAACCTAATCTATGTAGGCCAGCGTCTACTTATCCCCTGCTGGAACTAAAATTAAAAAGCCCCCTTGCGGGGGGACTATTTTGAATACCTGTCGGGGCGAGAGGATTTGAACCTCCGACCTCAGCGTCCCGAACGCTGCGCGCTAACCAGGCTGCGCTACGCCCCGTTCGGTATCTATTATAAGCCAAAAGGGCCTTCTTGGCAACTTTGACTGAGTAGGCAACTACGAAGCAGTGGCGTTCACTCCACAGATGTTCCATGCCTACGAACCCGTAAGCCTTGAGAGAGACCAAAGTCTCTTGACTTTTAAGACCGAACCGGTAAACTTACTCAAGGAGAGCTTGAAAGGATAGGCTAACTCCTGCTTTGAAGGAGGTTCTATGTACGAGAGGCTGATTTATTTGGACAATGCCGCTGCTACCCGCATGGATGAGCGGGTCTTGGAGGCAATGAGACCATACTTCTTTGATGTCTACGCTGTCGCAACGTCTCAATTCGGCTATTCCATAGGGCTGGATGCACGCGAGGCGCTTGAAAATGCTCGCGCTCGCATCGCCGCTGCCCTCGGCGCTGAGCCTGAGGAGTTTATCTTTACCTCCGGCGATACTGAGTCCAGCAATTTGGCCATCAAAGGCGTCGCGCTGGCCCTCGGAGATAAAAAGGGACGCCATCTAATCACTACACCGATTGAGGATTTCCCAGTCCTACACTCAATGCGGACACTGGAACGGCAAGGCTTTCGGGTTACTTACCTCCGCGTGGACGAGACCGGAAGGGTGGACTTGGACCACTTGCGAGAGTCAATCACACCGGAAACCATCTTGGTTTCCATCCAGACCGCTAATCAGGAAATAGGGACGCTTCAGGATATACGCGCAATCGGCGAAATCTGCCGGGAGAAAGGGGTGCTTTTCCACACCGATGCTACGCATGCTTTTACGCGTGTCCCAATAGATGTGCGGGAAGTTCCAGTGGACTTAATCACTGTCTCTGCGCACACAATTCACGGACCAAAGGGCATTGGTGGCCTGTACATCCGTAAGGGGACACCAATCAAAAAGATTATGGATGGCGGTTTCCAAGAGTTTGACTTGCGCCCCGGCTTGGAAAATATACCTGGCGCGGTAGGGTTCGCAAAAGCTGTTGAATTGGTCACGCCAGAAGAGACGGCTCGCCTGCAGAGGATGCGTGACCGGCTTTTGGAGCGATTGCTCAACGAAATTCCTCACACCCGATTGAACGGCCATCCCATCTACCGCTTACCACATAACGCCAATGTCTCTTTCCGATTTGTGGAGGGAGAATCGCTGCTTTTGCACCTGGACATGCGTGGTATCGCCGTCAGCACGGGGTCGGCCTGTTTCAGCCGTTCCCTGGAGGCCAGCCACGTAATCCTGGGCATTGGCGGTGACCACGAACGTGCCCACGGCTCAATCCGCTTCACTTTCGGTCGCTACAACAAGGAAGAGGAGGTGGATGTAGTCGTGGAGGCAGTGAAGGAGATTGTCCATGAATTGCGGCGCATCAGCCCATTGGGCAAAGAGTAAAAACTTTTGGAAAGGAGGTAAAATATGCCGTTGCCTTACAGCGAGATTGTAATGGAACATTTCCGCAACCCACGTAACGTGGGGCGGATTGAAGATGCCGATGCCAAAGCGGTTGAAGGAAGCCCAGCCTGCGGCGACATGGTCGCCGTCTACCTGAAAGTAGACCCTGAAACCCACGTCATTACCGACATCAAGTTTGAGTCTTACGGTTGTGCATCAAACATAGCCACCGGCTCCATCATAACCGAGCTGGCGAAGGGGAAAACGTTGGAAGAAGCGAAGAAAATCACTTGGAAGCAGGCTTCCGATGCCTTAGGTGGTCTTCCACCCCTTAAAGTCCACTGCTCCGTTTTGGCGGTGGATGCTTTGCGGGCGGCGATTGAGAATTACGAGGAAAGACATGGCCTGGTTAAAGAGCGTGAGCCAACTACGGTTGAATTCGTCCGTAAACGCCTTAAGCACGTGATGAACCCGCTTGTCGGATTGGACATAATTCGCACCAAACTGGTCAAAGAAATTGAGGTTAAGGACGGTGTAGTGCGGGTAGTGCTGGATATCCCGCCCGATCACCAATTTGCCTCTGTGATGAAGGAGGACATTGAGGAAAAATTGGGCCACCGTTGGGATGTGAAACAAGTTATTGTAGAATTTGCAGGATGAGGAGGAGCCATGGCCGAGATTTTAGTGGATTGCCGAGGGGAAACTTGCCCAGTGCCATTGGTGGAGACCCGCAAAGCCATCCGCCAAGCTAAGCCAGGCGATATAATTGTCGTGGTCGGTACTCACCCCGCTTCGCGAGAGGAGATACCGATGGCGGCGCGGGCTCTGGGGCTGGAAGTTCTGAGCATAGAAGGGACGGAAAACAACTGGACCATCCGAATACGCCGCTAAGGAGGGCTTATGGTCATAGTCTACACACAGAAAGGCTGACTCTTCTGTGACCGGGTGAAAGGGTTCCTTTCCGAAAACGGCATTTCATTTGTAGAACGAGATGTTGCGGAGGACCCAGCAGCCTTGCGGGAGTTGGAGGAGCTTGGGATAATGACCACCCCTGTGGTGCTGATTGGGGAAAAAGTTGTGGTTGGATTTGACCGAGCTCGTCTGGCCGCACTGTTGGGGATTGGCACTTCCCAAGCACCCTCTGAGCCTCCTTGCTGCTGCGGATAAAATTTAGGGAGGAGGTACTATGAACATGGAAAAGCAGCAACCCGAACGGCTTACTATCGTTTTGCACAGTGGCGACATGGACAAAGTATACAGCGCGCTGATTATCGGCTCTGGTGCATTGGCAATGGGTATGGAAGCTTCCATCTTCTTCACTTTCTGGGGGCTACAGCGGCTTAAGAAGAACGGCCTGGAAAAAGGTCCTCTATCCAAAATGAACTTCTTGGGCTTGGGCAAGTGGATGGTCAAGCGGCGGATGAAGAAAGCCAATGTTGCCACTTTGGAGAGGTTGATGCGGGATTTCAAGGAGCTTGGTGGCAAGGTCATTGCTTGCGAGATGACTATGGAGATAATGGGCATCCGCCGGGAGGACCTTAGGGAAGACTGGATTGATGCCTACGGGGCTGTTGGCACTTTCATCCAAGAAGCTCGCGGCTCTCAAATCACTCTGTTCATTTGATGAAGGAGGGTAAAATGCAGGCGAGAGAGAGCGTACCCGGTTCTCGCAATAAGCATCGCGTTCTCTTCTATGGGCTATCAACCTGCATTTGGTGCAAGCGAACTCGCCAATTCTTAGAGGAAAACGATGTAGCCTTTGATGTCGTCTACGTGGACCTATTGGAGGGCGCGGAACGCGATGCAGCTATAGAAGAAGTGCGCCGTTGGAATCCGGCCACTTCTTTCCCCACTTTAATCATAGACAATGAACGCAGCATCATCGGCTACCGGCCGAGGGAAATGAAGGAGGCTTTAGAGCTATGAGCGAAATACCGCGGGAGAAGGTAGAGGCTTTGTACCAGAAACTTTACGAAGAAGCCGAAGCTTCAGGCTACCATCTCAATCCTGACCGCGAGTTCACCTTAGCACTTGTAGAGAGCCTGCTCATCAATGAGGCTCGTTACGGCTACCGGGCTTGTCCTTGCCGTCTGGCTACCGGCGATAAGGAGAAGGATTTGGATATCATTTGCCCTTGCGATTACCGGGATGCCGACTTGTTGGAATGGGGTTCTTGCTACTGTGGCCTTTACGTCTCTGAGGAGGTATTGCGAGGGGAGCGACCTTTGCAGTCCATTCCCGAGCGTCGTCCGCCTGAAGGTCAGAGGCCTCAAGAGCGCAAACCCCGTTCCCCTACTCTTACCGAACTTCCCCTCCCTGTTTGGCGGTGCCGGGTTTGCGGTTATCTCTGTGCCCGGGAGCAGCCGCCTGCAGTTTGCCCGATTTGCAAGGCTAAGCAAGAGCGGTTTGAAAGGTTCTTGTAGCCTGCATACGGGTGGGTGCTGGGATTTCCCCAGCCTCGTGGGCTTTGGGTTTGCCAGGGGGCTCCGCCCCCTGGACCCCCGTTTTGCCCATCCCCGTGGGCTCAGGATTCGCCGGCGTTTTGGGTCCCACTCGTGGCGGGGCTGCAGGGGTGGCTGCTCGCCCCTTCTTTATTTTGGGGGCACATCCCCCATACCCCCTGGGAAGGGGCGCATCCCCCTCCACCCCCATTTCCCACCCCCGTGGGCTTAGGGTTCGCCAGCGTCTTGGGTCCCACTCGTGGCGTGGTTGCTAATGTGGCAACTCGCCCCCTCTTTTGAATTTGTGGGGGGACACCCCCACGGCCCCCCGCCATGGGGGCTTCGCCCCCTGGACCCCCTTTGCCCACCCTCGTAGGCTGAGGGTTTGCCGGCGTTTTAGGTCCCACTCGTAGCGGGGTGACAAGAGTGGCGGGCACGCCCCCAATTTGGTTTTGTGGGGGGGACACCCCCCACGGCCCCCCGCCATGGGGGCTATGCCCCCCTGGCCCCCCCCGATTGCCCACCCTCGTGGGCTGAGGGTTCGCCAGCGTTTTGGGGGGCAGGGGGTTAGGTCGGAAAGGCACATCCCCCATACCCCTTGGGGGGGGGCGGCCCCCGGTTTAAGGCGCAGGCCGACCTTTTTAAAGGGGGCTGTTTTCAGGCGGCTTGGAAGGGAGGGGAAATGCCCGGCGAATTCTACCCGGCGTTTGACATTAATCCTACCAAGTTGTAAAATCCCCCGTGGAGGGGGAAAGATGCGGAAATTTTTCCTTTCGGTTTTGCTTATACTTTTGCTGGCTGCCTCTTACGGGGCCGGCTTCGGCACCCATTGGCTTATCTCCAAAAAATCCTCACCACAATTCGGCCTCTTCTGGGAAGCCCTGGAAATCCTCAAAAGGGATTTCTACAAACCGCTGCCCGACGACCGCCAGATAACTTACGCCGCTATAAGAGGGGTTGTAAGCCAGCTGGGCGACCCTTACACCGTATTCCTGGAACCTCAGGCCAGGAGCTTGGAGAAAGAGACGCTAAAGGGGGAATTCGGAGGGATAGGCGCTTGGGTGCGCAAGACCGAAGATGGCCGGTTTATACTTACCCCTATGGATGGATACCCCGCTCAGAAGGCAGGGGTTAAAGACGGGGATGAGCTTATCAGAGTGGACGAAACGAACATAACCCCCGAAATGCCCATTGAACAGGTCCTTACCATTGTGCGAGGCCCTGTCGGGACCTACGTGAATATTGTGGTGCGGAGGGAGGGGGAGGAGCTCTCTTTCAGGATAAAGAGGGAGAGGATAGAAACGCCATCAGTTGAGTGGAAACTCCTGAAGCCTGAGGTAGCATACATCAAAATTGCCAGTTTTACCGAAAGGACCCCCAAAGAGCTGGAGCAGGCCCTCAGAAACCTCCAGAGCCAAGGGGCTTCAAAGCTTGTCCTGGACCTCAGGGGAAATCCTGGCGGGCTTATTGATTCGGCTTTGAAGGTGGGAGGCTACTTCCTCAAAAGCGGCGTTATGCTTCACGAACGCTACAAGGATTCCCTCAAGTCCTACGAGGTAGCAAAAGCACCTATGGTGGTGGACTGGCCCATGGCCGTCTTGGTGGATTCAGGCACGGCCAGTGCTGCCGAGATAGTAGCAGGGGCACTTCAGGAAAGCGGAAGGGCTAAGCTCATCGGAGAAAGGACTTACGGCAAAGGCTCGGTTCAGTGGGTATACGATTTGAGCGATGGCTCTTCCCTTCATGTGACCGTCGCCCAATGGTTTACCCCAAATTACCGCAAGGTAGAAGGGAACGGCCTTGAGCCCGATATTAAGGTGGAGCCAAAAGAAGAAGTTGATGCGTGGATAGAAGAGGCACTCTCATTTTTGGGGAAAGGAGGTAATCAATGAAAGCTCTGCGGATTTCAGCCATGGCTCTATTGGGAGCTCTGCTTGCCTTGACCTCATTCTTCGTCGGGATGGGCGTTGGGGTACGGCAAGTTCCCGTCCCTAAAGCTATTCCCGCAGCTACACCGACTTCTGTCCCAACCCCGGAAACCGGAGTGGATTTTTCCGTATTCTGGGAGGCTTGGGGCATCCTTGAGCGGGAATTCTACGGAGAAATCCCCCCGGCCGAAGAGAGGATGTATTCGGCCATAAGAGGTGTGATTTCTTCCCTGGGCGACCCCTACACCTCGTTCCTTGACCCGAAGCAGGCTTCCGTGGCTCGGCAGGATATAACCGGAAGCTTTGAAGGTATAGGGGCTATAGTGGATATGAAGGAAGGGAAGCTGGTCATTGTGGAAGTGATAGAGGGACAGCCTGCGGAGAAAGCCGGGCTCAAGAGCGGGGACATAATCCTTAAGGTGGACGATAAGCCCATTGAGAACATGACGCTCTTGGAGGCAGTCCTCCTCATCCGTGGTCCCAAGGGCACCCCAGTTAAGCTTACGGTCTATCGGGAGGGGCTTGAGGAGCCGTTTGAGGTAACCATAATCCGCCAGCGGATTGAAATCCCCACCCTTTCCTACAAGATGTTGGACGGTAAAATTGCTTACATAAAGCTAAGGGAGTTCAATGAGATTGCCTCTGAAAAGCTCAAGGAAGCCCTCAGAGAACTCATCCCGCAAAAGCCGGTTGGGATAATCTTAGACCTCAGGGGCAACCCTGGTGGATTGCTCTCGGTAGCTGTAGAAGTGGCAAGCCAATTTGTGGATAAAAGCCCAATCCTGATTGAGAGGACTAAGAGCGGACAGGAGAAACTCTTCAAAGCTGTGCCCGGAGGCTTAGCTACCGATCCCTCAATACCTTTGGTCGTCCTTGTCAACGGGGCCAGTGCCAGTGCTTCCGAGATTGTGGCTGGAGCGATAAGGGACCACGGAAGGGGAATACTCCTGGGGGAGAAAACCTTTGGGAAGGGCTCGGTCCAGCAGCCATTCACCCTCAAAGATGGGTCCGAGCTGCGCGTTACCACAGCCCGTTGGTTCACCCCTTCCGGCACAGCTATACATGGTAAGGGGCTAACTCCGGATATTGAGGTCAAAGCTGGCGAAGGGGAAAAAGACGTTCAGCTGGAAAAGGCGGTGGAGTACATACTTGGGCTAAGAAGGGAAAGGAAAAGCGATGTCTGTGAAGATTGTGGCAAGCAACCCTAAGGCCTTCCACGATTACTTCATTGAAGACCGATACGAGGCTGGGATTGTGCTCACGGGCTCAGAGATAAAATCGGTGAGGGAAGGGCGGGTTAATCTGAGGGATAGCTTTGTGTTGATAAAGGATGGGGAAGCGTGGCTTATGAATGCCCACATTGCTCCTTACAAGCAAGCCGGCCGCGAAAACCACGACCCCCGTCGCCCTCGCAAGCTGCTCCTACACCGTTACCAGATAAACCGCCTCATGGGGAGGGTTCAAGAGAAAGGCTACACCATAGTCCCTCTCCAGATGTACATCAAGGGCCGGTGGGCCAAAGTAGAGATAGCCCTTGCCCGCGGTAAGAAGCTCTACGACAAGCGCCGGGCCATAGCCGAGAGGGAGGCCGAAAGGAGAATCCGCCGGGCCTTGAGGGGGCTTGAGGAATAGGCCTTCCTTAAAATCGCACTGCCCTCGCCGGCCAAGAAATTGCCGATAAATTGTAGCTTTAACCTAAAAAGGCCCTACAAATAGTACGCCTTGCCTCTGCTACTCTGCAGGTTAGCCTTGCGTTGCTCCTCCCAAGGGATATAATTTGGGAGGAGGATGGAAGATGTCCTTCGTGCATTTGCACGTCCACAGCGAATACTCCCTACTGGATGGTCTTCCCCACATAGACGAATTGCTGGAAGAGGCCCTTAGGATGGGCATGCCGGCCCTGGCCATTACTGACCACGGGGTTATGTATGGGGCTGTGGAATTCTACCTCAAGGCCAGGGAAAAGGGGGTAAAGCCCATAATAGGGTGCGAGGTTTACATTGCCCCAAGGAGGATGCAGGATAAAGACCCGAGATTGGATAAGAGCCAGTATCACCTTGTCCTTTTGGCCATGAACAAAACCGGCTATCAGAACCTTATCAAGATAACCACCGCTGCGCAGTTGGAAGGCTTTTACTACAAACCCAGGATTGACAAGGAGTTCCTGGCTGCCCATTCCGATGGGCTCATTGCCCTTACAGCCTGCGGCTCTGGCGAGATACCACGGTTGATTTTAGAAGGCAAACTGGAGGAAGCTTACCGAGTTGCTGGCTGGTTCAAGGAAGTATTTGGCCCCGAAAGGTTCTTCTTGGAACTACAGGACCACGAGCCCCCGGAGCTTAAGGCCATAAACCGTGAGCTATTGGTAATGAGCAAAAAGCTTGGCCTGCCCCTTGTTGCTACCAACGATGTCCATTACATAAACCCTGAGGATGCCCCTTACCAGGACATCCTCCTGTGCCTGCAGACAGGCTCAATCATAACTGACCCCAATCGGATGAGGATGGATGGCCTAACATACTACATGCGCTCGCCAGAGGAAATGGCCTCGCTTTTCAGTGAGGTGCCCGAAGCCATCAATAACACCCTCCTAATAGCTGAGATGTGCGAGCTGGACCTTGGGGAAAAGCGCTTCCACATCCCGGATTTCCCCGTGCCCGAGGGCTTCACAACCGATTCCTACCTTGAGGCTTTGGCCTGGGAAGGCCTGAAGAAGCGCTACAAGACCATAACCCCGGAGATTGAAGCTCGCTTCCGTCATGAGCTTGAGGTGATAAAAAGTTTAGGCTTCTCGGGGTATTTCCTCATCGTGCAGGACATAGTGCGCTACGCCAAGGAAAGGGGCATCCTGGTGGGGCCGGGGCGCGGCTCGGCGGCTGCAAGCATAATCTCCTATGCCTTAGGGATAACGGAGCTTGACCCCTTACGCTATGACCTCATCTTTGAACGCTTCCTCAACCCCGGCCGAGTGACCATGCCCGACATTGACATAGACTTCCAGGATGACCGTCGGGATGAAGTCATAGAATACGTTGTGCGGAAGTATGGCCAGGATAGGGTTGCCCAGATAATAACTTTTGGGACAATGGGTGCTAAGGCAGCCATAAGGGATGTGGGGCGAGCCTTAGGCATGCCTCCTGGGGAAGTGGACATGGTGGCCAAGCTCGTCCCCCCAGGGGCTAAGGTCACCATAGATTATGCTTTAGAAGCCTCCCCGAAGCTCAGGCGCCTTTACGAAGAGAGCGATTACATCCGGAAACTGATAGACACCGCCCGTCGCCTTGAAGGTGTAGCAAGGCATGCCTCAACCCATGCGGCGGGCGTCGTAGTAGCCGATGCCCCTCTAACCACCTATGTCCCGTTGCACCGTCCAACCCGCGGCGAAGAGGGGAACGGCGTTGTCACCCAGTACCCAATGGAAATCTTGGAAGAACTTGGCCTTCTGAAAATTGACCTATTGGGCCTTTCCACCCTCACCCTAATCAAGAAAACCCTTGATTTCATCCGGGAAAGGCACGGCATAGAGCTTAGGCCTCAGGACATCCCCTTAGATGACCCCAAGATATACCAGCTTCTTTCCTCAGGAGAAGTGACCGGGGTGTTCCAGGTAGAATCGGCCGGGATGAGGAAGGCCTTGATGAAACTTCAGCCTTCTACGATTGAGGACGTGATAGCTCTCCTGGCCCTTTACCGTCCCGGCCCGATGCATTACATTGACCTATACGTTGACCGCAAGTATGGCCGGAAGCCGGTGGAGTATAGGCATCCGCTTCTTGAGCCCATCCTCAAGGAAACTTACGGAATAATCATCTATCAGGAGCAGATAATCCGCATCGCCATGGATTTAGCGGGTTACTCTGCCTCCGAAGCTGACCTCATGCGCCGGGCTGTCGGGAAAAAGAAGGAGGAAGAGCTCAGGGCCCACAGGAATCGCTTTGTGGAAGGAGCAATCCAAAGGGGGGTCCCACCTGAAGTTGCTCATGAAATCTTCAACGATATTGAGTTCTTCGCCGATTACGGTTTCAACAAAGCTCACAGTGCCGCTTATGCCGTTCTAACTTGCCAGACTGCTTACCTCAAGGCCCATTACCCTCTGGAGTTCATGGCCGCCTTGCTGACCATAGAACGCCACAACACCGACAAGCTCCCAATCCTTTTAACCGAATGCCGGCGCATGGGCATAGAGGTCTTGCCGCCAGACATAAATCGTTCTTCCACCGGCTTTACCATAGAGGGGAATGGCATTCGCTTCGGGCTTGAGGGTGTGAAGAATGTTGGAGCGGCTTCGGTGGAAGCAATATTAAGGGCGAGGGAGAAGGGTGGGCCATTCAAGAGCATTGAGGATTTCTGCTTCCGGGTGGATTTAAGGGAAGTGGGGAAGAGGGCGTTGGAATCGCTCATAAAGGTAGGGGCTTTTGACTCTTTCGGTGAGAGAGCTTCCCTCTTGGCGGCGCTGGATAAGATGATGGCCATAAGCGCTGAGGCTCACAAGGCTCGGGGTTTGGGCCAGTTAGCCCTTTCCCTCCCCATTTCCATCAAACTGCCGAGAGCTAAGCCGGCCTCGCTCAAGGAAATCCTGCAGTGGGAGAAAGAACTGGTAGGGGCCTACATCTCGGAACACCCTGTCTCTCGCATCCTCCCCCTCATCTCCAACTCCATAACTCATTACCTCGGGGAGATAAACGAAGAGCTGGACGGGCAAAAGGTTTCGGTCTTAGGCCTTGTGACATCGGTGAGGGAAGTGGTTTCATCCACAGGTAAGCCCATGGCTTTTGCCCAGATTGAGGACGTCCAAAGCAGTATGGAAGTGGTGATAAGGCCGCAAATCTGGGAGAAGAGCGCCCAGCTTTGGGAAGAGGGCCGAATCCTCCTGGTCAAGGGGAAGGTAGAGGTAAGGGATGGCAAGCCATCTCTGGTCTGTGAATCAGCCCAGAACCACGTGACTATAGCCAAGCCTGTGGAAACACCGAAGCATCTTTACATAACCATAAAACGCACCGGTGACCTTGAGGGTGATTCCAAGCTCTTGGAGGAGGTTTACCATATCCTCACCCATTACCGGGGGAAGGACAAGTTCACCATTTATCTGGAATCGGAAAGCCAAAGTGTAGTTTTGGAGTTTCCAGAGGCTTGGACGAATTATTGCCCAGAGCTGGAGGAAGAGCTCCTCAACCTCCTTGGTCCGGGAGCATTAACGGTGCAAACCCATGCTCACAGGGAAAGTTGAGGGAGGGAGATGGCGGAGATTTTTCTGAACCTTGCGACGGCTTTTGGCTTATCGGCTTCGGCAGGGCTTAACGCTTACATCCCTTTGCTCGTTATCGCTCTGGTTGACCGCCTAACCGATGGGTTGATTGACCTTCAGGGGTCTTGGGTTTGGCTCAGCAACTGGTGGGTCATAGGCGTTTTAGCTTTCTTATTGCTGGTAGAAATTTTAGCCGACAAAATCCCTGCCGTAGACACCATAAACGACGTCATCCAGACGGTAGTTCGTCCGGCGGCCGGAGCTATACTCTTCGCTGCCACCACGCGGGCGATTCAACTTCATCCCGTCATTGCTGCGATATGCGGGGTGATAATAGCAGGGGGAGTTCACGCCGTTAAGGCCACCGGGCGCCCGGCCATAACTGCCACAACCGCAGGGGTTGCCAATCCCGTAATCAGTGTAGTGGAAGACGTCACTTCAACCATAGTCTCCGTCATTTCCGTTGTGGCTCCCTATCTTATTCTTGGCCTCTTTATCTTCCTGGCTTCCATTTTGGCCTTGGTGATGCTTCGTAGGAAGCGCCGCTGTAGCCTTTGATTTCCGGCCTAACCCCTTGGCCCCCTTTCCTGCAAGGTAAGGGGGAAAATTTGGCAGGTTTCTTACCTCCCCGCCTCGGGGAGAGGCCGGGCGAGAGGCTAACACGCTACGAGTGGGGCCCAAAACGCTGGCGAACCCTAAGCCTACGGGGGTGGGCAGATGGGGGTCCAGGGGGGCGAAGCCCCATGGCGGGGGGTGTTCCCCCACAAAGACAAAAGAGGGAACGAATTGCCCACATTAGCAACCCCGCCACGAGTGGGGCCCTAAACGCCGGCAAACCTTCAGCCAACGGGGGTGGGCAAAGGGGGGTGGAGGGGGCGCAGCCCCCTCCCAGGGGGTTTGGGGGATGCGCCCCCAAAATAAAAAAGATGGGGCGAGTTGCCAACTTTTGCAACCCCGCCACGAGTGGGACCCAAAACGCTGGCGAACCCTAAGCCCACGGGGGTGGGCAGATGGGGGTGGAGGGGGCGCAGTCCCCTCCCAGGGGGTATGGGGGATGTGCCCCCAAAATAAAAAAGATGGGACGAGTTGCCAACTTTTGCAAACCTGCTACGAGTGGGACCCAAACCGCCGGCGAACCCTAAGCCTACGGGGGTGGGCAGATGGGGGTGGAGGGGGCGCAGCCCTCTGACGTAGGAGCATGCGAATGCCGGCCATCGGCGGCGTGGCTCTACCTACCGCTGAACAAACTCACCGCAAATAAAAAGAACCGAGGACAATTGGGCATTGCCCTCGGTTCCTCTCAGCGGGGCCGACGGGCCTCGAACCCGCGACCTCCGGCTTGACAGGCCGGTATTCTAACCAACTGAACTACGGCCCCGCACTGCGGGGGTGGGACTCGAACCCACAACCAGACGGTTAACAGCCGCCCGCTCTCCCCGTTGAGCTACCCCGCAACCATGGCGCATAGGGGACTCGAACCCCTACTACGGGCTTGAAAGGCCCGTGTCCTAACCCTTAGACGAATGCGCCTTAAAAGTGCCGAGGGTCGGAATCGAACCGACGACCCTGCGGTTTTCAGCCGCATGCTCTACCACCTGAGCTACCTCGGCCCAAAGCGGGCGATGGGATTCGAACCCACGGCCTCTTCCTTGGCAAGGAAGCGTTCTACCGCTGAACTACGCCCGCATCTCTTTATGGACCCGGCCGGATTCGAACCGGCGCTCTCCTCGGTGCAAACGAGGTGCCTTCCCACTTGGCCACGGGCCCCCCTTCCTTTTAAGGAGCGGGGAGGCAGGGATTCGAACCCTGGAAGGAGCTTTTTAGGCCCCTTAACCGCTTAGCAGGCGGCCCCGTTAGACCTCTCCGGCACCTCCCCTCCCAAAAGCTGGGGGACGAGGATTCGAACCTCGACTGGCGGATCCAGAGTCCGCTGTCCTGCCGATTAGACGATCCCCCAACTTCGCTTTATATTTTATCACTACTCCCAATACCTGTCAAGCCTGCATCCACGGGCGCCGCGGTCCAAAATTTAAGCCTCTCTGGCTAAAGGCCAGCCTCCGCCGAACAATAGTGGCCCAGGGGGCAAAGCCCTCGGCTGGGGGTATCCTCTACGAAGCTTTAGAAAAGGGGGAGTAGCCACCCATTGCAACCTCGCTGCGAGTGGGGCTCAGAACTTTATGCTAACGAAGGCGGGGCAAATGGGTTTTGAAAACTTGACAGGCTCAAAGTGAGGGATATAATCATTTTATGTGGTCCAAACTTCCATCGGAGGTGATGGGGATGAGAGGGCTAAGGTGGCTGGCTCTGATTATCTTGCTTGCTTTGGTTACCGCACCAGCTTTTGCCCAAGGAACTTCCGGGGAGCTGGTCATTTTCACTCGCTACCCCTCCCGCATCATTGAACCGGGTAAAACCCCATATTTTGACCTCACGATTAAAAACAACGGCACTGTCCCGCGCACCATCCGCCTTGAAGTTAAGGGCTTGCCAGAAGGGTGGACGGCTACTTTCCGCGGTGGCGGGGATATAGTTCAGGCCGTATTCGTCCAGCCGGGTGAAGAAGCCTCAGTGAGCCTTAGGCTTGAGCCACCGGCTGGCCTTTCTTCAGGCTCTTTCTCCTTCCAAGTAGTCGCCGAAAGCTCCGGAGTTACCGCCTCATTCCCACTGGAGGTGGTCTTCAAGGAGAAGCTTCCCCCTAAGCTCTCCATGGAAGTAGAGCTGCCTACCCTGAAGGGCACTTCTACCTCCACCTTCCGTTACGATGTCACCGTAAAGAATGAGGGGGATGAGGATATAACGGTTAACCTGAGCGCTGAGGCCCCTAAAGGTTTTACCGTCAGCTTCAAGTCTATCGGCAAAGATGTATCCAGCATTCCCATAAAAGCCAATAGCTCCGAACGTTTGACCGTGGAAGTTGAGCCCTTTGCCGAGTTGCCGGCCGGGAGCTATTCCATAAACCTCAGGGCTGAAGGGCATGAGGCGGTTGCTACCGCTACCGTTGTAGCCGAAATAACCGGCCAGCCTCGCTTGTCCATCACCACGCCCGATGGGAGGCTTTCCGGTCAAGCTTATGCCGGCCGCGAATCCCCAATCAAGATAATAATTCGGAACACCGGTTCAGCTCCGGCCTATGGGGTAAGGCTCAGCGCCTCCGAACCTTCGGGCTGGAGTGTGAAGTTTGAGCCCAAGGAAGAAATTGCCGAGATACCGGCCGGGAACCAGGTGGAGGTAACAGCCAAGGTTCGCCCTGGGGAGAAAGCCGTTGCCGGCGATTACATGCTTACAATAACAGCTGTACCGAAAGAAGGCTCCAGTGCCTCCGCCGATTTCCGAATCACTGTCCTTACCTCAACCCTTTGGGGAGTGGTAGGCATAGGGATAATAGCCGTAGCCGTTCTGGTAATTGCCATAGCAGTAATGCGCTTTGGGCGGAGGTAAACCCACAAACCCTCCTACGATGGGCAGAGCCCCAGCCAAGGGGCGAAGCCTCCCCCCGAAAATCCGTGGGCGAGGTTAGGCCATGGCGGAACTGGTCATAGAAACTAAAGACCTTACCAAGCGCTACGGTGATTTGACGGCCGTAGACAACCTTAACCTTAAGGTCTACGAGGGAGAAGTTTTCGGCCTTTTGGGGCCAAACGGCTCCGGCAAGACCACTACTATCCTGATGCTCCTGGGCCTAACGGAGCCAACCTCCGGCAGCGTGAGGGTGCTCGGGTTTGACCCCGCCCGCCAGCCCCTGAGTGTCAAATCCAGGGTAGGGTATCTGCCGGAGCTGGTGGGTTTCTACGATGACCTCACGGCCCGGGAAAACATGATTTACATAGCTAAGCTCAATGGCTTGCCCCGCCGGGAGGCATATCAACGCATAGAGCAGGCCCTGGAGCAAGTCGGGCTGGAAGAAGTGGCCGACAAGCCTGTAGCAACCTTCTCCCGTGGGATGCGCCAGCGCCTTGGCCTGGCCGAAATCTTGATTAAAGAGCCAAAGCTCATCATCTTGGATGAGCCTACCCAAGGTTTGGACCCAGAAGGGGCGAGGGAATTCCTGGAATTAATCCGCAAGCTCAAAGGCCAAGGGATAACCATCCTGCTTTCTTCCCACATCCTCTCGCAAGTCCAGAGAATTTGCGACCGCGTTGGGCTTTTCTATCGGGGGAAGAAGGTTCTGGAAGGGAGCGTAAGCGAGCTGGCCCGTGAGGTTTTGGGAAGCGCTTACCGCATACGGCTGGAAGTTCAAGGCGTCCCCGAAGCATTAATCAAGGCGCTTAAGGGCATCCCCGGGGTCCAAGACGTAACCCAACAAGCCCCCGATATTTACGAAGTCCAAGCGAAAGAAGACTTGCGCGCTGAAGCTGTGCGGGCGGTTGTGGAAGCCGGCGGGAAACTCAAAGGGATAATGGTTGAGGAGCCAAGCCTTGACGAAATCTACACCCGTTACTTTGAGAAAGGGGGGATGGTAAAATGAGGCCTTCTCGGGAAGGATCGCCTTGGACCGGCCTCTGGGCCGTTGTGACCAAAGAGATGGCTGACCATTTGACCAGTGCCCGGATGCAGATTTTGGAGGTCCTCATTGCTCTTACAGCCTTGGGGACAGTTTACGCTGCAGTTCAGGAGATAAGGGCAGTGATAGGGCACGACCCCTTTCTCTTCCTCAAGCTATTCACAGTGAACAAAGACCCGTTGCCTGCTTTCGTCGGGCTGATGGGTTTCCTGGTGCCTCTTGTGGCCATAGCCTTGGCCTTTGATGCCGTAAACGGCGAATTCAACCGCCGGACCATTTCCAGGGTGCTTGCTCAGCCCATTTACCGGGATGCATTGCTTTTCGGCAAATTCCTGGCTGGCTTCTTCACCTTGGCCATTGTCCTGGTAACGATATGGCTATTGGTGATGGGGCTGGGGCTAATCTTCCTCGGTGTCCCTCCCAGGGGTGAGGAGGTCCTGAGGGGGCTCATTTACTTGGGAGCTTGTCTGTTCTACGGCGGGATATGGCTTGCCTTAGCCCTTCTTTTCTCGGTCGTATTCCGGCAGCCGGCTACAGCGGCTTTGGCTTCAATGGCTGTTTGGCTATTCTTCACCGCTTTCTGGGGGATGATTGCAGATGTATTAGCTCCAGTCCTGCGGCCTGTGCGGTTTGGCTTGCCGGAGGAATTCTTGGCCCAAATTCAGGCAGCCCTGGCCCTATCGCGCCTTTCCCCCAACATCCTCTACGGTGAGATTACCCTGGCCCTCCTCAGGCCCGAAGTCAGAGCGCTTGGGCCGCTCCTAACCTTCCAGCTCCAAGGGGCTATCCTCGGTTCACCTTTGCCTCTGAGCCAAAGCTTACTACTAATTTGGCCCCACCTCACAGGCCTTGTCGCTTCCACCATCCTACTTTTCGCTCTGAGCTACATCCTCTTCCAGAGGCAAGAGATAAGGACTTAAAGCTGTGCCCCCTTTTTCCAACAATATCCTGGCTTCAACCAGCCAGTGAGACACCAACAAGGCACTTTGTGGGAGTGGTCAAAGACCGGCCAGAATTGTTTGGGGAGCCGGTGGTAATCTCCTACCTCAAGGGCAGGCTTTTCGGCGAAGGTGTCTACGAAGAGCAGGCACTTACCAGGATTGGCCTTGGCGTAGTCCAGGAGGGCAGCCATGGCCTTTCCGGTATAGGTTGTTTCCAAGGGTAAACCTTCAAGTTCTCCGGCCAACTCTACTGCTCTCAAAGCCTCAGGCGTGGGGTGGGCATACCCGGGGCCGAGGTAGTTCCCCCAGAGTTCCACTTCCCCTGCTTCCATTTCCACCGGAGGAACTTCGGGGGCAAGCGTGCGGAGGAAGCGAGCTGTCTTGTTAACCATGCCGGCCACTTTCCTCCGATTGGCTATGCTTTCCTCGGTTACCTGTACCCCAATGATTCGGCTTTTCAGGTTTGCCAATTTCGCTCCCAAAAGAAGGCCGGCAAAGGTCCCGCACGAGCCCACTGCTACGAATATTGCTTCCGGTTTGGGAAGGCCCATAGAGTCCAGTTGAGCCTTGATTTCCAAAGCAGCATTGACATAGCCCAGGATTCCGAGAGTGCTTGAAGCTCCGGGGTAAATGAAGTAAGGTGGGCGCCGGGAAAGGAGAAGGTGGCGCAGGTATTGCCAAAGGAAGGAAAGAGCAAGCCCAGGATAGTCCCCACAAAAATGGAACTCAGCTCCGAGGGGAACGGTCATCAGGAGGTTCTGGCGTATCTCCTCCCCTAAAGGTTCGCAGAAGTAGCAGCAGACCGCTTTCAAGCCAAATTGGCGGGCGATTACGGCGGTGGCTAAGGTGTGGTGAGAGCCAAGCCCCCCGCCGGTTATCACTACCCGAGCCTTTCGCCTAAGGATGTCGGCAAAGATAAACTCAAACTTGCGTATCTTGTTTCCCCCGTAGACAGGATGGCTCAGCCCATCCCTCTTGACCCAGATTTCGGCTCCGATGTGGGAGGAAAGTTTTTCCATGAGGGTAAGAGGGGTCGGCAAATTGGCTAAGGGGATGAAGGGGATTTTGCCTTTTAGGGCTGGGAATTTGGCAAAAATCTCTCGCTCTTCCATATCACCTCCTCAAATTGGCAAAAACTTCCCAAGGCCAGCCTGAGGTCATGTGGCTGGGATTGTTCCCCCCCCAGGTTATGCCTCCGGGGCAGAAAAAGGAGATGTTCACTTGCTTGGTGAGGATTGGTACTACGGTGGAATTGCGGCATATGGACATATCGGCCGTTGTTTTGTAAATTATGGCCTCAAATCCGGCAGTGACCAAGTAGCTTCGGAAGAGGGTGCGGGTTAAGCTCTGCCAGCTTTTGAAGGGGGCAAGCTTGCTCAGGACCTTGTTCACCAAGGTTATGAAGCGAGCTTGCGCTGTCTCGCCATCCAGCAACTGGTTAGCCGAGATTTCCAGGCGATTGCCGTGGGCTTTCCAAAGCGCCTCTTTCCCCACCTCTTCCACCAAGTCCTTGAAGGTGAAAAAGTCGGCTCGGATTATCACGACTTCGGGCTGGCCGGGGAAATTGCTTATCGGGCCTATGAGGAGGCCGGGCACCGGGAACGGAAGCTTCGGGGAAAGGCGAAGTTCAAAAGGCCTTTGGGGTTCTTTTAGGCCCAGGACGATAGGAGACCATTGGCAGACTTGGATGGAACTGGGCAGGACTCTCAAAATCTGGCCTTCCCCGGCAAGCCGGACGGCATCGCAGTAGGATACACCTTGGTAGACGGGTATATTCGGGTACTGGTCTGGGTCTGATAGCCTCTTAACTCCTACCATTCTCCCTCCGGGATTTCTGGGATTGGGGGATGGCGGAAGCGTTTCCGGCTCAGAAGCAGTGGAAATTGGCGTCTTGTGGTCCCCATCACAAGCCAGAAAGCGAGGGGGCCTTCTCGCCGCGCCGGTTTTTCCCCTATGGCCAGCTGGACCAATTCCAGCAGATGAACCACTGGGCGGAGGTTGGGGTCGGCCAGCCGGGCTACTGAAAGCATCGCCAAGCAGCCGGCACAGTAGACGGAGGTAGCATCGGCTTTAGTCTTGCGGTGGTCCCTGGAGGTATTTCGGGCAGAAGCGAGGATGGAGAATGGGTGGTAAGCTGAGAAGGGAGAAAAGCCTCCGCCGATTCCACAGCATAGCTGGCTTCCCTTGTGGTGGGGAGCTTCCCTTACTTCTACCCCGATAAGGCTGAGGATTTTCCTGGGAATTTCGGCAAAATCATCTCCCAGCAGCCGAGAGTGGCATGAATCTTGCACAGTCACTTCCAGCCCGAGGGGTTTTATAGGCCCAAATTTTCCCTGCTCCAGTCCTTCCAAGATGGTTTCAAAGTAGTGGGAGAAGCTGATGCTTGAAAAATCTGCTCCGAACTGAGGTAGGACGTTCTTGAGCATATTGAGGCAGGCGGTGCACAAGACATAAACTTGTTCAGCCTGGAGTTGGCGGAACCAGAGGGTAAGTCTGGCGGCTACTTGTTCCACCTCTTCGTATAGGCCCATCCTGAAGAGCATCTCCCCGCAGCAGTAATCTAGGCCACCTCGGATTTCCACTCCCTGGAAGAGGCGAGAGCGGGTAAGGTACGGAACCATGAGGAGATTGCAGCCGGAGTAGAGGAAGGTGTGGGTTGGTTTTACCTTTCTCCATTCGGCCACCATTTGGCGTTCTCCAGGCGGAAGGTGGTCCAAAACATCGGTGCGGAAGTTAGGGCGGGCATGGGGTAGGAAGTAGCGGGCATAGAGGGGAAGGCCTCGCTCCTCCCAAAGTTCATGCCATATGTCCAGGATGAGATTGGCGGGTTTGGCGCCTTCGGGGCAGAAATAGTTGCAGGCCATGCAAGAAGTGCAGCGCTTTAGAACTATTGAGGGCTTCCCCTGCAGAAGTTTTTCCATTTCTTCAGAAGCCTTCTCCCTTGGCAGATGGAGGACAGGGCAAAAGTGGAAGCAGTTACCGCACAAGTTACACTTATCTCTGGCGAACGGTTCCCGGCGGTACATGGCGCTCCACCATAGTTATGGCTTTATTGGGGCAAGCATCGGCGCACTTGCCGCAGCCGAAGCATATCCCCGTGAGGGTGCTTTTCCCATTCTTGATGGACCTTGCACCGAAGGGGCAAGCTTTCAAGCATTCCCCTAAGCCTTCGCAGCGGGCCGGATCGGTTTTGGAAATGTAAGGGCCGGGGATGAACGGGTAAACTTTCTGGCCCAGCTCTCGGTTGAGGATGTAAGGGACGCAGCCGCAGGTGCAACAGTTGCAAATAACGTATTCGGGGCCTCCGTGGGCCGGGCAATGGACGAAGACCATCTGCCACATTCCAAGGTTATGGCATTGAGTCACGATTTCTTTGGCTTCTTCTTTGGTGATTTGACGGTAATCCCTTGGGAAGGCTTTTTCCCAGACCTCAGCCCCGATACCTATCACGATATCGGTCGGCAGGGGGTGAGGGCAAGCGTGATGGGAAATCCGGCAGCGGCACGGCCCTACTGCTATGGGGCCTTCCACCTGGTCCAGCAAGTCCAGGACTTGAGGGAAAGGGATGGGTTTAGCCGTATCGGCCAAGCGGGCGAAAGGGGCGGCCAGGGCCCATCCCAAAGCCTGGCGAAAGAGGGGTTGGCTTCCTAACTTCTTCCATTTCCCTCGCAACAAGGAGAAGCTGAAGCTTAGGAGGGGAAGCTCAAGGTAGCGAGCAAAAAAGTAAAGCAAAGTTTTTTCGCCTACTGGGTGAAAGCGTGACATCTCATCCCCCTTCCTATTTTACCATGGGGCCGGGAAATTCCAAAGCAAGCCTGGCCATAAACGACCAAGCTCAGCAAATAAGGGACCCTAAAGCGCCCCTTTTTACGCCGAGGGAGGGATTAACCCATCGCGAGTGGGGCCCAAAACACTGGCAAACCCTAAGCCTACGAGTGTGGGCACAGGGGGGTCAAGGGGGCGGAACCCCCTGGCAGGGAGTTTTGGGGGTTCCCCACAAAACCAGAAAGGGGCGAGCAAGCTACATTAGCAGCAAGCTTACGAATGAAACCCGAGCCATTGGTAAACCTACAGCCAACGAGGCTGGAATTCTGGGACAACCCGCGGCCGTGAGACTTGCTTTAACTTTGTTCATCTTGTATAATTTTTGTGAGCCAATCTGGCCATAGGCGGGGCTTACACAACCTCTTTATAGAGGAGGCCACGCCTTTTTTTCAAAATTGCCTCCACCACCTGGTAACGATCTCTTGGCGCAAGTGCTCCGCAAACTTGACAAGCAAGAAAAAGGCGATATAATAATAGATTGCGTGAAAAGCAGGGGACGACTCCCTTCTACAGGACCCGGGGATGGGTTCGCTTTTCTCCGTTAATAAAGCCACCTTCCATTTAACCCCTGCGCATGTGATAAAGCCATGAGGAGGTTTTGATTCATGGAGTTAGTTCTTTCTGGAAAGAAAAATTATGCCCGGATAGAGGAAATTCTCCCTCTGCCTAACTTAATCCAAGTTCAATTGGAGTCCTACCGCTGGTTTCAGGAGAAGGGGCTGAGGGAGCTTTTTGAAGAAATTTCCCCCATCCAAAGCTACAACAAGGTCCTGGAGCTGCATTTCTTGGATTATGAGTTCGGAAAGCCCAAGTATAGCGTTGAAGAGTGCAAGCTCCGCGACCTCACTTATGCCGCTCCTTTGTGGGTCAAAGTTCGCCTCGTGAATAACGAGACCGGAGAAATTCAGGAGCAGCGCATCTTCTTCGGCGATTTCCCCCTCATGACTGAAAGGGGAACTTTTATCATAAACGGTGCGGAAAGGGTTGTGGTTAACCAATTGCTACGCTCCCCAGGCGTTTACTTCTCCCTGGAAGAAGATAGAATCTCCGGAAGACAGCTCTGTTACGCTAAGCTCATCCCCAACCGTGGAGCTTGGCTGGAGTTTGAAACCTCTAAGCGCGATGTAATTTCGGTTAAGATTGAGCGCAAACGCAAGTTGCCCGTAACCGTCCTTTTGAGAGCCTTGGGCTACGGAACCGATGAGGAGCTCTTGGCCCTCTACGAGCACATAGACACCACACCCGAGCATTCCTACATCAGGGCTACAATTGAGGTTGACCCGACTAAGAGCACAGAAGAGGCCCTTGTGGAAATCTACCGCAAGATGCGCCCAGGTGAGCCCGCTAACCCCGAAAACGCCAGGAACTACTTGACTTCCCTCTTCTTCAACCCCCGCCGCTACGATTTAGGAAGAGTTGGACGTTACAAGCTCAACCGCCGCCTCGGACTTGATTTCCCTCTGGACCACCGCACCCTCACCAAGGAGGACTTGGTGAAAGTGGTGGAAAAGATGATTTTAATCAACAACGGACTGGAAAAAGAGGACGACATTGACCACTTGGGCAACAGGAGGGTAAGGACAGTAGGGGAACTTATCCAGAACCAGATGAGGGTTGGCCTCCTGCGCCTGGAGAGAGCAATCAAGGAAAGGATGAGCATAAAAGAGCCTGAGGAGGCAACTCCTCTATCCCTCATAAACATAAGGCCCGTAGTGGCCGCCCTGCGGGAATTCTTCGGGGGAAGCCAGCTATCCCAATTTATGGACCAAACTAACCCCCTGGCCGAATTGACCCATAAGCGGCGAGTATCAGCTCTGGGACCGGGAGGACTTAAGAGGGAAAGAGCAGGCTTTGAAGTCCGAGACGTCCACAACTCCCACTATGGCCGGATATGCCCCATTGAAACGCCTGAAGGCCCTAACATCGGCCTAATCGGTAGCCTTGCTACTTACGCCAGAGTTAACGAGTTCGGCTTCCTGGAGACCCCTTACCGCAAGGTAATCAACAAAGTCCAGAACCGACCCCAAGAGCTGGTCGGCCAAATACTCCGGGAAAGGATAATTGACCCCGCTACCGGGGAACTGATAGCCGAGGCTGGAACCGAAATTACCCCTGAGCTGGCGGAAAAGATAAGCCGCCTGCCATACACCGAGATAAAGATAAGGCCAGTGGTGACCAATGAAATCGTCTACCTTTCCGCGGACGAGGAAGACCAATACGTCATCGCTCAGGCTGGGGTTCCTTTGGATTCCAAGGGCCGCTTCTTGGTTGACCGAGTAACCGTCCGCCACCAACAGCAGTTCGCCATCCGGCCGGTGGACCAGGTGGATTACATGGATGTATCGCCGAAGCAAATCGTGAGCGTTTCGGCTTCCTTGATTCCTTTCCTGGAGCACGATGACGCCAACCGCGCCCTCATGGGTTCCAACATGCAGCGTCAGGCAGTTCCTCTGCTTAAGCCGGAAACACCCCTCGTTTCCACAGGCATGGAATACTACGTAGGCAAAGACTCAGGCCAAGTGGTCCTGGCCGAAGAAGACGGGGAAGTGGTAAGCGTTACTTCTACCCAGATTGTGGTCAAAGGGGAAAGCGGCCTCCGCATTTACCCCCTCAGGCGTTACCAGCGTTCCAACCAAGCCACGTGCATAGACCAGAGGCCTGTAGTTAGCAAAGGCCAAAAGGTGAAGAAAGGGCAAGTCCTTGCCGATTCCAGCTCTACCCAGAACGGGGAGCTGGCTCTGGGCCAGAACGTGCTCGTAGCCTTCATCTCCTGGGAAGGCGGAAACTACGAGGACGCCGTCCTCGTGAGCGAGGCCTTGGTCCAGGAAGACATTTACACCTCCATCCACATTGAAGAGTACGAAACCGAAGCTGTAGACACCAAGCTCGGCCCGGAGGAAATAACCAGGGATATCCCGAACATAAGCGAGGATTTGCTCCGTGACCTTGATGAGAACGGCATAATCCGGATAGGGGCCCAGGTTGGGCCGGGCGATATATTAGTTGGCAAGGTTACTCCCAAGGGTGAGGCCGAACTTTCCCCCGAAGAGAAGCTTCTCAGGGCTATCTTCGGCGAAAGGGCAAGGGACGTGAGGGATACAAGCCTCAGGATGCCCCACGGCGAGAGAGGCGTGGTAATCTCCGTAGCCGAATTCTCACGCGACCAATACAAGGACCTGCCGGCAGGAGTAGAAAAAGCGGTAAAAGTTTACGTGGCCCAGCGCCGCAAACTCACCGAGGGCGATAAAATGGCCGGTCGCCACGGAAACAAGGGGGTAATATCCAAAGTCGTGCCTGTGGAAGACATGCCTTTCCTCCCCGATGGAACCCCAATTGAAGTTATCCTCAACCCTCTGGGAGTTCCGGCCCGCATGAACCTGGGGCAAATCCTGGAAACCCACCTGGGCTGGGCGGCCTACCGCCTTGGCTTCAGAGCCATTACCCCAGTCTTTGAGGGGGCAGACCAAGACGAAGTCTTCGCCGAGCTGGCCCGAGCTTGGCTCATAGATAAAGCTTGGGAAGATGTAACCGAGAGGGCTTGGCAGTGGCTCAAATCCATAAACTACAACCCTCAGGACATTGAAGACGATGAAGAAGCCCGCAGGCTTTACCTTGTAGAGTGGATTGGAGACCGGTACGACCCCGAGAGGCTCATGAGAGATTGGGTTTACGCCCGCAGGAGCGCCCTCCGGGAGTGGCTCCGGGAAAAGGGCTATGACCCCGATGCTATCTTGGTCTTTGAGGATGACACCAGGCCTCTGGAAGCCCGCCAAGAGGCCAACCGCTTGGCCAGACTCGTCTGCTTGAGGGAATGGATAGGCTCCCTAACCGGGGAATACCCATCCCTTGAGAACTCCACCGAAGAAGAACTCATGGAGAAAGCTGTCAAAGTCAGCAAAGAGACAGGCCAGCCTATCCCTACAACTGGCAAGATGATTCTCTACGATGGCAAGACCGGCGAACCATACGACCAGCCGGTGACGGTTGGAGTAATGATGATAATGAAACTAATCCACCTTGTGGAAGACAAAGTCCATGCTCGCTCCACCGGGCCCTACTCCCTGGTTACCCAGCAACCTCTTGGTGGGAAAGCCCAGTTCGGAGGCCAGAGGTTTGGAGAGATGGAAGTATGGGCCTTGGAAGCCTACGGAGCTGCCTACACCCTTCAAGAAATGCTCACAGTCAAGTCCGATGATACCGAGGGCCGATTGAGGACCTACGAAGCCATCGTAAAAGGGGAAAAGATTGCTGAGCCTCAGATGCCCGAATCATTCAAAGTCTTGGTGAAAGAACTCCAGGCCTTGGGATTGGCGGTAGAAGTCTACAACGCCAAGGGTGAAAAATACACATTCAGCAAAGAAGAAAAGGAAGAAAAACCTGTCCCGCTTGGCTTTGGAAGCTTTGACCTTGCTCGCAAGTTCTTGAGCAAATAAGGAGGTGCTTTTATGGATGTCAATGACATTGTAGCTGTCCGGATAAGCTTGGCCTCTCCAGAACAAATTCGCTCTTGGTCCTATGGAGAGGTCCTCAAGCCCGAAACCATAAACTACCGGACTTTGAGGCCGGAAAGAGATGGCCTTTTCTGCGAACGCATCTTCGGCCCTACCAAGGATTGGGAATGTGCTTGCGGAAAGTATAAGAAGGTCAAATACAAGGGCATAATCTGCGACCGCTGCGGGGTTGAAGTAGCTCCATCCAAAGTGCGCCGGGAGAGGATGGGACACATAGAACTCGCTGCCCCAGTAGCTCACATCTGGTACATCCGTGGAATACCAAGCCGCCTTGGCCTCCTACTGGACATCTCCCCGCGCAACTTGGAAAGGGTCATCTATTTTGCCCAATATATCATCACCGAAGTGGACGAAGAAGCCCGCTCCAGAGCCTTGAGCCGGCTGGAGAAGGAGCGTTTGGCGCGCCTGGCCAAGATTGATGCAGAGATTAACGCACAGGTTGAGGAAATAGATAAAAAGCTTAAGGAAGAGCTGGCTAAAATCAACGATAAAGTCAAAGCCCAAATCCAGGAGCTTGAAGAGCAACTTTACACCATGAGCGATGAAATCGCCAGTCAAGGGCGGGCTATCCAGGAGAAACTGGAAGCCCTCATGGGCTCCCCATCCCCTGAAACCATCCGAATCCCTTGGAGCGATGAGGTCCTTTTGGAAGAAGGAGAAGTCGTCTCCAGGGAACATCTGGCAAGGTTGAGCAAAGCCGCCCAAGAACGCCTATCCCTTTTGGAAGAAGGCATAAAGCGGCGCCAGGAAGAGATAAAGCTCCAGGCCGAAGCCGAAAAAGAGCTCCTCATCCACAAGGCCGAAGAAGAAAAGGGAGCCGTTAAAGCCTCCTACGAGGACATCATCTTTGAAATCGTGGAGAAATACGACCAGGAAATGGCCGAACTCCGAAGCCTTCAGGTGACCCAGGTTCTGAGCGAGGCCCGGTACCAGGAGCTCAAGGAAAAATGGGGGACGGTTTTCAAAGCCGGCATGGGCGCAGAGGCCCTCTACGAAATCTTGAAAAGCCTGGACTTGGACAAAATGGCCCAGGAATTGCGGAATGAAATCAACACTACCCGCTCGGCCCAGAGGCGAAAGAAAGCCGTAAGACGCCTCCAAATCGTAGAGGCCCTGCGCAAAAGCGGTAACCGCCCCGAATGGATGATACTGACCGTCCTTCCAGTCCTTCCCCCAGAACTTAGGCCTATGGTGCCTCTGGACGGTGGGCGGTTCGCTACCAGCGATTTGAACGACCTTTACCGGAGAGTCATAAACCGCAACAACCGCCTCAAGAAGCTCAAGGAACTCGGTGCACCCGAAATCATAATCCGCAACGAGAAGAGGATGCTCCAGGAAGCTGTTGACGCCCTCTTAGATAGCGGCCGCCAAGCCAGGGGCCTTGTAGGAGCCGGAAAGAGAGGCCTGAGGAGCCTATCCGATATCCTCAGGGGGAAACAAGGGCGCTTCCGCCGCAACCTCCTCGGTAAGCGCGTGGACTACTCCGGCCGCTCGGTGATTGTGGTAGGGCCTGAGCTCAAGCTCTACCAGTGCGGCCTACCCAGAGACATGGCTCTTGAACTGTTCAAACCTTTCGTTATCCGTAAGCTCATGGAGGAAAACCACGCCCACTCCATGAAGAGCGCTAAGAGGATGGTGGAACGCCGCGACCCCGTCGTTTGGGATGTCCTGGAGAGCGTAGTCAAAGAAAGGCCTGTTCTCCTGAACCGAGCTCCTACCCTTCACCGCTTGGGTATCCAAGCCTTTGAGGTAGTCCTGGTGGACGGTCAAGCCATCCGAATCCACCCGTTGGTCTGCCCTGCCTTCAACGCCGACTTTGACGGAGACCAGATGGCCGTCCACGTTCCTCTCTCTGACGAAGCGGTTAGAGAAGCGCGTGAGCTCATGCTCTCCTCCCTCAACCTCCTTAAGCCGGCCAGCGGCGAACCAATCGTTGGCCCAACTAAGGACATGGTCCTCGGCTGCTACTACCTCACTTTGATGGAAGAAGGGGCTAAGGGCGAAGGCAAAATCTTCGCCGACTTTGACGAAGTAGTCTTGGCTTACGAGACAGGAGTTGTAGACCTGCACGCCAAAATTAAGGTTTGGGCCAAGCCCTCCCCCGACCAGCCTCCACAGCTAATAGAAACAACCCCAGGCCGGGTCATCTTCAACCTGACCCTCCCTGAGGAACTTCGCTTCCAGAACAGGGTTGTGGACAAAAAGGTCCTCAGCGACTTGGTAGCGGAATGCTACAGGAAATTGGGGATGGAGGTAACGGCGGAAGTAGTGGATGCCCTTAAAGACCTGGGCTTTAAATACGCTACCCGCAGCGGCATAACCCTGGCCATGAGCGACATAAAAATCCCCAAGGAGAAGGAGGAAATCATAAAGAAGGCCGAAGCCCAGGTGGAAGAGATAAACCGCCAATATAGGCGTGGCGTAATCACCGAGGAAGAGCAGTACATGAAGAGCGTTGAGCTCTGGACCAGGGCTACGGATGAGGTAACCCAGGCGGTGGCTAAGGAGCTTAACCCCTACGAAAGCGTGGGAGCAATGGCCATATCAGGAGCTACAAAGGGAGGGATTCAGACCATACGCCAGCTGGCAGGGATGCGCGGTCTCATGGCCGACCCCTCCGGACGCATCATCCCTCTGCCCATACGGTCCAACTTCTGGGAAGGCCTTACCACCCTTGAATACTTCCTCTCCACCCACGGTGCTCGCAAAGGCTTGGCCGATACCGCCCTCCGCACAGCCGACGCCGGTTACCTTACCCGCCGCCTGGTTGACGTAGCCCAGGAAGTAATCGTCAGGGAATACGATTGTGGCACTTGGGAAGGAATATGGATTGACCAGGAATCCTCCCGCCGCATGGGCCAGAGCTTCGCCGAAAGGGTAATAGGTAGGGTCGCCGCTGCCGACATAATTGACCCCACAACCGGCAAAGTAATAGTGAAGCGGAATCAAGAGATAGACGAGGACGCCTTTGAGAAGATAAAGAAGGCCAAGATAGACGAAGTCTTTGTCCGCAGCCCGCTTAAGTGCGAGACCCGCTACGGCGTTTGCGTCCTCTGCTACGGGCGTGATATGGGCCGAGGCGGGCTAATCAAGGTAGGCGAGGCTGTGGGCATAATTGCAGCCCAATCCATCGGCGAGCCTGGTACCCAGCTCACCCTGAGGACCTTCCACACAGGTGGTATCGCCGCGGAAGACATAACCCAGGGCCTCCCGAGGGTGGAAGAGCTCTTTGAAGCTCGCACCCCGAAAGGTGAAGCCATAATCTCCGATATCTCCGGAGTTGTGGACGTATACTGGGAAGGCCCCATCCGCAAGGTCAAAGTAACAAGCTCCCAAGTCGTAACCGATGAATACCTCATCCCCGCAGGCAGCGAAATATTGGTGAAAGACGGCGAAATCTTGGAAGAAGGGGCGGTAATAGCTTCTACCCCCGATAGCGGGACAATCAGAGCCAGGATACCTGGGCAGATTTTCCTTGAAAACAACGGCGATGGCACCTACAAGGCCACAATCCGCCAGGAATACAAGGAGGAAAGGGTCTACGAAATACCTCCGGCGGCCAGGCTCAGAGTGGAAAAGGGTGATTACATCAAAGCCGGAGACCAGATAACCGAAGGTGCCAAGAACCCCAAGGAAATCATGCGCATCCTGGGGAGGGAAGCTGCTCAGCTCTACCTCCTGGAAGAAATCCAGAAAGTATACCGCTCCCAGGGCGTGAACATCCACGACAAGCACATTGAAATCATCATCCGCCAGATGACAAACAAAGTCCGGGTCAGGTCGCCGGGTGATACCGATTACCTTCCTGGGCAATTGGTAGACCGCTTTGAATTTGAAGAAACCAACAACCGGATAATAGCCGAGGGCAAGCGGCCGGCAGTGGCCGTTCCCGTCCTCTTGGGGATAACCAAAGCAGCCTTGGCCACCGATAGCGTCTTTGCCGCTGCCTCCTTCCAGGAAACAACCAAAGTCCTGACCGATGCCGCGCTACGCGGAGCCATTGATGAGTTGCGCGGATTGAAGGAAAACGTTATAATAGGACGCCTCATCCCCGCTGGGACGGGCTTTGAACGTTACCAGCGCTTAAGGGAAATGGCTTCGGCCCAAAAGAAACCATTGTAAGGAGGTTAAAATTGCCAACGATAAATCAATTGGTCCGGAAAGGTAGGAAAAAGGTTAAGAGCAAGTCCAAAGCCCCGGCCTTGCTTTATTCCTACAACGCCCTCAAGAACGAACTTAAGAAGATGCCGAAGGGCAACCCTCAGAAGCGGGGCGTTTGCATACAAGTAAGGACCATGACCCCGAAGAAGCCTAACTCCGCCCTGCGTAAGATTGCCAGGGTTCGCCTTACCAACGGAATTGAAGTAACGGCCTATATCCCTGGCGAAGGCCACAACCTCCAGGAGCACTCCATAGTCTTGGTAAGGGGCGGACGCGTGAAGGACCTGCCCGGAATCCGCTACCACATAATAAGGGGTGCCCTGGATGCGGCCGGGGTAGAAGCCAGGCGCCAAGGACGGTCCAAATACGGAGCTAAAATGCCCAAGAAGAGCTCGGAGAAATAAGGAGGTAAAGATGCCAAGACGCGGAAGCCCTCCTAAAAGGGAGATACCACCCGACATAAAATACAACAGCGTTCTGGTGGCCAAGCTCATAAACAAGGTCATGATGAACGGCAAAAAGAGCCTCGCCGAATGGATAGTCTACACCGCTTTTGACATCATTCGGGAAAAGACTGGGCGCAATCCGGTGGAAGTATTTGAGCAGGCCGTCCAGAACGCAGCCCCGGTTTTGGAAGTAAGGCCGCGAAGGGTTGGCGGTGCTACCTACCAGGTGCCGATTGAGGTGCCGGAGCACAGGCGTATATCTTTGGCCTTGAGGTGGCTTGTGAACTTCGCACGCGAAAGGAGCGGAAAATCCATGGCCGAAAAGCTCGCCGCTGAAATCATAGATGCGGCCAATAACACCGGGGCCACCATAAAGAAGAAGGAAGACACCCACAAGATGGCGGAGGCCAACAGGGCTTTCGCCTTCTTCCGATGGTAAAAAATGAGCGGGGAGTATCCATTAGAAAGAATCCGCAACATCGGGTTCATAGCCCATATAGACGCCGGCAAGACCACTACCACCGAGCGCATCCTGTTCTATACAGGTAGAACTCACAGGATGGGCGAGGTGGATGAGGGCACGGCCGTTACCGATTGGATGCCTCAGGAGAAGGAGAGAGGCATCTCCATAACGGCCGCGGCGGTAACTTGCTACTGGCGCAATCACCAAATTAACATCGTGGATACCCCCGGCCACATAGACTTCACCGCCGAAGTCCAGCGCAGCCTGCGGATATTGGACGGAGGCGTAGTAATCTTTGATGCCGTAAACGGAGTTGAACCGCAATCGGAAACGGTTTGGCGCCAGGCTGACCTCTACAAGGTCCCGCGCATATGCTTTGTGAACAAAATGGACCGGGTTGGTGCCAACTTCTGGCGGGTAATTGAGATGATAAAAGAGCGCCTGAAGGCCAACCCCGTTGCCGTCCAAATGCCCTTAGGCGCCGAAGACACCTTTACAGGGGTCATAGACCTCGTAGAACCCAGAGCCATAATCTACAAGGATGAACTGGGCACAAGCCCGGAAATTGCCCCCATCCCCGAAAGCTTGGCCGAAGAAGCCATGCTTCACCGAGATAAACTCCTGGAAAAAATCGCCGAAACCGATGATGAGCTCATGGTGAAATACCTTGAGGGGGAAGAAATCACTCCGGAAGAGCTTAAGAAAGCCCTCAGGAAGGCGGTAATTTCCGGCAAGCTTGTGCCCGTCCTGTGCGGGGCAGCCCTCAGGAACAAAGGGATTCAGCCCCTCCTGGATGCAATTGTAGATTACCTTCCGTCCCCCCTGGATTTGCCCCCAATACGGGGAGTCAACCCCGAGACAGGGGCGGAAGAGAAGCGCTATCCAAAGTTGGATGAACCGCTTACAGCTCTGGTCTTCAAAGTCCATTCCGACCCCTACGTTGGCCGCCTCGTTTACTTGAGGGTCTATTCCGGAGTCCTAAGGAGCAACCGCAGGGTGCTTAATGCTACCCGAGCACGCAAAGAAAGGGTTGACCGGCTCCTCAGGATGCATGCTAATAAACGGGAAGAAATAACCGAACTTAGGGCCGGCGATATAGGGGCGGCGCTGGGGCTTAAGCAAACTTTTACCGGCGAAACCATTTGCAGCGAAGAAAGCCCCATCGTCCTTGAGCCGATCAGCTTCCCAGAGCCTGTGGTTTCAGTAGCCATAGAACCCAAGACCCAAGCCGACCAAGAACGTATGGCTGAAGCTCTCCAGCGTCTGGCCGAAGAAGACCCAACCTTCAGGGTTAAGGTTGATGAGCAGACCGGTCAGACGATAATCTCAGGCATGGGGGAACTGCACCTGGAAATTTTGGTGGACAGGCTTTCCAGGGAATTCAAAGTGCAAGCCAATGTTGGTAAGCCGCAAGTAGCCTACAAAGAAACGATAACGAAGCCTGTCCGGGTGGAAGGTTTATACGTCCGCCAGATTGGCGCCCGCAACCACTATGGGCACGTCTGGCTTGAAATTAAGCCCCTTCCCAGGGGCCAGGGCAACAAATTTGAAAGCAAAGTCGGTGAGGACAAAATCCCAGCGCACTTCATTCCGGCAATTGAGGAAGCAGTCCGGGAGGCCCTTGAGGCCGGAATTTTAGCCGGTTACCCGATTATAGATGTCAAAGTAAGCCTGGTAGATGGCTCCTTCCACCCCGAGGATTCTTCCGAGATGGCTTTCAAAGTGGCGGCATCTATGGCCATGGAAAAGGGCCTCCGCCAGGCCGAACCCGTCCTCATGGAACCTTACATGAAACTGGAAGTAGTAGTGCCTGAGGAATTCATTGGCGATGTGCTTGGGGACCTGGCCTCTCGGCGGGCTGATATCCAGGGGATGGAGCTGAGGCCCGGAGGAGTTCAAGCAGTGCGGGCTATGGTCCCCCTCTCGGAAATGTTCGGCTATGCTACGGACCTGCGCTCTATGACTCAAGGGCGTGGCACCTTTACAATGGAGTTTGACCACTACGAAGTCATACCCGGGGAAATCATGGAGAAGATTCTCTACCGATGATGGAAACCCTGGGCCAACTTGCCAGTAGCGGTGTGCGAGCCCCGAAGGGGGCGAAGCAAGCTTCGGGTAATTTGGGCCCTCGCCAGGAGGGCGAATTTGCCAAAATTCGCAATCTGCTTATAATAAGCTTTTGTTTGCGCTCCCTTAGAGGTGCCCAAGCTAAGAGTTTTAAGGAGGTGAGGCCGCAATGGCCAAGCAGAGGATAAGGATACGCCTTAAGGCTTATGACCATAGAGTTTTGGATGAATCGGCAAGGCAAATAGTGGAGGCTGCGGAGCGGACAGGGGCAAGGGTCATCGGACCGGTGCCTTTGCCCACTAAGATTGAGCGCTTCTCCGTAATCCGCTCCCCCTTCATTGATAAGCGTTCCATGGAGCAGTTTGAAATAAGGACTCATAAGCGCCTCATTGAGGTTTTGGACCCCACTTCCAAAACCATTGATACGTTGATGAGGCTCAACCTCCCGGCAGGCGTTGACATAGAGATAAAGCTTTAAACCCAAACGGCGGAGTGTTAGAAATGAAAGGGATTATCGGCAGAAAGCTTGGTATGACTCGCATTTTTACCGAATCGGGCGAGGTGGTGCCTGTAACCGTGATTCAGGCGGGGCCTTGCTTTGTAACCCAGGTGAAAACCGAAGAAAAAGACGGCTACAAGGCCATCCAGCTGGGCTTTGAGGAAGTGAAGCCCAAAAGCCTAACCCGGCCTGAACTCATGAGGCTTAAGAAAAACCACCTCCCACCTTTGCGCTACCTCAAAGAGATAAGGGTGGACAACCCCGAGGATTATCAAGTTGGCCAGAAGATAACGGTGAGCATCTTTGAAGTAGGGGAAAAGGTGGATGTAACCGGATGGACTAAAGGCCGCGGTTTTGCGGGTGTGGTCAAGCGCTGGGGGTTCGGTGGCGGGCCCAAGACCCACGGCCAATCCGACCGGACCAGAGCCCCCGGTTCAATCGGCGCCGGCACTGACCCTGGTCGGGTAATCAAGGGGTTGCGGATGGCTGGAAGGATGGGCAATGAGAGGAGGACGGTTCAGAATTTGGAGGTAGTGTTTGTGGACCCCCAGCGCAACCTCTTGGCGGTCAAGGGGGCAATTCCAGGCGCTAAAAACAGCCTGGTTATAGTTAAGCAGGCCAGGAAGACCGAAGAAAAGAGGAAGAAATATGGATAAAGAGCGGGAGGAGCTTATGCCACAGGTTCCCGTTTACAACATGGAAGGCCAGGTTGTAGGGGAGATTAACCTAAGAGACGACATATTTGGGATAGAGCCTCACGTGGCGGTCATGCATCAAGCTTTGGTGAGGCAGTTGGCCAATGCTCGCCTCGGCACCCACAGCACAAAGACCAGGGGTGAGGTGAGCGGAGGCGGTAGAAAACCTTGGCCCCAAAAGCATACCGGAAGGGCCCGCCAGGGTTCAATAAGGGCCCCTCACTGGGTTGGAGGGGGAATCGTCTTTGGGCCTAAACCAAGGAGCTATTACCAGAAGATGCCCAAGAAGATGCGTCACCTGGCATATAAATCGGCCCTTTCGGTCAAAGCCAAACAGGACCAAATCGTGGTCTTGGATGAGCTGAAGTTTGAGGCCCCTAAGACTAAGGCCATGAAGGAGCTCCTGGATAAACTGCCGGTCAACGGTAGCGTGCTCATCTTGCTACCCTCTAAGGATGAGAACGTCCAAAAATCGGCCGATAACCTCCCCAACGTGAAAACAATCCTGGCCAATTACCTTAACGTAAAAGACCTTCTCGGTTACGATTACCTGGTGATGCCCAGGAAATCGGTGGAAATCATTGAGTCCATCCTGGGCAAGGAGTAGGAGGTTAAGCATGCACCTTTACGAGATTATTCGCAGGCCCATTGATACCGAGAAGACAAGAGCATTGGCTGAGCTTGGGCAATACGTCTTTGAAGTGGACCCCAGGGCCAACAAGATTCAAATCAAGCAGGCAGTGGAGAAGATTTACAACGTGAAAGTGGAAGAAGTGCGGATTGTGAAGCTACCGGCCAAAAGGGCCCGTCGGGGTTACCACATGGTGGTGAGGAAACCGCCCAGGAAGAAGGCGATTGTGAAGCTCGCTCCCGGTGAGAAAATCCAAATCTTTGAAGGAGTGTAGCCATGGGGATAAGGGTGTATAAGCCTACCTCCCCGGGAAGAAGGGGGATGAGCGTTTCCACCTTTGAGGAGATAACGAAGGATGAGCCCGAGAAGTCCTTGGTGGTGCCTTTGAAGAAAAATTCGGGGAGGAACCACCAGGGCAAAATAACGGTTCGCCACAGGGGAGGGGGACATAAGAGGCTTTACCGCATAATTGATTTCAAGCGGGATAAAATCGGGATTCCGGGCAAAGTCATAGCCATTGAGTATGACCCCAACCGCTCGGCCCGGATTGCCCTCATACAATATGCCGATGGGGAAAAGCGTTACATTATTGCCCCCCTTGGCCTCAAAGTTGGCGATACGGTCATGTCGGGGCCTGATGCGGAGATAAAAGTTGGCAATGCCCTTCCTTTGGCCAACATTCCGGTTGGGACCTTCATCCACAACATTGAGCTTTATCCTGGCCGTGGGGGGCAATTGGTAAGAGCAGCTGGGACGGCAGCCCAGATTTTGGCCAAGGAAGGGGATTATGCCCAGGTTAAGCTCCCTTCCGGCGAGATAAGGCTTATCAACCTAAAGTGCATGGCTACCATAGGGCAGGTGGGCAATGTGGACCACGCTAACATAAGGCTGGGGAAGGCCGGGAGGAGCCGTTGGCTTGGGTGGCGCCCCACCGTGCGGGGTTCAGCCATGAGCCCGAGGGACCACCCCCATGGTGGTGGTGAGGGAAGGGCACCCATCGGTCTACCTCACCCCAAGACCCCATGGGGCAAGTGCGCATTAGGCAAAAAGACCCGCCGAAATAAGCTTACGGATAAGTTCATAATCAAGCGGCGGAAGTAAAGGAGGTGGTGATATGGGCCGTTCCCTCAAGAAAGGGCCTTTTGTAGACCCTAAGCTCCTGGAGAGAATTGAGGAGATGAATCGGACCGGGGAAAAGAGGGTTATAAAGACGTGGTCCAGGGCTTCGGTAATAGTCCCCCAGATGGTGGGCCACACCATCGCCGTACACGATGGCCGTCGCCATGTCCCTATCTACATAACTGAGCAGATGGTTGGCCACCGGCTGGGGGAATTCGCCCCTACCCGGACTTTCAGGGGGCATACTGTTAAGGAAAAGAAAACCCAGGTTCAGAAGAAATGAGGAGAGTGAGCGATGGAAGGCTTTGAAGTAAGAGCTGTGACCCGCTACGTAAGGATATCTCCTCAGAAAGTGCGGAGGATTCTGGGGCAGCTTAAGGGCAAGCAGGTTGATGAGGCTTTGGCCCTTTTAGAGTTCATGCCTCAGAAGGCGGCCAGAATCGTCTCCAAGACCATAAAATCAGCAGTGGCCAATGCCGTTGAGAATTTTGGCCTCTCCAGGGAGGACTTATACATCGCCAAAATAACGGCCGATCAGGGGCCAACTCGCCTCTGGAGGCGCTTTGCGGCCCGAGGGCGAGTCCGCCCCATCCGCAGGCGCTATTCCCATATAACTGTTGTAGTTGCCGAAAGAACGCCTTAAAGGAGGGAAAGCTTGGGCCGGAAAGTTCACCCTATCGGATTCAGGCTCGGTTACAACAAAGAGTGGTTCTCGGTCTGGTATGCCGAGGGGAAGCAATATACCGAGTTCCTCCACCAGGACCTCAAAATTCGCCAGCTTATAGATAAGGAGCTGGCCGATGCCGAGGTTTCCAGGATTAAGATTGAGCGCTTCCCCAAGCAGATAAACATAACCATCCACACCGCAAGGCCGGGGTTAGTAATAGGCAGAAAAGGTGCAGAGATAAACCGGCTTCGCCAAGAGCTGGAGGAGCTTACGGGGCAAAGGGTTAGCTTGAAAGTTGAAGAAGTGAAGAAGCCGGAATTGGATGCCGTCCTTGTGGCTAGGAGCATTGCCAGGCAGATAGAGAAGCGGGTTTCCTACCGGCGGGCCATGAAGCAGGCGGTGGCCAGGGCTATGAAAGCCGGCGCTAAGGGCATAATGATTCAATGCAAGGGAAGGCTGGCCGGAGCAGAAATGGCCCGCAAGGAAGTTATAAAAGAAGGCCGGATACCCCGTAACACCCTCAGAGCCGATATAGATTATGCTCTGGCCGAAGCCCTCACAATTCTGGGTAAAATAGGGGTCAAGGTGTGGATATACAAGGGTGACCTTTTGCCCAAGAAACCCGAATTTGAGGCTTTCCTTGTGACGGAAGAAGCCACTGCTTCGGAATGATTATGGAGGGTAAGAGACCATGTTGATGCCTAAGAGGGTAAAATATCGCAAGCAGCAGAGGGGGCGATTGAAGGGCAAGGCTTCAAGGGGTAATACTCTGGAATTTGGGGATTATGGTCTTCAGGCTCTTGAGCCTTGCTGGCTTACTGCTCGCCAGATAGAGGCTGCCCGCCGGGCTATAGTGCGCTTCGTCCGGAAAACCGGCAAGCTGTGGATTCGGGTCTTCCCCGATAAGCCCATAACCCGTAAGCCTGCGGAGACCCGGATGGGCGGCGGCAAGGGGAACGTAGACCAATGGGTAGCAGTTATCAAGCCCGGCCGAATCATATTTGAACTGGCCGGTGTGAAAGAGGAAGACGCCGAGGAGGCCTTCCGCCTTGCTGCCCATAAGCTCCCCATTAAAACCCAGATAGTAAAGCGAGCTGAACTGGTTAAGGAGGTTTAGGTTATGAGGCCTCAGGATATAAGGGAAATGAGCGATGAGGAAATCAAGGCCAAAATTGAAGAGCTCTACCGGGAACTCTTCAACCTTCGCTTCCAGAAGGCCATTGGGCAGGCCAAAAATACTGCCCGCTTTAAAGAAGTGCGCCGGGACATCGCTCGCCTCAAGACTATCTTGAGGGAAAGGGAACTTGGCATTTATCCTTCCAAGGAGGGCTAAATGAGAGAGCGGCGCAAGAAGCTGGTCGGACGCGTTGTAAGCGATAAGATGGATAAGACCGTGGTGGTGAGAGTAGAGCGCACCAAGCGCCACCCCCTCTACGGCAAAGTCATAACCGTAAGCAAGAAATTCATGGCCCATGACCCTAAAAACGAATGCCGTGTGGGGGACCTGGTGCGCATAATAGAATCAAGGCCAATAAGCCGAAGGAAAAGATGGGTAGTTGTGGAAATACTGGAGAGAGCCCAGGCTTGATGGAGGGTTGAGAAATGATACAGCAGGAAACTCGCCTCGTCGTAGCCGATAATACTGGAGCTAAAGAGATACTGTGCATCCGGGTCCTTGGCGGTTCGGCTAAGAAATACGGCCGTGTAGGCGATATCATCATCGCTTCAGTCAAAGAGGCCACCCCTGATGCCCAGGTTGAAGAAGGGGACGTGGTGAGAGCGGTTATCGTAAGGACTGCCAAGGAATACCGGCGGCCCGATGGCACTTACATCCGCTTTGATGATAATGCCGCAGTTATAATTGACGAGAACAATAACCCGAAAGGGACCAGGATTTTCGGCCCGGTGGCCCGCGAGCTGAGGAGCAAGGGCTTCATGAAAATCATTTCCCTGGCTCCCGAAGTGGTCTAAAGGAGGCAAAATGAGGAAGATAAGGAAAGGCGATACCGTTGAAGTTATAGAGGGCGATGAAAAAGGGAAGCGCGGGACCGTCCAAAAAGTAATCATTGGCAAAAGGAGGGATGGCTCCCGTGACCCCAACGATGTGCGGGTTATAGTCTCAGGGGTGAACTTGGTTAAGAAGCACCAACGCCGTCTTCCTGACGTCCGGACCCAATACGGGATAATTGAGGTAGAGGCTCCGATCCACATCTCCAACGTGGCCCTTGTTTGCCCTAAGTGCGATAAGCCCACCAGGATTGGGTTCAGGGTCTTTGAAGACGGAACCAAAGCCCGTTTCTGCAAGCGCTGTGGAGAACTTATTGATTGAGGTTTCAGGAGGGGTCATGGCTAAGGCTATTCCCAGGTTGAAAGAGCGCTACATCAATCACGTAATACCGACGATGATGCAGGAATTCGGCTATAAGAACGTCATGCAAGTCCCCCGCTTAGTGAAAGTGGTGGTGAATGTGGGGGTTGGGGAGGCTGTGCAGAACCCCAAGGCTATAGATGCGGCGATGCAGGACCTGGCCACTATAACCGGCCAGAAGCCCATCGTGCGCAAGGCTAAAAAATCAATTGCGGCCTTCAAACTCAGAGCCGGCACCCCCATAGGGGTCAAAGTAACTCTGCGTGGCGATAGGATGTATTACTTTTTGGACCGGCTTTTCAATGTTGCTCTGCCGCGGCAAAGGGACTTTAAGGGTGTTCCTCCCGATTCTTTTGACGGGCGTGGGAATTACACTCTCGGGCTAAGAGAACAACTGGTCTGGCCCGAAATTGATTACACCAAGATTGACAAAGTCCGGGGTATGGAGATAACAATCGTCACTACGGCGAAAACGGACCAAGAAGCAAAAAGGCTCTTAGAGCTTCTTGGCATGCCTTTCAGGAGGGGATGATGGCCAGAAAATGCATGAAATACAGGGAAATGCGCCGAAAATACAAGGTCAGGGTTAGGAACCGCTGTGAGCTGTGCGGTAGGCCGAGGGGTTACATGCGGCGCTTCAAACTGTGCCGCATCTGTTTCCGGAAACTCGCCCTTGAAGGTCTCATCCCAGGGGTGACCAAGGCCAGCTGGTGAGGAGGTTTAACACCATGGTAATGACCGATCCCATCGCCGATATGCTTACTCGCATAAGGAATGCTCTCATGGCCAGGCATAAAGAGGTGAAAATCCCTGGCTCTAAGATAAAGGTGGCCATAGCTCGCGTCCTCAAAGAGGAGGGCTACATTGAGGATTTTGTGGTTACGAAGGATAAGCCCCAGCCCATGCTGGTTATAACCCTCAAGTACGACGAGAACGGCAAGCCGGTCATCACTGGCCTAAAAAGGGTGAGCAAACCCGGAAGGAGGATTTATGTAGGGAGGAAGGAGATTCCGAGGGTCCTGAGCGGGATGGGCATAGCCATCCTCTCTACTCCCAAGGGGGTTATAACCGATAAGCAGGCTCGCCGCCTGAGGGTGGGGGGCGAAGTATTATGCTACGTGTGGTAGGAGGTTAGCCGTGTCAAGGATAGGGCGCAAACCAATCCCCATCCCAGCAGGGGTAGAAGTGAAGATAGATAACCTCACCGTTACGGTAAAGGGGCCTAAGGGCCAGCTCACCAGGACCTTCCCCGAAGGCGTTACTGTGGCCGTTAAAGATGGCCAAATTGTGGTGGGCAGAGTAAGCGATGACCGCCGTCACAAGGCCTTCCACGGCCTTACCAGGGCCCTTCTGGCTAACATGGTGGAAGGGGTAACCAAAGGCTTTGAAAAGAAGCTGGAGATTGAAGGAGTAGGGTACAAAGCTGAGCTTCAGGGGAAGGACTTGGTGCTCTGGGTTGGGTATTCCCACCCTGTTAGGATTCAGCCCTTGCCCGGAATAAGCTTTGTGGTAGACAAAGGCGGCCGCGAGATAACCGTTCAAGGGATAGACAAAGAATTAGTGGGGGAAATGGCTGCCAGGATTCGGAGGGTTCGCCCTCCAGAGCCTTACAAGGGCAAGGGCATAAGGTATGTCGGCGAACAGATACGCCGCAAGCAAGGTAAGGCTGGGAAGATCGGCAAAGGAGGTAAGAAGTGAGCTGGGAGAAGGATAGGGCTGAAGCGCGCAAGAGGCGTCACAAGCGTGTGCGTAAGAAAGTATTCGGCACTCCTGAGCGCCCACGTTTGTGCGTCTTCCGGAGCCTTAAGCATATCTATGCCCAAATCATTGATGATACCATCGGGCACACTTTGGTAGCGGCTTCAACCTTGGACCCTGCTATAAGGGAGAAGATAAAGGGCAAGACCAAAACGGAGCAGGCCAGGGAAGTGGGTCTTCTCCTGGCTCAGAAAGCTCTGGCCAAGGGGATTACTAAGGTGGCCTTTGACCGTGGTGGGTACAAGTACCACGGCCGGGTGAAAGCCTTGGCCGAAGGTGCCCGTAAAGGTGGGCTGGAATTCTAACGGGAGGATTGAGATATGGAGCTGGAAGAACTCAGGCCCTTCGGGGTGGAAGAGCTGGATGAGAGGGTAATAGAGATAAAGCGCACGGCTAAGATGATGAAAGGAGGCCGGCGCTTCCACTTCAGGGCTTTGGTAGTGGTCGGCGACAACAAAGGCCGCGTGGGCATAGGGATGGGGAAAGCCACCGAAGTCCCGGAGGCTATCCGGAAGGCTCTGGAGAAGGCCAGGCGCAGCATGGTTAAAGTCAACATCTTAGGCACTACCATACCCCATCCGGTCATGGCCAAGTTTGCCTCCAGCAAAGTCCTTCTGAGGCCTGCTTCTCCGGGCACTGGAGTAATCGCCGGGGGCCCCGTCCGAGCGGTCTTGGAGGCAGCAGGGGTTAAAGACGTCCTAAGCAAAGCCTTCGGCAGCACTCAACCCATAAACCTGGTCAAAGCTACCCTTGCTGCCCTGATGCAGCTTAAGGACCCTGCCGAAGAGGCCAGAAAGAGGGGGAAACCTCTGGAGGAAGTTTTGCCTTTCTGGATGAGGAGGGCGGAAGATGAAAGGCGGCAACGGTAAAATCCGAATAACCTTAGTCAAAAGCCCCATAGGTTACTCTCGCGAGCAGAAGGAGACCCTTAAAGCTCTGGGGCTTAAGAGGCTCTGGCAGACGGTGGAAAAGGAGAGCACGCCGGCTATACTGGGCATGGTTAAGAAAGTTTCCCATTTGGTAAAGGTGGAGGAGGTGCCATGAAGCTTCACGATTTGCGACCCCCTGAGGGCGCTAAGCATAAGCGCAAGAGGGTAGGCCGAGGCAACGGCTCTGGCCACGGGACTTATTGCGGAAGAGGGATAAAGGGGCAGAATGCTCGTTCGGGGGGAAGAATGCCACCATACTTTGAAGGTGGCCAGCTTCCCTTGGTCCGGAGGCTCCCCCACAAGCGCGGTTTCACTAACATCTTCAAAGTCTACTACACCCCTGTCAATTTGGAAAAGCTCGCCAAGTTCCCGGCCGGCGCCGAAGTTACTCCTGCGGTTCTTGCTGAGGCTGGAATCATAAAGTCAGAAAATGAGCCTGTCGTTATCCTGGCCAAGGGCGATATAGACCGGCCTCTGGTGGTGAAAGCTCACCGTTTCTCCCAGAAGGCTAAGGAAAAGATTCTGGCCGCAGGCGGCACTGTTGAAGTGCTCCCCTTGAGAGGGAGGTAGGTATGCTTCAGGCTGTCAAGAACGCTTTCCGTTTCCCAGACTTGCGGAGAAGGATTCTCTTCACCTTTGGGATAATAGCACTCTACAGGCTCATAGCTCACATACCGGTGCCAGGGGTAGACGCCGTAGCGATAAAGAAGCTCTTTGAGGCAAGCCAGCTTCTGGGCTTCTTGGACATGTTCTCCGGGGGGGCCATGTCCAGCTTCTCAATCATTGCCATGGGCGTTTACCCTTACATAACTGCTTCCATCGTTATGCAGCTCCTAATTCCCCTCATCCCCCAATTGGAGAGGCTATTGAAGGAGGAGGGGGAAGAGGGAAGGCGTAAGATTGAAGTTTACACCCACTGGCTCACGGTTCCTTTGGCCGCCCTTGAGGCCTTGGGGCAGGGAACCCTCTTGGCCAGAGAAAGGGTCTTGGCTAACTTCGGCTTTTCCGCTGCGACCATCTTGCCTACTATAGCGACCATTTCCACCCTGACGGCCGGGACAATTTTTGCCATGTGGCTTGGAGAGCTAATAGATGAGAAGGGGATAGGGAACGGGATTTCGCTCATAATCTTCAGCGGCATAGTGGCCCAGGTTCCTCCGAGGGTTGGAAGGATACTCATGAGCAAGCCTACGGACCTTATCATCTTCTTGATTATTACGGCCATAACAATTGCGGCCATCGTCTACATCCAGGAAGCCCAGAGGAGGATACCGGTTCAATACGGCCGACGGGTGAGGGCCATAAGGGGTAACAGGGTTATGGTAGTAGGCGGGCAAGGAACCCACATCCCGTTGCGGGTCAACTCGGCGGGGATGATACCGCTAATCTTTGCCCAGAGCTTCCTGCTCCTTCCGGCTACCATCTCCAGCTACTTAGTCTATGCTCCCAACAAGGTTCTGGCCACCATAGCTGCCAGCATGACCAAGGCGTTTGACCCAAGGAGCAACTTTTACTGGATTGCTTACTTCTTCCTGGTGGTGGCTTTCACCTATTTCTACACCGACATCATCTTCAAGGAGCAGAACTTGGCCGAGTTCCTCCAGAAGCAAGGAGGCTTCATCCCAGGTATTCGGCCAGGCAAAACTACTGAGGAGTACCTTAACAAGGTCATCCAGCGCATTACTTTCGCTGGTGCTCTATTCCTGGGCCTGGTAGCCATACTGCCTTGGATAGTCAGGGATATAACCGAAACTCAAATCATGCTTCTCACCAGCGCCGGTCTCCTGATAGTGGTAGGTGTAGTCATAGACACCATGAGGCAGCTTGAGGCCCAGCTAATCATGCGCCATTATGAAGGCTTCCTGCGCAGGTGATTGAGCATGGGGGAGAAGCCTCTTTACATCGTCCTTATAGGAGCACCTGGAGCGGGGAAAGGAACCCAGGCTGCCTTGTTGGAGGAAGAGCTTGGCATCCCTCACATCTCTTCAGGGGATATGCTGAGGGAAGCTGTGGCTAAGGGGACGGAGCTGGGCCGCCTGGCCAAAAGCTACATGGATAAGGGCGAGCTTGTCCCGGACGAGGTCATGATTAAGCTAATCCTGGAGCGGCTTTCCATGGCCGATTGTCAGAAGGGTGCTCTTCTTGATGGCTTCCCTCGCACCCCGGAGCAGGCAAAGGCTTTGGATGAAGCTTTGGCCAAAGAAGGCAAAACCATAGCTTTAGTCCCTTACCTTAAGGTTTCCCTGGACAAGCTCTTGGAGAGGCTTTCCGGAAGGTGGATATGCCGGAACTGCCAGGCCGTTTACCACATGGTCTACAACCCGCCTAAGGATGATAAAAGATGCGATATCTGTGGTGGTGAACTTTACCAGCGCGAAGATGACCGGCCCGAAACGGCGCGGCGCCGTCTGGAAGTTTACTTTGCCCAGACGGCCCCTCTCATAGAGTATTACCGCAAAGCCGGCCTCCTGCGAGAAGTAGATGGGGAAAGGGCAATAGAGGAAATCCACCAAGAACTCAGAAGCCTTATAGAGAAAGCCAAAGAGTCAAAGCAAAATGATTGTCCTTAAATCGCCAAGGGAGATTGAGTTAATGCGGGAGGCCGGGAGAATAGTAGCTTTGACCTTAGCCGTCCTGGCTGAGAAAGCCAAGGAGGGGGTGTCAACAGCTCAGTTAGAGGAATGGGCCGAGGAAGTCATCCGCAAAAATAAGGCCATCCCCTCCTTCAAAGGTTACCGAGGCTACCCGGCTGCCATATGCGTATCGGTAAACGAAGAGGTTGTGCACGGAATTCCAAGCCCGAAGCGCATACTTAAGGAGGGCGATGTAGTAAGCATAGACGTAGGGGCAATCTACAGAGGCTACCACGGCGATGCGGCCATAACCATTGGGATTGGTAGGATAACGGAGGAAGCTGAGAAGCTAATAGAGGTGACTAAAGGGGCTTTGGAGGCAGCGATATCTGTAGCTAAGGCCGGAAATCGGTTAGGAGATATTTCCTGGGCCATCCAGAGCTATGCTGAAAAGCACGGTTTCAACGTGGTCAGGGAATACACCGGCCATGGCATAGGCCGTTATATGCACGAAGAACCCCAGGTTCCGAACGTAGGCACACCTGGGAAAGGGGTCCTTTTAAAACCGGGCATGACTTTGGCCTTAGAGCCGATGGTAGTAGCCGGCTCTTGGGAAGTAGAGGTTCTTCCCGATGGCTGGACTGTGGTTACGAAGGATAAATCTTTAGCGGCTCACTTTGAACACACCATCGCCATAACCGATGGCGATGCCGAAATCCTTACCAAGCTTTAAAGGGGGTGTTGAAGATGAAAGTGCGTCCTTCGGTCAAGCGTCGTTGCGCTAAATGCAAGATAATAAGGCGCCGTGGGGTTGTGAGAGTGATTTGCGAGAACCCCAAGCACAAGCAAAGGCAAGGCAAATAGGAGGTAGGGAATGGCTCGTATAGCTGGGGTTGATTTGCCAAAAGATAAGCGGGTTGAGGTGGCCCTGACCTACATCTACGGTATAGGTCTTCCCACCAGCCAGAGAATCCTTTTGGAAACTGGTGTAAACCCCAACACCCGCGTTAAGGACCTTACGGAGGAGGAAATAAGCCGCATTCGTGAATACATTGAGAAGAACCTCAAGGTGGAAGGGGACCTCCGCCGTGAGGTGGCGATGAACATAAAGCGCCTCATAGACATAGGTTGCTACAGGGGGATACGCCACAAGCGCAATCTCCCGGTGCGGGGGCAGCGCACCAGGACTAACGCTCGGACCAAGAGGGGGCCACGCAAGACAGTAGCCGGCCGCGGACGCAAGCGCGGCGCCAAGAAGAAGTAGTGGCGAAGCTTTGCTTCGCCCCAACCGGCGAGGGATTTGCTTCGTGCCCTCGCAATGACAGGCTCAATGTCGTTGCGAGCGAAAGGAAATTGTTTTGGGCATTTCGTGATTAAAGCTTAAGCGTAAGGAGGGATTATGGCACAGAAAAAGGCAAAGCGAGCCAAAAAGAAGGAAAAGAAGATACCGCCTGTGGCTCAAGCCCATGTCCAGGCCACTTTCAACAACACCATCATAACTATAACCGACCACCAAGGGAATACAATCCTTTGGGGCAGCCCTGGAACACTGGGCTTTAGGGGCTCCAAGAAGAGCACACCTTACGCGGCTCAAATGGCCGCCCAAAAAGTGGCCGAGCAGGCCAAACAGTTGGGCATAAAAGAGCTTGACGTTCTCATCAAAGGGCCGGGGCCAGGTCGGGAAGCAGCCATAAGGGCTTTCCAGACCGTCGGCCTTAAAATCCGGTCCATAGCCGATGTTACCCCTATCCCTCATAACGGATGCAGACCACCTAAGCGGAGGAGGGTGTAATGGCACGGTATACAGGTCCGGTTTGTAGGATATGCCGAAGGGAAGGGATAAAGCTTTTCCTTAAAGGCGAGCGTTGTTACACTTCCAAGTGCGCCATGGAAAGGCGCCCATACCCGCCCGGAATGCATGGCCCTGAAAAGCGCAGGACCAAGCTTTCCGACTATGGGCTTAGGTTGAGGGAAAAGCAAAGGCTCCGCCGCATCTACGGGGTTATGGAGCGCCAGTTCCGCCGTTATTTTGAGATGGCCTCCAAGGCTAAAGGGATGACAGGGCCAACCCTCATCACCATACTGGAGCGGCGTTTGGACAACGTCGTTTATAGGCTCGGCTTTGCCTCTTCTCGGGCTCAGGCTCGCCAATTGGTAAGCCACGGCCACTTTACCGTGAACGGCCGCAGGGTTGATATACCCTCTTACCTTGTGAAGCCAGGAGACATAATCTCCGTAAAGGAAGAAAGCCGGGATAAGCCTTACTTCAAAGCTTTGGCCGAAAGCCTGGCCCAGACAAACGTCCCTCCGTGGCTGAGCCTGGACCCATTGACCATGACCGGTAAGGTGCTGGAGATACCAAGGCGAGAAGACATAACCGACGTGCCTGTCAGGGAGCAGCTGGTAGTGGAATTCTATTCTCGGTAGTGAAGAGGGGAGGGCAAATTGGAGAAGATTTTACCCAAAGTTGAGTGCTTAGTTGAAGCCAGAAATTACGCCAAATTTTCCATAGGCTATCTGGAAAGGGGCTTTGGAACGACCATAGGCAATGCCCTTAGGAGGGTGCTACTTTCCTCCATCCCGGGGGCTGCGGTCACTTCCATAAGGGTAAGTGGGATTTACCACGAATTTGCTCCACTCCCTCACTGCAAGGAGACAATGCTGGAGCTAATCCTGAACGTGAAGAAAATAAGGCTGAAGCTTCACGGTGAGGACTCGGCTAAGCTTAGGATGTTGGTAACCAGGGCCGGCGAGTTCACTGCCGGGGACCTTGAATGTCCTCCCTACGTGGAAATCGTCAACCCCGAACAATACCTCCTGACCGCTGATTCCGATGAGGTTGACTTAGAGATTGAGATGACAGTCCAAAGGGGCAAGGGCTACTCCCCGGCGGAGGAACGCAAGAGGCTTCCGGTAGGGGAAATAGCCGTTGATGCCATCTTTAACCCCGTAAGGAGGGTAAGCTTTGAAGTCCAGAGTGCCCAAGCTGGGCACTTGAGCAAACTGGAACGTTTAATCATGGAGATATGGACCGATGGCACGATAAGCCCTGAGGAGGCCCTGAAGACCGCTGCCGGAATCCTGGTCCAGCACTTTGCTTTCCTGACCGAAGCCGAGGCTATACCTAAGGCGAGGGTTGAGGAGAAGGTAAAGGCAGAAGAAATTGAAGCCTTGCAGCTTTACAAGATAGGGATTGATGAAATCGGCCTCAGCACCCGGGTATACAACGCCCTCCGACGGGCAGGAATCTTTACCCTTGGGGAGATAATGGAAAGGCTTTCCCAAGGGTCTAAAGGCTTTGAAGATATAAGGAATTTCGGCCCTAAGGCCTACGAAGAGCTGGTGAAAACCCTGGAAGAAAGGGGATTCTTGAAAGAAACTCTACAGGTGGGAAGCAAAGATGAGGCACAGAGTAGCTAAGAAGAAGCTGGGAAGAAGCCTTGGGCACCGGAGGGCCTTGTATAGGAGCTTGCTTACGGCCCTCTTCCGACACAAGAGGATAGAAACAACCCTGGCTAAGGCCAAGGCAGTGCAACCTCTGGCCGAAAAGCTAATCACCATAGCTCGCCGTGGCGACCTCCATTCCCGTCGCCTGATAGCTGCTTACCTATGGGACAAGAAGGTGGCAACGGAGCTATTCCGGGAGATAGCTCCCAAATACAAAGACCGTCCCGGCGGCTATACCCGAATCCTAAAGCTTGGTTTCCGCCAGGGCGACGGGGCCGAAATGGCCATCCTGGAGCTTGTGGAATGAGATGGCCCTTTACATTAAAGCTATCCTGGAATACGATGGCACAAGATACTTGGGGTTTCAAATTCAGCCCCATGGACCAACCATCCAGGGGGAGGTAGAGCTGGCACTTTACAAGCTTACAGGCCAGAGGGTGAGGATAAAAGCAGCTGGCCGGACCGATGCGGGGGTCCACTCGGAAGGCCAAGTTATAGCCTTTCGGGTGGAATGGAGGCATCCTTTGGAGGATTTGCACCGGGCGCTCAATGCCCTCTTGCCCAAAGACATCGCAGTTAAAGAGCTGAGCCTGGCTCCGGACGGCTTCCACCCCCGCTTCAGTGCCGTCAGCCGTGAATACCGATACACAATCCTGAATACGCCTTGGCCTTCACCCTTGCGGGGGCGATTCGCCTACCATTTCCCAGGAGCATTGGACCTTGAAGCGATGAAGGAAGCTACATCATACCTTATAGGGGAGCACGACTTTGCTTCCTTCGGCTCCCCTACCAAAGGGGAAAACACCGTCCGCCGGGTTTACAGAGCCGATTGGCGGAGGGATGGGGATTTCTTGCACTTTGAAATAGAGGCGAACGCTTTCCTCAAGAGGATGGTTCGGCTAATGGTAGGGACTTTGCTCCGGGTTGGGCAGGGCAAGATTCCCCCGGAGGAAGTTAAAGCCATCTTGGAGGCCAGGGATATAAGCCTATCGGGCCCGGCCGTTCCGGCCTGCGGCCTTTGCCTTGTGCGAGTAAACTACCCTGAAGGAGGTGGAAATTGAGGCAGAAGACTTACATGGCTAAGCCGGAGGAAATAAAGAGGGAATGGTTCCTCGTGGATGCAGCTGGCAAAACTTTGGGCCGCCTTGCCTCTGAAATAGCCAAGATCCTGAGAGGCAAGCACAAGCCCTATTACACCCCTCATCTGGATTGCGGCGATTACGTAGTGGTCATAAATGCCGAAAAGGTAAAAGTCACCGGGAAGAAGCTTACGGACAAAATCTACTACCGCCATTCAGGCTACATGGGCGGGCTTAAGGAGATACCCTTGGGCAAGATGCTGGCCGAGCATCCGGAGAGGGTAATAGAGCTGGCGGTAAAGAGGATGTTGCCCCAAAATCGGCTTGGGCGTAAAATGCTGAAGAAGCTTAAGGTTTACGCCGGGGAGAACCATCCCCACCAAGCCCAGAAGCCTAAGAAGCTGGAGATATAAGGAGGGGTGGACATGGAGGAGCAGCTCCGCTATTATTATGCTCGTGGACGAAGGAAGGAAGCCTCGGCCCAAGTGCGCCTTTACCCTGGGGGCACTGGCAAAATCATAGTTAACGAGAAGCCTTTGGAAGAATACTTCCCCAGGGAAAGGGATATATTGACCATCCTTGCTCCTTTGAAAGCAACGGGCATGGAAGGGAAAGTAGACGTGACGATTAGGGTGAAGGGTGGGGGGATATCTGGCCAGGCCGGGGCCATAAGGCTTGGGATAGCTCGGGCGCTGACTCTTTACGACCCCCAGTTTCGGCCTATTCTCAGGCAGGGTGGCTTTCTTACCAGGGATCCGAGGGAGAAAGAGCGCAAGAAGGTGGGCCTCAAACGAGCCCGCAAAGCCCCTCGCTACAGCAAGCGCTAAGGTGTTTGGGCCTAAAAGCAAAGCACCGCTGGGCTTCTACCCAGCGGTGCTATTTTTTGGGCGGTACAGGAGTTGAACCTGTGACCTCCTCCTTGTAAGGGAGGCGCTCTGACCAGCTGAGCTAACCGCCCATAAAAATTATAGCACAATTTCGTCCTAAAGGGAAAAACGAGGCGCAACCGAGTGTGTCCCAAGCCCGTTTTGAAAATTCTGGGGCGCATCCCCCAGACCCCCTGCCATGGAGCTTGCGCCCGTGGCTCCCCTTTGCCCACCCTCGCTGGCTTAGGGTTTGCTTGGGTTTTGGGTCCCACTCGTGGGCGGGGTTACAGGGGTTGGCTGCTCGCCCCTTTTAAAGTTTTGTGGGGGGACACCCCCCACGCCCCCCGCCATGGGGGCTTCGCCCCCCTGGACCCCCCTATTGCCCACCCTCGTTGGCTTAGGGTTCGCCAGAGTTTTGGGCCCCACTCGTGGGCGGGGTTGCAGGGGTTGGCTGCTCGCCCCTTTTAAAGTTTTGTGGGGACACCCCCCACGACCCCCCGCCATGGGGGCTTCGCCCCCCTGGACCTCCCTTGGCCCACCCCCGTAGGCTGAGGGTTCGCCAGCGTTCTGGGTCCCACTCGTGGCGGGTTTGTTAATGTGGGCGACTCGTCCCCTATTTTAATGCTCTTGGGGGCACATCCCCCAAACCCCCTGGGATGGGGCTGCGCCCCCTCCACCCCCAGTTTGCCCACCCCCGTGGGCTTAAGGTTCGCCAACGTTCTGGGTTCCACTCGTGGTGGGGTGGCTAATGCGGGCTACTCGCCCTTTCTTTGGTATTGTTGGGGCACATCCCCCAAGCCCCCTGCCATGGGGGCTTCGCCCCCTGGACCTCCCTTGGCCCACCCCCGTAGGCTGAGGGTTTGCCAGCGTATTGGGGGTTAACCTCTCCCCCGGCCGAAGAACCTCGCTAAATTTTCCCCCTTCCCTCGCAGGGAAGGGGGGTCAGGGGGTTAGGTCTTAAAAGCACGCCCCCTGCCATAGGGCTTCCCCCCTGGACCACCGTTTTCCCAACCTCGTAGGCTTAGGGTTTGCCAGAGTTTTGGGCCACAGGCGTGGCGGGTTGGAAAGTCCCCTCCTTAGGTCGTTTGGCCACGCTCTTCGGGGGCTTTTCCTACTTTCCGCAGGTAATAGCCAGCACGACGCAGGGCTTCTTCAAGCTGCAGTACGTCCTTCTCCTCAACTATGGCTAAGGTTGGGGATAACAGCCCTTTTATAAGCTCCTTAAGCCCAGGCTCTTCCTGAATTTTCTCCATGGCCAAGGGCCCAGGTGCTTCCAGAACTAAAACGTTGCGAAGGGTGAAGGTCTTCTGGAGTTTGTCCCAGCGCTTGAAGGATTGGATTACCGCGGTAGGCAATCGCCCATCAGTAGCCCGCTTGAGAAATCTTAAAATCATGTCCAAAGTTATCCCACGCAGGAAAGCTTCTTGGAGGGATGAGCGAGTTACAAGGTAGAGATGAGCCTCCGCAGTAGAGCCAGTCCAAGAGGCAAACCTCTCTACTTGGAAGCGATTGTAGAGGCTGGCATCTTGAGGGACTAAGATGGTGAAATCCGGTTTTACCACTATTGGCTCTTCTGGGCGGGCTCTAATAGGAGCTTGGCTCAGGATTTTTTCTCCCCACGAGGAAAGGCAGAAGGAGGTAACGTTTCCACTCTCATCTACGCCAAGCTCTAAAACGCCAAGCCAGTGAAGAGGCCCTGTTACAATGAAGCGGATAAGCGCTCCTTCAACTTTATCCCAGTGCTCAAAGCCCATTAGGTATTCCCCAGTAGCGCGGTCGCGGATGTACCAAGAGCTATAGTTGCCATCAGGGCGTTGGAAATCTGGCTCCTCTTCCTTTATGAGGCTAACGAAGGATTCCAGAGAGACCCATTCCCTCGCCGGGCAACGGCCCAGGAAGGAAATTATGCGCCTCCGGGCCAGGCGGGGATCGTTACGGCGCCCCGTATCTTCCCAGACGAGGTGCGGAAGGAGGCGCAGTTCATTCCACGATATGCTTTCAAGCCAGGCTTGCCACAGGCCTGTTAGCCTTTCGTGGGCGGGAGATTTAAGCCAGGGGCGAAGTTTCTCCGGGAAAGGCTTTATCTTTCCAGCCTCTAAGGTGATGAGGCCTAAAGCCATGGCTATGTGCTGGACTAAGGGGAAAAACAGTTCGCCCCATAAAGGAGGCCAAGCTCCCCTTTCTTTGATGAACTTAGCAATGGCTTCGGTAACTTCAGCAGGCATTGAACCGTCAGGGGCGGCTTTGGCTGGTTCCTTCTGAAGGTAAACCAAGAAAAGGAAGAGGGCTTCGGCCAAGTGATGAGCAGCGGGTAATTCTCGGGAAGGGGGGAGAACTTCAGGGGTCCGAGGGCTTTGCTCGCCTTGAGAGGATGGAATCAAATCTTTCAAGTCTTGGGGTATGTAGACCACTTCGGTCAGGCCGGCATCGGTCAGTTCAAAGGTTTTGAATATAAGGCCAAGAAACCAGAGCTTTTCAGCAGGACCGGCCGGGTTTTCCCAGAGCCTTTCTCGCAGGAGTTTGGCCGGCCCAAAGGGCCTTATCGGACCATAGCGGCGAGTGAAGAAAGAGGAGGAAACTTTCCCACCCCAATGGATTAGGCTTTCTAAAGCTTCGCGCTCTTCCAGGGAAAGGCGTCCCAGAACATCCCCCAGGGCTTTTTGGTCCTTCATTAGCGTTTCAAGGCGCTTTACAAGTTCCTGCTTCCCTTCCGGCCCTGGGCTCAACCCCCACTGCTGAGCTATTACTTCCAGCATTACCGTTTCATGTTCCAGGAGGCTTTCCCTTAGCTCTTTCATAAGCGAAGGGCGGAACGAAGGAAGCTGAAGTTAAAGCGCTCGTTAATGAGTTCCTCAAAGCGTGCTACCTTCTTCTCCTGATAGAACCGGCTTCGGCCGAAATAGTTTTCTACAAGCTCCACACTGGTGAAAGTATCGTGGCGGACTAATACCAATGGTACTCCTAATTCTTCGGCCCTTCCTAAGATTATCGGGCTGGGGCGGATGTTGCCCGTGAGAACTATGCACTTTGTTGATGTCTCCAAAGCCGCCAATTGTATGTCAGGCCTATCTCCTCCGGTTATAACTGCTTTGTTCGGGCGGCGCCGGAAGTAGGAAAGGGCCTGCTCCACGGCCATGGCCCCTACCATCACGTATTCCACAAGCTCTTCGGTCCTATCAGGGCAGCACAAGACTTCGCCATCCAAGACTTCTACCAGCTCTTTTACGGTTATGGAAGCGAGGATTCTTTCGTGAGGTAGGACACCAAAGACTTTAATTCCCTGGGCCTCAAGGTAAGGGCAAATCACTTCTTCAACATATTGCATCCTGGGCCTTGGCACCATGTTTATGACTATGCCTAAGAGCTTGTCCTCCAAGCGAGCCTTGGCTGTCAGGGCGTCATCCACGACTCCGAAGTCGGTGGCATACTTTATTATCACGAGTGCTGGGGCGTTCAAGAGCCGGGTAACTCTTGGCGCTGAAAGCCCAACAATGTGCCCTTCCCGCAGGGTGCCGGCTCCCTCCAGCAAAATCAAGTCCCTATTTTTGCTGCAGTTAGAGCAGGCTTTCTTCAGCTTTTCCCCAAAATCCTCCTTCACTTTACCTGTCAGAATGGCCTCTACTAAGTTCGGAGTGATAGCTACCGGAACAAGTTCCGAAACAGGCTGGGGGAGATGGAAATAGCGTTTGAAGAAGAGGGCATCTTCGTCCACCAACTCTCCGTTTTCCTGGCGGGCGGAAAAGCTCACAGGCTTTATGTATCCCACGGAGAGGCCTTCTTGCTGAAACTTTTTCCCTATCCCGAGGCAAAAAGAGCTTTTGCCGGAGAATTTTTCCACGGAAGAAATGTAAAGGATGGCCATTTTTCCTCCTCCTTGCCTAATTTCAAGGACTAAGAGTTATCCTCATGTCCACAGCCATAGCCCCTTTCCCCTCCTCCAGGACCATAAGGGGGTTTATGTCCATTTCCACGATTTCGGGGAAATCGGTCACCAGCCTTGCGACCCTCAGAATTACATCCACCACAGCTTTTATATCGCTTGGGCGTTCCCCCCTTGCCCCTTTGAGGAGCTGGATGGTTTTAACCTCATTGACCATCTCTTCTGCCTCTTCCCGCGAAAGAGGGGCAATCCTAAAAGAGACATCTTTCAAAATCTCAACGTAAATTCCCCCCAAGCCGAACATTACCAGGGGGCCAAATTGTGGGTCCCGGCTCATCCCCACTATTACTTCTTTACCTCCCTTTACCATTTGCTGGACTTGGCAACCCCATATAGTCGCATCGGGCATGTAGCGCGTTGCCCTGTAGACTAAGAGGTCAAAAGTATCCCTGACTTCCGAAGGGCTTTGGATGTTGAGCTTGACGCCGCCTATATCGGTTTTGTGGATTATATCAGGGGAGGCGATTTTCATAACTACGGGGTAGCCTATTTCTTCAGCGATGGCAACGGCTTCCTCAGGGGTACGGGCAAGAGCTGTACGTGGGCCTTTTATCCCGCAGGCTTCCAAGATAAGCCTTGCCTCGGAATCCCCTAAAAGAAGACGTCCTTCTTTTCTGGCTTGGTCAATGACTTTTCGTATCGTATCCGTGTCAAATTCAAAAGTTGGAAGCTCGGGGATGGGCTTTTCCAGCCATTCCCTATATTCCCACATGGCTTTGAAGACCGCTACAGCCCTTTCGGGGACTTCGTAATTTGGAATGCGGTATTCCCTGAGTATGCGAGCTCCTTTCTCAGTAGTAGCTCGGCCCATGAAGCAACCTAAAACAGGCTTGGAGTAACGAGATACTATCTCCCCGACCGCCCGCGCTGTCTCTTCCACTTGGGTCATGACCTGTGGAGTAAGGATAACAATAACTCCTCCGACGTTGGGGTCCTTGAGGACTGCCTCCAAAGCCAAGGCGTAGCGATCGGCGAGGGCGTCTCCCAGGACGTCTACGGGGTTGAAGACGTTGGCTGCTGGTGGCAGGTTCTCTTTGAGGTAAGCTATAGTTTCTGGGGAGAGGGTAGCGACTTGCAAGCCAACTCGCTCGCAAGCATCAACGGCCATTATCCCTGGCCCACCGGCATTGGTTACTATAGCAATGGCATTCTTCTCCAAGATTGGCTGGCGAGCGAAGCCCACGGCCAAATCAAACAGCTCCTGCACCGACCTTGCCCTTATTATTCCAGTTTGCTTGAAGGCCGCCTCATAAGCCTTTTCCGAACCGGCCAGGGTGCCGGTGTGAGAGGAGACGGCTTTAGCTCCTGCGCCTGTAGTTCCGGCTTTTATGGCGATTATTGGCTTAGAGCGGGTAACCCTGCGGGCTGTTTCCAAGAAGCGAGAACCATTAGTTACCCCTTCCAGGTAAGCGGCGATAACCCTCGTATTGGGGTCCTCTTCCCACAGCTCCAGGAAATCAACCTCGTTGAGGTCTGCTTTGTTCCCCAAGCTAACGAACCTTGAAAACCCTATGCCTTCCACTAAAGACATATCCAGAACCGATGTGCACAGGGCACCGGATTGGGACATGAAAGCGATGGAGCCGGGCAAAGCCATAGTAGCGGCGAAGGAAGCATTGAGGGGTATCACGGTATCTATAAGCCCCAAGATATTGGGTCCGAGGATTCTGAAGCCATAATTTCTGGCGATTTGCACAAGGGCCTTTTCCCTTTCCAGCCCCTCTTTCCCCACCTCTTTAAACCCGGCCGAAATGACGATAAGGCCCTTAACCCCTTTCTTTCCGCACTCTTCCGCCACATTAAGCACGATAGGAGCAGGAACTACAATGACAGCCAAGTCCACTTCATCGGGCACAGAGAGAATAGAAGGGTAACACTTGAGGCCCAGGATTTCATCGGCGTTGGGGTTTATGGGGTAAATCTTGCCTGGGAAGCCAGACTTTATGATGTTAGAAAGCACTCCGTAACCGAGCTTTGTGGGGTCTCTGGAAGCGCCTATTACGGCCACAGATTTAGGGGCGATAAAAGCTTCCAGCATAGCCGTTCTCCTTACGCTCGTTTAAATGGATTATACAATGCAAAGGGAAAGCAAGCAAACTAATCACACCCTTGCGAGGGGGGTAATAGTCGCTTTCCCTCCGCATAACATCAAAAGGGGCGATTAGCTCCCTCTTGCCACCCCGCCACGAGTGGGACCCAAAACCCTGGCGAACCCTAAGCCCACGAGGGTGAGCAAATGGGGGTCCAGGGGGCGAAGCCCCCATGGCGGGGGGTTGTGGGGGGGGTCCCCCCACAAAACCAAAAGAGGGGGCGAGTAGCCTGCATTAGCAACCCCGCCACGAGTGGGGCCCAAAACCCTGGCGAACCCTCAGCCCACGAGGGTGGGCAAATGGGGGTCCAGGGGGGCGAAGCCCCCATGGCGGGGGGTTGTGGGGGGTGTCCCCCCACAAAACCAAAAGAGGGGGCGAGTAGCCTGCATTAGCAACCCCGCCACGAGTGGGACCCAAAACCCTGGCGAACCCTAAACCCACGGGGGTGGGCAAATGGGGGTCCAGGGGGCGAAGCCCCCATGGCAGGGGGTAGGGGGGGGTGTGCCCTTCTGACCTAACCCCCTGACCCCCTTCCCTGCGAGGGGAGGGGGAAAATTTAGCGGGGTTCTTCGGCCGGGGGAGAGGTTAACCCCCAAAATGCTGGCAAGCCCTCAGCCTACGAGGGTGGGAAAAAGGGGGTCCAGGGGGCGTAAGCCCCCTGGCGAGGGGCTGTGGGAGGTGTCCCCCGTTCACGCCGACTGAAGTCAGCCTCTTTGAAAAAGGTCGGCGAAGGCCGACCTTAATTAAGCCGGGGGTGGAGGGGGTGCAGCCCCCTCCCAGGGGGCTTGGGGGATGTGCCCCCACAAAACCAAAAGAAGGGGCGAGTAGCCCCCATTAGCAACCCCGCCACGAGTGGGGCCCAAAACCCTGGCGAACCCTCAGCCCACGAGGGTGGGCAATAGGGGGGTCCAGGGGGGCGGAGCCCCCATGGCGGGGGGGTGTGGGGGGTGTCCCCCCACAAAACCAAAAGAGAGAGCGAGTTGCCTCCATTAACAAGCCAGCCACGAGTGGGACCCAAAACCTTGGCAAACCCTTAGCCAACGGGGGTGGGCAAAACGGGGGGTCCAGGGGGCGAAGCCCCCATGGCAGGGTATAGGGGTAACCCCAAATTTTTAAGCCAAGAATTTTTCGCTTATAATCCAACCCAAAAGGCCTAAGCCTGCGGAGGACATGGTGCGTAAACCAGTAGTAGCAATAGTCGGAAGGCCAAACGTCGGAAAATCAACCCTGTTCAACAGACTCACCGGCCGGAGAATAGCCATCGTAGAAGACATCCCTGGAACCACCAGGGATAGACTCTACGCTAACACCGAATGGAACGGGGTCCCCTTCATCTTGGTGGACACCGGAGGACTTGAAATCGCCAAAGAAAAGGAGCCCCTGGCTTTAGCCTCCGCTCAATATATTGACCTCATAAGAGCTCAAGCCCAGAAAGCCATTGAAGAAGCAGACCTAATCTTATTCGTCGTGGATGTGCTGGATGGCCCCACTGCAGCCGATAAAGACATCGCCGATATCCTCCGCCGTTCGCGCAAACCTGTCCTCCTTGTGGCAAACAAAGCCGATAACGAAAAACGGCAAGAGGCCGCCGTAGAATTCTACGAACTCGGCCTTGGAGAACCAATCCCTGTATCTGCAATCCACGGCCTGGGCATAGGCCAGCTTATGGATGAGGTGGTAAAACTTCTGCCCAAAACCGAAGCCGAACCTGAACCTGAGGCGGTGAAAGTAGCCATCGTCGGAAGGCCTAACGTAGGGAAATCATCCATCCTGAACCGCATTCTGGGCGAAGAAAGGGTTATCGTTAGCGAAATACCGGGAACCACAAGGGATGCCATTGACACATACCTGGAGTGGGAGGGCCATCCCGTAATCCTCATTGATACAGCCGGAATACGCCGCAAAGGGAGAGTAGAGCCAGGCTTAGAAAAATACAGCGTCCTAAGAGCCTTACAAGCCATAAGTCGCTCCGATGTCTCCCTTTTGGTAATAGATGGAGCTGAAGGCGTAACATCCCAAGATGCTCACATCGCCGGCTACATCCTGGAAGAAAGCAAAAGCGTGATAGTGGTAGTAAACAAGTGGGACTTGGTCCCCAAACGCCCCGGAATAAAAGCGGAGTACGAAAAAGCCATAAGGGCTGAACTCCGCTTCTTGGATTACGTCCCTATCCTCTTTGTCTCGGCCAAAACCGGGGAAGGGATAGACCAGATAATACCTACGGCTCTTAGGGTTCAAGAAGAGAGGCTTGTGCGCATATCAACCGGCAAGCTAAACCGCCTGATTCAAGAAGCCGTAAGAGCCCATGCTCCGCCGTCAAAGGCCGGAAGAAACCTCAAAATCTACTACGTTACCCAAACCTCCGTCTCTCCCCCAACCTTCGTCTTCTTCGTCAATGACCCGGACCTGGTCCATTTCTCCTACGAGCGTTACTTAGAGAACACAATCCGGAAACATTACCCATTTGTGGGCACGCCTTTGAAGTTCATATTCCGCAAAAGGGGGGAGTGAAATGGCCGAAATCATTTACTTTGAAGAGCCAGGACCCCAGAACACTATTCCCACTTTGGAAGCAGCCAAGAAAAGGGCGCAAGAGTTAGGGATAAAGGACATCGTAGTCGCTTCTACAACTGGGGAAACAGGCCTTCTTGCGGCCAGGATGTTCCAAGGATACAACCTTGTAGTAGTGACTCATTCCACCGGCTTTCGCAAACCCGATTTTCAGGAGCTTACCGAAGAAAACCGTCAAGCCATAGAAAAGCTTGGGGGGAAAATCCTCACCTGCACTCATGCTTTTGGTGGGATAGGTAGGGCTGTAAGGCGCAAGCTGAACACCTACCAGTTGGAAGAAATAATCGCCTTCACCCTTCGCATTTTTGGGGAAGGGATGAAAGTAGCAGTGGAGATAACCCTGATGGCCGCAGATGCCGGCCTTATACGCACCGACCGTGAAGCCATAGCGATAGCCGGCACCGGCCGTGGGGCCGATACAGCCATAGTGGTCCTGCCGGCCAATGCCCAATCCTTCTTTGACCTGCGCATACTGGAGATAATTGCCAAACCCCGCTTACACTAAAAGGCCCATCTGGAAGCTTTAAAGGAGGCATTATTGGACAAAGACCTCTTTGAGGAAGACATTTTGGTAGAGAGGGCGCGAGAAGACCCGGAAGCCTTTGGCATCCTCTACCAGCGCTACGTGGAAAAGATTTACAGCTACATTTACTACAAAGTGGGGAACCAAGAAGACGCTGAGGACTTGACGGCCAAGGTCTTCCTTAAAGCCTTCAATCACATTAAAAACTACGAAAACCGGGGCTTACCCTTCTACGCTTGGCTTCACCGCATCGCTCACAACCTATTGGCCAACTGGCACCGAGACCGTTCACGCCGCAAGGTCATCCCTTTGGGGGAATTACCCATTAGCTCCGGAGGAGATACGGACCCCCTCATCTCGCTTGAAAAGGAAGAGAGGCTCAGGAAAGTCATGGCTGCAGTGAGGTCTCTACCTCCCGATAAGCAAGAGGTTATATACCTCAAGTTCGTGGAGAGGCTTTCCAATCAGGAAATAGCCTTGATAATGGGGAAAACCGAAAACGCCATCAAAGCCCTCTACCACCGGGCCCTCATAGCCTTGCGGGAGAAGTTGAAGGACGAGTTTTAACGCCACTAAAGTGTGCCTCTGGGTTGGAATGCGGAACCTTTAGCCATTAATGGGGTTTTTCTGAATAAAGCCTCTGAGTTCAGGAGAGGAAAATGATTGGCGTGCTGACCGATAGCTCTTGCAATCTACCCCGCGAAATCATTGAGGAACTGGGGATTGAAATCGTGCCCCTGTATGTTCAGATAGGCACGGAAACCTATGAGGAGTTTGACATAACCACCACCGAACTCTGCCGGAAAATGCGGGAAGGAATCTTTCCTCAGACTTCCCAGCCACCCCCAGGGAAATTTGAAGAAATTTTCAAGAAAATGGCCAAGCAATTTAAGTCCATAATTGCCATCCTCATCACCTCAAAACACAGCGGCACCTACAATTCAGCTCAAGTGGCCAGAGCTATGCTCCCGGAACTGGACATAGAGGTTGTGGATTCCCTTTCTATAGCTACCGGGACGGGTTTCTTGGCTGAAGCGGCAGCCAGAGCTGCCAGGAAGGGCAAGGCGAAGGACGAAATCCTAAGCCTAATCCATTGGCTCCGGGATAGGATTAACATTGTGGCTACTGTCTCTACCCTCAAATACCTCCACGCCAGCGGGCGAGTTGGGGCAATAAAAACTATGATGGCTTCGCTCCTGGACGTAAAGCCCATCCTTTCCATGAAGGAAGGGGAAGTAGTAGTAATTGGCCAGACCCGAACGCGTTCTCGCTCTTTGGAGCAAATAGTATCCCACACGGTTAAAGTTGCCGAACGCTTGGGCAAAGTTGACCTTTCCGTCCTCCATGCTGATTGCCATGAAGAGGCCTTGATGCTCAAGGAGGAATTGAGCAAGAAAGTTCGGCCAAACCGCATCTTCTTGGCCGAGATAACCTCGGTCATAGCTGTCCATGGGGGGCCGGGGTTAATCGGGGTGGTTTACAGCCCGGCAATAACAACTTTGGTCTAAAGGAGGGGGAAATGATAAAGATAGTGACCGATTCCACGTGTGACCTCCCGCCGGAGTTTTTCAAAGAGTTGGACGTGACCGTTGTCCCGATAAACATCCAGTTTGGGACTGAAACTTACCTGGATGGGGTAGAGATTGACCGGGAGACATTTTACCGCAAGATAGAGGAGACGGGGATAATCCCGGCCACGTCACAACCTTCCGTTGGGCAGTTCTTGGAAGTTTACGAGAAATTGGCTAAGGAAGCTACCGACATCATTTCAATCCATGTGACCGGGAAACTCAGCGGGACATGCCGCTCAGCGGAGATGGCGGCCCGTGAAGTAGCTGATAAGGTTAGAGTTCACGTTTTTGATAGCCTTTCGGGTTCAGCGGGGCTTGGTTACATGGTTATGGAGGCGGCCAGAGCAGCACGGGCTGGCTCTTCAGTAGAGCAGATTCTGGAAAGGCTCAAGGTCCTGAGGGACAGGATGAACATCATAATCCTCATGGTTGACTTGCGTTTTGCCCAGATGAGTGGGAGGGTTGGCCGGCTTCAGAGCGCCCTCGCTTCTTTGCTGAATGTTAAAATCATAGTCACGGCTGAGGGCGGGCTTCTGGAGCTCAAGGAGAAGGTGCGCACCACGGCCAGGGCCATTGACCGGATGATAGAGATGCTTAAAGAGAGGTTAGGGACCGAAGAGCCGGTAAACTTAGCAGTAGTCCATGCTCAAGCGCTCGAAGAAGGGCTTAAGCTCATGGAGAGGGTGAAAAGCCTTTTCAATTACAGGGAGATTTTCCTCACCGATTTGGCCACATCGCTGGCTGTTCACTTTGGCCCTGGGACCTTAGGGCTTGTTGGTTACAGGATTTAAGGATTCGTAAGGAGACATCCCCCACAACCTCCCTGGCAGGGGTCCGTGGAGGATGTGCCCTTTCCGACCTAACCCCCTGACCCCCTTCCCTGCGAGGGAAGGGGGAAATTTCTCCCTCCCCGCTTCGGGGAGAGGCCAGGGGAGAGGTTAACCCGCCACGAGTGGGACCCAAAACGCTGGCAAACCCTCAGCCTACGAGGGTGGGAAAACAGGGGTCCAGGGGGCGGAGCCTCCTGGCGGGGGGCCGTGGGGGGTGTCCCCCCACAAATTCAAAAGAGGGGGCGAGGCGCCCACATTAACAAACCCGCTACGAGTGGGGCCCAATACGCTGGCGAACCCTCAGCCTACGGGGGTGGGTACAAAACGGGGGTCCAGGGGGGCGAAGCCCCCTGGCGGGGGGCATGGGGGGTGTGCCACGTTCACGCCGATTGAAGCCAAGTACGGGCGTAGCGTCGCTACGCCCCTACATTAAACTGGGGGTGGAGGGGGCACAGCCCCCTCCCAGGGGGTTTGGGGGATGTGCCCCCAAAATAAAAAAGAGGGGGCGAGGCGCCCACATTAGCCACCCCACCACGAGTGGGACCCAAAACGCCGGCAAACTCTCGGCCAACGGGGGTGGGTAAATGGGGCTCCAGGGGGCGTGGGGGATGTGCCCCCACAATACCAAAGAGGGGCGAGTAGCCAACCCCCGCAACCCCGCCACGAGTGGGGCCCAAACCGTTGGCGAACCCAAAGCCCACGAGGGTGGGCAAAGGGGGGGGCCAGGGGGGCGAGGCCCCCATGGCAGGGGGCCGTGGGGGATGTGCCCTTTCCGACCTAACCCCTTGACCCCCTTCCCTGCGAGGGAAGGGGCCAGGGGAAAGGTTAACCCGCCACGAGTGGGACCCAAAACGCTGGCGAACCCTCATCCCACGAGGGTGGGGAATTATTTCCCTTGCCCCACCTCCTTTTGCCTGAACCTGAGCTTTTATAATCAGGCAGGGCTTTCACCAGAAAAGTCGCTCAAGAAGCACTCCACAAGGTTTAAGGCGCTGAAATCCCCAAAGGTGAGCCAGGTAATGAATGGTTCCCTTCCCACAACTTTGCGGGCTATGACCTTGGGCGGTATGCCCTGCCGATGCAGTTCCAGGATTGTATCCCTAAGCTCGGTTAAATGCTCCAGCTTTGCTTTTATCTTCTCTCGCCCATCCTTGTAGATGGTTCCGCTGCCGGGGAAAAGGTAGCTTATCTCAAGGGAAGCCATTTTCTGCAGAGATTCTATGATTTGCTTCGGCCTGTAAACTTTCCGATAGGCTCGGTCTTTCCCTCCCACGTAAGCATCCCCACAGAACAGCCATCCTTCCGATGGTTCGTAAAGGGCTATGTGGTCCGGGGAATGGCCTGGGACTTCTATCACTTGGAAGGAGAAGTTCTCCGTCTCCAGCTCCTCCCCCACCGGTGAGGCATCGGATGGCTCCGGAATGCCCCAGAAAAACCGGCGGTATAAGCCCATGTTCAAAAGGGCAGGGTTGCGGAGGATGGGCAAGGCCTTAGGGTGAGCTTTTACCTCTACCCCTCGCTTGCTCAGAGCACAGTTGGCTCCGATGTGGTCTTCGTGGGAATGGGTGTTCACTGCAGTGTGGATTGGGGTATTTTCCAGGGCTTTCAGAAATTCTTGCTTTTGGCGAGGACTGCCGGTATCTATGAGCAAGCCATCCACTAAGTAAGCAGCGGTGAAATAGTAGGCCTTTCCAGGTAACAAATCCCTGCCCATTTTGAAAACTTTTACCGGACCTATGCTTCTAACGATGAGCACGGCTACCTCCTTGGGGTGAGCTTAACGCCAAATCCTGTGTTTTTGCAGCCAAAGAGCTAAGGAGCGGGGCACAAAACCGCTGTCTTCTATCAAGGACCCTATAACAAGTAAGGTCTCACGCAGGGTCAGGTAAATCCTTTCTTCCCAAGGGATAAGGTCAAAATCGGTGTTGGTAGGGCTTGTGTAGACGGTGAGGCCGGCTCTTCGGAAAAGGAGGCTTGCTCTGAAGAGATGCAACGGATGGCTTACTACAATCACGCTATTCCAGCCTTTCTGTTCGGCCAGAGCTTTGACGGTGCGCGCCTCTTCCCTCGTAGTCATTGCCCCATCGGCTACCAGCACGTTTTCGGGGGGAACGCCAAATTCTATGGCTTTTTGCCTGGCTATGGCTGAGGCAGAGGTTGGATTATGGCTGTAGCCTCCAGCACAGACCAGGTAGGGAGCTAAGCCCTTCCGGTAGAGGTAAACTCCGTGGCGGATGCGAGCTTCCAAGTTTGGACCCGGTTGCGCCCCTAAAACTACAATGGCGTCAGCGGGCTGAGCTTTGTCAATCATGCCGGTAACGTAAACGTTTGAAGCGATAAAAGCCAGAATCCCCATAGCCGTTAAGCCTAAGCCAACCAAGAGCTTGCTCCGCATCGGAGTTTCCCCTCAAAGGCCTTTGTAGTAAGAGCTGCGAACTAAAGGGCCGGCTATTACCGCCTTAAAGCCCAGCTCTTTCCCAACCTTGCTGTACCACTCAAACTCCAGAGGATGAATGTATTCAGCCACAGGGAGTTGCTTGGGGGTCGGCTGAAGGTATTGGCCTATGGTCAGGATTTGGCAGCCAGCACGGCGCAGTTCCGCCATTACTTCCAGCACTTCTCCTCTGGTTTCACCCAGTCCCAACATCAACCCCGATTTGGTGGTCAAGCCGGCTTGCGCTGCCAAGGATAAAATGCCAAGGGAACGCCGGTAATCGGCTTTGGGGCGGACTAAAGGATAAAGCCTTGGGACTGTCTCCACATTGTGGTTTAAGATGTCAGGCTTTGCCTCTAAGACTTTGCCCAGCGCTTTCAATGAGCCGGCAAAGTCGGGGATGAGCACTTCAACTTTGGCCTTTGGTAGGCTGCTACGAACTGCTTTTATCGTTTCAACGAACTGGCTGGCTCCTCCGTCGGGCAAGTCATCCCTCGTCACTGAAGTGATGACTACGTGGTTCAGCCCAAGTTTCCGGGCCGCTTCGGCCACCCTCTCGGGCTCTTGGGGGTCAGGTGGTAAGGGTTTCCCTGCTTTCACTGAGCAAAAGCGGCAGTTTCGGGTGCAGGTGTCCCCGAGAATCATGAATGTGGCAGTGCCTCTTCCCCAACATTCAGCTATGTTAGGGCACAGGGCTTCTTGGCATACGGTGTGGAGTTTGAGGGACTCAACGAGGGAGAGAAGTTCCTCCACTTTTTCCCCTTGAGGGGCTTTGGCTTTAAGCCACGGGGCTTCTCTTAGCCCCCAGGTTACTTCAAAACCAAACCGGCGGGCTGCTTCCACCGCTTCGGCTTCCGGGATTGGCCCAAGCTCCTGGATGATGGGCTTTTGGTCAGGCTGGGAAAGGACGATGTAGCTTCTGGCTTCGGGGTGTGAATTGAGGATGAGAAAACCGTCAACCAAACCAAAATAGGAGGCTTCAGCCATGTGCTGTGTAAAATCAACGGCTCGGCGTTCTTCCATGATGCCGAGCCTCAGGATTGCCAGTTTTCCCTTCACCATTTGGGGATATAAAGGGCTTTGCCCAGAAGGTCTCGTGCCGCTTCTTGACGGCTTTCGGTAAGGCAGGGGTGGCCGGCGACAGCCTCAGCCAAGTCATCGGCCAAAGCTTCCAGCTTTATGGCCAGAACTGCTTGGTCAATTAGCTCTGTAGCCCATGGGCCAACGATGTGGACCCCTAAGACTTTCCCGTAAGTAGCCTCAGCAATTATCTTCACAGAGCCGGCAGTCTCGCCCATAGCCATAGCTCTGGCGTTCAGAGCCAAGGGGATGACGCTTACCTTTACTTGATAGCCGGCTTTCTCGGCCTCTTCCTGAGTCATCCCCACCGAAGCAGCTTCGGGCCGGCCGTATATGCAGTGGGGGATTAAGCGTTTGTCCAAGGAGCTATCCAGGCCCATGATGTTTTCGGCGGCAACGATTCCCCCAGCCGTAGCTTCGTAGGAGAAGCGTCCACCCGCTGCATCGCCTACAGCGTAGATGGTAGGGCAGGAGCTCCTCATCCTCTCATCTACCGCGATTGTCCCCCCTTCAACTTTTACCCCAGCTTTTTCCAGACCCAAGCCGCCAAGGGCGGGGCTGCGTTCGGCTACCAGAACTTTATCCACTAAAAGCTCCCTCTCCCTTTTCCGGTCAATTATCCTGACGGCCAACTCTGCTCCTCTGCGCCTAATGGATTGGACCGTGGCTTCCACCAAGATTTCAATCCCCTCTTCCCGCAGTGCTCCTCCGACCCTTTGGCGTATTTCGTCATCCTCGCCCGGCAGGACCCTCCTCTCTTTTTCCACAATGGTGACATTGCTTCCGAAAGCGCTGAAAATTGAAGCCAAAGCAATTTGAGGAGGCTCGCTTCCCAGTATGAGGAGGCGATTGGGAACTTGGCTCAGGTTGAGGGCTTCTTCAGGAGTGATTACTCCTTCTTCGTTGATGCCGTCAATTGGGGGCTTGGTGAATTCAAATCCGGTAGCGATGACGATGGCATCTCCTGCGATGGTCTTCCCGTTTATCTCCACGGATTGGGGGCCAGAAAGCTTAGCATTGCCTTTTATTACCTCCACCCCGTTCCCGGCCAGGAGCCCTTCTATTCCCATGCGTATTTCTTCCACAACTTGATTTTTGCGGGCCACAGCAGTAGCCAGGTCAAAGGTCATTTCTTTGAAGGAGATTCCATGTTCCTGAGCTTTGCGGATTTGAGCCAGTAGGCGGGCTGTGGTTTGGAGGGCTTCTACGGGGATGCAGGCCCTATTGGTGCAGTTTCCGCCTATTTCCCTTTTCTCAATGAGGGTGACTTTGGCCCCCAATTGCGCAGCCCTTATGGCGGCAGCTACTCCTCCTGGCCCTCCTCCTATGATTATGATGCGGCGCACTTTAATCCCTCCCTTTGCGGGGCTGAGTTTAGCCCTTGCTTTCCTTGCGTTTTCGTTGCAATAGCCACGCTCCTGAAGCCCCCGCAATCACGAGGCCCAGTGAAGAAGGGCAGGGGAATGGAGGTGTGGAAGGGCGGGTAGCAGGGGTAGATTTTTGCTTCAGGTAATTCCTCCACTTAGCATCAAGCTCGTCAATGGTTAAGCCGTAGATTTTACTCAAAGCCTCCTCTTGGGGGCTCCCTTTTGCAAACTCGGCCAAGAACTCACGCATCTTTTCCTTGCCGTACTCTTTGAGGAGAAACTCCACGAGGCTGTAAGCTTCAGCGTAGAAAAGGTCTACTTTCTCCGGCTCGCCTACGTAGCCTGATAGGGAGCGGACCGAAATCAATTTCCCTTCCCTTAAGGCTTCCTCTAAAGCGAGGGCGTTCTTGGCTGGCAGTTCCCCTTCGGCATACATGGCCAATCCTTCATCAAGCCAGCGGGGCAAGGGGGAGCTTAGGGGGCTTTCAACCGCTTTCCCTACAACTAAGTGGCTCAGCTCATGGGCTATGGTCTTATCCAAATCGGGGTCTGTCCCTAAGACTACTACTGTATCCTCTGAAAGGACCATGCCCAAAGTTACCGTGGCCTCATCAAAGGTTTGGCTGCGTGATGGGATAGCTTCTCGCATATCGCCGCGGGAAGCATAGATGTAGATGTTTACCGGGCCTTGGAACTCAATGCCCATGTCCTGTTCAAGCCTTTCCAGGGCTTTCTGGGCTGCCTCCAGAAGACTTTTGGCCCAATCTTCTGTCCCTTTGTACCAATAGAGGGTGACGGGGCCGCTCTGAAGGGAGCGCCACTTGAAGCGATTGTCTTCGTAGCGGAAGGAGGTAGGCTCGGTTTTGAAGATGGTTCCATCCTCGGCCTCAAGTCGCCAGTAATACTTTACGAGCGTGCCTGGGGCCAAAGCGCCTCGGCCCAATTCCCACTCCCAGCTTGCTTCTACGTGGGTTCCGGGTTTAAATTGCGGGGCTTGTTTGTGCACAATGCCGGATTGGCCTAAGGAGTAGATTAGGAAAACCCGGCTTATCGGTTTAGGGGCCTCTGCTACAAGGCGGAAATTTATGCTTTTGGCGAACTCGTAGGAATACTCGTTGGCTTCAACTTTAAGCCCTTCCTGGGCCTGGGCCGGAAGCGCAAGCAGGAAAACAAGGGTTAAAATCCACGCCCACCTAATCCAGCTCTTCCACCGGGACATCCCGATATTTATCTCCTTCCTCTATGAGCATTATAGGTATGCCATCTCTGACCGGGTATTTGCGCTGGCAATCTCGGCACACGAGCCATTTTTCTCGGATGTAATCCAAGAGGCCGGCATCGGGGCCGTTGCGCACGCAAGCTGGGCACCTGAGTATATCCAAAAGATCCTTCGGAATCATTTTTCCCCCTCCTCAAACGGATTTTCTGGAGGCTCCGGGGTGCTCATGACCACTTGGCCTTTTATGTAGCCCCCTTCATCCAGAAGGAAGGATTTCACGGTTATATCACCCCATATCCTCCCACCGGCGAGGAGTTCAACTCTATCGGCTTGGATAGTGCCTTTGAAAGCACCGGATACCGATACCGCCTTGGCTTCTATATCGGCTACCACCTTGGCCGATTCACCTAAGATGACGTTGGCCTGGGTTTTTATGGTCCCCTCGTAGAAGCCATCAATCCTTATGCTGCCCTGGCTTTCCAGCTGGCCTTTGAAGCTTGCCCCAGGCCCTATGACGACTTCAATGTAGGCAGGGGAGGGTTTAGCCTCTCGGCTCCGCAGAATCCTCATTTCCCCTCCGTGTTCAGGGAAAGGAAAATCATTGGGTCTAAGGGCTTACCGTTCAACCGGATTTCATAGTGAAGGTGGGGGCCATCGGTCTTGCCAGTGTCCCCGGAGAGGGCAATGACTTGCCCTTCTCTTACTTCGTCCCCTTTCTTGACCAAGAGGTAGGAGTTGTGGGCATATATGGTGGAGTAACCCATCTCATGGGCTATTTCCACCATGAGCCCGTAGCCTGCCTTCCATCCAGCAAAGATGACCTTGCCCCTCTTCGTAGCCTTTACCGGTGTCCTGTACCATACTCCTATATCAATCCCGGTGTGGAAATCTTTCTTGCCCATGAAGATGCGGGGGCCGAATTCGGAGGTTATTATAGGCTTGACATCCACAGGCCAGCGGGTAGGGGCTGCGGCTAAGAGGGCGAGCTCTTGGCGAAGCTCATCCGGGTTATCTCTCTTTTCAGGTGGTATCCTCAGCAATCGCACCAACAAAGCTTTTTCCAGACTTTTGAGGTCGGAACTCTGACGCGTAAGTATATCCTGAAGTTGCTGGGCCGTATCTAATTCCTGAGCAACCGTTTTGAGGACGAAGCCAGTTCGGTTAGAGGTTTCTTGTTGGCTTGGAAGGGTAGGTGTAGGCTTAGGCAGGCCTGTTAAATCCCGGACTTGTTCTGCAAGCTCATCTACTCCTTTAGCCCAGGCTTTGAGGGCTTCCAATTCCTGGGCTATTTCCTTCACCTCCCCCTGCTGGGTGGAGATAATTAGGCGCAAGATGCGGGCCTTATCCTGGGAAAGTTTTTGCTCCTGCTTAAGGGCAGCTAATTCCTGCAAGTTACGGTAGTAGCTTAAGGAGAAGTAGGCCAAGGCTAAGAGGAGTGCCAGGCTTGCCAGAAGCATCAGTTTTAAAGGCCAGCGGGGGAGGGAAAGTTGTTTGACGGGCTTTTCGGGCGAAGAGATTATCAAAATTGTTAAGTTATCCGGCTTCCTTCTCTTTCGCAAGGCCTTTCTCCTTGGGCAAGCTTTGAGGTTATATTACACTATAGCCAGGAAATTGTCAAAGCAAAGTGGTGCCTGGGGGATGCTCCCCTTTTAAAACTCGGGGGGCACCCCCCACGCCCCTCCGCCATGGGGGCTTCGCCCCCCTGGACCCCCCCTTTGCCCACCCCCGTAGGCTTAGGGTTTGCCAGGGTTTTGGGCCCCACTCGTGGCGGGGTTGTAAATGGTGGCAGCTCGCCCTAATTTTGGTTTCCTGGGGGCACATCCCTCAGACCCCCTGCCAGGGGGCTACGCCCCCTGGACCCCCCGTTTGCCCACCCCCGCGGGCTGAGGGTTCGCCAGGGTTTTGGGTCCCACTCGTGGCGGGGTTACAGGGGTGGGCTACTCGTCCCCTATTTTTAGCTTTTGGGGGCACATCCCCCAAACCCCTTTGGGAGGGGGCACAAGCCCCCTCCACCCCCAGTTTAATGTAGGGGCGTAGCGACGCTACGCCCGTACTTGGCGCAGGCCGACCTTTTTCAAAGAGGCTGACTTCAGTCGGCGTGAACGGGGCACATCCCCCACGCCCCTCCGCCATGGGGGCTTCGCCCCCCTGGACCCCTCATTTGCCCACCCCCGTTGGCTTTGGGTTTGCCAGCGTTTTGTCCCCTCCGAGGCGAAGAGGGGAGAACCCCGCCAAATTTTCCCCCTTCCCTCGCAGGGAAGGGGGTCAGGGGGTTAGGTCATAATGGGTGCATGGGGTTTTAGACTTGGGGATTATGCCGGGGGCTTTCAAGTCCAGGCCGCTGGCGGCGAGGAGGAAGCCGGTGGTCATTGAACAGGCACATTTTTAGCTATGCCTCTTTGGAGCCTATTCTGCCTTAACGCCAGGGATTATGTATTGGATGCGGCGATAGGGCTTAACTTGTTCCCCTACTTGGTCTTTGATTATGTTGCCCGAAACATGCATGAGGGTATCACCATAAGCTGGGTCCTTATCCATGCTGGCCAGACAAGGGTAATGGTGATGGAGCAAGCCGGCTTTCTCCTCGGCATCGTCGGCGGAGATGCCAACAAGGTTCTGGGCCACATACCTGGCACAACCACAGACGGCATCCCTCAGCACTTCAACAGACTTAACGGTGCGAGTTCTGGGGTCAACCTCTACCCGAAGCTCCGGCCGGCCAAAGTAGCGGGTGAATTCGGCCAAGTAGGGATCGCTATACTCAACTTTCTGGCGGCGCCCTACCAAGTAATGGTCAGGAGAGAGGGAACAGAGGGGCTTAGGGGTGACACAGGTTACCCCCATTTCTCCAAGCCACTCCCTAAGCTGGCGGGCAAGCCCAGGAGGAAGCCATTTCTCGTTGTCCACAGCTACCAGAACTGCTTTAGCCCCGGTCATCTTGACGATTTCCGGAAGCAGTTCCGCTACGCCTGGATGCTCGGCGAAAGAGAGGATTAAGTCGGCGGGAGGAAGTTCGGAAGGCAGAAAATCACGTGAGTCATCTATAACCGGGGGCATGAAAGCCGGCGCTCGCCATACTTCAATAGCCCATTCCTTAGGCCCATTAGCTCTGATGTTATTGACATGCCTCTGACCGTATTCCCCGGAGATAATGGCAAGGATTCGCATTGGCGCCTCCCTCATTTGTAAGCCTCGGGAGGCTGCTTCGGCAGCCCCCGAGGCTTTTTCCCCCTGCACCAGGGTTGTTCAATTCCATTTTACAAACCCAAGAGCCTCTTCGCAGTGACAAAAGTCACGGGTTCATTAGGGAAAGGCCTGTTACACTTGCCTAAAGGCCGGCGAATGGGTAGAATCCCCAGGAGAGCTATGGAGATAAAGAATCTGAGCCGAGAAGAGTTCAAGAAGCTCCGAGAAGAGCTGGTAAGGATTTACCTTGAAGGGTACAAAGGCCTGGAGCAATACTCTTACCGGGCTCCTTGGATGGTCAAGCGCTACCTCAATTGGCTGTACAGGGGTGACCCGGCAGGCTTTTTTGTGGTTGAGGAGGAAGGGAAAATCGCCGGCTTCGTATCGGCTCACAGCCGGTGGTTCTGGGGTATGGAGCTGGTAGGAGAAATCCACGAGCTTGTGATAGCTCCGGCCTACCGCAGAAGAGGTTTCGGGACTGCGCTCCTTCGCCACACCATAGAGTTTCTGCGCTCCAAAGGGAGAAAACGCATAGGGCTTTGGGTTGGGAAGGAGAATGAGCAAGCTAAAAAGCTTTACCGCAAGTTCGGCTTTCGCCCCACGGATGTCTTTGACGTTTGGGAAAGGTGGGTTCTTGACGAAGCCGATTACCATGGCCTTAAAATTAACCGCAAAGAGCGCAAATAAGTTTAAAAACTTCGCGTCTTTTGCGCACTTTGCGGTTATAGGATAATTTCAATCAGCCTTTAGGGAAATGAGCCGGTCTAAAACCGCCGCCAGGCGCTTGAGCTCTTCCAGGCTCACCCTTTCCCTTTCGGTGTGGGCCTCCGAAAGCTTCCCAGCCCCGAGGACAATGGCTTCAATCCCCTTGTGGTACAGAGGCTCCGCATCGGTCCAGCTGGGCATGCCTGTAAGTGTCACCCTCTGGCCCAAGGCTTGGAGGAAAGCCCTTTCGGCCAACTTCACTACCTCGGCTTGAGGCGAAATCTCAAAAGGTGGGTCAAAGTCCAGGACTTTGAGGCGGCCGTAATCGGCTATCGCTCTCTCTATCTCCGTTATGGCCTTCTCCGGGGTGAAGGGCGGGAAGAGCTGAACTTCAAGCCGAATTGTAGCCTCATCGGGGATGACGTAGAGCTCAGGGTCGCCCCCTTTTATCCAGTAGGGTATCACGTGAGGCCACTCTAAGATTGGGTGCCTGGTCCGCATGAAGTTTAATCCCCAGATTCGGGTTATGGCCTCAAGGGCCATGATTATGGCATTATCTCCTTCCCTTGGACAAGCGCCGTGGGCCTTCCGACCTTTGATGCTTAGCTCCAAATCCAAAGAGCCGGCCTGCGCTATTGCTACTTTAAGCTCCGTTGGCTCCAGCACTACCGCCATCTTGACCCAAGGGGGGAGATGGAGGTTTTTGCTGCCTTCCCCTCTGCCTTCTTCATCCACAGTGAAAGCCAGGGTCGCGGGGGAGCGATTCTCTTCCAAGACGCTGAGCAGGGCAGCTATCTGGCCCTTAGCATCGGCCACACCGGGGCCGTAGAAGAAGCCCCCCTCTTCCCGAAGGGAATACTCCTTAGCCGGCAGGGTATCGGAGTGGGTAGCGATTAAGAGCGGGCTTTGGCCACGCCAGGCCACAAGGTTCGGCCGGGAAGGCGCTACCTCCCGGAGTTCGGTCTCAAAGCCAAGCCGGCGGAGGTTCTCCTCAAGGAAAAGCTGGAGGTCCTTCTCTTGACCGGTAGGGCTTGGTATCTCAACCAAAGCTTTAAGCCAATTTTTCAATTTCTCCTCCATGGCGAATCCAAGATAGGGTCAGCATGAAAACTACGGCCAAGTCGGGCAGGAAGAAGGATTGCTCCACAAGACCGTGGGCGATGGTCTCCACCATAGCTCCCATGAAGCCCAAAGTGAAAGCCTTTTTCTCCCCTTCACCCATGCTCCGATACTGCTTGAACCCGGCCTTGAAGAATTCCCAAACAATCCACCCCAGGATTAAAGGCCCTCCTATGCCCAGCCTCGTCCACCAATCCAAGAGGATATTGTGGGGGTGAGAAAGGTTGAATTCTTGCCAAGCTTCCGGAAGGACGTAGCGGGTCCGGTACTGGTAGAGGAAGTTATCAAGGCCTACCCCAAGGATGGGGCTGTCTCTGAGCATGTTCAGGGAAGCTTGCCAAAGCTTCAGCCGGAAGAACCCCGTACCCCTCTCCAAATCCAAGAGGGATGAGAAGCGAGCAGTCCAAAGCCAAGGCAGAATGGCCAAAGCGAGAAAGATGGCGAAGATGGCAGCAATCGCAACGGCCTTACGGCCTCGGAGGAAGAGGATGAAAAGGACTGCGGCCGGGACGCCGAGGAAAAGGGCGCCACGGGAGAAGGTGAGGTAGAGGGCTCCCAGGATGAAAGCCCCGGCCACCGCGTAAAGCCACTTCCTCGGTGCGCTCCCCGCAATCGCTACCGCTAAGGTGATGGGGACCAATCTACCCAGGAAGAGGGCGAGGTTGTTGGGGGACCCGTAGAAAGCCCTGACCCTCCTCACCCCTTCCGCAGTGATGACATCGCCGAAGAAGAATTGGCTAATCCCCACAAGTGAGACCAGGAAGGCGCTGGCCACTAAAGCATCGGCCAGGAGGGTGAGAGTGCGGGGCTTCTCCCTTTGGACCAAGAGGATGAGAGCGTAGAAGAGGGCCGGCTCAGCCAAAACCCGGCGGAATTCGTAAGAGGCGACCCCGAAATTTTCGGCCCAGGTTAGGGATAAAGCCCCAAGGGCGACTAAGGCCACTACCGCCCAATCCAGCCGGCTGAGGCGAATGCTGAGAGCTCTCCGGAAACGGATTACTACGCCTAAGGTGGCCAAGGCTAAAGCAAGCTCTTGAGGGAAGAAGCTTTTCACCACCAAATTTTTGGGCAGCAGGAAGAATGGGGTAACAAAAGCGAAGGTCGCTAAGCCGGCTTCAGGCCAAAGGTAGAAAGCAAGGAGCCAAAGAGGGAGGGCAAGGAGCGATACCAAAGGAGGCGATAGGAACCAAAGGATGGCCAGAACTAAGAGGACCGGAAGAGGGATTTGGACCCGAACGAGGGGCGAGAGCGAGTCAAGGAGGCCTAAGACAAAGGGGACAGAAAGGCCAATCAGGTACAAGGCCAAAATGCTTATGATTGGTAGGACTTGTGGCCTCTCCTCCCCTCTCACCCTGAACCCAACTATAGCCCAATGGCCCCAACCCCCATCGGGGGCGATTTCTACCTCGTGGGTTCCAAAAGGCAACTTTCGGGCCACGGAAACGGTGACGGTCTGGTAAAGGGGGTCATAGAGGACGACGTAACTTCTCCCGGCGGAGTCTTTAGGCAGAACGTTGGAAGGCTTACCGTCAACTTTCACGAAGAGGAAGGCTTTGTATTCCCCCCTGCGCACCAGGATGTCAAGGCCGGTCCCGCTGAAAGAAAGCTTGAGGGAAACATCGCCCTGAGCTCCGTGAGGGATATCGGCTCCGTAAGGGGATATGCGCCATGCCCCCTGGTATTGGATGGCCGGATGATTGGGGCGATAGGAGCCTGGAGGGAGGATACGGACCTCCTTATCCAAACTGGCCACGGCTTTGTAGACTGGGCGGGTGGTCCAGTCCTGCCAGACGAAGGCAAAGCCCCAGTGAGGGTCATCAGGAGGGTAATTGGGGCGAAAGTGGGTAAGGAATATCGGCCAGCCCCATCTCTCCTCTGCCCAGCGGATGGCTTCCATGGTCCATTGGGCCTGCTCTTCTTCGGTAACAGAGCCCCAGATGGATTTTCCACCTCGCCATCCGGAAGGGAAGGCATTCCATCCCGCTTCCACAATCCAAATCGGCTTATCTGAGGCCAAGCTGGCCCAAAGTTCCGGCCGCCGGAAATTGAGCTTGCCTGAGGAAGGGGGGTCGGAAGGAGGGTAATCAAAGCCGAAAGTCTTGAAGGCTACAACGTCAAAGAAATCCCGCGCTCCGGAGGCCAGCATCTTGCGGAGGAAATCGCCCTCGTTGAGGTTAAGGGGGCCTTTCTCCAAAGTAGGGGCGAACCCGCCCGCCACAATGATGGCATCGGGGTCAACGCTTTTTATCCGGATGTACCCTTCGCGCAGCAAAGCCGCATAGCCCTTCGGGTCAACCCACCTCTCACCCCAGTGGGGGTAGATGTTTGGTTCATCCCAAATCTGGTAAGCGTCTATTGCGAAGCCGTAGCGGCGAGCGAAAGCTTCGGCGAAATCACCGAAGTAGGATACCTCAACCGGAGGGGCTGTGGAGCAGGAAGAATCTTCAGGGCGACGGGCCCAATCGGGCGAAGTGTCTAACACTGCCAAGATGTGGAATCCCCGGCCGGCGAGGGCTTCCACAATCCTATCCCAATCCCCCCAAGCGAACTTTCCCTTTGCCGGCTCCACCTTCTCCCAGGAGAAACGCAGCCTAACCCACCGAAAGCCGGCCTGAGCCAGAAGCTCCAAAGCCTTCCCCAATTCCTCATCGGTTAACCCTTCCAAGTCCACATTTATGCCCGGCGAAGTCATGTAAACGGCAGGAGGGAGAGGGAAGGGCTTGGTGGAAACAGGTTTGGGCTTGAGGAGAAGGGCAAGAATCAGGGCGAAAGTGAAAGTTAAAACTAAAGCGTAGATAGCGTAGGCTTTACCCCGCAACTTACCCCCTTAGTGAGCGTATTCGGAACCGACTGTCCGGCTCCTGAAGCGCTCCAAGGATTTTCTCAGCTCCTCTTCTGGCAGAGGGATGTACCCCACTTCTTTAACCAGTTTCTGGGCATTTTGGGGGTTTAGGTAAAATTCAACGAAAGCTTGGACTTCTGGACGCTCGGCGGAAGATTTTTTCACGTAAATGAAGAGGGGGCGTGAGAAGGGCTTGTAAATCCCTTTGATGATGGTTTCATAGGAAGGGAGGACCGGGCCTTCCCCGGCGTCTATGGGGACAAGCTTGAGCTTATCGGCATTCTCCTCGTAGTAAGCCAAGCCGAAGTAGCCAAGGGCGAGCGGGTCAGAAGCCACTCCTTGCACCAAGACGTTATCATCCTCGCTGGCTTGGAAGTCCCCACGACTGCTTCCGCTCTTACCGACAATCACTTCGGTGAAGAAATCGTATGTGCCGGAATCAACTCCTGGGCCATAAAGGTGCAGCTCCTTATCGGGCCAGCCTTGGCGGACCTGGCTCCAGCGGGTCACTTTCTGTTGAGCCTGAGGTTCCCACATCCGCTTCAATTCCTCCACAGTCAGGTAATCCACCCAATCGTTCTGGGGGTTGACCACTACGGCCAGCCCGTCAAAGGCGACCTTAAGCTCAATAAACTCTATACCGTTCTTATGGCAAGCCTCCACTTCAGGTGGCTTTATGGGCCTGGAGGCATCCACAATGTCAATCTCCCCCGAACAGAACTTCCGGAAACCGCCGCCAGTTCCTGATATCCCCACGGTGATGCGGACGTTGGGGTTAAGCTTCTGGAATTCTTCGGCCATAGCTTCGGTTATGAGGTAGACAGTGCTGGAGCCGTCCACGGTAATTGTTCCGGAGATGCCGGAAGGAGTATGGGCTCCTTTGCAGGAGGCCAAGAGTAAGATGGATAAGACTATGAGCATACAGTGCCACCGCTTCATTTCTCTACCCTCCCATGGTATGCTTACTCCAATTATAACACATTGGCAAGGCATTCGCAAAAGCTTTGGCGGATGGTATGCATATGAGCCCGGTGGGCTTTGGGTTTTTGGGCACTCGTGGCGGGTGTACTGTGGTTGGCAACTCGCCATTTTGGGGGCACATCCCCCAAACCCCCTGGGAGGGGGCTTGCGCCCCCTGGACCCCCGTTTTGCCCACCCCCGTTGGCTGAGGGTTCGCCAGCGTTTTGGGTCCCACTCGTGGCGGGTTTGTTAATGTGGGCGACTCGTTCCCTCTTTTGGTTTTGTGGGGGCACATCCCCCAGCCCCCCTGCCATGGGGGCTCCGCCCCCTGGACCCCCTTTGCCCACCCTCGTTGGCTTAGGGTTTGCCAGCGTTTAGGGTCCCACTCGTGGCGGGGTTGCTAATGGGGGCAGCTCGCCCCCTTCTTAAGGTTCTTGGGGGCACATCCCCCAAACCCCCTGGGAGGGGGCTCCGCCCCCTCCACCCCCTTTGCCCACCCCCGTGAGCTAAGGGTTCGCTGGCGCTTTGGGTCCCACTCGTGGCGGGGTTGTTAATGTGGGCGACTCGCCCCCTCCTTTTGTTTTTGGGGGCACATCCCCCAAACCCCCTGGGAGGGGGCTTGCGCCCCTTGGACCCCCGTTTTGCCCACCCCCGTTGGCTGAGGGTTCGCCAGCGTTTTGGGTCCCACTCGTGGCGGGTTTGTTAATGTGGGCAATTCGTCCCCTATTTTAATGCTCTTGGGGGCACATCCCCCAAACCCCTTGGGAGGGGGCACAAGCCCCCTCCACCCCCGGTTTAATTAAGGTCGGCGAAGGCCGACCTTTTTTAAAGAGGCTGACTTCAGTCGGCGTGAACGGGGGACACCCCCCACAACCCTCCGCCATGGGGGCTTTGCCCCCTGGCCCCCCCTTTGCCCACCCTCGTGGGCTTAGGGTTTGCCAGCGTTTTGGGGTTAACCTCTCTCCCGGCCGAAGAACCCCGCTAAATTTTTCCCCCTTCCCTCGCAGGGAAGGGGGTCAGGTCAGAAAGACACCCCCATGGCCTCCCGCCATGGGGGCTTCGCCCCCTCCACCCCTTTTGCCATTATCACCGTGTGGTCTCGGTAACGCTTACTTGACGGAATGTTATCCATGTGCTATGATTTAGAAAGCCTGGGCTACTTTTGCGGAAGAGGAGAGCAAATGGGTAAGATTTTGACGATTTTAATTGTTTTGGCTTTGCTCTTGGGAGGATGCACTCGCCCTAAGCCGGCTCCTACCCCTATCCCAACACCAAGGCCTACTTTAGCACCTCTAACAACACCCCAACAAACTCTTGCCCCCCTTGAAGCTACATCAACGCCAACCTTGCAGCCGGAGGTTACCCCACAACCAACTCAACTCGGAGTTACTCCGCAGGCACCTCAGCCTACTCCTATCCCACAGCCCCCACAAGGATACATAAATTACACAGTGAAGTGGGGCGACACCTTGGAATCCATAGCTTACCAGTTCGGAACCACAGTGGAGGAACTTGTGAGGATAAACAACCTTGCCAACCCTAACTTCATTTACGTCGGCCAGGTCTTAAAGGTTCCAGGGACAGCACAGGCCGCACCAACTCCTTCCGCCGTATCCGAATACATAGTCCAGCCAGGCGATACTATCTGGAGCATCGCTGCCCGCTTCAATACCACAGTAGAGGCCATCGCTATTGCTAACCGGTTAATCAACCCCAATTTCATCTACGTAGGCCAAAAGCTGATAATTCCAGCTCCAGGCCAGGCCCCAGCTCAAGTATCCCAGCCCAAAATCCACATAGTCCAATACGGCGAAACATTGACCTCTATCGCTTTCCGCTACGGCACAACCGTTGAAGCTATAATGAGGGCCAATAACCTCCCCAACCCTAACTTCATTTATGTGGGCCAGAGGCTTATTATCCCTTGAGGTCGGATAATGGAAAACCGGTGTCTTAAAGGAGAAAAGGTCACTCTTCGCCCTTTGCTGGAGCTTCTCAACCAGGAAAATTTGCAGAAGATATACGCTTGGCACAAGGACCCCGAAATCATGTTCTGGTTGGGGCTGAGACCTGTAAACAGCTCCTTCTCCAAATTCGCCTCTTGGTTCCGCAACACGCTTGAGAAACTCGGCCCAGAATTAGCTTTCGGGATAACCGATGGTGGAGGAAAGCTCATCGGGCGCATATCGTGTTATGGGTTGGATAAAGGGGGGAGGGAAGGGGAAGTAGGAATCTTGATTGGAGAGAAAAGCCTTTGGGGGAAAGGATACGGGCAAGATGCCTTGCTCACTTTGCTGCGCTACCTTTTTGGCGAGCTCGGCCTCAAAAGAGTCCGCCTACGCACAATGGAGAAGAACTTGCGAGCCAGACGCTGCTTCTCCCAATGCGGCTTCCGGGTAAGCCGCCGTTTGACCCTATCCTTGGAAATAGGCGAGGTCCCAGGGGTAGAAATGACCCTGTCGGCCGAAGAGTTTTACCAAAAAACAAACGGAGGGGGATAAAATGGACGAGAAGTTCCTCCTTATGATACCCGGCCCCATAGATTTTGACCCTGCCGTATTGAGAGCGATGTCCGCGAAAACCCTCAGCCACATGTCCGTGGAATTTGCCGAAATTTTCGGCAGGGCCTTGAAGAACCTAAGGAAAGTTTTCCTATCAGAGAAAGGCCAGCCCTTCGTGGTGGCTGGTTCCGGTACCCTGGCCATGGATATGGCAATTGTCAACTTGGTGGAGCCTGGGGAAAAGGTCTTGGTCCTAAGCTCAGGCTTCTTCGGAGACCGGATGGCCGACATCGCCAAGCGGTACCAGGCGGAAGTGACCGTGATAAAAGCCCCTGTGGGCGAGGTCCCTTCCCTGGAAGAGGCCGAAAAGCACCTTAAGAAAGGCGGCTTTAAAGCCGTAACCGCCACCCACGTAGACACTTCCACCGGAGTAGCAGTGGACGTGAAAGCTCTGGGAGAGCTGGCCCAAAAGTACGGAGCTCTGTCCATTGTGGATGGGGTCTGCGCCACCGCCGCAATGGAATTCCGCCAAGATGAGTGGGGGATTGACGTCTACCTCACGGCCTCCCAGAAGGCGATTGCGGTCCCGCCCGGTCTTGCTCTAATGGTTGTGAGCGAGCGGGCTATGGAAGCCTACCGCAAGCGTCGTTCCCCAGTCCTCAATTACTATGCCGATTTCGGCCTCTGGTTACCCGTTATGGAAGCTTACGAAGCCGGGAAAGTAGCCTATTTTGCCACCCCACCTGTCAACCTCATCTACGCCTTGGATGTAAGCCTGCAGCAGATTCTGGCCGAAGGGATGGAGAAGCGGTTTGCCCGCCACCGACTCCTGGCCCAAGCTTTCCAAGAAGGAATTGACGCCATCGGGCTCAAACAAGTGCCTGCGCGGAAAGAACTGAGGGCTTGGACCCTGACCACCGCTTATTACCCCGAAGGAATTGGCCCCGAGCTCATAAAAGCCATCAAGGCCGAGGGAGTAATAGTAGCTGCTGGCCTCCATCCGGAGATAAAGGACAAATACTTCAGGGTAGGCCACATGGGGACGCTGACCCCAGGCGATGTCCTCACAACCTTAGGAGCAATAGAAAGGGCTTTGGCCTCCCTCGGTTATCGGTTTGAGAAAGGGGCAGGTGTCAAAAGAGCTCAGGAAATCCTATGCCCCACATAATAACCGTCGCCAACCAGAAAGGTGGGGTGGGGAAAACCACCACCGTTGTAAACCTCGGGGCCGCCCTGGCCGAAAGGGGCCATAGAATCCTTCTGGTGGATATGGACCCCCAGGGCGGCCTTTCCCTAAGCATGGGGGTTGAGAGCTACTTACTGGACAAGACCGTCTACCAAGTCCTGACCGATGGAAAAACCAAGCTGCAGGATGTAATAGTCCAAGTGCGGGAGAAGATTTTCCTGGCTCCTGCCAACATTGACCTTTCAGCAGCGGAGATGGAGTTGGTTTCGGCCATCGCCAGGGAATACATCCTGAGAGATTCCCTGAAGCCGGTCCTACACCTTTACGATTTCGTCCTGATTGATACTCCGCCAAGCTTGGGGATTCTCACCATCAATGCCTTAGTGGCGGCCAAATGGGTCATAATCCCTCTGCAGTGCGAGTACCTGGCCTTCAGGGCTCTCCGAATCCTCCTGGAAATCATCCAGAAAGTTAAGGCCAAGCTCAACCGGGGGCTGCGCATCCTGGGCATATTGCCTACCATGTACGATTCAAGGGTCATCCACTCCAAAGAGGTCTTGGACGAGATACGCTCAATTTTTGGCCCCCTCGTATTTGAGACCGTGGTTAAAAAGAGCGTCAAATTTGCCGAAGCCCCTGTAGCTAAGATGCCCCTCTTAGAATATGCCCCTCAGCACGATGGGGCCGAAGCCTATAGGAAATTAGCCGAGGAGGTGCTCAATGGCATCCAGGGCAAGCCTAAAGGGTAAGGGGGTAGAACTCCTCTTTGGAGGGGAAACGCCTCCTAAAGAAGCCGCTGCAGAATCTGCCCCTCCCCCACCGGAGGAAGAAGCTGTTCTGGAAAGGGTGGGCAAAAGGCGTCCGATTGAGTTAGCTGCCGAAATTGACCAAGTTTACAAGGAAATCGTAGCGGAACTGAGCACCCGAGAAGCTTTGGCCAATAAGGCCCTATCCCTCCTTCAGGAGGCCAGAGATACCCTCCTTGAGGACCCCCGCAATTACGATGTGGCCGAGCTAAAGGTCCACCAGGCCAAAGCTATCCTCCAGAGAGTGAGGGATTCCAGAGCTTGGAGTAACACATACGGGGTTAGGCTTCTTGCTTACGAACTTGTCTGGTTTGTTGTGCTTTTGGCCCTCTTAATCTTTGAGAGGCCTCTGGCGCTGGCTATTTCCTCCATCTGGCAGGCTACCGGGACCATAACCGGGATGTCAATGCTTTTCCCGATGTGGACTACGATGGTGTGGGGAGGGATAGGAGGGGTCGTGGGAGCCTTGTACAGCCTCCACTGGCACGTTTCTGCGCTTCAGGACTTTGACAAGCAGCAATGGATGTATTACGTGGTCCATCCGATAATGGGCGTAATCTTGGGAGGGATTATCTACTTAGTGGCTTCGGCTGGCTTCTTGGCCATGGGGGCCGATGTCGCTCGGCTCAACGAGGAACAACTTCGGTGGCTCCCAGCGCTCATCGCCTGCTTGGCTGGTTTCCGGCAGAAATTCGCTTACGAACTTCTGGACAGAGTAATGCAAGTTCTCGGTCGGAAGCCGGAAGAGTAAAATGCCCATTCGCTGGTGGGGCTGGGGTTACGAAGAAATACGCTACCCTTTGGGCAAAAGGCCTTTCTTCCTGCCTTTCCTCCAGGATAAGCTTGAGGTAAAAGCGCAGCCAATCCTTCCAATCCCTTCCTGGGAAGAAATTGAACTTCCGTCCCCTCGCCTAACGCCTGAGGTTTTGGAAGAAATTTCCCGCATCGTGGGAGAAAAGAACCTTTCCGTATCCCATTACGAGCGCCTATCCCATGCCCTCGGCAAAAGCTACACCGACCTAATCCGGATTCGCCTCAAGCAAGTAGATGCAGCCCCCGATGCAGTAGTTTTCCCCGGGAAAGAGGAGGAAATCTCTGCCATCTTGGACATTGCTTCTATCCACCGCATCGCCATAATCCCCTTCGGTGGTGGGACTACGGTTGTGGGAGGAGTTGCCCCACTCTCACCCGAAGGGTTTTCCGGCACCATCTGCCTTGATTTGAAGAGGATGAACCGGCTTTTGAACTTGGATGAAGTTTCGCGAACGGCCACTTTTGAAGCTGGAATCCTGGGGCCGGAGCTGGAGAAGACCCTTAACGAAAGGGGGTTCACCCTTGGCCATTTCCCCCAATCCTTTGAATTCTCCTCCCTCGGAGGATGGATTGCCACCAGAAGCGCCGGCCAGAAGTCCACAGGATACGGCAAGATAGAGGACATGGTCATAAGCCTGAGGGTTGTGACCCCGGTTGGAGTTCTGGATACACCTTCGGTGCCTGCTTCCGCCTCCGGCCCATCCCTCAAAGAGCTCCTCATAGGAAGCGAAGGTGTTTACGGCATAATAACCAGGGCGACTCTGCGCATCCACCCGCTTCCGGAAAGGATTGAGCACTTAGGCCTCATATTCCCCTCCTTCCCCGAAGGGGTAGAAGCTATCCGGGAAATGCTCCAGAAAGGCCTCTTCCCCGCCACAGTTAGGCTATCTGACCCTTTTGAGACAGAGGCCTCGTTTGCCTTAAGGGAAGTAGGCCATGGAATCAAGGAAAGCGCTACCCGTTTGGTTTTGTCTTACCTCAGGAAGCGGGGGTTCATCCCCGGAGGAAGCACCCTAATCCTCGGGGCTGAGGGTGCGGAGAAAGAAGTTAAGAGGGTGGTGAAGGAATGCGTGAGCATAGCTAAGAAGCATGGAGGATTAAACCTTGGTAGGAGCGTTGGGGAAAGCTGGTACAGGGAGCGGTTCCTCCTCCCCTACCTCAGGGATGACCTGATAACTTGGGGGGTAATGGTGGATACGCTGGAGACGGCCACTCTGTGGAGCAATCTCCTGAAGCTTTACAACCTGGTGAGGGAAGCCTTAGTAAAGGCTATTGAGGAAACGGGAAGCCCAGCTTACGTAATGTGCCACATCTCCCACTGCTATCCTGAAGGCGCTTCCCTCTATTACACTTTCTTCGGGCGCCAACTGTGGGGCCGGGAAATAGAACAATGGTGGCACGTCAAGCGAGCCGCTACGGAGGCCATCTTAGCTGGGAAAGGAACCCTGAGCCACCACCACTCGGTGGGGCTTGACCACAAGCCGTGGCTGGAAAGGGAGCACGGGAAAGCAGGAGTTGAGGTTCTTAGGACCGTTAAAAATTTGCTTGACCCCTATGGTATAATGAACCCCGGCAAGCTTCTCTAACCATGAGGTCCCATTACCTGGAGTTCTTGAAGCGGAAAGCAGAGTATCACCTTTTGGGGAAGAAAAGGCCTCTTCTGGCCGGGCTGAAGATAACCCACAAGTGCAACCTTAGGTGCAAAGCTTGCCCCTTCTGGCGCAAAAACCAGGCCCAGATGAGCTATGGCTTAGCTTTGGAGACCATAAACCGCCTTTACGCTGAAGGGGTGAGGCTTCTCATCATAGAGGGGGGCGAGCCATTCCTCTGGAGGGACAACGGTCATGGCCTTGAAGACATAATTCGGGAAGCCAAAAAGCTCTTCTTCTGCACAGCTATCGTAACCAATGGCACCCTCCCAATTGAGACTGAAGCTGATGTCGTGTGGGTGAGCATTGACGGGCTGCGGGATTCCCACAATCAGAACCGAGGCAACTCCTTTGACCGCATCATTGCCAACATCAAAGCCTCTTCCCATCCCAAAATCTTAGCCAACGTCACTTTTAACCGATTGAATTGGCGTGAAGTAGATGAACTGGTGGAATTTCTGGGCGGCCTTGTGAAAGGCATAACCTTCCAATTCTACTACCCTTACACTGGCACGGAGGACCTCAGCCTAACTTTGGAGCAAAGGAAATGGGTTCTTGAGCGGCTACTTGCTCTTAAGAAACGTGGTTACCCCATCTTAGCTTCTCGCGGGACGATAGAAGCGCTCAAAAACAATTCATGGCGCTGCCATGATTGGCTCATAGCCAGCGCTGACCCCGATGGTACAATCCATATCGGTTGCTACCTCAAGGGGCGGGACAAGATAATGTGCGATAAGTGTGGCTTCGCCGCCCACGTTGAAATGTCCTTAGCCTTTGATTTAACTCCAGAAGCAATTTGGGTTGGGAGAAAAGTTTTTGGCTTTAAACTGTTGGAAATGTGACTTCTTTGCAGGTGTGCCCTGAAACCTGGCACGTTATCTTCCTCCCCCAGGAAGTCAGATAGCCATCTTTTTATGCCGAACGGCGGCCCAAGGGGCGAAGCCCCTCTGGCGGGTGGCCGTGGGGGGTGTGCCCTTTCCGACCTAACCCCCTTGACCCCCTTCCCTGAGAGCGCTGAGAAAGTGGTAAGAATATTGAAGTTGTGGTATGATTTGCCAACTTTATCTCTCGGCGGAGGGGGCTGCAATGTTGGGAGAAAACTACTATCGGCCATTTACTGAGGTAGACCAGGAGGTCTTTACGAAATCGGTGCCGGATGACCATTATCTTCGTAAGGTCAAAGCCCTCATAGATTTTGAGGCCTTTCGGGAACGTGTGCGGGACGCTTACAGCCCTACAATGGGAAGACCAGCCGAGGACGAAATACATTATGGCTTATCGGATCGGGAGGTAATTGCTCAGGCCCAGGTCAATACAGCTTTCCGCTACTTCCTTGACCTCTCCCTGAATGACTCCTTTCCCAGTTCCGGGCCCGCCTGGGGGAAGAAAGATTCCAGGTCATTTTCCAGGAAGTTATCCGCCAGGCCCGGGAACATGGTTTAATCAAAAACCGCCTGCGGCTGAAAGACGCCACCCACGTGGTGGCGAATATTGCCGTCCCTTCCGCCATTGAATTGGTAGAGGAAATTTGCCAGCTGCTATTGGAAGCACTCAGCCCTTATGCTCCCGAACAGGTTGAAGAGGAGGAGAGGATTCGGGATTTCACTTCCGACTTACGGGATGCGGAGCGACTCTACTACCTGGTGGAACATTTGCGTCAGATTGTTACCTTAGCGGAGGCTCTGGTTGCGAAGTTGGGTCCGGCCCCTGAGGAGCCGGACCGGAATAGGCGGGCATTGGAGCGAGCCCTGACCTTGGCTCACAAGGTGCTGAGGGACCGGGAAGACCCTAAGGCCAAGGGCCGATTGCGCAGTGTAACTGATCCAGATGCTCGGCAAGGCAAACACGGCAATTATTTTGACGGCTATGAAGAAGGAGCCCAAGGCAATGATGTAGAGGCCATATCCACGGATGGGATACTATCTACCCGTGGGGAAGTGGTGAGGAAGTTGGAGGAAGAGTTTGGGGTGACAGTTTACGCTCCGCCTCCGAGGGTGACCAAAGAGGCTGGTTTTTTCCCGCCGGAGGCTTTCACTTTGGATGAGAGGTGGGAGGAACTCACTTGCCCGGCCGGGGAGAAGATTGTGCTTTCCAATCTCAATGTATGGCTCGGTTGCCTGAGAAGCATGGGAGGGTTGTGATACCAGGAGGAGTATGAGCGGCTGAGGGCGCGTGCACAGACGGAGGAAATTGGCGGAGATGGTTAATTGGCACGGGGCGAGGAGGGCTCGCTACCGTGGGCGCTGGCGTGTTAAGATTCAATTGTTAATGACGGCGATAGTGGTGAACATCAAACGGATTGTGAGACTGTTGACTGGGTCATTGGGAGCAGTTCTGGAGCCTGGGGTGGGGGCTTGAGAGAAGAGAAAAGATAGGCTAAGGGTTTTGCCTGTAGTGCCTTATCTTTGGGCTTTTAATCCCTTTATATTGGCTTTTCCCTCTCCAGCTTTGCTGACTTTCTCAGCACTCTCCAGGGAAGGGGGTCAGGGGGTTAGGTCGGAAGGGCACATCCCCGAAGCCTCCTGGGGGCTTTGCCCTCTTTACCCCCAGTTTAATCAACTTCGGCGTGAGAGTTGAGAGCAGGCCCGTTTGCTAAAAGCCAAGGAAGGTGGTATCATGGAACTACAGGCAAAGAAATGGCGTCTATTTTTTTATAGAGACCCAAAAACGGAGGCTCTGCAATGCCTAAACTTTTGAGGCTTTTTTCCCTGATAGCTCTGTTTGCCCTCGCTTTGAACGGGGCTTGCGCCCCAAAAGCCCCAACGGAACCGCCGACAGTCCTCTCCTTCTCCCCAGCTGAGGGCGAAGAGGTTAAAGTGGATACCCCAGTCACCATTACTTTCAGCCAGCCGATGGATAAGGAGTCGGTGGAGAAGGCTTTGACCATAATCCCCCAGGTTAAGGGCAATGTAAGTTGGAGCAAAAACACATTGGTGTTCCGCCCCGAAGGTGGTTGGGCCAGGGATACTCTCTACAGGGTAAAGCTCGGGGTTGAAGCCAAAAGCTCGGCCGGATTGCCTCTATCCCGGCCTTTGGAATTCTCCTTCGCTTCCGTCGGCTACCTTGAAGTTGCAGCTGTTCAGCCTGCCCCCGGCTCTACAGACGTAGGAGTTGAGCGCTCTATTTCCGTCGTCTTCAACCGGCCAATAGTCCCCTTGAGTGCTATTGAGGAGCAGAAAGATTTGCCTCAGCCTCTGGAAATTGAGCCTCCGTTGAAGGGCAAAGGCTACTGGCTTAATACCTCCGTCTTCATATTCAAGCCCGACCCCGCCTTTGCCCCCGCAACCACGTATACCGTCACGGTGAAGGCAGGCTTAAAGGATACTTCCGGCAATGCTTTGGAAAAGGATTACACCTGGAGCTTTACAACCGAACCCTTCTACGCCAAAGGTTTTGGCCCGAAGGGCTTCGGTGTTTCATTGACTTCGCCGATAACTGTGACCTTCAATGCCCCGGCTTTGCGCTCATCGGTAGAGGAGAGCTTTTCGCTGGAGGAGGCAGAGAAGAGGCAAAAAGTCCCTGGCTCTTTCCGCTGGGAAGACGATTACACCATGGTCTTCATCCCTGCCCAGAAGCTCAAGGTCGGGACCAAATACCAGGTCCGGATAGAGAAAGAAGCCAGCTCGGCTTCGGGAGGCAGCCTCGTATCCCCGGTCCAATGGTCTTTCCAAACTGTTCCATACCCGGCCATTTCTTCCACCAGCCCCTTTGCCGGGCAGAAAGATGCTGACCTATGGGGAATCAACGTTTACTTCAATGCGCCCATAGACCCCAAAACCTTAGCCGATAAGTTCATCGTAACCCCCACCCTTACCAACGTCTATACTTGGTGGAACGAATTTGACAAGTCTTTCTACATAGGCGCTCAACTTGAGCCTTCAACCCTCTACACCGTTACCGTGAAGAAAGGCATAGCCGACCCCTACGGCAATGTCATCGGTGAGGATTACGTTTTTACTTTCACCACCCGTGCCCTTGACCCGTCCATCTACTTTAGCACAATGCAAGACATCCTTTACGATGCCCGCAAAGCGGAAGAGCTTTTCGCCAGAGTCTTCTACGTAAACGTTTCCCGTCTGGATTTCTCCCTCTACCGCTTGAGCGAGGAGGAATTTACCAACCGTTCCCTCTTACCCAAGCGTTCCTCCCTGATAAAATCCTGGTCTCAAGAGGTTTCGCCTCCGCTCAACAAAACCGAAGTTTTAACCGTCCCGTTGAGGACGGAAGGCGGCTCTCCTCTCACCCCCGGCCTTTACTTCCTGAAGGTTACGGCGCCAGAGTTGAGCAAGTTCGGTTACGAAGCCAGGCAATACTTTGCCGTGGTCAACGCCGGACTTGTCCTCAAGTATTATCCTACCGGGGCTTTGATTTGGGCCACGGATTTTAGAACCGCCGAACCATTGCCTGGGGTCAAGGTAAAGCTCAGGACCCCGGAAAGAATCTTGGCCGAAGGGGTTAGCGACAAAGAGGGAATCGCTCTCCTGGAGTTTAGCAAGGAAGGGTTTGACCCATGGGGCCAGTTCGTGGCTTTTGCCTATGGGGAAGGAGTTTTCGGGGTAGTCTCCAGTGCTTGGAATGCCGGCTTAACCCCGTGGGATTTTGGCCTCAATATCCTTATGGAGCCAAGGCAATACCTCGGCTTCGTTTACACCGACCGCCCCATTTACAGGCCAGGCCAAGTAGTCCACTACAAAGGGGTATTCAGGCTGGATAACGATGCTTCTTACCAGCTCCCACCACTTGGGGAAAAGGTCCTGGTGAACATTTACGATGCCGAAGGCAAGTTAATCAGCAAAGAGGAGAAGGCCATCGGCCCCTATGGAACCATAAGTGGCGACTTGGCCTTGGGGGATGAGGCTTCCTTAGGCTACTATCGGATTGAGGTGGTCATCGGTGAGGAGCGGACCGAGGGCTTCTTCCAAGTAGCCGAGTACCGCAAGCCCGAATTTGAGGTCTCCCTCAAGACCGATAAAGATAGCTACATCCAAGGCGAGAACATAACCGTAACCGCATCGGCCATTTACTACTTCGGCCAGCCGGTCAAGGAGGCTAAAGTCTATTGGTCAGTGATGAGCCGGGACTACTTCTTCCACTACCCCGATTACCCATACTATGACTTCACCGACTATGAGTGGGGTGAAGAGTGGAAAGGCCCATATGGGGAAAGCATAGCTTCAGGCGAGGGGAAGACGGATTCTCAAGGGGTGTTTTCTTTCACCATCCCTGCCGATATCTCCACCAAGAAGCTTTCCCAGTACTTCACCATTGACGTAAGGGTGGTGGATGTGGACGGGAGGGAGGTGGCTTCTCAGGCTTTTGCCATCGTCCACAAAGGCGAATTCTACATCGGCCTGGCGCCAAGGTCATGGGTTGGAAAGGTCGGGGAAAAGCAGCAGGTTGACTTGGCCGTGGTGAAAACTCCGGGGAGGGATGGCTTCCCTCCAGCGGTTACAGTAGTGGTCTCAAAGCATCGGTGGTACAGCGTCCAAGAGGAGCAAGAGGACGGAACTTTCCGATGGGTCACCAAGGTTGAAGATACCCCAATTCTGACCACTACCGTGAAGCTGGACGAAAGGGGCCGGGGGGTTGTGGAGTTCACGCCGGATGAGGGGGGCACTTACAAGGTCTCCGCCCTGGCCCGAGACCGCCTGGGGAACGAAATCCGCTCCGCTACTTACCTCTGGGTAAGCTCGCATGAATACGTAAGCTGGCCTCGGGCGAAGGAGCTCAAGGTTGACCTCATCCCCGATAAGAAGGAGTACCGCCCCGGCGATACTGCCCGAATCCTCATCCCTTCACCTTATCCCAAGCCGGTGAAAGCCCTCCTAACCGTGGAACGGGGCCGGATAATGGAGCACAGGGTCCTCACTGTAACCCCTGGCGGCTTCACGGTTGATGTTCCTTTGACCGAAAGGCACATCCCCAACGTTTACGTTTCGGTGATACTTCTGAGGGGAGAGGCGGGGGACGAGACCATTGAGCCATACCGAACTGGCTACATTAAGCTTCCGGTCTCGCCCGAAAGCAAGCTCCTCCAAGTCCAGATAACCCCTGACCGAGAGAAAGCTGGCCCTGGGGAGACGGTAAACTTTGAGGTTAAGGTAACCGATGCGCAGGGCAAAGGGGTTAAGACCGAGCTTTCCCTGGCGCTTGTGGATAAGGCTCTCTTGGCTTTGGCCGAGAGGCCTCCCTCTTTGGTTCAAACCTTCTGGCAGGAAAGGCCCGTAAGCGTTAACACCAGTGCCAGCCTTGCCGTTTCGGCCGAGCGCTTCGTCTTAGCTAAAGGTAAGGGAGGTGGCGGAGGCCTTGGCGAGCTTGCCCCTATACGCCGGGAATTCTTGGACACCGCTTACTGGGTCGCTTCCCTTGAAACCGATGCCCAAGGCTATGCCCGCGTTGCCGTCAAGCTACCCGATAACCTCACTACTTGGCGGATGGATGCCAAGGGCGTGTCCACAAGCGAGTTCATGGGCGAAGGCCAGAAAGACCTCGTAGTTTCCAAGGACCTACTCATAAGGCCAACTCTGCCCCGCTTCTTCACCGTAGGGGATGAGGCCGAAATCGGAGCTGTGGTCCACAATAACACCTCTCAGCCTTTGGAGGTGAAAATTTCCCTGGAAGCCAGCGGGCTGGAAATCCAGGACGATTCCTCCTTAGCCCTATCCATCCCGGCTTACGATAAGGCCCCGGTCCGGTGGAAGGTGAAAGTCCCTGGCGTGGAAAAGGCAGTGGTAACCATGCGAGCTTCCGGAGGCCAGTTCTCGGATGCCGTAGAAACCACCATCCCCGTTCACCATTACTCTACTCCGGAGGTGGTCTCTACTGCTGGGGTCCTGGAGGAAGACGGGGAAAGGGTTGAACTCATCCGCTTGCCTAAGGTCATGGACCCTGCCCTGAGCAAGCTTGTAGTCAAGCTTGAGCCCTCCTTAGCTGCGGCCATGCAAGGTGGCCTCACTTACCTTGAGCATTACCCATACGAGTGCATAGAGCAAATCGTCTCCAAGTTCCTCCCCAATGTCTTCACCTATAGGGCTCTCCGAGAATTGGGTATTGAGGATGAAGACCTTAAGGCCAAAGTCGCCCAGATGGTAGGGGTAGGCCTGCAGAAGATTTACGCTCGCCAGAAATACGACGGTGGCTGGGGGTGGTGGGAGCCGGATAAAAGCAGCCTAAACCTCACCTCTTACGTCCTCCTTGGCCTCGTGGAAGCCAGGGATGCCGGCTTCGCTGTGGACCAAAAGGTGATGAAGAGAGCTGCTCTCTTCATAAAAGAAAACCTCTCCCTTGTTGAGGGGCCGGAGAGCAACAAGGCCAACGTCCAAGCCTTCGCCCTTTACGTCTTAGCCCGCTACGGCGAGGGTGATGTAAGCCGGTGCATGGCTTTGTACCGAGAGAGGAAAAACTCAGGCCTTAATCATTACGGCAAAGCCTTCCTGGCCATGGCCCTCCAAATCCTGGCCCCTTCCGAAACCCTGCCGATTGACACTTTGTTAGATGAAATCCTCGGGGGAGCCGTTTTAGACGCCACCGGTGCCCACTGGGAAGAGGCTCCGGACTATTGGACGATGAACACCGATACTCGCTCCACTTCCATAATCCTTTCGGCCTTTGCCCGGATAAAGCCATCCCATCCCCTCCTGCCCAACGTAGTGCGCTGGCTGATGGCGGCCAGGAAAGAGGACCGCTGGTCATCCACTTACGAGACCGCTTGGGCCATCATGGGCCTTACCGATTACATGAAAGCGACGGGAGAGCTCAAGGCTTCTTACCGTTACCTCCTGTCACTGAACGAGCAAGAAATAGCCTCGGGGGCCATCACGCCTGAGATGGTGATGAAGACAATTGAGGCCGAAGTGCCCGCAGCCAAGCTCAAGGCCGATGGGCTAAACCGCTTGGCCATCGCAAGGAAGGCTCCGGAGGGGCAAGAAAAGGGCACCGGCCGCCTGTACTATACGGCCTACCTCCGCTACTTTGTTCCGGTGGAGAAAATAGAAGAACTGCAGCGTGGGATTATAATTCAGCGTCGCTACACTGACCCGACGTGCAAGAAGGAAGTTTGCCCATCAATAGATAAAGCCGAAGTAGGCCAATTAATCAAAGTCACCCTGACGATAATCGCTCCCCGCTACTTGCTCTACTTAGTAGTGGAAGACCCGATACCTGCCGGAGCGGAGATAGTGGATACGAGCCTCAAGACCGTCTCGGTTACTTACGAGCAGGGTGGTGAGCTTAAGAGGAAATCTGAGCCGGTGTGGTGGTGGTATCCCACCCATGCTGACAAGCGTGATGAGAAACTCGTGCTCTTCGCTACCTACCTTTCTCCTGGCACTTACGAATACTCCTACCTCATAAAGGCTGGGCTTCCTGGCGAATTCAAAGTCCTTCCGGCCGTAGCCTACGAAATGTACTTCCCCCACGTATTTGGCCGAACCGGAGGGATGAGCTTTAAGATTAGGTAAAAACTGGCGTAACAAATGGGGGGTCAGGAAGGCGAAACCTTAAGCCGAGGGTGGAGGGGGCGGAGCTCCCTGGCGGGGCGCTGTGGGGGATGTGCCTTCTCTGACCTAACCCCCTGGCCCCCTTCCCTGCGAGGGAAGGGGGAAAATTTGGCGGGAACCGGGGGAGAGGCTAACCCCGCCACGAGTGGGACCCAAAACGCTGGCAAGCCATAAGCCAGCGGGGGCGGGCAAACGGGGGGTCCAGGGGGGCTATGCCCCCATGGCGGGGGGGATGGGGGGGGTCCCCCCACGAAGACTTAAAAAGGGGCGAGTTACCAACCCCTGCACCCCCGCCACGGGG
>Ga0080004_1106790_pt1 | contig 105831 bp, 111 predicted proteins | sample WasSprMetagenome_FD_69207 | JGI IMG/M metagenome (GOLD analysis project Ga0080004, IMG submission 69207) | Sulfidic aquatic microbial communities from Washburn Spring, Yellowstone National Park, USA - WS (SPADES assembly) (version 2) | ecosystem: Environmental > Aquatic > Thermal springs > Hot...
TCGTGATTCAAGAGGCTCTCGAAAAACTGACACTTTTAGGGGCGGTACCGAGGTTTGGCAACGTTGGAGGAAGGGTCCTGCTCAAGATTCCGGAGGATGAAGCCGGAAGAGTTCTGAGACTGAGGAGCATCGAGCATGTGATAGAGCTCGTTGGAGCCTTTGAAATCGGGACAAACAGGGGTGGCTTGGAGAAAATATACGAAGGGGTTCGGAGGCTGGAGGTTCCCTTGGGGTCGACCTTCAGGGTTACATGCGAAAGAGTAGGGAAGCATGAGTTCACGAGTATTGACGTCCAACGGGTGGCGGGACAGGCGCTAGTGGACAAATATCACAGGAAGGTGGACCTAGAGAACCCAGAAACTATCGTGAGGGTGGACGTTGCCGGTGACCTATGCATGGTTGGCATCCAGAGAACGAAGACGTCCCTGCGAATACGCTACCCCAGGGCCTTTCAGCACCGTTCCGCCCTCAATCCCGTGATAGCGTATGCCATGCTCAGAATTGTAGGGGTCAAAGAGGGGGACAGGGTTTTGGATCCCTTCTGCGGGGGGGGAACCATCATCATAGAGGCTGCCCAAGTATGGGAGAACCTCGATTTGCTCGGCATTGACATCAGTCCGAAGAGCATCGAGGGAGCATGGAGGAATGCAGAAGCGGCTGGTGTCAAGGAAAAGGTAAAGTTCATGGTCGGGGATGCCAGAAGACTGGAGAGATTTCTTCCTGCAGGTTATGTGGCCGATGAGGTTGTCTCAAACCTTCCCTTTGGAATCAGGAGCGGGAGGCTTGGAGCCATCCCAAAAATATACGAAGGATTTCTCAGGTCGCTGAAACCCTTCTTAGAGGAGAATTCTCAAGTTTGTCTGTTAACAGCTCAGGCAAGACTGATAAAAGACATTGGTGCCAGCTTAGGGTATACCATTGTTAGCGAGAGGGAAATTCTCTACGGCGGTCTTACGGCATGGATAATCCTTCTGCGTTAGATAGGACCTCAAATATCAAGCGCTTGGAAACCAGACGTGCCGGGAGCGGAGTATGGGAAAAGTAGAATTGCCAAAATTTTATTGCCTATCAAGTCAGGGTTGAAATCAAGTTATGAACATGGTAATATTTTTAAATTGAAAAGTAATACTAACTATGAAAGCAGGAACTTGGATTGCAATTGGACTGATTGGATTTTTGATTGGTGCAGCGATTGGAGGATGGTTAAAACCTAAAGCAGAAATCCAAACAACGGGGTTAACTATAATAGATGCTGCTGGAAGGGAAATAACATTAGCAAAAACTCCCAAGCGTGTCGTGTCGTTGATTCAGTACATTACTGGATTGCTAGCCGGAATCGGCGCAGAAAACACGCTTGTGGGTGTAAATAAAACGGGTGCATTTCCTAGCGATTATCCATTTTGTGAAAATTTACCGGATGTCGGCAATGCTGCACAGATCAATGTAGAAAAAGTGCTCGCTTTAAATCCCGATGTTGTGTTTACGTGGGTATACTTTTACCCACAAGCGAAAGTTCTCGAGGAGAAAGGACTAACCGTTATTGCACTCGCGGCAAAAGATTTTGATACCCTGGTCTACACTATAAGGCTTCTTGGCCGAATTATGGGTAAAGTGAAAGAGGCAGAAAATGTAGCGAGCAACATTGAGAACAGGGTAAAGAAACTCAAAGAGAAAACGAAAGCAATACCCGAGAACAAGAGACCGCTCGTCTACTATGAAAGCCATACCGGAAGAACCGGAAGCGCTGGAACAACTTGGCATGAGATAATAACTTTAGCTGGTGGTATCAACATTTATGCTGAAAGTCCCATAGAGTATCCTATCCCAAACTACGAATACATACTAGCAAGAAACCCGGACGTTATTGTAAAAGCTTACGACCCCAAATTAACTTCTGCTGAAAATGTCAAAAATGAAATTATTAATCGACCCGGCTGGCGAGAAATAAAAGCCGTGAAAAATGATAGAATATTCATTTATGACTGGCGCTTGAGCCGCTGGGACACCAAAACCATTGATTTCGTGGAAAACTTCGCCAAATGGCTTCATCCAGAGTTGTTTCCTTAGGGAATCTTATGAACTTTGAAACGCATTCATGGGATCAGAAAACTAAAATCTTTCCGCCATGTTATCCCCTAAATCCGATTGTCACCACACCAAGGATTCCTAGGGATTTTGATTACTTTATTGAATTGTTAAACAACAGCAACGAAAGCGATGTTAAGAAGGGACTGTATATCCACGTACCGTTTTGTAATTCGATATGTACCTTTTGCTGTTTTTACCGAGTCCTCAAAGACCAATCTCTGGTGAAAAAATACATCAGTGCGCTGAGAAGTGAAATAAAATTGTATGCCGAAACGAATTACATAAAAAGCAGTATCTTTGATGCGGTGTATTTTGGCGGGGGCACTCCAACATGCATTTCCTCCGAAGACTTAATGGAAATTTTATCTTATTGCAAGGAAAATTTTAAAATAAGCAACAACGCTGAGATAACAATCGAAGGTAATCCTTCTGATTTTGATGACAAAAAGTTTGGTTCATTCTTGGAAAACGGAGTTAACAGGTTAAGCTTCGGTGTTCAAACTTTCGATACCTTGATGAGACAAAAAGTTCTGGGGCGTCGTTTGGCTGGAGAAGAGGTTGCTCGTGTTATTCGGGATGTCCATGAACTAGGATTTAACAACGTAGACATCGATTTAATGTACGATCTACCAGGACAAACGATTGAGGATTGGAGAAAAGATCTACAAACCGCAATCGATTTGGAGGTAGAGAGCCTGAGTTTCTATCGCTTGCGGATATATCAAACCTCAAAACTCGCTGAAATGATAAAATCGGGTGAAGTGCCTCCTCAGAGTAATAAACACGCAGAGATGTATCTTTTGGCAATTGAAATGCTACGAGATGCCGGGTACAAACAGCAAAGTGTTGATCATTTCGTACTGCCATCAAAGGAGCACTTGTACAGTAGAATACGGCTCATGCCAGGAGAAACCTTGGCTTTAGGTCCGTCGCCGAACGGTATTTTGGGTCATTATGTGTACGCAAATGTGCGATCATTAGAAGAATACCTTGCAATGATATCAAAGGGAAAATTCCCAATAGCCGATGGCATGAGGACATCCGCAGCGGATGAATTGCGTAGAGCGATGATGGGACAACTAAAAATGCTGAGAGTTGATGTTAATGAATTTCAGCAACGATTTAAAAATCCATTGGATGTGTTCTCGACAGTTCTCAGCGAGTTGGAGAGAAGAAATTTAGTTCTGGTAAATGACCGGGAGATAAAACTGACTGAAAGAGGAATGCTACTTATAGACGATGTCTTGATGGCAATAGCCAGCTCCTAGGTTCGATGTAGGTTCAATCATGAAAAGTGTCGACAAACTGTATGAGAGAAAACTTTTCAAGTGGACACTAACGCTTATCGTCTTGACCATCGGACTTGTGTTAACAACTCTACTTGCACTTGGAATTGGTCCATTAGCGATTTCAAGCGAAACCGTTGCAAAAATATTGCTAAACAGAATTTCACCAATTGGTCCGTTATTCCCACAATCATGGCCAACTGTGTATGAAAAGGTCGTAATTGACGTGCGGTTACCTCGTATCGTGCTTGGGATTTTAGTTGGCTCTGCTCTCGCAGTTGCAGGATGTGTGATGCAGGGGCTGTTCAAGAATCCGATGGCGAGCCCCTATACTTTAGGGGTCTCATCCGGTGCGGCTTTCGGTGCAGCGCTGGCCCTCGTTCTCGGGATGAGTTTCTACTCTCTTCCGCTAACGGCATTCCTTTTTGCCCTTCTAGAGGTTTTCCTTGTGTACTCCATCGCTAGAACAGGGGGGACGATACCAATAGAAACCTTATTACTCTCCGGGATTGCAGTGGGTAGTTTTTTTGCCGCACTCGTGTCGCTTCTCGTGTACATAGCTGGCGAACGGATCTACGGAATTGTGTTCTGGCTGATGGGCGGACTTTGGGCGAGCAGCTGGGAGAAAGTGATCATGTTGTTTCCTCTCGTCACCATAGGGATTGTTGTGCTCTTTTTGTTCGCCAGAGATTTAAATGCCATGGTGTTGGGAGAAGAGCCTGCCTTACACTTGGGCATAGAAGTTGAAACTGTTAAGAAAATTATCCTATTTTTTGCGACGCTAATAACCGCTGCATCAGTCTGCTTTGTGGGCACGATTGGTTTTGTCGGTCTGATTGTACCTCACATGATGAGAATCGTGGTCGGACCGGACCACAGAATTCTGTTGCCTTCATCTGCTTTGCTGGGGGCCATATTCCTTGTGTGCACTGATACTCTGGCCAGAAACGTTGCCCAGCCGGCCGAAATCCCGATTGGAATTATCACAGCACTTTTCGGTGTTCCTTTCTTCATCTACCTCCTAAAGACGAGAAAAAGCAAACGTTGGTGGTAAAGATTGAAAATCAGAGTCCTCGGTATTGACTGTTACTATGGCAGTATCCGAGCGCTAGAAAGTGTTTCCTTTGAGGTAAAAGAGGGAGAGTTTTTGGGTGTTATTGGACCAAATGGTGCCGGCAAGACAACTTTGCTAAAGTGCTTAACCAAAATATTGAAGCCCAAGGTTGGAGCAGTCCTGCTAAATGGAAAAGACATCTCAGATATGAGTAGAGAAGAGATCGCCAAAAACATTGGTGTGGTACCTCAAAATTCGCCGGAGACTTTCCCGTTTACAGTCTTGGATATTGTTCTGATGGGAAGAATACCTTACCTTGGCAGATTTGCTCGTGAAAGTAAAAATGATTTAAGGGTAGCTGAAGCTGCGATGAAATCAACCAACGTTTATCATCTCGCAGACAGAACCATTAACGAGCTGAGTGGTGGAGAAAGACAAAGAGTGCTTATCGCTAGGGCACTTGCTCAGGAGCCAAAAGTGCTTCTTTTAGATGAACCAACGCTGCACTTGGATATCAAGCAGCAGTTGGAGATACTAAAACTCATAAAAAGACTGACCAGGCAAAAGAAATTGACTACCATTGCCGTATTTCATGATCTTAACTTGGCTGCAAGGTTTTGTGACAAGCTTTTGTTACTTAACGCTGGAAAGATTCATGCGATTGGCTCGGTCGAAGATGTATTAACGCCAAAAAACATCAAAGCAGTATACGGCGTCAAAGCACAAATTATTCGAAATCCTCTGACAAATTCGCTTAATGTCGTCGTAATCTCTTAGTTGATTTGGCGAGAGCATGGGAAAGTATGATGGCAATCTGGATTTCTACGCCAAGCCCGAGGGAAGTGTCTGTTCGCTTGAGGACTTAATGGGTGCCGAAACACTGGGAGTAGTTCTGAGTAGGGTCCTGGAAGACCTCAACATAAGTACGTGGTTCCGAAAACTGAAGAAATCGGCCCATTGCTGGGAGTTATTCCTGAGGATCGAAAAGTTGGGGAAAGGAGGGAAATGCTCTCGGAAGGAGGTCCCACGCCAACCAAAGAGGGCATTTATACTTTTATTAAATGCCTCGGCATGCCGGGGGCGGGATTTGAACCCGCGTCCTCGGGATTATGAGTCCCGCGCTATAACCAGGCTTAGCTACCCCGGCAATCTTTTCCTTCTCCTTTTAGTCTAAAACTCCTCAATAGTGCTAGGAACTGTTTTCTGCTCCCGACTTCAACGGCACCCTCTTCACATCCGACTACGATTTCATCCGCCGCCTTTGGAAAAATACCGTTTTCTAGAACTCCGGCGATCCTGTTTATCTTCTCCTCCATCTTATCGGGCTCACGTATACGTCCAAAATCCGTATCCAGAATGTAGTTTCCATTATCCGTGATGAAGGGGGAGCCTCTCACTTCTCTCAGTCTTGGTTTGCCCCCCATTTCCTCCAACCTCCTCCTCGCAAAAGCCAGCGCGAAGGGAAGAACCTCCACAGGGACTGCTCCCTCCAGTGCTCTGACGAGTTTGGCTCTGTCCACGACAAAAACCACTCTTTCGGCGGCATGGCAGAGGATTTTCTCTCTTGTCAGGGCTCCTCCTTTCCCTTTGAGTGCGTTGAAATCTGGATCTATCTCATCAGCACCGTCCAGCACCAAATCTAGGTCGGGAGATTCGTCCAATGAAATGAGCTCCAGCCCCAGCTTTCTCGCAAGATTCTCGGTGGAATGAGAGGCCGCTACGAATTTTGCTTTAGGTTTTTTCCTGGAAAGGGCCATGACGATTTTCTGGACGGTGGTGCCGGAGCCAAGTCCAACCCTCATCCCATTCTCAACGAGCTCACAGGACCGTTCTGCGGCGAACTCTTTCCACTTTTCACGCTCCAAATCAAGTTTTAGTTTTATTGGATTTTAGCTTTAGCCAAAAGCGAGTCCTTTATTAGCAAACTGACAAACGAGTTGGATGAGGAGAACCATCCCCGTCAAAGAGGTGATGACCAAGGAGGTTGTGACGGTTTCGCCCAAGGACACCATTGCCAAGGCCGCCAAACTGATGAGTTCTCACCGAGTCGGCTGCCTAGTGGTGATTCAGGATGGAAGCCCAATAGGTGTTATCACGGAGAGGGACATTCTGACCAAGGTGGTGGGACTCGATCTCAAGCCGAGCAAGGTTCTGGTGGGTGAAGTCATGTCCTCTCCACCCATAACGATAGGCCCCGAAGTGAGCGTGACGGAGGCGGCTAGGCTCATGAAAAAGCACGAGATAAGGAGGCTGCCTGTGGTCAATGAGGGCAAGCTCGTGGGGATTGTCACAGCGAGTGACCTCGCGTCCGTGATTCCAGAGATGGCAGAATTTGCCGACTTCCCGGTACCTTCCGCGGAGGAAGTTGGTACCAGCGTTTGCGAGGTTTGTGGTCAGTTTACCACCCATCTCTACGAAGTCAACGGAAAGTGGGTCTGCGAGAGCTGCAAGGATTCGATGGAATGATCTCGTGTGGCCCGTCCGACCCCTCATCTAGTTAAGGATATATTGGTCCCCTGTCAAGCTCAAGTTGCTCCGAGGGATCTTGCCACGTATGCCAGATCTCTTATGCGCTCCATGGGTGTGCGAGTTCTCCCAGTGGTTGAGGGGGGAAGGGTGGAGGGGCTAATTACGGACAGGGAGGTTTTGAGGATTGGCTCGAGCAAGTCTGGCGTTCTAGTTCTAGGTTTGATGTTGCCTCCACGAGATTTGCTTTTACCCTATGAACCTGTTAGAAAGGCGATAGAGAGGATGGTCACAACGGAAATCCTAGAGTTGCCCGTTATTCAAAGCTGGAGCGATAGGAAGATGCTGGGGATGGCAAGTGCGACCGCTTTTCTCCTTTCATTTCCTATAAAAGGAAAGGTTGGGGACTACATGCAGGAACCTGAGGTCGCCGACCCAGAGGAGGAGTTGAGCAAAGTATGGCAGAGGATGGAGGAAAGAGGTTGTTCCGGAATGCCCGTTGTTAGGAAAAGGGGAGGGAAAACGGAAGTTGTGGGCATCATCACGAGATATGACCTCATCCGCTCAGGAAGGCTGGAGGGAACGGTGGCAAAGGTGAAAAGCTGCATGAAATCACCCGCCGTTTCGGTTCCTCCCACCCTAGAGGTAAAGGAGGCCATTTCTTTGATGGAAAAACGTCGAATAAGCCATCTTCCTGTAGTGGAGGGGGAGAATTTGGTTGGAATGCTGACCAAACTCTCCATTCTGCGGAGGTGGATGGATGAAAATCGTTAGGCCGCCCGATCTCCGGTACAAGGCAACCGAGAGAGGTTCAAGAGAGTTTAAGTCTAGGCCAAGCAAGAAGGAGGGCACCATAATGACCGTAGCTAAGAAAGACGTAGTAACCATTCCACCTACCTTTAGGATAAAGGATGCAGCTGAACTAATGGTTCAACGAAAGGTGCGGAGGCTTCCCGTTGTCCAGCCTGGAACCGAGAAGCTCATCGGGATTGTCATAACTCGCGATTTGATAAACTTTCTTGGAGGCGGGGAGAAATACAAAATAATCGAACAGAAGTTCAGGGGAAATTTTGCGGCGGCCGTAAATCAACCGGTTAGTCTAATAATGTCTGAGGAGCCCATCTATGCTACCAATCAGATGTCGATAGAGGATGTCGTTAGACTTCTGCTGAGAACGGGCGTAGGTGGTGTGCCTATCGTGAATGAGGAGGAAAAGGTTGTGGCGATAATCTCTGAGAGAGACTTCGTGAGGTACATCCCAAAAATCACGGGGAATCCTGTCAGTTATTACATGACGCGTCATCCCTTCGTGCTCACACCTTCTGACTCCATCAAGAAGGCCTGTGTGGAGATGATTTCAAAGGGAGTGAGGAGGCTTCCGGTGACGACGGGTCGAAAGCTTGAGGGAATTGTGACGAGTGTGGATCTTCTTCGCTACTTTGGTACTAGTAAAATTTTCGAGGAGATGCCCACTGGAAAGATTGAGGAGGCACTGTCCAAGCCCGTTTCCGAAATAATGACTAAAGAACCGGTAACCATCGGGCCAGAAAGAGACGTTGGTGAAGCAGCCACTTTGATGGTGGAAAAGGGTTGCGGTGGAATACCTGTGGTGGAAGAGGAAAAGCTCGTTGGAATCATCACTGAGCACGATCTGCTAAAACTACTTCTTCCCTTCCCTCTCAGTACCTGATTTCAAAATCCGTGAACTCGCCTTTCGGTTTTTCCCACTTTATCTCCACCTTCTCCACCTCGGCACCAGGAGGACCCACCTTACAAAAGTCGAGCATGCGATTGATTGCCTCTTTTTCTCCCTCCATCACAGCCTCTACTCTCCCGTCGGGGAGATTCCTGACCCATCCTTTTACACCAAGCGTTCTTGCAAGCCTCTGAATGTGATATCGGAAAAAGACGCCTTGAACGAGCCCCTCTATGTAAACGTGAACCCTCTCCAATTACTTATACTTTGCCAGTTCCTCCGTTAAATCCACACTCGTCAACAAGGCCGTCCTACAACAGTACCTTTTCAGGCCAAGGTCGTCTAGTACTTTCTTTGGATCCTCGCCTTCTTTTACTCTTTTCTCGAATTCCTCAAACTTATCTCCTAGCAGCTTCCCACATGTTATGCATCTGACTGGTTTCATGCTCTCATCTGTAGCTCTTTTGGAATTTAGCTCTAGCCCCAGGCCCTCCCGGTTTCTTCCTTTCCTTCTTCCTCACGTCGCTTTTGACAAGTGTCCAATCGAATTTCTTGAAGGTCTCTCGCAGGGAGGGGTCATATTGAAGCAGTGCCCTTGCTATAGCTGTCCTAACGGCATCTGCCTGTCCTGCCCACCCTCCTCCCTCGACCTTTACCCATATGTCAACCTTTTTGGCGAGATCAGGAGCTAAAAGCAAAGGTTCTGAAATCCTTCTTCTGGCAAGCTCAGGTTCCCAGATTTCGAGCGGAATGCCGTTTATGTATATCCTGCCCTTTCCATCTCTTAGCGTGGCCCTCGCTACTGCGGTTTTTCTTCTCCCTACCTCCTGGATGACCTTCAAACCTCCACCCCCAAGTGATGGCTCAGTTCGGCGAGGGTTATAAACTTCCCCTTCAGTCTGCTGGCGCTGGCCTCAGGAAAACTAATTTTGGCAGCTTTTGCTAAATTCTCTGGGACACCTATGTGAACCCTCAGTCTTCTGAACGCCTCTCTCCCCTTAGCTTTTTTGAAGGGGAGCATTCCCCTAACAACCTGTCTGAAGATATCATCGGGTTTCCTGTAATGCTTTGGTCCTTTTCTTGGGTTGGCTCTTCCCCTCACTTCCATCCATTCATCATACTCCTTGAAAATTGTCTGTCTCTTCCCAGAGATAACGATTTTTTCAGCGTTTACAACAATGACTCTCTCCCCCTGAAGGAGACGCTTTGCCACAAGGCTCGCCAGCCTTCCAAGGATCTGCCCGGTTCCGTCTACAATCAGCGTCATGTGATTATGATTACCCCCTTGCCATCTGGGTTCTCTTCCATCAGCTCTTTTATTCCTAGGGCTCTTCCCCCCGCTTCTATTATTTTTCTCCTAGCTTGAGCCGAAAAGCGAAACGCCGCAACTGTCACGGGCTTGTCCAGCGAACCCGAGGCCAGAACCACTCCTGGAACCAAGAGCGTGCCCTTATCTGCGTATCGGTTGATTTTGCTAAGGTTCACCTCCACTCTTCGTCTAGTAGGTCTTGAGAGGATTTCGGCTGCTCTACGCCAAATTCCTTTCTTTTCCCTCCTAAGGAGGGCGATGAGTTCTTTCAGCATTGGGTTGGTTGGTCCTGTTGGTTTTGGCATTAGGATTTTCTCCCTCTAGCTCTTTTAGTTTGATTGAGATGCTGGGCATCTCTCAAAAGAGTTAGCGCTTGGGAAGTTTGATGTTCCACACTTGGGGCGGTTGCATAGACTCGAGTCTCTTCTTGCTTTGATTTAGAAGCAGGGGTCTTTCTTAGGGCCTCTAGCTTGGAGGCAAAACCGTAAAGCGAAATTCCCATAAGGAGATAGCCAAGCCCGACTATAAGTCCCCGCAGGGTCACAGGATTTTGAGGTGCCACTCGCCATAGGACTACGCCCATTACCAGCAATATTAGAAGGTGAGATCCCTTCAATTCAATCCTTCCTTCTTCAGTATGCCTCTCGCTGCCAAAATGCCAGTGGAAGCTGCTCCAACAATTCCTCTTGATAGCCCCGCGCCATCACCTGCCACGAAGATTCCCGGTACGCTCGTCTCCATGTTTTCATTTACAAGAATTCTAAGGGCATATAACTTAAGCTCGGGGGCATAAAGAAGTGTATCTGGGGAGGCTACTCCAGGAAGCACCTTGTCTAACTTCTCGATTGCCTCCAAGAGATCCGTCACAATTCTGCCCGGCAATGCCATCGAAATGTCGCCTGGGGTAACGCTCAGGAGTGTTGGTCTGACTTTTCCACTTTTTATTCTTTCCCAAGTCGATCTCCTCCCTCTTTCTAGATCTCCCAGCCTTTGGAGCAGGGGAAAGCCCCCACCGATGGAGGTGGCAAGTCTCGCAATTGAGCTCCCGTAGGCCAAGGTATTGGTGACTGGTTCTGTGAGCTCTACTCTGACCAAGAGGGCAAAGTTGGCATTACCGGACTTCTTTCCCCTGAGGCTTTGCCCGTTTACCCCGGCAAAGTCCCCGTATCTTTCCTCTAGCACGAAGCCCTGATAATTGCAACAAAAAGTGCGAACGAAATCCTTGAAGGTATCTGTGACGATGTGGAATTTAGGGTCCCATGAAACTTTGATGGCGGGTTCCAAAACTGTGGCTTCGGTCTCCACTCTTACGCCAATGTCTATCGGTCCATATTCATATCTCATTCCGAGTGCCTGTGCCTGACAAAGCAACCATTCAGCTCCAAATCTTCCCGGGGCAAGCAAAAGATATCTCGCCTTTAACCTTCTTCTTCCTGCGATCACCAGACCACTTTTTACCTTCTCGACCTTCAGTCTAGTCAGGAAGATTACACCTTTCTTGGTGAGCTCCCTAACCATCGATCCTACTACTTTGTGTAGCAGCTCGCTTCCTATGTGTCTCTGTCTGACGGGAATGAACTTGATGCCGGCATTCGCCGCCTTTTCCTCCAGCTTTCTTGTTTCTTCCATGTCCATGCCTTTTAGTTCCATGGGAGCCCCATGTTGCAAGAAGGTTTCATCTACTCTTCCGATGAGTTCCCAAGCTTTCTCCGCTCCTCCCGCCAGTTCAACGAGGTTCCCTCCAATGTACGGACTCAGGTTTAAGGTTCCGCTCGACATACCGCCGGCTCCTCCTATTCCACACATGACGCGACAGGGTGAGCACCTCTGACAACTGCCTTTTTCTACAGCTGGACAGACTCTTTTTTCGATGGGCTCCCCCGCATCAATGACTGTCACCTTGAGCCCTGCTTCTACTAGAGTCTTTGCGGCGAAAAGTCCTGCAGGTCCTGCCCCAACAATTATTACATCTCTCAAAGCTCCTCGACCCTTCCCAGATAAGTGCCGTCAAGGAGGTACACTTCCGCCTTTTCCAGGGAGGCTGCACCACATCTAAAAAGTGGTCCAATCAACTCGTCTTCCAGTCTTCGATTGACGGGTGCTCCTTTCACGAGACTGCTGAAAGAGGGCATAACGATAAGCTCAGGGGGATTTTCCAATCTTAACTCCTCTGGTAGCTTTGAGGCATCGAGTTTTACCCTAAGCCAGGCAGGCTCTATCACCCTTCCCCCCATTTCATCCCTAAGCTCGACGGCAGGGTGATTGTGCCCCATTACCAACTGTTCTGTTTTTAGAACATCCAGGGAAGGCCAGGCGTGACCGTGGATGAATCCCACCCTTCCATAACTTACCCCCCTAACTGGTAGTATTCTTACTCCTTTTGGAATCATCCCCTCCAAGTCTCCGTCATGGTTCCCTGGAATGATGTCGATTTCGAAGCTCCTTGCAAGTTCCTCGAAAAAAGAGGGAAGCTCCCTCCATTCCTGCCAAGTCGTACGTGGAACGTTATGCTTTACATCGCCAAGAAAAAGAATCTTTCTCACTCGGTATTTCTCTGCGAGCCTCAGAAGCCTTTCTTTTGTTTCTGGAATCTGGCTGGGAAGGCTTATTCCTTTACTCAAGAGCTCAGCCTCTAACCCTAGGTGTAAATCTGCCACCACTAGTCTCCTTTCTTGCGGGTCGAGCAGAGCAGGTTCGCCCGGGATAGGGTAGATTCCCACTTATTCCTTAGAGTGCAAAATCTTTCGAGAGTAGGTTACCCTTTCCACACACCTAACAGCAACCCAAAAGCAAAAGCCGCTATTCCATATGGAGCCACACCAATGATTCCTTCTGCCCAAGAGGCGAAAGTAGGAAGAGCCTTGGAAGCTTTATTCCAAAGGTCTTTAACACTTACGGTCGCAATTCCTGCCACCGCAAAGAGCGCGAGGAAGGCAAGCAATAGCACAGCGAGTTTGATTACTTGTTTTATGAAGAGACCAACAAGGAGCCCGAAGAGAAAGGGGAGAATGAGCGGAAAGACCCACTCGAAACTCATACAAGTTCAAGCCAAGCCGAATATTTCTGTACCTTCCCCCTAACGGTGTCGAAGTATATTTTTTGAATCTTTCTTGTGATTTTCCACTCTCCGGTTCCGATTCTCTTTCCCTCAATCTCCCTTATAGGTGTAATTTCAGCAGCAGTACCAGTAAAGAAAGCCTCATCTGCTTGGAGCAACTCATCAGGGGTCAGATTTTTCTCCTCAAAGGGAATTCCCTCGTCTGCTGAAATTTTGATTACGCAGTCCCGGGTGATTCCAGGCAGAACACCGGCTGATATGGGAGGGGTGTAGAGCTTTCCGTTCTTTACCATGAAAAGGTTCTCTCCCGGTCCTTCTGCAACCTTGCCCTCCGTGTTTAGAAGAATGGCCTCGTCATATCCGTTTTGCAAGGCATCTAGTTTGGCCAGAATCGAGTTGGCGTAATTTGCTATGAGTTTTGCTTGGGGTGGGAGGGTGTGGGGGTCTATCCTCCTCCACTTGGAAAACTTCACCCTAACTCCCTCTTTCAGTCCTTTTTCGCCTAGGTAAGTTCCCCAAGGCCAAGCGGCAATGGCAACGTGAATGGGTGCCCCCGTCGGGTTCAGTCCCATTACCCCATACCCGTAGAAAGCGATAGGTCTGATGTAACATTCCTCAAGCTCGTTAGCCCTTATCAAATCCTTCGTAGCTTTTACGAGATCTTCTACTGGATATGGAATGGTCATGCCAATTAGGGAGGCAGAATTGTGGAGTCTCTTCATGTGGTCTGTTAACCTGAAGACCGCCGGTCCTTTTTCGGTTTTGTAGCACCTTATTCCTTCAAAGACACCGAAGCCATAATGTAGCGTGTGAGTCAGAACGTGAATTTTTGCTTTTTCCCATGCCACAAGTTGTCCATCCAACCATATGAAACGTGTAGGTGTGAGACCGGGGGCTTTCATCTCAGGCTTCTAGTTTGGCCTTAAATTCCTCAAAGTGCTTGGAGAATTCCCGTGGATCCAACCCTCTGCGCAACAGCTCGGAAAATCTCTTTTCCAAGATTGCTGGAGGGAGTGTTTTGGCATATTCCTCCACGTGTTTGCCTTGAATTCTGTCCTCCGAGGGTAGAACTTCTGGGTCATGGGGAATGTTCAGACCTGCATCCAAAGCCCCTTTGAGGGCGGCAAACATTCTTGAACCCTTGGTTGGTGTGTGCAGACCGATATCTAAGACGGCCTCTTTCACCCCCGCCTTCAGGGCTTTTTTTGCACACAGGTATCCGACCAGATAAGCAGCGGAAGTGTTGGCACCCCCCTTCCACCCCATTCGTTGAAGCTCTAGAGAATCTGCTGAGGCAATGGTGATGTCTCCCTTGGGATTGTACTGCATGACTTGGCATATTACTCTTCTGTTCGTTAACCTCACCACCAGCCTAGGCTTTCCAGAGAGCAGGAGTTTGAGTCTCTTCCTGTAGTCGGTTTTCCCCTCCCTTCTTCTTCTTAACGGAACCCGGTAACGGGGGCCGGCTTTCACTTAATCAACCCCTGCTCTTTTAGGTAGAGAAGCAAGTGTCCTCGGTCCCTGAAGTAGCCCCCTTTGACCATTCGGTAAAGTTTGCGATACTGGCTTTTGGTTATAGTTCCTCTGTCTCTCAGTTCTGACAAGGCTTTCCGAAGGGCTCTGACCTTTCTCATCCATCTAGTTTTTCGAGGCAAAATCGCACCTTTCGCACCCTCCCTGCTTCCCGGTCCTCGCCTTTTTCCCTTTCTTTCTCTCACCCTTCCCCTTGAGGTTCCTTTCTTTTGTTTTGCACGAATGATGCCTTTTTTTATCAATTTTCTGATGTCCTCTTTTGTTATGGCGGTTGAGATTTCCTCCTTTCTAGTAGGATCCATCCAAATCCTGTTCTCACCCACACCCAGAACCTCCGCCGCTAACCTGCGTTGTGCTCGTAGCCTCATGGGTTGAGCACCTCAATTCCCCTCTCCTTCGCCAGCGTAAGTATCTGCTCTCTCTTCCTCTTTCCTAAAGTGGAGGATAGACGGATGGCTTCTTTTGACGGGTCTACTCTTTCTAGGTCCTTGAGGTTCCTCACGAGTATCTCCTTCAAGCCACATGGATGGAGCCCGCGCAGAACTTTGGGCTGGCGGTATCCTATTTTCACGATGGGCGGCTTGCCCTTCTTCTGTAGCCTCATTTTACTGTCGTGACCCTTTGGTTTCCTCCACCCGCTCCTTTCTAGAGCTCGATGTCTCCACCACTCCTGTCTGCGAAACTCGGGGATGCGCCTTCTGGTGGGCCTCATATTCGATAGATTCCGTCCTGGAAGACTCGCGGGTCTCTTCTCTTAATCCTAGTAGCTCTTTCTATATTCCATGCGGTTTGCCCCACTTCATACTTATCGATACCTTCCACCACCACCTCATCTCCCTCTACTCTAACTTGCGTGTTCTCCCCAACAATTTCGGCTATACGGGGAGCTTTTTCGCCCAAGAAGTTTTGAATGAGAACCCTTCTTTTCTCTGGTTCTACTTTCACGCTAATGGGGAAGTGGGCATAGACAATTTTTAGTCTCTGCGACCAGCCCTCTTTGACTCCCTTGAAGGCGTTACGGAGAAGAGCACGGATGGTTCCAAACATAGCTTTTTGTTGTCTTCTTTCTAACTTGCTTCTCACGACTATGTCTCGGCCCTCAGCGGTTAGTTCCAGCCAAGGGAGATTGAAGGAAAGTGGCGGATGATTTCCCTTCGGTCCGCGTATGTATATAGTCTTCCCCTCAATCGAGAAGTCAATCCCCTCTGGTACGGTTATTCTCATTTCCATCTACCACACGTATGCAATTAGTCTTCCACCAATGCCTTGTTCTTTGGCTCGCCGATTGTCCATGAGACCTCTAGGGGTCGAAACAATCAACATTCCAAACCCTGCCGCTGGAAGGTATCTCTTCTCCCACTTCTCGAATTCTGCACACTTTACGGCGTGTCTAGGCTTTATCACACCACAATCGTTGATCTTACCTAAGAGCTTGATTTTGAACTTGCCACCCTTTCCGTCTTCAATCCGTTCGAACTCTCCAACGTATCCTGCGTAACGCATGAGTTCTAGAATTTGTCCAAGCAATTTTGAAGCTGGTCTAACCTCAACCTCTTTTTTTCTAGCTCTCTCATAGTTCTTTATCATAGAGAGAGCGTCCGCTAAGGGATCGTTCTGCATTTTATCAGTTGTATTTTTTGAAGCCCATTTTTGGGGCCATCTCCCTGAAGCACCTCCTGCAAAGATAAAGGTCAAATTGGGTGTAAACCGGCCCCACTCGGCCGCATCTCCTGCATCGATGCACTCCTTTTCCGAAGAGTCTCTTGACCATTATATAATCTGTACCCCAAAGTTAGTTTTTACCCACTCCATTGCTTCCTCCCTGCTAACTCTATGGTGTTTGGGGATTTTGGCCCTTGCTCTTCTTCTTCGGGCAATCCTATACCCTCTCCTCGCAAGCGAGACACAGACGTCCATACCGAAAATTCCGATATCTGGGTTGTATTTGATTCCAGGGATGTCAATATGTTCCTTAATTCCAAAAGAGAAATTCCCTTGAGAATCGAAAGAGGACGCCTTTAATCGATTGTCGACAGCCTTCAATAACAACTTTAGCAACTCCATGCCTTTCTTCCCTCTAACGGTCACCTTGCATCCTATCGGATCCCTTTTGTGAATTTTCCACTCCCGGATGGTTTTCTTTGCGAGAGTACGCTTAGGCTTCATGCCGGTAATCTGAGTTAGAACTTTCTCGGCTTTTTCAAGTTTTTCCCCACCTTCTCCCACACCGATGTTGAGAACCACCTTGTCCAATATTACTTCACGCATCGGGTTCATGGCAGAGAGATAAGGGGTTTTTCCTTTCCGATTACGAAGACGTAGGGCACAATCGTTTCGAAACTCTCTCCGTCCGCTTTGAGCAGAACCGTGTTTGGTTGGATGCTTTTGAGCTGTTTTATTTCCACAATTTTTCCCACTCTGCCAGCGTTTTTTCCATCGATTATGAGAGCAAGAGAACCCGCTTCAAAGGGAATAATTTCTAACACTTTTTGCTCGGGTAGAGAAATCTTTACTACGTCCCTGGTTCGAATTTCGTCCGGTCTCTCGAGCAGAAGGTTTCTTCCGTCATGTAGCCCAATCTGAACTTTCCCACCTCTAATGATTTTCTTCCTTTCTACACGACATAGCTTGAAGGAAGCCTCCCCCTCTTCAATCGGGTGGGGAACAAGCTTCCCTAGCTCATTGATGAGAATCCTGAAATGTTGTCCAGTCTTTGGTATTGAGACTACATCCATCAAACCCACAGGAAACTTGCGCTCTCTAATCGGTCTTCCGTCTACGAGTATCGCTCGCTGGGCTAAGATTTTTGAGACCTCATGAAGAGATTTGGCTACCTTAAGATAGTCCCTCAGGAGGATGGCTAAAGGAATGGATCGATTCAACGGATGAGCTCCGGCAGAGGCTTTGACTACCCAAACCTTCTCCTTTCTGGGGATAGACATTGTTGTGGGCATGGCCAGCCTCTTCAGGTGCCTGCTTCCACCCTTTTGCGCCATCCCCGAATGGTTGCTTTCTCTAAAATCCTTTCAGCATGCCTTGGATTTCTTGATGCAGGGCCTTTAACCTAGCGAGTGCCGGGTGTTCCTTCCCCAGTTCAGACTCGAAGATATCAAGAGCTTTTTCGAAGGGGACAACCTTATTCCCGACCACTAGTTTATCAGCATATGCGACTATTTTCTCCTCCAACGAGCTAGGTAAAAAATCTCGTGGCGGGAGCCCCAACTTCCGCGCCTCCTCTGCAGGTATGCCAGCTCCGATATGGTTCTCTGCGAATCGAGCAAATTCGTCTGCTCCCATTTGTCTTAGGATTTCTCCTCCTTCTATTCCGTGACGTATTCCATGTGTTTTTGCTCTCCCTATGTCGTGGAGGATGCTACCGATTCTTACCTCTTCCATGTTGACTTTTTTGATTTTTGAAATCTTCTCCGCTAATTGTGTGGCAACCCTCTCCACGGTGAGACAGTGCTTAATAACCTCCTCGGAGCATCCGGCCTTTCTCAGAAGCTCTAAAGCCTCTTCACGACGCAACGTCGGTACTTGAGCCCAGAAGCTTCTCGAGCGATTTGATTCTTTCCTCCAAGCTTTTGACCACTGGGGTGTTGTCGTAGTACTCCAATCTTTCCCCGCAAGTGGGACAGCTAAAGTTAAGTTCCATGGCCTGACTTAAAGGTACTTTGGGACAGTTATTAGCACACCTAAAAAAGATGTTGTTCCTTTCGTATTCGAGTCTTTCCTTAAGTTTATCCAGCATCTGCTTTCGATAGATTTCCAATCCTTCTGCCGCTCTCTTGGGCTCCACATACCAATGATACACATACCAACCCGTTCCATCGTCCCTAGTTCTCTTGTAGTTGACCAATCTTCTCTCATAGAGATCGTAGAGAATCCTTCTCACCACGTTAACTTTAAGTCCCGTGGCCCTAGCAAGACCCTCGTCTGTGAGTTCTCCCTTCTCCATTAGTGTAGAGATAACCACATGCCCATGATCTCCACAGACGGTGTCTATTAGTTCCTCTATCTGGGCGCTTTCAGGGAGGGTTTTTTTTGAACCTTTCCTCGTGGGTTTTTCCTTTCCCAAATGGTCACCCCATGCCTTGAATCTCGAATAATGTATGAGGATAACTCGATAAAAGGCTTTCTAATTGGCCAAAAGCTTAAATACCATTAGTTCTGTTGGTACAAAGTCTCTGTTTGATAAGTTCCATCAGCGTCGGTAAACCCATCCCATACTTTGCAGAGATCGCAACAAAGGGGTACGGGCAGTGGTTGAGGAAATCTATTTTAGACTTTAGTTCTTCTTGGGTCAGTAAATCAACCTTGTTTAAAACAACCACGAGTTTTGCGCCGTAATGGGAAAGGATGTCCATACAAGTCTTGGCTTTGCGACACAGTTCGGGTAAAGGGTCGGAACTGTCGAGCACGAGCAATACTAGGTCGGCCGAGTAAATTTCCTCGAGAGTGGCTTTGAAGGCTTCTACCATCCAAGGTGGGAGGTCCTCGATAAATCCTACTGTATCAGTGAAGAGGATATCGGGACTACTTAAGGCCCTTCTAGTCCGGGTCGTCAGAGTAGTAAACATCATATCATCCACCTCGACATTCGCTTGAGTGAGGGCGTTCAGGAGCGTCGATTTTCCTGCGTTTGTGTATCCTGCAATGGCTACTAGCTTGAACCCCCTCCTTTTTCTAAGTTTCCTTTTCTGCTCCCTTCTTTCAGAAAGCTTAGCCAGCTTCCTTCTGAGCAGGTTAAGTCTTCGCTTGATGGTGTCGTAGTAAATGTTCACCTCATATTCTCCCCTGCCCATTCTACCAGGTTGTTCAACCGAAAGCAGTCTTCTTACTCTCTCCCTGACTCTAGGAAGTTCGTATCTCAGTCTAGCGTATTCTACCTGCAATTTTGCCTCAGGTGTACCTGCTCTCATGGCAAAAATGTCTAAAATGAGCTGAAATCTGTCCACTACTTCGACCTTGAACAGCTCGGACAATCTGAAGGCCTGCGAGGGTGTGAGAGGGTTTCCGAAAATCACTTTTTGTATTCCAAGTTTTTTCACTTTAGTTGCTATCTCTCTTGCCTTTCCCTCTCCGATTTGATAGGCTGGATCGGGTTCTCTTACTTGTTCTATGGTTTCTACAATCTCGTATCCGAGCGTTCTGCACAGGGCCGAAAGCTCGTTCATCCTAGAGGGCTGACCTAGAGAACGTCTCTCCACCAGCAGAACTCTCACAAATATTTTAGTGTGTGAAATCTTTAGTGTACGCCAAGCTTGTAGCAATTGGCATCATCTTTCTCCTGTTACCGGTAAGTGCGGCAAGCGCGGGGTTTTACTATAACTCCATCAATCAGGAATACGAACTGAATCCAGACAAGACAGCGATGGTTCGAGTAGGCTTTGAAGTAGTTAATTCGCAGAGGGACCGTGTTCTCACGGGAATTAGTTGGACAATACCAGGTACGGTCATGAAAGTTAAGGCATGGGATGAGCAAGGCGATCTTTCTTTCGAGAAGAGGGAGGGAAAGGATCAAACCACAATAGAAGTCTCGTTCCGGTCACCTCTTTACAGTGGTCGCTCGTACAAGTTTTGGCTGGAGTACATAGCCCAAAAAATAGTTTATGGAGCACCGGGTGAGTTCCGAGGAAGGTTTGGTGGATTTCAAACCGGGGTTGAAATAAAGGAGTATTCAGTTAAAGTAAAAGGCCCACCAGGCACCAAACTGTTTCTGACAAGCCCCTCCGCTCAAGTGAAAGGGGAGAATGTGTACATCAGAACTAGCCTCAAGGCAGGAGACAGCTTTGAGGGCCTGCCTGTGATTTTCTTTTATGCCCCTCTTTTTTACAGGGTCTCCATGGTGGAAACAGTGACGAATAGGGGGAAAGAGAAGAGTGACGTATTGCTGGATGTATTGCTTTACCATCTCTCACAGTCTCAGTTCGCGACCCTTTGTTCCTCTTCTCATCCCTTGGATTCTATTTACGTGGATGAAGAGAACAACTGGCATGCATGCTTTAGGTTCAAGCTCGAGCCAGGCGCATCGGAAACTATTTGGCTGGGGCTGTTGTGGATTTGCGACATTTACTCTCCTAATATAGGGCCGGAAAATTCAGGAGCACTTTTCCAAATCGAGCCTGTGATGGGCGGATACCTGAAGGAAGATACGTGGTGGGAGGTAAACAATCCTCAAATCCAGCAGAAGGCAAATCTTTTAGCTGAGGGCGAAACAAATGTATTCCTATTGGCTCAAAAAATCGTGAAGGGAGTAGATGAACTTGTGGAATATGAGGAAACAGAGCCGAGGCAGGGAGCTCTCCAAACCCTCGAGAGAGGAAAAGGGGACTGTGATGGCTATAGCGATTTGTCAATTGCACTAGCGAGAGCTTGTGGCCTGCCGGCAAGGTTATGCTTTGGCTGGGTCGCCAAGGAGGATGGTAGTTTTGGTGGTCACGCTTGGGTGGAGTTTTATACACCAACTTTTGGATGGCAGCCGGCAGACCCAACTTGGGCGGAGAACTGGGGAGACTATCTGTTCAAATCGGATCCGACTCGACTGTTGAGGGGGGTCCGAGGACTGACTTCTTCCACCTCCTCAGTCTTTATTAGTTATTTTGGTTCATCTCCAGACGTGGACGAAAAGGTCGAGATCTCTCGATTAGAAAATCGGGAAGTCTTACCCATGCTTCTTCAAGCATGTGATTTGCTGCTGGCAAAGGCTGGAGAGCTGGTTTCTCCCGAAAATTCTGTTCTCAGGGAAGCTAGAAGTCTCTATGAACTTGCAAAAACACAAGGTTCAATAGATCTTGCCCTTCACTCTATAAAATGCTCTAATCAAATTCTTTCCGAACTGGGAAAACAGCCAGTACTTGAACGAAGATTGTTGCCGCTCATGTGGTTGTTTGTTCTGATTCTTGTCGCTGTTGGGTTTGCGGTATTCTCATTGCGAAAAAGGTAAATGTAATAACGAATAGAAAAAACGGGCACGGATGATGAGCGCCTCATAGTCAAGGAGGTCATGACAAGTGATGGGCGATCTGACGTGCCTATAATCTCAATGAAACCAGAAATTCCTCGGTTTTCGTCCCGTCAGCTAAGGCAAGGATTCTTGGAATATCTTCTGGCGTATCCAAATCTAGGAAGGTCCCTGTTGAGTGAAATATCTTTGGTTTGAGACCGGCTTTTAGAGCCTCCTGAAAGTGAGAAGTGAAACTCTCTCCCTCGAAACGTAGTGGTATGATTGTAGGTGGGCGTAAGTAGAGTGCTCCAGTTCCACCTCTCTGAGTAGGCGAAATGATAACGAATCTCTCCTCTCTACCCATTTCCAAAATTTGTTGAATTTCCCAAGCCCTGAGGAGAGGGAGATCGGCGGGAAGGAGAAGAGCAGAATCGAAGCCTCTTTTCATTACCTCTTTTCTTCCTAACTCAAGGGCCTGATTTATCCCGAGCCCGCTGTCTTCTAGTATGCCGCAGTTCAACTGGTTTGCAAATTGAAGTACTCTCTGATCGGGACTTATTACAAGCACCGGGATTCCTGCATGCGAAAGTGCTTTAACAACGTCTTCGAGCATATAAAGGACGAGCAATTTTTTCTCCTCAGGCCTAAACACACGATTCAGCTTGGACTTGGCTATATCCAATGACTTTACTGGAACGACTGCGCAGGTTCTAGTGCGGGCATTCATCTTAACCATCCTTTATCAGACGGACACTTTTAGGATGGGAGTAGTAACATATTCTAAAAATGTCTTCATCCCCCTTACAAACATTTGTCGAAATCGTTGTGCATATTGTGGCTTCAGGAGAGATCCAGAAAAGGCTTGGTTCATGTCCCCGCATGAGGTTTTTTCCTTGATTTTGAAGGCCAAGAAGGCAGGATGTTCGGAGGTTCTCATAACGCTGGGAGAGTATCCAGAATTTCATCCCTTGGCTAGGGATAAGCTGTTGGAAATCGGCTTTACATCTACGATAAGTTATATAGAATCCATTTGTAAATACACCTTGAAACTTAACATGCTTCCACACACAAATGCTGGTGTAATAGAGAGAAGAGGATTAGAGAGACTAGGAAAATATAATGCCAGCATGGGGCTTATGCTGGAGTGTGCTGCACCTCTTGAGGTTCACAGGCAGAGTCCCGGGAAGAATCCTGAGCTTAGATTGTCTTTCATAGAGGCGGCTGGTGTGTTAAAAATTCCCTTCACAACCGGACTCTTGGTCGGAATAGGAGAAACGAGGGAACAGAGGCTTGAATCATTAAAAATTCTTCGGAGGATACAAGACACCTATCATCACCTTCAGGAGATAATCATTCAGCCGTTTAAACCGCAAGTAGGTACCCCCATGCAGAATTTTCCACCGCCTTCTGAAAAGGAGGTGTTGGAAACGGTCAGAATGGCGAGGGAGATTTTTCCGGAGTCCGATTTTGGAATTCAAATTCCACCCAATCTCGTCTCGGATATTGTGGCATTTGTGGAAGCAGGCGCCAATGACCTAGGAGGCATCTCGCCCATAACACCGGACTTTATAAATCCTGATCACCCTTGGCCCGACGTGGAGCATCTCAGAGAGAGGCTGAAAAGTGCGGGCTTTGTTCTCCGAGAAAGGCTACCCATCTATCCTTCTTTTGTGCGTAAGAGAGTGTTCACGTCAGAGGAGGTAGAAAGAGTTGTGAGGAGGTTGGCAGATGCCGAAGGTTACAGACGCTAGTGAAGAGTTCGAGGAAATTCTAGAGGAAGTTGCCTCTGGAAGAAAACTGCAGCCAGCTGATGTTGAGCGCCTGCTGCAAGCAAGAGGGAAGGAGGTACTGCTTCTCGCCAAGAAAGCGGATGAGGTCAGGGAGAAACAAGTGGGGAAGATGGTCACGTATGTTATAAACCGGAATATTAACTTTACTAACATTTGCGTTAACAACTGTCGTTTTTGTGCTTTTAGACGACATGCAGCGGATCCTGATGCCTTCGTTCTCACTTTTTCGGAGATAAAACAAAAGGTGAAAGAGGCGGTGAATCAGGGAGCAACTGAAGTTTGCCTGCAAGGAGGGATAAATCCCACGTTAAACCTAGACTATTACCTCGGCATTCTCAGAACTATTAAGGAAGTTTCCGAGGAAGTCCATATACACGCTTTTTCACCTCAAGAGGTTGCTTCGCTGGCTGATAGAGAAGGAATGACCGTGGAGGAAGTATTGAGACTTCTAAAGAGGGAGGGACTTGGATCTATGCCTGGAACAGCCGCGGAAATTTTGTCTGATAGAGTGAGAGCGATTATTTGTCCCAGAAAAATAAGTACCGGCAAATGGGTCGAAATAATCGAAACTGCTCATAGACTTGGTATTCCCACGACCGCTACTATGATGTACGGCACTGTCGAGAACATGCGCGAAAGAGCAGAGCATCTTCTGCTTCTCAGAGAAATACAGATAAGAACGGGAGGCTTCACTGAATTCATTCCGTTGCCTTTTGTTTCAGGAAGAACGGAGTTAAGGGGGAGGGTTTCAGAACCCAGCATACCGGACAGTCTACGCCTCCACGCAACAGCCAGACTCGTTTTGGGGGAGTACATAAGAAACATTCAAGCCTCTTGGGTCAAGCTTGGACCGAGGGGTGCGCAGCTCATGCTACTTTCGGGTGCCAACGATCTGGGCGGGGTGCTCATGGAGGAAAATATAACTAGAGAGGCTGGAGGACGGTGGGGCCAGTATTTACCTCCAAAGAAGCTAAGGGAGCTGATTTGGGAAATCGGAAGAATCCCGGCGCAAAGGTCCACTCTCTATGAGATTCTTGTTGTTTGGGACAGGCCACAGTGATATTGAACTCTATTCAACTCGCACGTACGGGGTTTGCATGTTTGAACCAACTAAGAATCTGTGCGGCCAGTCTTCTTCTTGCTTCGAGATTAGGCATCATCAGGTCTGCCAATTGTACGGCGATTCCAAGTTCCTGTATATCTGGTGCGTATCTAGCGTCCTTTCTGTCGATGAACAAGGTACCAATCACCCCTTTGTACATTTGCGCCACACCAACTGAGTTAACGGGGAATCCGAGACCTTTCATGAGAGTTCCAGCTGGTCCACTCACAGCACGGTCACCAATGATGGGGCTAACTCCCACGACTTTTTGGCTCACTTCTTCCAATTTTTTTCTTATCTCTCGAATGGAGAGTATCGGTCCAATACTGGTCACGGGATTACTTGGACCGATGATAATAAGGTCCGCCTTCTCTAGCGAGTCTAGGACTCCCGGAGCAGGCCTAGCTTTTTCTGCACCCTCGAATTTTACATCTATGACTTCTATTTGTCCCCTGTGCAAAATCCAAAACTCGTGAAAGCTCATCTCACCTTCTGGTGTGAGAATCTTTGTTGTCACCTTTGAGTCTGACATCGGAAGTAACTTAGCCTTAATGTTGAACAGTTCGCAGAGTTTGCGAGTGGCATCAGAGAGAGTTAACCCACTCTTCATAAGCTGCGTCCTGAGTTGTTTGGTCTTTCTGTCCTTATCGCCGATTCTGAGAATTTCGATAATTCCTTGCGATTTCAATCTTTCATGCTCGAAGAAGGTGTCTCCTTTTATGCCGTACCAAGTTTCCTCATTGACTATGCCGGCAAAGGTGTAGAGAAGAGTATCCAGATCTGGGGAGACATACAGCTCGTTCACTTCCAAATCCTCCCCTGTATTACCTATCACGGTAATTTCTTCCTGTTTGACAAGCTGGAGAAATCCTTGTATGAGCTTGGGGGTACCGGTGCCTCCCGACAAAAAGACAAGCCTCATCGAACAAGGAAATGATATCGATTGGAAGTCAGGACTTTTCTACCTTTGATTAGAGCAAGTTCGAGACGAAGGTCGAGGGGTTCTGGGAACTTAAAAGTAATCTCTCCCACCTTCTGGACCGAATCAGGTTCAATTTCCTTCACCTCAAAAGACCCCTCCGAAAGAGGTTCTCCTCCCTCTTCGCCAGGGCAAACAGTCCTTGGCACAGAAAAGACCGGAAAATTGATCCATGGTATATGGAGTTCTGCGAACATCCATTTTCTGCTTCCCTCTATCAACCGATTCTTTGTCTTGATGAGAGACCATTTCACGGCACATCCACTTTGTTTTGTATGATAATCGTTCACCACCCAAACAGGGAGCCTAACCTCCTCTCCCGTCTTAAAGATGCTTCTTTCCCAGTCTACGCACACCAAGAGTGGCAGATAGGCTTTTTTTATTGCCTCATAACCGAGCATCGGATTTCTCTCGTGATCCACTACGCCCCAACCAATGGAAGGCCACCAATTTAACAACCAGAAACTGAGACATCCTCCGGTTGGACGGTATTTCTTGATTCTGAACTGTTCAATGTAATACTTCAAGAGTTCAGCTTGGTAGAGTTGACTTGCTAACGCAAATTCGTCGAAGGAGTTATACTTTCTCCAGCTTCCCAAATATGTGCAAAGAATTGATAGCTGGGCATCATGATACCTCCACTTCTTTATCTTTGGTGGCCAAGCATCTTCTATCCAACGTTTAAAGTTGAGCGAGATGGCTTGGGAACCGAATTCTGTTGGAAAGGGATCTTTTCTCTTTCTGACATCAGTGAAGAGGCCGCCATACCAACCCAAATATATGTGTGAATCACCTTTGCCAGAAGCCTTGTGTATAGGGCGAGTTGAGTCGATGGACGTAGCCACTTGGAAAAGTTCATCGTCAAGTCCTTTGTTTCCTATCTTGAACCATACCCATAGAGGCTCGTTATGACAACACCAAAGAACAATCGACGGGTGGTTATAATGAAGGTATATCATTTCCGCGAGCATTTTCTTACACTTTTCTCTAAACTCTCTGTCATTTCTGTATCCCCATTGCAGGGTGAAATCTTGCCAAATCATGATTCCCTGCTCGTCAAAAACATCATAGAGAAGCGATGGCTCTAAATGGGCATGAACCCTTACCATGTTCATGTTGGCTTCTTTTATGAGACTTGCGTCTTTCTCGTAAAGTTCTCGAGATACCTTTGACATCCACTCGGTTGAAAGGTAGTTGGTGCCCCTAATGAAGATTTTTTTACCATTTATGAACCAGTGATAGGCTTCAGTCCCTGTTCTCTTGTCCCCCTTTTCGTCCAGCTCTCCTCCCAGTTTTACTTCTCTTATTCCAAACTTGTCCTCTCTTTCGTCCCAGCATTCATCCTTCTTCAGAATCCTGCTGTGTAGGGTGTAAAGATTTGGTCCCCCCAGCTCGGGATGGTCCCACGGAAACCAAAGCTTGGGTTTTTGCATCTCCCATTCCAGCTCTACTCGGTTGCACCCAGGCTCGGCAACAACTTTATAGGTGCGGATTTCCTTAATCTCTCGCAATTCAAGTACGAGCTCCACTTCCTCAGCACTGCTTCCTTCGTTTGAAAGAAAAACATCTATCAAAATCTTCGCTTTCTTTCCACTCAAAACAGGTGTCAGAAAAATCCAGTCGAAGTGAACCTTTCCAGACACGCGTAGCTTAACGGGTCTATAAATTCCGCCCGTCCCCAATGATTGGGCAAGTTTTGGATTTAAGTTATCTCCTGGTCTGCAATCGTGAAAGTTCAGCACTCCTTTGGGATAATGCTTGGTGGATAGAAAAGTTGTGAGGAATCCTCTTCCTCTTATTCCAGGGTCAAAAGGGTTTAGAACCTTAACCACTAGCACGTTCTCGTCCCTGAGTTTGTTGGTTATCCTGAACTGGAAGGGACAAAAATACCCCTCGTGCTCTCCCAGCTTCTCGCCATTCAACCAAACATGGGCAAAGTAGTCTACACCTTCAAAAAGAAGTTTTATCTCCTGACCCTCTGGTTTTTTGAACATGGTGCGAAACCACACGGGCTTATAAAAGTTCTGAAGTTCCGGTCTATCGACAAAGTTACTTGGGATTTCAATCTCTCCCCAACCAGCGTCCGAGATCTCTGGAAGATACCAACCCTCTTTCTCTCCCTCTTCTTCGGGATCTGGTCTAAATTTCCAAGTACCGTTTAGTAATACTTCTTTGTGCCGGTGTTTGCGTCCCCTCGGGTGTCCGCTGGTCGGTATTGGTTGGGCCTCTTTAGCTTCCAACAGCGGACTGAAAATTGAATTTGGCATTACCGGATAAATTTTAGGTCTAGTAACTTCGGTTTGCTTCATGTCTTTGTTTTTACATCGAGATTAAAATTCCCACTGTTACTCCCAGCACAAAATAGGCAAAACAGTTATATGCTTCTAGCAAAAAAATCTTAGTCACTACACTCTTTGGTTTACCTTTGAAAAAAACCCATGGTCGAATCCCCCGGCACATAAGGTAGAGTTCCAGACCACCAGCGAAAGGGAGAACCGCAAGAAAAAGAAGGATGGCATAAATTCCCAAGTAATATCCAGCAGCGATTCCTACCGGGAAGTACCCTACCCATCTTTCAATCAGTCCAGCTTTGGCGTGAGAAAGAGGAATTCCTACGCCCCAGTGCCTGTAAAAGTCGAGAATTTTGTTTAGACAAAAAATATCCGCAATTGGTAAAAGCCAGAGAAGAATTCTCACTCTAGGAGGGCTAGAATCAGCAGGCCCGTTGGAATGAGAGCTCCAACCAGAGCGGCTATCAAAGTTTTGATGTCCTCTATAACGACACCAGTTCCCCATTTATTCAAAACTCCCAAGAGTCCCCAAGTGCCGTCTAAGAAAAGCAAGATTCCTATCAAACCTAGGATAAAAGTGGCAGCTCCGATTCCCCTAGCTTTTCCTCTTGCCTGCCAAATTACAAATGCTCCGTCAAACAAACCAAGCAGGCCGAGAGCCAGTGTGAAGAGCGGCGCGAACGCCATCTATTATACGCAAGCCCTTTTTAAATCCTCTATCTGTCGAACGACTTTCATGGTTTAGGCAACCAACCGTTCTCTTGGTACCACTCTACAGTTTTCTTTAGTCCCTGCCTGAAATCTGGCCACATACAAGTGAAGCCAGTAGATTTGAGCGCCGATGTATCATACCATTTATCGCCAGCAGGTATCCACTTCCAAGTGGAAAGCTTGACTGCCCCGTATGAGAAAAGCCAGTCCATTTCGATTCTAGGTTTCAGAATGTCCTTAAGATTGTACTTCTTGACCACGGCTTCCCACTTCTGTTGGGCACGACTATTTATGAGTCCAAAGCTTGAGACAATGGTCTTTTCGAGCAAGGGGGCAAGGGGGGAGGTGGCGGCGATGGCAATCTTGACAAACTTCTTGAGAATGGGAAGAGGCACCCCCTCTTCGATACCTAGGGCCTCAGCCATGGCATCAAACATCTCAGTTAAGTTTACAGGCTTGTCATCCGCCACATTGAAGGCCTTTCCGACTGTGTCAGGTCTTTTGGCCAAGTGAATGGCTGCCCTAGCTACATCATCTGCGTGAACGTGATGGGTTAGCATGTCCCCTATGATTCTGACTGGAGCTTTACGGTACTCCCAATAGCCCGCAACGATGGTGGAGAGGAAAAGTGCAACTCCATATTTGCTACCAGGTCCGTAAACAAGGGTCGGTCTTATGGCCCTAACAGGTAGACCTCTCTTTGCATAGCTCATTGCCACCTGTTCTCCCATCCACTTAGTTTTTTCGTAATTGTTCGTGGGGTTCTTTGGATGGGCTTCATCCATTGGAATGTAAAAGGTTCTTCCGTACACACCCACCGTGCTCCAATGAACAAAGGACTCAACGCCCGCTTGTAACGCAGCCTCGCACATGTTCCTAGTTGCCACTACGTTTGCGTCAAACAATACATCGTATGGAAGACTGAAGTCAAAGAGTCCCGCAACGTGAAAAACCCAGTCGATATCCTTAAGTAAAGCCGGCAGTTGTTCACGGTCCAAGAGATCTGCCTTCATAACTTCGGCTCCTTCTTTCTCCGCCCACTCTAAGTTTGCTCGTGGAAGGTCGGTCGCTCTTACGTGATAACCCTCCTTTAAAAGCCATCTCACCACATGTGAACCAATGAAACCTCCTGCCCCGGTGACAAGACAGCGCTTCATTTTCCGTACAGCTGCTTTCTAACTTCCTCCAATTCAAGTTCTTTTAGTTTCTCCTCTAACGGAAGTCCGGTGGCAGGATCCCACCCTAGCTCTTGGAAGAATGCCCACTGTGCTTCGATGAGATTGCATCCCTCTGCGGCTCGCTTGGAGAGCCTGAAGTCCTCTGGCCTGATTCCCTCTCTGTAATTGAAGGCCTGCATGAGGGTCAAAATTCTCTCCCCTACTCGACGCAGTTCTGCTCGTTCCATGTTCCAACCTGTTGCAGCATTGATGTACTCTAGTAATTTGAAATTCTTTCCTGAGGTTAGGGGACCAAACAGGCAGCCACCGGCAGCGGACAGTGCATGGAAATAGGCGGAAGCAATTGCGGCCCTTCTCCCGTGGAACTCCCAGTTGCTAAATCTCCAAGATTTTGGATACAGGAGGGGCGTGGGCTTCCCTCCCAGAACAGCGTGTAGCTCCTCTAAATCAATGAAGGTGATTGCGTGAAGGTGTTTGCCCGGGACAGGCTCGGACTGGTAAGATATTCCGTATCCTGGATCCTGTCGCGGATCATGCATCGCGGGCTCAATGCCTCCTGCGTGCACAGCAAACGGCTTAGAATTTGGGATTTTTTCCGACGCTTTTTTTACGCCGTCTGCCAGTATATCCCCTATTCCCTCCCTTTTGATCATCTTCTCCAGGAGCATTACGTGTGCAGCCCCGTCTCCCCACCTTAGTGGAAAACCAATTTCTTTCTCCGTGAGCACCCCCTTTTCGTAACACTCGCAAGCGAAGGCGATTACGGATCCCGCTGAAATACCGTCCATTCCCGCTCGATTGCAGAGATCTATCTCCTTAAGAACGGTCTCTAGGTCGGAATTCAGACAGTTGGGGCCAAAGGATGCCAAACACTCATACTCTACCTTCACTTCCTCCAGCTGGTACTTTCCGCCAGTGGCGACAAGATTGGTGCATCCTAGAGGACAGGCCTCACAGGCGTGTTTTGCCTTCTTGAACTTAAGAACAGACTCATCCGTCAGCTTCATTGCCTGTCTAGTCGAGAAATCTCGTTGTGTTCCAGTCCAATTCTTAATGGGCGAATCTTGCGAGGTCATGGACCAGCCAGCGAAGCCCGGCGTTCCGTACCTTCCCATCAGCACGCGGAAGGTGATGGGTGGGATTCTAAAAAGGATGGGTGACCAAAGCGTTGCTCTACCCAAGGGAGCAATGAATCTTCCCCATTTGGTTCTAAGAGGATCCTCGTCCGTGAGTTTATTCAACGGCGTCTTGTATTTTGCTAGAAACTCCTTATTCAGCTGGAGTAATCTCTCTCTTGAATAGACCTCTACCCTCTTGGTTCCAACCACTGCTACGGCTTTAAGTTTTTTGCTTCCCATTACTGCTCCCATCCCTGTTCTAGCCGCAATCCTGTTGCGCTCGTTTACTATTCCCGAAATAAGAGAGAGTTTCTCACCAGCCTGACCGATGCAGGCAACTTTTGCTTTAGGAGATTCCTTCTTTATGAGTGCTTCCGTTTCGTAGGAGTCTTTTCCCCAGAGGTGTGAGGCATCTCTTATTTCTTTTCTCTCTCCCTCCAAGTAAAAGTAGATGGGTTTTTCGCTTTTTCCTGTGAAGAAGATAGCATCATAGCCCGCTCTTTTAAGCTCCGGTCCAAAAGAACCTCCGGCGTTTGCCATTCCAAATCCACCGGTTGCGGGGGATTTTGCGGCTACCATGTACCTTCCACAGAACCAAGCTCCTGTGGCGTTGAGGAGTCCGGCAGCAAAGCAAAGGATGTTTTCCTCTCCCAGTGGATCCGTTCCCGGTTTCATGCGTTCGAATAGGAACTTGGCAGCTAGACCATAACCCCCAAATAAGCTTCGGTAAATCTCGTCTTCCAGTTTTTCCTCACGAATCTCCCCACTCGATAAGTTTATCCAAAGGACTCTTCCTTGGTAAGGTGGCATTACTCTTTTGTGGCGGACTATTTAATATAGTACGGTTTCGTGTCTTTTCGGTATTCCCACTTTTCCCAGCGCTCCTTAGCCTCTGCGATTTTGGTTTCCATATCCTGTTCGATTCTCACAAGTCCTTTTTTGAGTTTCTCCACGAATTTTTCAGCCTCTTCTCTCCGTCTGCAGAAATAGAGGATTTTCCCATCTTTGACCACCTTAAAATTAAGAGGTTGAGCAAACCATTCTTGGTATTTTTGCCTCTCCTCCTCCGTGACCTCTTGGATGGTTATCCTAGCTGCTTCCTCTGGCGGAAGAGGGTCGGCTATTTTGATCGGCTCTTCTTCCTGCCAGCCTGCGAAGGATTCAGTCTTATCATCTATAGTCAACGCCCACAGTATTCCTCCATGTCTTGGTGTTCTACCAAACAGACTAAAGAACCATACTCCTCCGTACCAGAACCAGAAGGGATAGGAGAGAACGTAGAAAAATCCTAACCAAAACGGAACCGATGAAGTTGGAAGTATTCCAGCCCAGTATTTAGTGACAGCCAAGTTGGAGAGAACGCAGTTAAGCCAAAAGACGATGGTGGCGCCCTCAAGCATAAAAATAAAGGCATCACGGTTTCTCTTGTGAAGTCTTTTTGCTGGCCAGCCCAGCAGAAAACCGCCGACAAAGAGAATCAACAAATCGTACGTGCCGACGATCATAGCATCCCTTGCCCCTTGCACCAGACGAAGTAATCTAGAAGTCCTTCTCTCGGGTCCTCGAATTTAAACTTGAACCCTAGTTCCTTCAACTTCTCGTTAGAGAACCAGTACTGATGGGTGATGTATTGAAGCTCGGGGACGTCGAATTTTGGTCTCTTTCCTCTCTTTCTTGCTCTATTGTCCAAGAACCTTCCGACTCTGATAACGAAGCTGCTGACCCACTTATAGAGCGCGAAGGGCACAGGCAACCTGTATATGGGACCGCAATAGCCGAGATGGGAGATGAATTCCGAGAACTCGGATTGGGTGATACAATTTGATAGCACATTGTATGCTTCTCCTATCGTTTCCTTCCTTTCCGCGACAAAGACCGCTGCTTCACATAAGTCTCTGACATGTACACATGGGTACATGAGCTGCTTTTTCCTAGGGTAAATTCTGACTACCGCCCCCACTCCAAATTTTCGTGGTCCAAGCAGAGTTTTGTACACCCCATACATGTGTCTGGGACCGTAGATAGGGGCAGGCCTCAGGACCGTCAGGGGTAGTCCCTTTTCTTGATAATACTTCCAGAGAAGCCTTTCCTGCTCAACCTTGGACCTAGAATAATTGTTTGGAGGATCATAGGGGGCGTTCTCATCACCTGGCAAGTAGGGGGTTTCACCATATACACCATCGGTCGACCAATGAACCCAATGTCCAACATGCTTGCCGGAGGCTAACCAGGCTTCCACGAGATTTCTATGCCCCTCCACATTGACCTTGTAAAGAAGCTCCCAAGGAGCAAAGTAATCGTAGAGGGAGGCAATACTAAATACTGCATCATAGTCTCTAGTGAAGAGCGGTTTCAAGGTTTCAGGCTTGGTTAAGTCCGCTGGGATGAACTCTGCCCCTGTCTGCTTTATAATATCCGAGTAGTACACAGGGTGAAAGGCTCCTTTTTCCTGATAGAATACTTTTCGGTCAGATTGGGGAAGATCTGTCGCGACGATTTCCCAGCCCTTCTCACTTAGAACTTCCAACATGTTGCTACCGGTAAAGCCGCAAGCACCCGTAACAAGGGCAACCTTCGCCAAATCCTTTTTTTGGTTACCTCTTATAAACCCTATCGCCCCTGAACCACTTCACGGTAAACTGCGAGGGTTTCCTTAGCTGCCCTGTCCAGAGTGAACTTTTCAAGGACTCGCTCCCTTGCATTTCTGCCTAGTCTCTCTCTGAGTTCCTTATCTTTCAGGAGTTCTATGACAAACTTGGCAATGTCATACGGTACATCTGGGTCCACATGTGAGCCGCATCTCTTGGCATGGGGGAGATCACAGGGGATTACTTGTTCTCTCAGCCCGGAGGTTCCTTTGGCACCGACCACCACCGGTTTGCCCATGGCCATCGCCTCCGTACAAACTATGCCGAAGGGCTCGTATCTAGAGGGGAAAACCGCCACATCGCAGGCTGCATAGTAGAGAATTCTCTCCTGTTCGGGTAGATATTCGAATTTAAGGATGACGTTTTTCTCAATTCCCAGCCTCCTCACCATATCCGTCAGCATACCTTCTTGCTCTCCTTTCCCCACTACCACGAGCTTGGCATCTGGAACCTCTTTCAATACATAAGGCATGGCTTGAACGAGCGAATCAGCCCCTTTTACCCAGCTGAGTCTCCCGACGAAGAACACCATGGGAGATTCTCCTATCCCGAGGCGGTTCCTTAGCTCCCTCACGGCATCCTTAGGGACTTTGGCTGGATCATACTTCTTCTCGTCGACAGCATTGTAAATCACTCTTATCTTTCCTTCTGGATAACCAAGCCCGACAAGCTCATCCCTCATGGCATAACTTACGGTCACGATTCTGTCCGCAGTGAAGGCTGCAAGCCTTTCTATCTCCCTAACGGTTGGGGAGCCTCCTCCTCCGCTTCTTCCCTGTTCTGTGGAATGAAAGTGGACGACAAGGGGCAGCTGCAACTGCTTCTTAAGGATTATCCCAGCAATCGAGGCAAGCCAATCGTGGGCTACTATTAAGTCAAATTTCCTCCCCTCCCTAGCCACCAGTTGGTTTACAACCTTGGTACAGGTGAGGATATTATACATCAGGGTTTCGGCGAAGAACTTCTGAGCAGGCGGAGCCCAGAATTTCACGTCTTGGGGAATTATGATGGGGAGGAGGTCAGCAGCATCGACCACTTGTGGACGATGTACTTCCACTCCTTTATAAAGGTCTCTGGTTACGGCTTTATTGTCCGGGTTCCTCGCAAAGACCACCACATTTTCTCCCTCCTCCACGAATCGACGGGTCATTTCTATAGCATAGGTGCCAAGCCCTCCCCTGAAGTATGGCGGGAACTCGTCGCAGATGTACAGGATGTTCATTTGAAGTGATTATCCACAAAATTAAGCGCTTGCTGAATGTGAAATGGAGAAGGTTATCCATGACCCAGTTCACGGAAGTATTCAACTAGACGATTTGGCACTTAAACTCTTGGAGACCCCGGAAGTCCAAAGACTCAGAGGGATAAAGCAGATGGGGTTGGCAAATCTTGTCTTTCCCGGGGCAAATCACACACGTTTCGAGCACGTGCTTGGGGTGATGCATCTTTCCAGGCTCTTCGCCTCGAGCCTATGTCCCAAGGACTCGGCCCTTCTTGAGGCGGCGGCCCTTTTGCACGACATCGGGCATCCTCCCTTCTCTCACAGTCTTGAGTTTCAAATGCTGGGGCATATCGGAAAAAATCACGAACAGCTGGCTGCGGATCTCATACTGGGAAAGGTAAAAACCGGAAATAATCATTGCGGAAGGGTACTACAAAGGGCGGGTCTCGACCCCGAAGAGGTTTGTGAACTTATTCTAGGGTCTCACAAGAAGAGGTATCTAGCGCAGCTTCTGCATGGAGAAATGGATGTGGACCAGATGGATTATCTTCTCAGAGATTCCCACTTCACGGGGGTGGCATTGGGAATGATAGACCTTCCTAGACTTCAGAGAGTGATTCGCGTGAGGGCCGGAAGGCTCGTAGTCGAGGAGAGAGGGATAGAAGCAGTTGAGGGCTTCCTTACAGCAAGGGACCTCATGTACTCCTCCGTTTATTTCCATCGGACGGTAAGGATAGCGGAGCTCATGCTAGCGAACGCTACCGAGATTTTGGTGGAAAAGGGTGAGAACCCTTACCTTCTCACCGACTGGCAACTCTTTTCGAGACTTGAGGCAGCGGGTGGATATTGCGCCGAGATGTTGAAAAGGGTATGTTATCGGAAACTATTTAAGCCAGTCTACCTAGTCGAGCGCCGAAAGCTCTCGAACAAGCAACTTCACAGAATTCGCAGAACGTTTGGAAGTTGGAAAAGGCTCTTGGCGGTTCAAGACGAACTCTGCGAGTTAGCTAACGTACCCCGAGGAAAAGTGGTAATAGACGTTCCCATGGTTGAGCTTCTAGTTTCTGAACCCAGGATGCACGAAGAGGAGTTAATGGTTGAGCGTAAAAACGGAACACTCTTTCCACTTTCGAAATTATCGCCCCTTGCTTCCATTCTACGGCAGAGATTTGTTCCGCGTTACCTTTTACAGGTGGCAACACCTCCAGAATTTGCTAAGAGGGTGGAGAGGGCGACTTCAGATTTGCTAGGCTGGATGGGAGAGAGCTCTCTTCCCCGCAGGAGTGGGCTTTAGGGTTCCGTCCAAGTATCCCAGCAATTGCAATCTTCTAATTTGTCCCTTCACCACCGCCAGCGGTGCCTCGACAGCTCCAGATACTTCCTCTACGTTTGCTCCCTTTTCGAGTTCCCTCATTATTTGACGACCGAGTTCGCCCACCAAGATTTCATCGGCAATTTGTTGTTTGGTGAGCAAACCTATGGTTGGATATGCGTCAAAAATCCGACGTAGCATTTCCATTCCAACCCCAATTCGATACTTCTTTTTTAGAATCCTTTCACAGACTCCTGAGCCTGCTATGGCTGTTCGCAGACGTTCTAAGTCTCTTACGAATTCCGCTAGGACCCCCTCCGTTCTTCCCACCTTTCGTGAGAGATTTTCCGAAAGAACTTCATTCATCTCGCTCAGTGCTTTTACCTCTTCCTCAAGTTCTCTTTTCTTCCTTGAGAGTCTTCGAGCGGCAAGCGTTCTCTCAACGGCGAAACCCAGAGCCACGACAAATCCTAACGCTAGCGCTAGAGACAAATTCATTATTTTTTGCCAAACGCAAGTATAAAAGAAAGCGGCAGTAGTCTAGCCTGGTTAGGACTCAGGCTTGCCGAGCCTGAAGCGCGGGTTCAAATCCCGCCTGCCGCACCATTTATGCGCCAAGGATGGCTTAGCCTCGGGCTTTTGTTTTTGATATAAGAAATTCGTGAAAGTTCATCGGGTGCGGGGGGGGCGGCCCTTCTGGCGGGGAATGAGGTCTCGAAATGCCCAAGGTTGGGAATGATGCCCAGGATGGGGCCGCGCTGGTCACCGCCGTCGGGGTTGGCAGCTGGGCGGTGGAAACCTCAGCTTTTGTCAATGACCGTTCTAATGGTGATCATCACGTCTGCTCCACTTCCCTTCTCAAGAGGACCTTCCGTCCTACAGGAAAATAATGTATTGAATAAATCAAAGCAAAAAGAAACCAAATTCAAACCAAATCTCTATGCTGCAGGTTGTGCCGGTTGTGCCGCAGCTCCTTTTTTCCCCTCCTTCTTCTTTTTCTTCGGCATTTTTCACCTCCTCCCCCCTTCAGGGGGGCATAAAAGCATATCTCTACCTCCTTTTAAGTCTTTCTATCCCAAGAAAAAATGCCGTCAAGACTTGGAATCATACTTCCGATAGCTTTTGATTCATTTGGCGTTAGGAGCATGTCTACCTACCTACAGGTAGGGGATTTGCGTCTTATAATTGATCCGGGGGTTGCGCTCGGACCAACGAGGTATGGGATGCAACCCACTCAAGCAGAATTTGAAGCTCTCGAGTACTCAAGAGCTTTAATCATGGAGCTCTCCAAGGGGGCAGAATTCGTGGCAGTGACCCATTATCATTATGATCATCATCCCTTTCCGCAGGACTCTGAGATGTATCGAGCGTGTTTTTCTGGGAAGGTGGTTTTTGCTAAGGACAGAAAGCAGAACATAAATCTATCGGGAAAGCAGAGAGGAAAGATTTTCGAGGATAATGTTTCCAAACTTGCAAAACAGCTAGAATGGGCGGATGGGAAAGAAACGGAAATTAAAGGAGTCAAGCTTTCCTTTTCCCCCGCGGTCTGGCATGGAGACGTGGGAAGCAAAGTAGGAACAGTGGTTATGGTCTACATAGAAAAAGGCGGAAAATCCGTGCTTTTTGGAAGCGATGCCCAAAGTCTCGCAGACCCTGCCGCCCTTAAGTGGGTGCTGGATAAAAACCCAGACTTCATGATTTTGGACGGATACCCCACTATTTTTGTTGGATGGAGAATGAGTCAGAAAGCCTTTGAGGCCTCCAAGGAAAATCTAAAAAAGGCCATCGCGCAAACACAGGCTGAGGACATAATCTTAGATCACCATTTGCTGAGGGACATCAACTATAAAGAGAAAATCTCGGATGTTCTCGCCCTAGCAGAGAAGAAAGGAAAAAGACTTCAAAGCGCAGCCGAATTCCTTGGTCTTGAGAATTTCTTCTTGGAGGCTTGGAGAAAGGAGATTCACGAGGGGAAAAGAAAAGTTGACGTTAAGGGATATTACCGAGAGTTGTGTGAGAAAATTGGTGTTTCCCCTTCGGTTTTGAGAGTTACTGGTCTTGGACGCCTAATGACGGAATAAAGTCATTTTCTTTCCCAAATGCATTTCCCTTCCACTTCGATTTTTATCACCCTGTGATAGGGTATGGCAACGATTTCTCTGCCGGATTGCACATACATAAAGCTTCTGTTGGTGGAAACGATGTCCGAACCTTTGATTTTTCTTACGTTTCCAGTCGCACCTCTATGAACAATGGTAATGGTTGAGGCCTCCAATTTCCCCTCCGCCCACTTTAACTTGTCTAAAACCTGCTTTGGGGTCAAGTCCTGTATCGGGCGTTGATTTTCACGTAGTCAAAGGTCAAATCGCAACCCCAAGCCGTGGCATTAGCCTCTCCCTCGGCCAAATCTATACGTATTCTGAACTCCTTTTCTCTCATGACGTTTCTTGCTCGCTCAGCATTTTTGAGGGGAATTCCCTTTCTAATCACGCAAACTTTCTCTTTCTCGCTCTCAAACCAGACTGAAAGGTTAGAAGGGTTAAAGTTAGCACCGGAAGCTCCCAACGCAGCGACCACTCGTCCCCAGTTGGGATCTTCCCCGAAAATGGCTGCTTTCACCAAATTGGATCCCGCAACGGCTAATGCGGCAAATTTCGCTTCATAAAAGTTCCTCGCTCTCTCGACCTTGACCTCGAAGAAGTGTTTTGCCCCCTCACCATCCCTGACTATCATCTTTGCCAGCTCCGTTGTCACGAAATCCAAGGCCTCTTGGAAATTTGAATCAACGTTTCGTGCAGATATCTCCTTCCCTCCTGCCAGCCCGCTGGCTAGGATAAGGACCGAGTCATTGGTGCTTGTATCGTTGTCGACTGTAATCATGTTAAAGCTTTTCTCGACAGAATTTCGAAGCGCCAGTCTTAGACCTCCGGGAGTTGCCTTTGCATCAGTGAGAATCACAGCTAACATGGTGGCAAGTTTGGGTCTTATCATCCCCGATCCTTTTGCTACTCCCGCGATTCTAACTTCGGTTCCGTCTTCAAGCCTAGTCGCCACGGCAACTTCCTTGGGAAAAGTATCTGTGGTCATCATGGCTTGACTGACTTTTAAGCTTGCCTCCCTGTCCCTTCTCAGATTGGAGACGGCCTTTAGGATTCCTCTTTTCACTTTAACCATGGGGAGAGGTGCGCCGATTAATCCTGTGGAAAGAACTCCCACCTGTGTTGGTTCAATTCTGAGAAGTTTAGCCACGGTTTTAGCAATTTCCTCAGCATCCCTCTGTCCCCTTATTCCTGTAAAGCAATTCGCTCTTCCACTGTTGATGAAAACCGCCCCTAACTTTCCCCCCTTGAGGTTCTTCATGGTGAGGAGAACGGGTGCTGCTTTGACGAGGTTGGAAGTAAAAACACCCGCCGCCGGCACAGGGCCGATGTCGCTCTTTATCAGTGCTAGGTCTAGTCCCTTCCTCTTTATTCCAGCTCTAACTCCAATAAAGGAGAAGCCTCTTACTTCGCTTAAGCCACCTTTCAGAACAGTTATCATGGTCTCAGAGGAAGAAGGTTATCCAGTCCCTCTCCTTCAGGGAAGGAAAACATGAGATTCATGTTTTGAACAGCTTGCCCAGCCGCACCTTTAATTAGGTTGTCGATTGTGGCCACAATCACTGCCCACTTTCCTGATACCTCGAGTCCGATATCGCAGTAGTTGGATCCTATTACATAGTTCAGCTGTGGAAGTGAATCTCTGATTCGGATAAACTTCTTGCCCCGGTAGAATTCTCGATATTTTGAAAGAAGTTCTTCCTTTCCTTTTTCCTCGCCCAAAAAAACCGAAATGGTCTCTAGGATACCTCTAACCACAGGCGCGAGATGTGGTGTGAAGTGAATCCTAACGGGTCTCCCAGCTATTCTTTCGATTTCTTGCTCTATCTCTGGAATGTGACGGTGGGTAGTGGCGGAGTAAACCTGAATATTTGCGCCACAAATGGGATGATGGGTTCTTTCTTGTGGCTGATGCCCTGCTCCTGAGGTTCCACTAATGGCGTTTATGATGATGTGCTCGAGATCTATGAGCCTCTCTTGGACCAAGGGCGCCAGAGCCAGGATGGCTGGTGTGGGATAACAGCCAGGGTTTGCCACCAACTTAGCGTGTTTTATTTCCTCTCTGTGCAACTCTGCGAGTCCATAGATCCCCCGAAGTTCAGGGCACTCATGCTTTATTCCATAAGTCTGCTCGAAAATCTGGGGATCTAACCTGAAATCGGCGCTCATGTCTATCACCTTGGCTCCACCCTGCAGGATGGCAGGTACGTACTTCATTGAGGTTCCATGTGGGAGGGCGGTGAAGACCACGTCCGCTCTTTCTCCCACTTTTGTATCCAGTTCGTGAACGTGAAGAGGAACATCTAAATGGGGATAAATTGCGCCAAGCGGTTGACCAACTCCACTTCTGCCTTGAACTTCAATGAGCTCAACTCGAGGGTGGATGGATAGGATTCTAACGAGCTCGGCCGCCACATAACCTGTTCCTAAAATGGCCGCCTTGACTTTCATCTGCTCCGGTATAGCTTTGATTGGAGCCCCTGGAATTTGGTAACCGCCGCCGACTCGCGCTGGTCGAACCCAAGCTCTTCGAACGAAACCAACTCCTTTCGGTAAAGGGCGTATGGGGAATTCCTTGCGACAATCCTCATCGAGCATGCCCCAAGCTCTACTGTTACCTCTCCTTCGACTCTTTGCTGCGTAGAGTCCATGAATGCATCAAGATTTTCTCGGAGGGGGTCGAACCACAGTCCACAATAAACCAGCTCGGACCACCTCTGTTCTAAAATTTGCTTGAGGGAGAGCTGATTTCTTGTTAAGACAAGTTGCTCGAGCGCCTTATGAGCCTCAATGAGGACCGTAGCTGCGGGGGCTTCGTATACCTCCCTTGCTTTTAGCCCTAAAATTCTGTCCTCCATTATGTCTATTCGACCTACTCCGTGAGCTCCTGCAAGTTGGTTCAGATTTGCGATCAAGTGAACTCCATCCATTCTTTCCCCGTTGAGAGAAACGGGTAAGCCTTTCTCAAATCCTATGGTGACACGCTCCGTGGAGGTTTTGGTTAGCTTAGTCCACAGAAAAACTTCCTCGGGTGGTGGGCAGGAAGGGTCCTCCAATACTCCACCTTCTATGGTTCTTCCCCACAAATTTTCGTCAATACTGTAGATGCCAGTGGGGGGAAGTGGTAAACCTTTTTCCTTGGCATACTGCATCTCCTTCCTCCGTTCTAGGTTCAGTTCTCTAATTGGCGCAATGATTTTCAAACCTGGTGCAAGAACGGAGAAGCTTATGTCAAACCTGAACTGGTCGTTTCCCTTGCCCGTACAGCCATGTGCCACGGCGTCCGCACCAACTTCTCTCGCTACCTCCACGACCTTGCTGGCGATAAGATACCGAGCTAAAGCCGCTGAGAGATGGTATCCCTCATATGAGCCGTTTGCCTTTATGCACTTGCTAACATAATCTCTGACGAATTCTTCTTTTGCATCCACATTGAAGTGCTCAATCGCTCCAAGTTGCTTTGGGAGTTCAGGATCAATTTTTTTATCCTGTCCAACATCAACAGTGACAGTGATAACTTCTGCTCCGTACCTTTCTTGAAGGAGCTTCAGGCAGACCATTGTGTCGAGACCGCCGCTGAAGGAGAGGACGACTCTCACGTACAACTCTGAACAAGGTTTTAAGTTTGAGTGGAGAGGTAAAGCGGGGAATTAAGAGCAATGCAAATAACAGTGAAATTTGAGGGTGAGCTGGAAAAATTGGCTGGGGTAAGAGAAATCAGAGTATCGATTGAGGAGGGAGACACTGTGGATACAGTTTTACAGAAGCTGAGCCGGAGATATCCAAGAGTGCTGGAAATACTTCTTGATCCCATCACGGGAGAAATTGCCGAAAAATGTGAGATTCTTCTAAATGGCAGGCACCCTAGGGATGGGCTTTACACCAAGGTAAAAAATCGGGACGAACTTGTGTTAATCTCAAAGGGAATGCTTGGATGATGGGTTTTTAAAAACATTCTTAAGAAGTAATGGTTAAAGCATACTGTTTGATATCTACGGACCCGGGGCAGACTTCTGCAGTTCTACAAAAATTGAAAACGGTTGACGGGATAAAATCAGCTGAGGCTGTGGCAGGACCCTTTGACATCATCGCATGCATAGAAGTAGACTCTCTGGAAAAACTTACAAAAATCGTCTTCGGGGAAATCAGGACGTTTCCGGGAGTTACCAACACCGCTACTCTCATCGTCTTCGAGTTCTGATGCTCAAACTTGTGGTAGGAATAGCTGGTCCACCTGGTGCTGGAAAAACGGAGGTGGCGAGAGTAGCCATCCAGCTTGGATACTCATACATTAGAATGGGGGATGTAGTTTTGGAAGAGGTCAAAAGAAGGGGTCTCGAGATTTCAGAGGAGAATGTTGGAACCGTAGCCTCTGAACTAAGAAAATTGAGTGAGGCTGAAATAGCAAAGAGGTGTATTCCCTCAATAAGAGAAAAAGAAGGAGCAGTGGTGGTGGATGGGATAAGGGGAATTGCGGAGGTGGAGGAATTCAGAAATGAGTTTGGTGATGCCTTCAAGTTGATTTCGGTCTGGGCCAGTCAGAGGACTAGGTTCCAGAGAATTTCAAAGAGAAGTAGAGAAGACGACGCCCGCAGATGGGAGGAGTTTCAGAGAAAGGATTGGAGGGAGCTGAGCTGGGGATTGGGGGAGGCCCTGGTCCTCTCGGATTATCTTATAGTCAACGAAGGCACTATTGAGGAGCTGAGGGAAAAAGCGAAGGAAATTTTAGGGAGGCTAAAGAGTGAAGCTCAGAGTTGAGGCAGAAGTAAAGCCTACCGAAGACCCTGAGAAGGTTCTTAGGGCTCTTAAGAATCTCTTCCCCCTTGACTTTTCCAAAAGCGGTAGAACCTTAATTGGAGAATCTGACGATCCATCGTCCCTGCAGACCATCAAAGAACTTCTAAGGAGGCAAGCCATAAGAGACGCTGCTAGGTCCCACCTTCTAAGCAAAATCTTCGAAAACAGGTTAGAGTTCATGCTCAACAAACAGGCCGCTTTCTGTGGAAGGGTGAACTTCACCGATGGAGAATCACCATTGGGGCCCATAAAAGTCTGTGTGGAAACCGAGAATCCCAAGGAAATCGTCCAGTACTTAACGAGCTGAGCACGGACTAGTTATTTTGCGGAGTTCAGTTGTTTATGAGAATCAGCTTCGAGGAGGAAAAGGAGCTGATCACCAAAATTCTCCTTTCGCTTGGCGTTCCCGAAGACAGGGCCAGAATAACGGCTGAGGTGCTGGCAGAGGGCGACCTTAGAGGGTTCTCGTCGCATGGTATTTTAAGGCTACCTTATATCGTAAGAGCTCTTCAAAGAGGTACCATTCTATCTTCCTCCGAGGTTAAAATCGTTCGAGAGACACCCGCTACCGCACTAGTTGATGGAGGACACACTTTGGGTCACTACGTAGCATATTGTGCAATGAGAATTGCCATCGAAAAGGCAAAAAATATGGGGGTCTCAGCTGTAGGAGTAAATAATTCCAACCACTTTGGAATTGCCGGCTATTACGCGGAGATGGCGATGAGAGAAGGAATGATTGGAATCGTTGCTACTACCACGGATGCACTCGTTCATCCATGGGGGGGAGCGGAGCCCGTCCTTGGAACCAATGCTCTTGCTATTGGAATCCCCTCTGATCCTCCAGTGCTACTTGACATGGCCACCAGCGTTGCGGCCAGAGGAAAAATCGTACAGGCAGCGAAGGAGGGTAAACCCATTCCCCTTGGTTGGGCAGTGGATGAGGAGGGAAATCCAACTGCGGATCCCGTAAAAGCCTTGAAGGGCGCCCTGAGTCCCTTTGGAGGTGTTAAGGGCTATGGGCTCGGACTCGTGTTGGAAATCCTAGCCGGACCACTGGTGGGGGCGGCGGCGGGGAAGGATGTGGTAGGAACCCTCGAACCTGTTTCTGGATTCTGCACTAAAGGCGACCTCATGATAGTGCTGAATCCCTCTGCCTTCGTTGATTTCCATGATTTCCAGATTCAGACGAGAAGATTCATTGAACAGGTGAAGAGTTGCAGAAAAGCACCAGGTGTTCAGAGGATAATGATCCCCGGTGAGCCTGAGTATGAGGAGAGAAAGAAAAGGCTGATAGAAGGGATTACAATCTCAGACGAAGTTTGGTCTGAAATCGAAACCATCAAATCTGAACTTGGGATAAAGTAACCAGAGCCTAAGTCAACGTTTTGCTGCTGTCTTTAGCATCTCAATTACTGGCATTGCTTCGCCACACAGGAAACTGATGCATGCTCCCCCGCCTGTACTCACATGCTTTATCTTTGATACCACACCAGCTTTTTCCGCTGCAGCTACCATGTGCCCACCTCCCACAATCGTGTAAGCTTCCGAGTCCGCCATCGCTCTCAAAACCTCGAAAGTTCCCCTTTCAAAACCGCTCTTTTCAAAAACGCCAAGTGGCCCGTTTGCAACCACTGTTCGTGCCGTTTTGATGATTTGCTTGTACTGGGTCACAGTCCTGCTTCCCACGTCCTGAATCGGATCCTCTACGGGAAGCTCAGAAACATGAATTTCGTGTGGCATACCATTCCTCTCTACAACCAAGTCAAGGGGGAGAACTATTTTATCGGAATACGTGGCGAGCAGTTTTTTCGCTCTCTCCATCTCCTTGTCAAATCCTTTCTCCTTCAGAATCTGTAAGTTCCGACTTCCCACATTTACACCCTTAGCGACCAAAAACAGTGGAGCAAGCAAACCACCTGTGAGAATTTTGTCTGCAATGCCTTGGGAGAGTATATTCTCAATCATTGCCATGGATTCCTTGGATTTCCCTCCTCCTAACACGTAAACACATGGTCTCTCTGGTTCTCTCGCCCTCGAAAGTCCCTTTATCTCCTTCTCCATGAGTCTGCCGGCATAAGTGGGAAGGGTAACACCGAAACCAACAAGTGATGGTTGTGCTCGATGGGCCGCTCCAAAAGCGTCATTAACATATATGTCGGCAAGCTCGGAAAGTTCCTTGACCAAATAAGTTTTTGCCATTTCTTCAGGTTTCCCGGTCAAGGTTTCTTCTGCTAGGAACCTAACATTTTCCAAGAGAAGAATCTCTCCTTCTTTGAGCCTCTTTATTTCCTCCTTTGCGGAAGGACCGAGTATGTCTGGTACATACTTCACCCGTCTTCCCAGAACTTCTTGCAATTTCTTGGCATGCTTCTCCAATCTAGCAAAATCCTCATCGCCCGGTCTTCCCTGGTGAGCAAGAATTACCACCTTCGCGCCTTTATCCGAGAGTTCTCGTATGGTGGGAGCACATTCCCGCATTCTCGTGTCGTCCAAAATTTCTCCCGTCTTGGGATCTAAGGGGGAGTTTATATCAACCCTGAGGAGAACAGTTTTGCCACGAACCTCTACTTGGTCTAAAGTGGGGATTTGCATTACCCTTTCCTTGCAATAAGGTTAACCATGTCCACAAGCCTGCAAGAGTATCCCCACTCGTTATCATACCAGCCCATTACCTTAACTAGGTTTCCTCCGATGACGGTGGTCATGGTTGCGTCGAAAATGCAAGAATGATCGTCTCCAATGAAATCACAGGATACGAGAGGTACATCTACATACGCCAGGATTCCCTTGAGAGTAGTTTCCGAGGCTTTCTTGAAAGCCGCATTTATTTCCTCGGCAGTGGTCTCTTTTTTCAAAAGAGCCACCAAATCTACAATAGAAACATCAGGCACTGGAACTCTCAGCGCAATACCATGGGCTTTTCCTTTCATGCTTGGAATTACTTCAAAAATCGCCTTCGCTGCACCTGTAGTGGTAGGAATAATGGAGACCGCTGCGGCTCTCGCTCTTCTCAAATCTTTGTGAATGAGATCCAACACCCTTTGATCGTTCGTGTAGGCATGCACCGTTGTCATAAGGCATTTCTCAACCCCGAAGTTCTCCTCTAGAACCTTCAACATGGGTGCTAGACAGTTTGTTGTGCAAGAACCAAGAGAGATTATCTTGTGATTGACTGGGTTGTACTGGTCGTCGTTTACTCCAGGAACTATGGTTACATCAGGATTCTTGGCCGGGGCTGTTATCAGAACCTTTTTTGCACCGGCTTGAAGATGAAGAGACGCTTTCTCCCTTTCTGTAAAAGCTCCAGTAGCCTCCACCACGAGATCGACTCCAAGGTCCCTCCAAGGTAGTTTGGAGGGATCTTTCTCGTTCAATAGCTTTATTCGCTCGCTCCCCACTATCATATACCCATCCTCAGCCCTCATGTCGAGGTCTAACTTTCTGAAGGTTGAGTCGTATTTCAACAAGTGGAGGAGGGAGTTTGCATCAGCCAAATCGTTGACAGCCACCACTTCCCAACCCTTTCTTCTTTGCAGAGAGGCTCTGTAGAACAAGCGACCAATTCGCCCAAAGCCATTTATGGCAACTCGCATTCACCAATGTCGAAAGGCGAATTTAAAGCTTTCCAAGACTCTAGCGTTAAGGTAGGGATTTTGCAGGAGATAATGAAGAGGCATGGTGGATTTGAGTTTAAAGGCATAGTGCGGTCGGGTATAGGGGAAGGGAGATATTACTTATCTCAGCACACTTATTTACGTGCTTTCAAGTCTAAGCTGGGATTTGAACCTTTTCCAGGTACCCTAAATTTGGAGTTGTCTAAAGAGTGGTTGTGGGTGCGTTCGTATATTATAGAGAATGGGGAGAGGGTGGAGGGATATCGAGAGGGAGGAAAAGAATTCGGAGGTGTAAGGTTTTGCAGGGGAAGCTTACGAGGGATTCCAGTAGGAGTGCTTGTTCCGGAGAAAACAGTCCATCAAAATGTAGTGGAGATAGTGGCCGAGAAAAACCTTAGAGAGAGTTTGAGACTTTCAGATGGTGATGAAGTATGGGTGAGGATATCCTAAGGGCTTTGGAGGATTTGAGGAGGGGGAACTTTGTTCTTGTGTATGATGACCCCTCAAGAGAAAACGAGGTAGATATGGTGGTAGCAGCACAGTTTGTGGAGCCTTGGCATGTGGCGAAGATGCGCAAAGATGCTGGAGGACTGATTTGTGTTGCCTTACATCCGAAGATTGCAGAGAATTTGTCCCTCCCCTATTTAACTGAGATTTATGAAGCTACATCGTTTTCGTCTCTTCGGTTTCTGAGACCGCACGATCTACCGTACGATGAGCGTTCCGCTTTTTCGATTACTGTCAATGCTAGGAAAACGAGGACGGGAATAACTGATGAAGATAGGGCAACAACTATCAGGGAGCTGGCAGAGCTTGGTAAAATTGCCATGAACGTACCAGCTGTGGAAGAGTTCGGAAGGAAATTCAGAAGTCCGGGGCATGTCCCCCTCCTACCGGCTGCCAAAGGATTGCTAAAGGAGAGAAGAGGGCACACAGAGCTTTCCGTAACTCTCGCGCAACTCGCTGGACTCATTCCTGTGATGGCCATATGTGAGATGCTTGACGACCAAACCTACAAGGCATTGTCGCTCGAAAAGGCTAGGAAATATGCTGAAAGAGAGGGATATGTTCTTCTCTCGACCAAAGAAATCTTGGAATATGAAAGTAGTCGGAATCGCTGACACAACTTTTGCTAGGGTGGACATGGCAAAGATAGCCATGCAGGAGCTGAGTTCACTTTGCAGCGTGAAATTTTTGAGGAAGACAGTTCCTGGTGTTAAAAATCTTCCATGGGCTGCCAAGGTTTTGATTGATGAAGGATGCGATCTTGTCATGGCTTTTGGAATGCCAGGCGCGGCTCCCATTGACAAACAGTGTGCTCATGAGGCTTCGCTCGGTCTGATTCAGGTTTCCATTCTCACAGGTAAGCCAATCATTGAGGTTTTTGTTTTTGAGGACGAGGCACCAGGGGGGAAAGAGCTTGCAGAGTTGGCTGAGCGAAGGGTAAGAGAGCATGCTAGGAACGCGTATAGAATACTCTTCAAACCAGAGGAGCTCGAAAAACTCGCTGGTACGGGACAGAGGGAAGGATTACCGGACGTTGGACCGCTGAGGCCGTAAAATTAGGCAAGATTAGGAAGGGAATCTAACTTCCATCCGAGGTTTGTTAAATATTTCTTGATGAGAGCTTTCTCATACTCTGTTAGTGCCTCGATTTTCCACTTTCCATCGCTAAAGAGGACGGTTTCTTTCCCAGAGTCATCCAGACGCACAACTCGGTCCACTGGGCTAAAATAGGATAAATTTCCTCTGACGGCAGTAATGACGTCAATGAATTTTCTAACTACTATGGTATCAGGGGACTTTTCGGGATGCCTGTGCCAAGCTCGGTGAATTTGGTATTTTGGCATTTTCTACTTCGATTCCTATTTTTTGAACTTTATCGAAAAAAGTGCTGTTTTTAAAACTCCGGGGACGTAACCAAGATCAGGAATGCTCACTCTGAGCAGCCTCCAGATGTGTTTTTAGGATGCTTCCCACGCCACAAAGTTTCTTTTTCGGTAAAAGTGCGGTTCTGCTGTTGAAATTGAAACTCTTTTGCCTGAAATCGGGAAGGGCCTAGCGAGGCCGGTTTAGCAGGCTCGAAGGTCGCACCGATCATGGTTTAAATGTCGGTTGATTTGTTTTTGGTGTTTGAAATCTCGGGAAATTTTGTCTCGACATTTTTATACATCGGGTAGCAGCAATCGATGATAATCGACGATCCCCGTAGCTATTGGATATGGATCATTCCTTCCCACCCGCGCCCACTGAAAGAAGATAAGGAATATTTGCAACACCATGGCAAGTGGCTCATTTTCAGCAGGAAAAGAAACTACTTAGACGAGTTGGCTAGAAAGCTTGATCCCTATGTGGAGGAGGGGAAAATCGACGCGGTCAAATACAACCGAGAACCCTCTGAGGTGGGTCATGGAGCAATGGTGATGTGTGTCTATTGCGACGATAGAATGAGAGAAGAGGTTTGGAAAATCTTGAGTTCACTAGAAGTTAAGCAAAGGATATGGAAATACGAGCGGCAGACTCTGGAGGATTGGAAACCCGGCGGCCGCTTATATGAGATGAGCAAGAAATAGGGATTGGTATCATTTTCTAGACGGTGGAATTTTCTAAACTGAGGATTCCGGCAACAAATCAATTTTCCAGCTGAGAAACCGGGTGAACCATGAAACAATCTCGCCAACCTGGAGAAAATAAATTTCTCGAGACGGTTCTTTTTTGGACTTTTCTTTCCCCGGTGCTTGCTGTTGTAACGTAGCCGAAGGACCCTGGATTAGTAGGTCTGGTGTAGCAAAGCTCACTTGCGAGAATTCCAAAGCTAGGGACTTCCTCTTGCGACCATTTCTTGATGATGATGCAACTTTAGGTTTTCAAGGTGGTCTCACCGTCTGAGTGGGCCCGCTGGGATTCGAACCCAGGACCTGCGGTGTGTGAGACCGCCGTCATACCGCTAGACCACGGGCCCTCATAAAATATCGTGGTACTAAAACAAAATGGCAGAGGCAAAAAATATTCTAATTTGCGTAGTGATTGTGATTTCTGCCTTGGGTGAAACATGGTTTTTCTACCAGCGGGTAGAACCCTCTAGGCCGCTTCTCGGCTACAACTTGCTTTTGAGGGAAAACGTTTTAACATCACAGCAAATTTGCCGAGCAGCGGAAAAGTTGAGGGAAGTGGGATGTCAGATTGTTAAGGTTTGGATTCCAGTCAATTCTTTACATCCGAAGGTTTTGGAAAACGGAGGTTACGGAGATTGGGATTTTACCTTCTGGGATTCGGTTTTAGAGCCGCTGGCCAAGGAAAACCTTCTCATAATTCTGGATCCATGGTTTAGATCAACCCAGGAATTTTGTCCGCCCGACCTAACCGAAGAAATGCTGGTCAAGAGAAGGTGGGGAAGTATAAATTTCCCCTCAGTGTTTCATCCGCGCGTTCGAGAATACATGAAAACGGCATGTGAAGCTATTGCAACCCATTACTCGAAGGAACGCCCAGACATCGGGAAACAGATAAAAGCACTGGTTCTTCTCAACGAACCATACTTCTTCACTTTAGGTGCAATTGAATGGTCAAAGTGGAAGGGGTTTAGGTTGCCGCTTTTTCTCCTTATCGACGAGGATTCAACACATATTTCGCAGGATTTCTGGATTCAGGTGGAAAATCTTGCTTTGTTCGTTCGCGAGTTGCGTGAAACAATAAAAAGAAGATGGGAGGTAGGGATCATGCTCTGCTATGATGTCATGTGGGTCTCTTGGCCACCTTCAGCTGCCATGTACGAGAGGCTGGCACGTGAGACAGATTATATCGGGATTGATCCTTATCCTGGAAATTATTGGCCCGTCGAGTGGTTTGGACTTGAATTTATTCTCAAGCGAACCTTAAATCTCGGAAAACCTGTCTGGATCACGGAGTGGGGATGTAATGCCACCGACTGGATGGGGGGAAGAAGAAGAATCCCAAATGCCAATTTTGCAAAGGAGTTCATAAGGCGCTGTTCAAGAAAAGGTGTTCAGGGAATCGTTTACTTTAACTTCTTCGAGCCATGGGGGAAAAAGCCGGGGATTTACTCGGTTTATGATCCAGCAACCGGCGAAATAATGCCTGATGCAAGGGAGCTATGTCAGGTTTTGAAAGAATTGGCCAGCTGATGGATGCTTATGTGCGGGCCCTTCATCCTGCTCGGCTCTTCCAACCCAGCCTGTTCGAGGCAATTTTCATATATCTCCTCACGGCAGGTTTGTATGCCGTTCTCGTGAGCGTCTCCCTTTCGGGTAGAATCACGGAACTGTGCTATTTTATTCCTGCTGTTTTTCTCGGTTTTTGGGCGGTTTCTGCCTTCTGGCTCTGGATGGTCAATTCTCTAAGAGAGCTTCGCAGGGCGTTTTTGTGTTCTTCGACACTTCTTGCCGCACATCTTCCAACATTGCTTGTTCTTGCCCCCTACCTTCACTTGTATGGGCTTGGGGTATACGGAATGAAGGGTCTTTATGTCTGGCTGACTGTTTTCCTCTTTATTGCTTGGTCTATGTTGAGGCTAAGAACGATTTGCCACACGCTGGGTATGAACAGGACAAGAACTCTGGTTGCAGTTTTACTGCCGATGGTTTTTCTAGTCGCGACCATTCATTTTGTTCTCGTATATCTCAGCAACGGGAATTTCTCTTTTTTAGATTTCTTTAAGCTCCTCTAGCTTCGACAGTAACTGATGACATCCTTGAAAAATTCTGAACCATCAGCAGGCTCGAGAACAAATTCATTTCCACGTTTCTTGTATCTTTCAGCTACGAGATCTGGATCCGCCATTTCAGGCTTAAATTCCTCCAGCTCTTGGATGGATATCGGAACGGAAATCAAGCCCGTCTTGACATGCATGCTGTAGGGAGCTCGAACATCTCCCATGGGTTTGATTATGGAGGCATCCAGCAAAACTTTATCCTCACGCTCTTCTTTTTTTGCGGTTTCGGCTGTTGTCAATCCGGGTATTCTCTTGGATATTTCTGACTGCACGTACCTTACCATGTCGGAGTAGAAACTGAACATGTTTCTTTCCCTCCTTTCTGTTGCTAACTTTTTTGGCACGTATCCTGAAGGTAGTTCGTGCGGTTCGAACTTTACCCAAATCTGAAACCCTCTAGATCCCGAAAACTTTATCCTTGGAACTAAAGAATAACTTTCGAGGAATTTGAAAGCTTCCCTCACTACTTTTTTGGTTTGCTCGAACTCGACCTTCTTTCCTGCATCAAAATCTATCACTAACCAATCGGGTCTGTCTGATCCTATTTTGTGTATGTAGGGGATGAAGTCGATACCGTGAATGTCCAGTTGATTCCAGACGTCCTTCTCGCTCTGTATGGTTATGTACCTGTCACCAATCTTCCGTTGAAGCCAGTAGCGTCCCGTGAACAGTCTGAAAACTGAAACATATCTATCTCTACAGAACTCCAACAAAGTAGGCATTACCGCTGGATAGTAACGCTTGGCTCGGTAGACCTTTAAATAGTCTTGGTTGAGCTCATCCTTGATCTCTCTCCATCTTTGCTCGAAGGCCTCTCTTCCTTTTTCGGTTGCGGCATAAAGACCATCCTTCTCCTCAACCCAGCCGCGCGAAATTAGTTCCTGCACCAAAGCCAGAGCTTCCTTCTCTGAATACGGTTTGCCAGCATCCCTACTGACCTTTTCTTGGATGTGTGCTAAGTCCACGTATTTACCTTTTCGCTTGATGCAGAACATTAGCATTAGGTGGTCCTCTGGTTGGGCTTTCACTTCAAAAGTTCTTGGAATTTTTCGCCCAAAATTTTTTCTGCGCAGCTGAAGCAGATGAAGATCCCTTTGCTTTCCTGCGGCTTGACTATCTTGATATACGCTGAATCCAAACTCAATAACTGGATTCCCTTTCCACAGATTTTGCACTTTGGTCCCTTGACTCTCATTTAGAAATCGAGGGGGTTATAATTAATCGCTAAAACCGCACTAAGCCATCCCCCGAAGGTTTATGCGGTGGCGGGGGCGGCGGTTTCTTCCTTTTTCTCGGCCTTCTTTTTCTTCTTCTTTCCACACTTTGCCGGCATCGTAGTTATTATCATTACCAAGATTTATAGTTACGACGATGTAGGAAAAAGACAGTTATGGTTGTGCGGTGGTTGATGCACATGGGTTTTGCCCGTGAGGTGGGCTAGTCAGATTTAAGGACGGCAGGTTTCTTACAAACGCAGCGTACTCAGTCGAAGGAACCTCCCTCTTGGAGACTTGCCAAAACGGGAACCTTTAACAAGGACTGATGTTAACACGAAGACTTTTCTAATGTCTTTGGGTTTCTCCTTCCTGGTAGGCGCCGGTATTTAATCTCCATCACGGCACCTCGTTTGAGTTCCGCGCGGAAAAGATCTTTTTAGATTCTGGTGCTTGCTGGTGCTTGTCCACCCATAAAAACGCGCAGTCAAGTTTCCCTCTTCTTGAAGGGCTCGTTTCGGAGGTTCAAGTAGCTCTACCATGTCATGATGGTCCTTTCTTCCCTCGGAGCAGTTGTTCAAAGACACATCCCGAGGCCTGCTTCAGTCGGAAGTATGGATTAATAGCAAAGATTGTTAAACTCTAATGAGACGAATGGCAATGCCTCCGTTAATCCTAATTATAATCTTATCCTCGGTTCCTCACCCTCTCTTGTCGAGCGATAACAGCAGTTCATCCCAGATTCCAGAAAATCTACCACCTCCCCCTGAAAATGAAATCCCGTCGGGTTCCGTTGGTTCCGTCATCTCTTCGGGTTCAACCCTTCCAAATTCAAATGTGTCTTGCGAGGGTAGGGAACTGATTTACAACGGCGACTTCACGAGGGGACTTGAGGGGTGGACGGTAACGGAGCGCTACAGTTCTTATTGGGAACGCTATGGTGACGAGCGCGCCCTTCCAACAATCGACACGGGAATTTTTGCCGGAAAAAGCGCCGTTAGGTTTATGCGTTACGGTTTTGGGGGATGGTACCAGTGCGGAAGGATAACCCAGTATCTAGAGGCGGACGTTTCGATTGCGGCCAAGCTTGTTCTTTCCGTGATGTTTACCTTCAATATCAGCAACTGGGGGCAGGAGGTTACTGGGGCTGGGAGTATCCCGCTTGGGTCATGGTGGAGTACTTAGATGCACAAGGCAACAGACAGGTTTTCAGACGGGCCTTTTACTACTGGCGAGCGTACGTTGTCCTAGACTTTGCTGAGGAGATTCCAAGGGCTGTCTGGTATCATTACTCGGCCGACCTGCTTTCTCTTACTCCTCCACCGGTGAAAATCCTTTCCGTCTCACTCCAATGCAACGGCTGGGATGCCGAGACCTACATGACGAACGTTTCGCTCTTGGCAGTGGAGATTGACACTACTCCGCCGGTCTCGAGTGTGAACGTAATACAACCATACTGGCAGTTCTCTGTTCCCTTTACCATTACCGCAACAGCAACCGACGATCTGAGCGGTGTTTCAACGGTTGAGCTCTGGTACAGGCACTCCTATGACAACAAAACGTGGGATTCGTGGGAAAACTTCGGTTTTGGGAGCGAAAACACAGAGCGTCCAGGCCAGTGGTTCTGGGAATTCACTTGCCCGGAGAATGACGGGTATTATGAGTTCTACTCCGTTGCAACGGACAAAGCTGGGAACCGGGAGAATGCAGAGCCGAAGCTGTTGGTTCCTGAGGCGAGGTGTGGGGTTCTAGATGTTCTCAGGTGGTTCCCGATCTTCGTCTTCTCAAGTGATGAGAGGTATCTCCCGTGCAGCTTCTACTTTGATTACGACGCAAACGTTGATAACAATCCAAGCAATTACGATGGAGGCATAGGTCAATGGTATAGGCCATACTGTTATGTTCACCCAATTGAAAATGGCGAATATTTAGCTCTCCACTACTGGCTTTACTACGCCTACAATCTTTGGGGAGCATTCTATGGGCTTGGTGAGCACGATCACGATTGGGAAAGATTGGGAATCGTGTTCAGAAAGGATAACCTAAAAGAACCTTGGAAAGTCGCTTTCTATTACCACAGATTGTTTGGGGAGGATGAATTCATCTTTTGGGACAACACTGAAAGAGAGGGGACCCACGTTCTCACCTATGTTGCCTCCGGTTCGCACGGAACCTACCCATCGGCTCGAGAGGCGGATGCTGCTTGGGCCGATTCTTTTGAAAGACCCGGAATACGTTATTCCCCGGAGTTCTTTCATGTATACATTGTTGGAGAATGCGTGAAGGAGAATACCTATGGCTGTTTTCCCGGTCCTTGGTGGTATCATGGTCACGAAACAAGGGAGTTTTGTCTGGTTCAGCACAGGTTGATAAAAGGCAATCCTCAGCCCGAGCCTCTGAGCGGTTATTGGCCCAAAAATTATCCCGGGTCGGGCGTTGCCCCTTGGCATCGGGAGAATACATGGAATGTAATTTTACCCGGCAGAAGGGCCAAAAGTGCTTTCATCCTAAATGCCTCCTGTCCAATTCTAGTCAAGGTTTACGATCCCGCTGGCAGATGTGTGGGAATAGATTTTAAAAGCAGAGAAATAGTTGCCGAGATTCCCGATGCGATAGTTGCGCCGGTCAGAGAGAACAAGCTATACATTGAAATCTTGAATCCGCCCTCAGGTGAATTCAGGGTAGAGGTTTACGGTCTGGAGGATGGTCGATACAGTTTGAAGGCTAGTTTACTCGATTTGGAGAATGAGCAGATATGCTACCGAGTGATAATTGAGAACCAACCGATCAGGAGCTCGGAGATACAAAAGATAACTTTCGATTCAAGAAGTCCAAAGTCGTACAAGTGGAGAGCAGAAGGATTGTCGAGATATGCCCTCAAGCTGCATTCGAAACCGGAGAATATTTTTGAAAACTTCCTCAAAAGAAAGCTGGAACTTATTTCGAGCTTCATCGAGAAAAGCATGGAGAATTGGATTGACGATTGGCATCTCCGCTTCCCAATTGGGCTGAAGGTTTTTGATGAAGAACTGGTGGTGGCCTGTGAGCTTACACGTGAGGTACTGAAGGCCCGGATAGACCAGAAGACGAAAGACTTGCTCGTGGAAATGATGGCCAATCTTGTCCAAGCTGACAATCTCCTAGCGAGGAAATCGATTGAGGAGGCGGAGAGGATCGCAAAAGGAGCGAGAATCCTTCTGCTTGAACTTTCTAAGCTAAAATACCAGAAGGCAAACCAGGCCGCACAAAGAGGCCTTCTTGACAAGGCGATAATATTTTACAAACAGAGCTGGAAACTCTCCCAACTATGCTTTCTCTGAACAAGTTCCGCCTCCTGCTTCTCTTCCTTTCTTTCTTCTTGGCACTATACTGGGAACCAGAAGCATTCGGATGTGGTCATGTGGACGGGTACTACAGCCCAAGCTTCGACCTTCTCTGGGCTTTAACCTGTTTACTTACACCTCCTTTTCTGCTGACCTTCTCTCTTCTTTCAACGAGGAAATTTTATCCCGAATATTGGAAGCGGTATGAGCTAAAGTCTAGGCTGCTCAATCCACTTCTGACAGCCATAGGCTGGTGCGGATATTGCATAATCCTCCCTCCAGTTTTCTGGTTCTTCTCTCTATGGGGATTGGCTGCGCTTATTGTTGTTCATCGTTCACATTTTCTGGGATTTGAGTTCATCGTTTTCGCTTTCGTTGGTGTAATTGCCTGGCGTTCATGCAAGGGGATGAAGAGATGGAAGAAAGTTTTTGTAACTTTCTGGATGGTAATGTTCTCAATCTGGATGGTCTACGGACCGTACTATTACATAAACATACGCTACGGATAAGTCAGACCACGGGGCTTCCTACTATGAAGAAACAAGTTTTCTGCTGGAGGTGCGAATTCAAAGAGCCAGACTGGAGTCCTAAAAGCTACTTTTTCAACTGGCTGCAGCATATGAGAAACTTGTCCAGAAGAGCGAGGAAGGCAAAGGAGATCCAAGAAACGGATAAAAAGAAAGGCTATGAAAAGATGGCAGAGGCAAAACACAGGAAAGGTCTGGAGGAGAAATCTAAAGGGAGGTTTTCTCTTGCCATTTTGTTTTTCAAACAGGCTTGGATGTATGCTCAAATGGCGACGCAATTTGTGCGATAGAAAAGTGACCAGGAGGAGTCGAATGCTAACTGTCGGTGGTATTTTGTCGATACTCAGCGGTAGCATTTTGCTTCTCCCCACTCCGTTTTTTTGGTACGAGGCGGTTTTTGGAGAGTATGGAAGAGGTGGACCCTATCCAGAAGGTGTCTTAATCTGTGGCCTATGGACCTTTTTCTCGGCGCTCATCGTAGTGGCAGGAATACTGATGTTAAAAAGGGTTCATTTCACAGAGGTTGTTGAAATCCTGATAATGTCCGTCATAGGCATCATTTGCATTTTTTACCCCGTATCCCTATTTACATTGCCTGCCATTTTAGCCCTTATTTTTGCTGTGAAGTGCAAACATGAATTTTACGACAGCAGGCCTCGCGAATGAACGCACATTTCAATCTAAATTGTCTCCTGTCTAATTCCCGATTAAGGTTTACTGAAAACCACCATCAGGAGCGGAGATAGAAAGGAGTTTTCGATTTGAGGAGCGAGGCCTCTTCCAATGGGGCTGGAGGTTTTTGACGAAGAACTAGTGGCCTGCGAGCTTGCACGTGAGGTACTGAAAACCCGGATAGACCAGAAGACGAAAGATCTGCTTGTGGAAACGATGGCGAATCTTGTCCAAGCTGACAATCTCCTGGCGGGAAAATCGATTGAGGAGGCTGAAAGGATTGCAAAAGGAGCCAGAATTCTTCCGCTTGAGCTTTCAAAGCTTAAGTATCAGAAGGCAAACCAGGCCGCGCAAAAAGGCCTTTTTGAGCAGGCGATAATACTTTACAAGCAGAGCTGGGAAACTCTCCCAACTATGCTTTCTCTAAACAAGTTCCGCATCCTGCTTCTCCTGCTTTCCTTTTTCCTGGCGCTGCATTGGGAACCAAACGCATTCGGAAGCGGTCACGTTACAGTTGATTACAGTCCAAGCTTCGACTTTCTCTGGGCTTCAATTTGTCTGCTTGGACCTCCTTTTCTGCTCATTTTCTCGCTTCTTTCAACCAGGAAATTTTATCCAGAGTACTGGAGGCAGCACGAGCTAAAGTCCAGGCTGCTCAATCCACTTCTGACAGCCATAGGCTGGTGCGGACTTCGCATGATCCTCCCTCCAGTTTTCTTGCTTTTCGTCCCAATTCTCTGGTTTTTCAGTCTATGCGGAGTGGCTGACTTCTTTCTCTATCAGCTTTGGGCTCCCTTTCAGCAGGATCCTTTTCGCCGTCATCTTCCTCAACCTTTTCTTGGATTGGAGTACATTGTCTTCGCTTTCGTTGGCGTAATGGCTTGGCGTTCATGTGAGGGAATAAAGAGGTGGAAGAAAGTTTTTGTAACTTTCTGGAGGGTAATGTTCTCCATTGGATGGTTTACGGACCGTATTATGACATGCATGAGACAGTAAGTGCGAGCAGCTACCAAGGTACGAAGTGTCCAAACGCCCAGAATTCCCTTCTCAGAACTAGGAGAGGAGTTGTGGTTGGAGATGAGATTAGGTGAGAATGTTGGCCCCAAGTTTTCTAAATAGAGTTGAGAGCTTCTTTTTGATGCTGAACTTCGACAATCGCTCAGAAGAGGTAAAAATCGAATCCATGAGACATGGCGAATTCCGCAAGTATAAACTGAAGTCAGACCGGGGGAGGACGAAGTGGTAAAGTATTAGCGCTTCCATGAGTCGTAGCATGAGGCTAAGCGGGGAAATCGTAGTAGATAAGGGATCAATCGTTTATCGGGTGCCGGCCAGCGATTGGTAGGAGGGGGAGGGATGGTTAAACTTAATCAAAAGAGAAAACGGGACTTTTCTCCAGGTGGGCTCAACTTATGATGTCCTTTTTTGGGTTTTATGTTGATGAAAACGGGATTGTAGAGGAGTTTCTTGGAACGGCCCCGAGACTTGGAAACTGAAGAAAGATTTGAAGCCCGGAGAAACGGTGCTACTCTGTATTGAGATGCCTGTAGCAGATGTCCCCGTCGAAGTAAACGGGAGAAACATTGACTTTGGATGTTGTTATCCTTGTGATTGCGTTTGCATTGAGGCTAAATGGAATGTGAAATTTGGCAAAACTTCGGATTGGTCTGTACCATGCCCATTCTGGTGCTCTAGTCCCGAGAGCGTACAGAAAAGTAGATGGTATGCAAACCATCACTTAAACAAGCAAACAGCATATTACCTCCAGTAAATATGTCGATGAGTTCGATTGATTTCCTGTTGCCAAAGCTGCTGGATCTCGAGGAGATGAAACGGATACAGGAGAGGGTAGCCAAGCTTGTGGTAAGAAGAGATGAAATAGGAGAGCTTAAAACGGTTGCTGGTTGTGATGTCAGTTTTGCGAGAGGAAATCAGGCTTTTGCCTCCTGTGTCGTTCTTGATTACAAGACGTTGAAGCCTTTGAGAAGCAAAGTGGTTGAGGTTAAAGTTAGGTTTCCCTACATCCCCAGTTTTCTAGCTTTCCGGGAATTGGAACCCATGTTGGAGGCGCTTGCTGGAATGGACGCTTCCCTCCTCATGGTGGGGGCTCACGGTTTTTCTCATCCTCGGAGAGCAGGGCTAGCCTCGCATCTGGGAGTGATACTGGACAAACCCACCGTCGGAGTTGCTAAGTCTCTTCTATGTGGTGAGGCAAAACAGCCGGCAGAAAAGAAGGGATCGGTTGAGTGGGTGGTTGATGGGGGAGAGATTATTGGGGCGGCAGTCAGGGTTGTGGAAGGGAAAAGACCTGTCTATGTGAGCGTGGGACATAAGGTCTCCCTAGAGACGGCCATCAGGATAGTGCTTGAGACTACCATCAACGGTCCTCTGCCAGAGCCCATCGTTCACGCCCACAAATTAGCTACCAAGGCGGCGAGGGAGAAATTTGGATAAAGGAATAACCCTTCTCCAGGCTTCTCTGCTTTTTACCCTTTTTCTGGCAGTTTCGGTGGGCGTCTTCTTTTCTCTCTACCAATCTCGCGTTACAGAGGCGAGATTCGGGATGGAAGTACAACAGCTACTAGACATGTTGGTGTCTAGGGCTTCTGCCGCTAATTTGGGAAGTGTCGTTCCAGTCGACCTTCCCTCGACGGTGGGAGGGGAAAAATACGTAGTCGAGTGCAAGGAAAACGAATTCGTCCTCTTTCTGCAAACCGGAAAGATGTCTGGAAATAAGTTTTCTGCTGTATCTCCAGTGCGCATGGTTCCTAGGCTGTTGCAGGCCGGGGTGAGGGTCTATTTTTGCCCGACGGCCTCAGGAATCGTTATTTTAGATTATCCACTTTCTGAGAACATCGAAAAAAGCCTTCCGCCTTCCGAAAACCCGCCTCAATTCTACTTCTTTTCTAAGGACAATCCTGAGACTGCTGCATGTGTTTTGGGGTGTTACTTTTGGCTGGGAAAAGAGCCAAAGCGTTACTTCGAGAGAATTCTGGAAATAGAAAACCTTTATTTTGAATTCTTGGGTGAATCAGAAGGGTCAGCTTGGATTGTTAGAGAAATGCGACCAGCATCCCCGCCCTCCACAATGCAGAATCTTCCTTCGGTAGAAGAAGCGGAAAACTCAGGATGGCTGATCTCGCCCACCCAAGCACTGGATGAGGCGAAGGAAAGAAGATGGAAAGATTTCGAAAATCGTGAAATAAGGGCCCCTGAGAATGTTTTGATTCTTCCATGTGTGGTTTTCACCCGTATAGGAAGATTTGTAGCATGGAGAATTGCATGGGAAAACTACATTCTCTATATACGGGCTCTTCCATGGTGGTGGAAGGAGAACTCGCCGGGATTCGTTTGGTGGTCAAGCAACCTCACGCTAGGTTAATCGAAAACCACCGTTTTGTTGTCGTAGACAAGGATTTTACGCTCCGCGTACCATTTTAGTGCCCTGCTAAGTACTATCTTCTCCACGTCCTCACCCTTTCGCTTGAAATCTTCAAGTGAATCTCTATGACTGACCCTGACCACATCCTGCTCTATGATGGGCCCCGCATCCAGCTCCTCCGTCACAAAGTGGGCGGTTGCGCCAATGATTTTTACTCCTCTCCTAAAAGCCTGCTCATATGCATCCTTCCCCACAAAGGCTGGGAGAAAGGAGTGGTGGACGCTTATGATATGGTTTCGATATGCCTGCACAAATTTCGGTGAGAGAATGCGATTGTACCTTGCAAGAACAACCAACTCGATGTTCTCTCTTTTCAGAAGCTCTAGCTCTTTCTCCTCCTGTTCCAGCCTGTTCTCCCTGGTTACGGGAAAGTAGAAAAATTTCAGGCCAAAGTGTTCGGCAACTGGTTTGGCATCTTGATAGTTGCTCACGATGAGAGGAATTTCGACGGGAAGTTCTCCAGTTTTGTATCTCACGAGAATATCGTAGAGGCAGTGAAGAAGCTTTGATACAAAGATGGCAACGCGGGGTTTCTGAGAGGAGAAATAAAGTTCATGGCTCGCTCCAAGTTCCCTTGCAAGCTCTGAAATCCGGTCTGGGAGCTCCGATTTTGGTATTTGAAAGTCCTCTAGCGACCACTCAACTCTCATGAAGAAAATCCCCCTCTGATGGTCTCTGTGCTCATCTGAGTGCAGGATGTTCCCTCCGTTACGGTAAATGAAATCGCTGACTCTGGCAACTATGCCTTTTCTGTCCGGACAGGAGAAAAGAAAAATGGCTGTCTCCTCCATTGTAAACTCTATTTGATTGTTTTGACTTTAAAAGGGGGCTCCAACCGACAAACTTCGATGGCGATGAAGGTTACGCTTGAGGCACTCAGATGTCCGTGTTGTTTCTCACAGCTCCTTCCCGTGAGAGTGGCGGTCGAGAGTCAAATAAGATGCCGAAAGTGCGGAGCTAGGCTGGACCACCTTGAGCTGCCCGAAAATCTCGTGGAAGTTATCTGACGTCATGGTTGGCCACGGAGCGAGAAGGAAACAGCGTTTTATGCACTCTTAACTTCCCTTAATGTTGAGGGAAGCAGATTCCTAAGACGTTCCAAGGTATCCACTTCCTCCGGTCTTTTATCGTCTCTTATTCTTTCAATTCGGGCAAACCTGAGTGCCATTCCGCAGGGATACTTCGGGCTTCGCTGAACTTGATTAAACGAGACTTCCACCACAATTTCGGGTTTTACTGTCACAACCCTTCCCTTCGACCCTATTTGCAACTGTTTAAGCCTCTTTGTTATTTCCTCAAGTTCCTCGTTGGTTAGTCCTTTGAAGGTCTTTCCCACGACTTCAAACTTTCCCGTCCTGTCATCGAGTGCCGCAAGGTAATAGTCTGAGAGGTATTTAGCCCTTCTTCCGTGTCCCCATTCTGCGGCTACAATAACAAGATCGAGCGTAAAGGCGGGCTTGATTTTAAGCCAACTCTTTTCTCTTTTTCCTGGTAGGTATCGACTTTGGAGCATCTTCGCGACAACACCTTCGTGCCCTTCTGAAAGGGCCCTCTCTAAAAACTTTCTTCCGTCCTCAGCGTTTGAAATGATTTTTCCTTCAACCACATTTTCGTTCGCTATCTCAATCAGTTTTTCTCTTCTCGAGCAATAGGGTTCCTCTAGCATCCACTTTCCGTTTAGGAAAAGCAAATCGAAAAGATAAAGTTTTAGAGGGATTTCAGCCGCTTCTTCAGTTTTTATTCTTCTAAACCTCCTCATCAGGAACTGGAAGGGGAGGGGCGAACCGTTCTTGAGAGCGATGATTTCCCCTTCCAGAACAGCCTCCTTTATCCTCAATCCTTGAACCTGCTCTACGATTTCTGGCATACACTGGGTCACGTTCTCTCGACCTCTGCTAAAAACCGCAATCTTTCCACCAGAGACGTGAACCTGAACTCTTGCTCCATCTAGTTTGAGCTCGAAGGAGGTCTCACCCCCATGTTCTCTCAGCGCCTCCTCCACATCCTTGGCGCTTTCAGCCAGCATTGGGCTTATGGGATGAAAGATTCTCGGTACAAACGACCGTATGTTTTCCCCCTTGCTTAGGGCATCTCCAATCTCAGGCAAGGTCCCAAAACCGCAAGCGGTCTCTAGCTCTTTTTCCGGGAGGGAATATGTTTTAGCCAAGGCATGTCTAAGAAGTCCTTCACCAAAACCAGCCCGCATCTCCCCCGTAAGAACCTTAACCAAGAATTTTGCTTCTACAGGCGAACATCGATTCAACAGTCCTTCTAGCAGTCTCCTTTTGTGTTCAAGGCTCGGAGTAGAGCCTATCTTTTCAAGGATTTTCCAAACTTGGGATATAGTAAGGGGACTTTCCACAAGTGGCACTGTCCTTACGCGTCGCTTGCTGAAAAGTGTCTTGCTTGCCTCTCCTAAATCACCAGTGCTGTTTAAAGCCTCTAAGAGATCGTTTTTCCTAAGACCCGTGACTTGGAGGATTGCATCTCTAATCGTCGCCCAGCCGACACCCAAGGTCGGACCAAGCAACATTAAACAGACAGGCTTAACCTCCTGGGGTTGTAGGGTTTTCAGAAAGTTGCTCATGAGCTTTATCATTTCGTTTTTACTCCTCTGTTTCTCCAATTGTTCGTAAAGCTCGCTGAGTTTTGAGAACTCCATCTAATACAAGATAAAAGCCAACGAAAGCCCATGTCTGTTACCATAGTAACAGAAAAGCCGCCGGTGGGGATCGAACCCACGACCTACCGCTTACAAGGCGGTCGCTCTACCAGCTGAGCTACGGCGGCATCAAAAATTTATGTTATTATCTATTTCCTCTCGACGATTTTCTCGACCTCAGCTGCCATTTCCTCGTGCTCCTGGGCAATGGAGAAAAGATCTGCGAGCGTTACAATTCCCAGAAGCTTGTCTTTTTCCACCACTGGCAACCTTCTTATTTTTTTCTTCACCATAATTTTCAGCGCTTCCATCACGTCCGTATCCTTTCCAACCCAGATGAGGGGTTTGGACATGACGTCTTTTGCGGTTAATTTTTTGGGATCAAGATTTCTTTCAATTACCTTTCTCATTATGTCCCATTCGGTGACAACCCCTACCGGTTTTCCCTTCTCGCAAACTACCACACACCCGACGTTTTTGCTTCTCATCACTCGTGCAATCTTGGCGAGGGGAGTATCAGTCTCTACGCAGACCACTCTCTTGGACATCACTTCCCCTACAGAGATCCCCATGCGCAATCTCGTATTTTTGTTTCTAGACTTAAACCCGAACATCAAGTCTCACCACATCTATGCGAAATTTACGGAAACGTGGAAGCAAAAAGTGTCTGAAATAGGCCACGGGTTTCCCTTTGTGGTCGCTTCCAAAAATGTAAGCTAGATGAACGAGCCAGTCCCAATGGAAATCAAACTTTATTTTGTCCTTTCCGATTTCACGTGCCTTAAGATGCCATCTTCCTTTTATTCCCACATATTTCGAGGCCACGAGCCTCCTCGAGCTCCTGCGAATGGAGAACTTCAATTGTAAAAGCAATCGCTCCAAATCGTCCAGCTTTCCGCGTAGTGTTCCATGCATCGAATTTACGGGAGACTCTTTATTCAGCGTTTGTGCATCACTGATGAAGGAGGTCAAAGATATTGAGCTTCGGGCGGATATGAGCATCCGGCAGCTCTTAAGCCAACTTGAGGCTGTGGGAGGTTTCAATGCCAGCATGCTTTACGAGGCGACGCAAGTCTTGACTGAGATGATTTCTAGGGACGATTGCTTGAAGTTGCTCTCTTTTACAGGAAATCTCGTTGCCACTGGTTTGCGGGGGGTTTTTCGCGAACTAGCAAAAAGAAAACTTTTCGATGTTTTTGTTACCACTTGTGGGAGTTTGGATCACGACTTGGCCCGAAGTTTTAAACCTTATTATTGTGGTACTTTCTTTGCGGACGATGCGGAGCTCAAAAAAAGAGGCATCAATAGACTGGGGAACGTTTTCGTTCCAAATGAATCCTATGGTTTGGTTATCGAGGAGAAAATGAGGAGTTTCTTGGAAGAGCTTTACGCGAAAGGGGTCAGGGAACTCTCGTCCTACGAGCTTTGCAAGGAATTGGGTAAGTGGATTGGGAGGGAAGACTCCATTTTATACTGGTGCCAAAGGGAAGGGATTCCTGTTATAGTCCCTGGTCTAACGGATGGAGCAGTGGGTTATCAGTTGTGGCTCTTCTCACAGGAGCATCGTGATTTTAAGCTGAATCCGCTGAAGGACGAGCAACTGATGAATGACCTAATCTGGTCTGCCAAAACATGTGGAGCATTAGTAGTAGGTGGCGGAATAAGTAAGCATCACGTGATTTGGTGGGCACAGTTTAGAGGTGGCCTAGATTACGCCGTGTATCTCACCACAGCTAGTGAGTACGATGGTTCACTTTCTGGTGCCAGAACTAGGGAGGCAATCTCTTGGGGAAAAGTGAAACCTAGTGCCAGACATGTTACCGTTGAGGGAGATGCCACCATAGTCCTTCCTCTGCTCGTGGCCAATCTCCTTTAAGTTGGGTTGAAATGTTTTCCGATGTTAGGGCTTGAAAAAATCCTACCGGAAAAAAATGAGGGCAAGGAAATCGTTTTGACTTCCTCTTGGGTGGAGATGAGTGATTTCAAACTGAATCCTTTCATCGCCTTTACTGGTGGGTTCCCCTATGTCGTTCCCCTTTCAATTCTACGCAGGCAATGGTATCCCCCCACACCTGAATTGGAGGACGGGACTGCTAAGTTTGCACCTTATGGTCTCAGAAAGGTGCAAGCTCTGCTCGAAAAAGAGGGGATGGAAGTAGTGGTGTGCACACCTGCAAATCTGAAGAATTTTGTGGGAACGCGCACCAAAATGGTTGGAGTTTCTACAATGGATCCGCTTGGCATGGGATTCGTGAGCAGAACCTATACCTCGATTCTAGGATTCAAGCAATCCATAAGTGCGAGGGAGTTCCTTGTGCTCGTTCAGCTTTTGAAGCGACTGAAGAAAAAGTACGAGTTCAAACTTGTGGTCGGAGGTGCGGGAGCTTGGCAAATCCCCTACGCTGGTATACAGGAAAAGTTAGGTGTAGATTTGGTTGTGGTAGGGGAAGCAGAGGGGGCCTTGGAGGAACTTCGTAAGCTGCTTCGGGGCGAGGAAGTACCGAAGGTTGTTTATGCGGGTAGGGGTAAGATGGAGGAAGTTCCAGCGATAACCATGCCGTCTCTGTTTGGGGTGGTTGAAATCACGCGAGGATGTGGAAAGGGCTGTCAGTTCTGCTCTCCCACGATGAGGAGATTCTACTCTTTTCCGCTGGAGAGAATCTTGGAGGAAGTGAAAGTAAATGCAAGGGCAGGAACTAGAATGATTACACTCCAAACTGAGGACATTTTCCTTTACTGTCATCTTCCAAGGTTTGTGCCGAATCGGGAAAAATTAACAAAGCTGGTCAAGGAGGTTGCCAAGGTGGAGGGAGTGGAGTATCTCCAAATTGCGCATGCTTCTCTACCACCAGCGGTCTATGACCCGAAGCTCATCGAGGAGATAGCCCCCTTGCTCGTTGAGAAAAGCAAGTGGAAGTGTAGGGGGAAGAAAGTGGCAAGTCCAGAGGTCGGTATTGAGACTGGTAGTTTGAGACTTTTTCTAAAGTACATGAAAGGAAAAGCTCTACCTCTTAAACCGGAGGATTGGCATGAGATAGTGGTGAAGGGGATGGAGATTCTGAACAAGAACGACATATATCCCTTGGCAACGCTGCTCGTGGGGTTGCCCGGTGAGACGGAAGAGGACGTGAAGCAGACCCTTGAACTCGTGGAGAGACTTGAGGGAATGGGTGTTTTTCTAGTTCCGCTCCTGTTCACTTCGGAGGAAGATTGCATGCTCAGAAGGACCAAAGAGGTACGCTCGGAGGAGTTGGGGAGACTGTATTGGGAATTCTTTGGGAAGTGCTGGAGACACAATGTCAAAGTTTGGAGCCCGGGCACAGAAAGCAAGTTAAAGATGGTCGCCCCCTTCTATCCACTCTTTTACAAATGGAGATTTGGGGATAGAGCATGGCATGCTTACTGCATCCTCGCTGGGTTCGAGAATCCTACTCGAGTAGCCTCTCGATTTTCTCTTGAATAACTCGCTTAGGAGTGGCGCCTATCTGTTTGTCCACTAACCTGCCCTCCTTAAAAAAGAGTAATGTAGGAATGCTCCCAATTCCGTATTCCTCAGCTTTCTCTCTGTTTTGATCGACATTGATTTTTGCCATTACAACTCTCCCTTCGTACTCTCTCGAGAGCTCCTCTAAAATGGGTGCTATTGCACGACATGGTGGACACCAAGGTGCCCAAAAATCTATCACCACCACACGATTCTTCCTAACTATGTCATCGAACTCGGTGTCAGAGATTTCCAGCATCTTCTTCCTAGAGTGGGTTTATTAGAACTTTGCGGTTAGTGAAAAGCCAACGATTATAAAACGCACTCTTTAACTCTTGATGTTCGATACGAAATCAATAGAGCTCCTGAAGAGGATGACAGAGGCTTTCGGACCATCGGGCTTTGAGAGAGAGGTGACGAGAATCGTGAAAGAGTACATGTTGCCTTACTCAGATGGTGTGGTTCAGGACAAGCTTGGTAGCGTAGCCTTCATACTCAGGGGTTCCGCGGAGAGACCTAGGATACTCTTAGCTGGTCATGTGGATGAAGTAGGATTTGCGGTCTCTGGTATAGATGAGAAAACGGGATTTCTAAGCTTCTCAACCATAGGCGGATGGTGGGATCAAGTTTTGCTCGGGCAAAGAGTCGTGGTGAGAACCTCTAAAGGAGACTTGATGGGAGTGATTGCCAGTAAGCCGCCACATATCCTCTCTAAAGAGGAGAGAGAAAAACTCGTGAAGAAGGACGAAATGTACATAGACATAGGTGTTACCTCCAAGGAGGAAGCAGAAAAACTAGGTGTGAAGATAGGTGACCCCGTCACGCCTTGGAGTCCTTTCATGCTTTTGAGGGACGGAAGGGTGGGAATGGGGAAAGCTTTCGATGACAGGCTTGGCACCTTTGTCATGTTGGAGGCCTGCAGGAGAATAAAGGAGCAGGGTATCCAGCACCCCAACACCATATACGCGGCTGCAACTGTCCAAGAGGAAGTTGGTTTGAGGGGGGCAAAGACCATAGCTCATGTGGTCGATCCTGATGTGGGTATAGTTTTGGAAATAGACATTTGCGGGGATGTGCCTGGAGTGGATTCTAGAAAAGCACCAGCGCGCATGGGAAAAGGTCCCACACTCGTTACCATGGATGGGAGCATGATTCCTAATCAGCCGTTCAAGGAGTTCGTGATAAAAGTGGCCGAGGAATGCAAGATTCCGCTTCAACTAAGCCAGGTCATGGGAGGTGGTACAGATGCTGGTAGAATCCACCTTCACGGTTCTGGATGTCCAACGGTTGTGCTTGGAATTCCGACCCGACACATCCATAGTCATGTAGGACTCTTTAGTCTTGAGGACGCGGAAAATGGTGTGCGATTGCTGATTGAACTGTTAAAGAGATTGGATCAGAAAACCGTAGAGAGCTTTCTGTGAATGTTCGCAAAAGCTTTGCTGTGCATAACCGAGGCCACCCCGCCAGAAGTAGTAGAGAGTGCTACAAGGTTGTGTTCGAAAAAAGGGGAAATCATTGTTCTACACGTTACGAGGAGGTTGAGCGAGTTTTCCCAAAAAGAGGCGAAAGAAAGGTTCGCTTGGGTGCTTGAGAGACTGAAAAAGGCCGGTTTGAGGGCGAGATTAGAGGTGATAGAATCCAAAGATCCTGGAAAGGCAATCGTGGAGTTTGCAAAAAGCAATTCCTGTGATGCGTTGATAACCGGTATAGTTCCTCCACGCGGGCTACTCGGGCGTCTTTCCAACGTTACAGACTACCTGCTCAAACAATCACCCTGTACTGTAGTTTTGGTGAGAAAAAGGTAATAAGACCGGGAAATCCAGCGATTAAAAAGGAGGAATAAGATGCCTACTCTGGAGCAGGCCGGGGTAATTGTGGTCTTTGGCTTGGTTATTTATCTCCTTTTCAAACAGCCCACTTTTAGAGTCCCTTTCACGCAGAGATACCTAACTTTGGATTATTCGCTTGCTCCTCTCATCGGTGTTCTGATTCTTCTAATTGTAGGTGTCCTGTCACCGTTTGAGCTGTGGGAGGCGATTAAAGGGGGTGCTGTACTCAAACCTTACACTATCATTATCCTCATTCTGAGCATGAGTTACGTTTGCCTCTCTCTAGATCATACGGGCTTCTTCGATTATAGCTCTTTAAAAGTCCTCGAAAAAGCCAAAAGCTCAGGTAGAGGACTCTTTTTTCTGATAATTCTTTGGACCTTTCTCCTGACTCTTTTTACGAACAACGACATCGTAATTCTCACCATGACCTTCCTCATTTGCTGCTTTGCCTATCGTGCCTCTCTAAACCCAAAGCCCTTTCTTTTCGCTCAGTTTCTCATGGTCAACACTGCTGGAATGGTCTTGTACATAGGGAATCCCACCAACATCGTGCTGTCCGATGCCTTCAACATAAATTTCGTAAAATATGCCCGCTTCATGCTTCTTCCCTCTCTAATTCTCTCTGCCTTCGCCTTTTTCTGGTTGTGGCTGCTTTTTGGCAGGAAGGTTCCCCCAAAATTTAAGGAGCCGAAGCTTGAGCCTTCTCTTGCGTTGAAGGATAAAAATGGAGCCATACTAGATTTGGGTTTCTTGATAGGTATGATACTTCTCATGAGTTTAGGACTATCCGCTTGGAAGGTGGCATTGTTTTTTGCCATCCTTGCTGCGCTGGTTGACCTAATCAGAAAGACCGAGGTTCTAGATATTCTCAAAAAGGTCCCGTGGAAGCTGAGTTATTTCCTCTTCGGGTTTTTTGCGTTGGTGAGAGGGCTGGAAATCACAGGCTGTCTGTCTTTCTTGTCTGCTGTTCTTGAAAGGATGGCCAAAATGAGCTATCTTGGCATCGTAGGAATAGTTCTACTTTCCTCCCTCATAGCTTCCCTCATAAATAATCATCCGATGTCTATCCTTTTCGCGAAGGCTCTTGATGCTTGTCCTCTTGATGCAGTTTTTGCGTGCATTGTCGGCAGTAACTTGGGGGCAAATCTTGCTCTCACGGGGGCACTCGCTGGGCTTCTCTGGGCAAACATCCTCGCTACCAAGGGAATTGAAGTTACCTTTTCGGAGTTCTCAAGGGTAGGTCTTCTATATACTCTACCCTTGATTTTGCTTGCGGGAGTTCTTTTAGCTATGATTTAGACATGTTCTAGGCTCTCGTGATTTCTCAAAGTCGCGGGGGGAGAATTTCGGGAGCGCTCGTTTCGGCTCAGCAGAGATTCGGGGAAGTTTGAGTTTAAATTTATCTTAGAGAGGGACAGGGAATCCCTGAAGGGACTCGGTTCCGGTGCGACATTCTTCCCCGGCGATTGTTCTCCTTTAAGTGTGTGGAATCCCGGAGATTCCGGATTCACTTCATTAAATTGAGAGGTGGTAGCGGGGGCAGGATTTGAACCTGCGACCTCCGGGTTATGAGCCCGGCGGGCACTCCAGGCTGCCCTACCCCGCTATCTCTAAATTTGAATTTCAACGAGAAAAAAGGAATGATTTTAATTCTGCGACCTGGTGAGGCCTTTTTGAAAAGCGAGAGGGTAAAGCGAAGGTTCGAAGGGTGTCTTCTGGAAAACATTCGACAGGTCTTGGCTGGGATAAGTTTCTCGATAAGCAGGGAAAGAGGAAGAATATATCTTGAGACGAACTCAGTCGCTTCTCTCAAAAGACTTCAGTGGGTTCCTGGGATAACCTCCATAAGCCCTGCCATAAAAACCGAAGCTAATCCAGCCATCATTATCAAAAAAGCCCTCGCTTTAGCCAGAAAACACCTCAAACCAGGGATGAGTTTTGCCGTCAGGGCGAAATGTGTTAACCAGTCGTTCTCGGCCCGCTGGCTTGAAAAGGAAATTAGTAATTCCATCCTTTCCTCTATCTCGGGTGTAAGGGTCGATCTTTCCAATCCATCGTTCACCTTGGAAATAGAGGTCAGGGGAAAGAATGCTTATCTCTTTTATCAAAGGATTCCCGGGGTCGGAGGTTTGCCTGTGGGCAGCGGTGGGAAGGTTTCATCTATATGCACCGGGAGACCGGAGGAGGTAATTGCAACATGGTTCATGCTGAAGAGAGGCTGTTTGGTAAGTCCTGTTATTTTCTCACCTCGTCTAGAGCGCGTAGTTAGGCAACTGAAGAAACTTCACCAACCGATGAATGGGTTTTGGGTTCCTTCAGCTTTCAAAAGGACGTGGAGGGAACATGTGGTCAGAATCAAGGTGGCCGGGGAATTGGGTCGAAGGGCTGGTTCAATGGCGATAGTTCTAGCAGATTGGCTTGAAAGTATTGACAGAGATTTCCTTGGTTTGGACGAATTTTGTTCTCTCCCTGTTTTGCGTCCCCTGGTGGGGATGAGTGCTGAGGACCTGAAATCGGTTGCCTCAACACTGGGTCTCCCCTTCCCTTCACAGGAACCTCTCATGAGGGAGACATTGAGCAATGTGGAAGAGTTATCGGAGAAACTGCTTAACAGTGCCAGAGAGGTTTCTATCGACCCCTATGGATGATTTCCTTTACTTTTTGTTCCAGCTCGACGAGAGGATCTGCTGAATTTTCGATTTCCAGTCGAATAGGTGAGGGCCCCGTAATCAGAATTGCAGCCGACCTCTCACCCCGCCGATCTCCCCCGGCCTCTGCGCCAGCCACCAAAGAGGATAGAAGTTTTTCTGCGAGGAATGCTCCCTTAAATTCCTCAATCATCGCCTCTAAGACTTCTCTTCCAACAAGGAGATTTCCGCCACAAACGAAATTCTCTCCGACCACATGGCCACAAAAAGCAGGGCAGTTCATGCCCGTATGAGCCGCTCCCCCCCTTTCTGCCAAAACCAGGACCTGCCTAAACTCTCTCAATGGATCATCCGCCAACGTATAGCTTAAACAACGCACCGGTTCCAAACCTTTCCTGAGGAGTTCCAGTATTCTTGGACCATAGGAAGGCTCGGTAAGTCCTTGGGTAGCAACTGCTCCAACTCCTCTCTCTACCCATGGAACTCTTTTCCCCACCCCAACCGAGCCCGAAGCTACTCCGATGCCAAATTCCTTTCCCTCTTTTGCTATTATTGAAAAGGTCAAAGTTTGTCTTCCAACTCAAGAAGGTTGTGTATGATGTGTTCTCCTTGCAGTTTTCCCTCCCGGTCGATCAAGTATGCCCGTATGTTTAGGGACCTAGGAACCTCAAAGTCAAATATTGGGTGATCCCCAACATGAACCATCTGTTGAGCAGAAATCCCAAGTTCAGAAAGGATTGAGGAGAAGGATTCCTTCCTTTTGACTTCCCCGAAATCATCGAGCGAAGAATAGATCCTTTGGAAAAGGTCGGCTATGCCAGCGGTTTTGAGCTGGAATTCGGCGAAATCTCGAGGAGCGTTCGTATATATGATTAGCTGATACTGCCTGTGCAACTTTTCCAAAACCTCCCGAACTTCGGGATACAATCTCACCTTGTCGGCGCATTTCAGAAAGATTTCCTCTCTTTTGACCTCAAGTCCAAATCTCTTTATCCAATAGCCTAGGTCATACCATTCCCTTCTCTGATCTCCAACCTCGTCATATTCTCGCTCACACAGTCTTCGTGCTTCATCGAGGGAGATTCCCATCTTCTCGGCACGCAACTTGGGTAGACATTCATGCCAGACTTCATCGGCAAAGGATGGCTGGGTGAGAGTTCCGTCCATGTCGAACGACACCACTTTGGGTCGCATTTATTTACAATGACGTTAGAATAAAGATGCGTTGCTGGATACCGCTATTGTTGTCTCTCTCGCTGTGTCTAGTAAGTTCCGTTCTTGCGCAGGTCACAGAACTTCCTACTTGGCAAGCGGGAGAGGAGTGGGCCTGGGGTGGTAGCTATGATTTAAACGAAATCCTTTCTTCGGTCTTTCAACAGCTTGTAGAGAGCGGTGTAGTCGGAAATTGGGAGGGAGGAGGAAGATTGGATAGCTACGGTCTGATGAGGGTAGAAAGCATTGAGGATGAACATTATCGCACCTCTCTCAAAAGTGGAATGTTGTTAAATCTCAAAGTCTCGTTAATCCCGCCTGCAGCCTCTCCCGAAGTCGCAAAATTGTTTGAAGCCAGTATTCATGGAGCAATGAGAGCAAACGGGACTATGCTTCTCACTCGACAACTCGCCTTAGAAAGAATGGAAATCACCATAAGAGGTGATTTTGCTGTCAACATGAAAGGTCGTGGCTTTGAGTGGGATATTAGAGGAAGTGATTTCTGGTTCTCGCTCTCGATTGCGATTGATGAGCCTCTAAATCTTCTGAACTTTCCCATTACGGTTGGAGAAAACTGGAAGTTCCAAAGCACCGTACACGTATTTTGTTCCATCAAAGGACAACTACAGGGAAAAATAGTCACTCCAGATTATGAGAACAGCTTCTCCGAAAGAATAGGGTGGGATAACGCCTTTGACATGTTTATACAGGGCTTTTGCCAATGCACCGGAGTTGCAGAAATGGATATAGATGGTGTGAAGGACAACTGTTTCGAGATAGAAGTTCAAGAATTTTCCCAGGGGGCATCTCAAGTTTTGCCCTTAACTTTCAGAGTCTATTACTCGCCAGTTAAGAAAAACCTCGTGGCATTTGAAATGGATTGGTCGGATTTTCTTTTGACGATGGAATCAGCTTTGGAACCCGCTGTTCGAAAGGAGGCAATGGTTCCTGATACCTACGAAGAAATTAAAGGGGCACTTCGGTCAGCGAGTGAAACAGAGACTTTGAGACTGTCCTATCACTCGCCTCAGGAGGTACGACAAGCTCTCGCAAAAAGAGAGACCACGAAGAAAGAAATATCCTGGGTGCTGGTGGCAGTCCCAGTGATAATTGTAGCTTCTATTGTTCTGGTGAAGAAATTTTACTGATGCCTTTTCCCAAGGACTTTCTCTGGGGTGTCAGCATCTCTGGGTTCCAATTCGAGATGGGTGGTAAGAAGGAGAACTGGGATACCAACTCGGATTGGTGGGTTTGGACCCATGATGAATACAACATAAAAAAGAAAATCGTAAGCGGCGACCTGCCTGAAAATGGTGTAAATTACTGGGAGTTATACAAAAAGGATCATCAGATTGCGCAAGAGTTCGGTCTCAATGCTTTTAGGCTTTCCACTGAGTGGAGTAGGATTTTTCCGGTTCCAACCGATAAGGTGGAAGTAGGAGTCGAGAAGGAGGATGGGTTTATAAAACGTATAGATGTGGACGAGGGAGCTCTCCAGCAGCTGGATGAGTTAGCAAACAAAAAGGCGGTCAAAAGATATAGGGAAATCATTGAAGATCTGAGGGAAAGAGGGATAACGATCTTTCTCAACCTGAATCACTTCACCCTTCCCCTCTGGATCCATGATCCATTGTTGGCCAGAAGAAGCATGTTGACGAAGGGACCAAGAGGCTGGTTCGATGAACGGACAGTGATCGAATTCACCAAGTATGCTGCGTATATGGCGTGGAAATTTGGAGATCTTGTCGATTGCTGGTCGACCTTTAATGAACCGATGGGAGTAGTTTTGAGCTATCTCCTTCCGGTGGGCTTTCCGCCGAATGTGCTGAGGTTGGCACCGCATCTCTCTCGTTTTCCTTTTACAAGAGTGGGTCTTCATATGTTACTGGCACATTGCAGGGCTTACGACGTCATAAAAAAGTTTGACAGAAAGAGGGCGTACAAAAGAAGTGTATCGCCAGCAGAGGTCGGGCTTATTTACAACATTGTGCCAGCTTATCCCTTGAGAAAGGAAAATCCCTTTGACGAGAAAGCTGTAGAGTTTCAAGATTATCTCACTGTACACTGGTTTCTTCAGGCTGTTTCGCTTGGGTTTTTCGATTCTGGATTCAATCCAGACAAGAGGAGGGAAGAAGAATGCCTCAAAAGAAGGTTGGACTGGCTGGGAGTGAACTATTACACGAGAACGGTTGTTAGAGGGTGGACCTTTCCTCTACTAAAAACCCTCTTTGGACCTCCCGTTATTCCTCAGCCCGTCCCAGGGTACGGTGTATTGGGCGGGATTCGAAGACTACCTCTCTTCGGCGCAGGGCAGGCTACTGCGACTGAACTTTTCTCCCTTGAGGGTAATCCTGTTTCCGAGGATTACGGATGGGAGATATATCCTGAGGGACTTGCAAGATGCATAGAACTCGCGGAGAGGTACTCAAAAGTTTTGTACGTAACCGAGAACGGTATCTCTGACAGCAGCGATAAACTCAGGCCGGATTTCATCAAAAAGCATCTGCTGATAATTGAGAGGATGATTGAGGAGGGATATGACATCAGGGGGTATCTGCATTGGTCACTGCTTGATAATTATGAGTGGGCAAGAGGCTTTCGGAACAAATTCGGGCTATGTGCTGTGGATCTCAAGACCAAGGAAAGAAAGCCAAGACCGAGTTTTGGTGTTCTTAAAAAAATAATTGAGCAGAGAACGGTCGAGTAGTGGGCCCGGAGGGATTCGAACCCTCGTTCTCCACCTTGTAAGGGTGGCGTCATGCCACTAGACCACGGGCCCTCGATAAACTTTGGGAGAATAAAGAAGTCCTTAATGTCAAGCAACGGTCGGCTTTACGTTAAGTACTGGAAGAAAAAACTCGTTCCAGCTCTTGTTCTGATAGTCTCATCTGTTCTTGCTTGGAGAATAGGGGAGCTCGAGATTACTCTTTGGCTGAATACTCACCGTTGTTCTCAGCTGGATGAATTCTTTGAGCACTTCACCAACTTAGGTGATTATGTGGTGGGCACTGGGATGTTTTTAATTGTCATCTTTCCGGGGCGCAAAGCCTCGAAATACAAGTATCCAGCACTCCTGGGTTTATTGGGCTGGATTATTCTAGACTTGGTTTTTACGAGTCTTGTGCTTAAACCGCTTGTGCACCGGGAGCGACCTTACTCCTTAGACAGCAGGATAAAACCAATCGGTTGGCCGACCAAGGATTATAGTTTTCCCTCTGGGCACACCGTCACCGCATTTAGCTTTACTACACCTTGGTTTTTACAGGCAGCATCTCCGCTCGTGAGGTCCGGGCTGCTTCTCTTTGCCTGCCTGATGGGGTTTTCAAGGGTGTACTGTGGTGTTCATTTTCCAACTGATGTTTTTGTAGGCGCTTTGATTGGAATCTACGGGGTACTAGTTTTAGACAAAATAGTTATTTTGAAGCGCCGGGGAGGGGATTTGAACCCCTGAGGCCCAAAGGGCCACACGCTCTCAAGGCGTGCGCCTTACCAGGCTAGGCTACCCCGGCCCTAAAATTCTTGTTGAGAAACGGTAACTACTTTAACCTAAGTTCGGGTCTGACCAAGTCAGGAATGGGCAGTCTCATGATCTGCCTGAGAGCTCTGTCGTCAGGCTGAATGTAAAACAGACGCTTATGGATTCTCATTTCCCATCTATCCCATGTGATGGTCCCGTTTCCGCAGGGTGATTTTTTCACCGGAATCACAATCTTCCTGGTGGGCAGGGGAATGGGTCCAGAATACTCGACACCCATTCTGTCCAGGATTTCTTTGATTTGCTTGCAGACCTCCTCTAGTTGCTTATAATCTGGGCTTAGAAGCTTTAACTGGGCTTTCAAACTACTTGGCTTTTACGAGGTCTATACAGACACCGGCAGCAATCGTCATTCCCATGTCTCTTATGGCGAACCTAGCAAGTTGCGGAAAGTCCGAAACCTTCTCCACCACTAGAGGCCTGGTGGGCACAACTCTGATGGTGGCGGCATCACCCTTCTTGATGAACTTGGGGTGATCCTCTAGAACTGCTCCCGTTTTGGGATCAAGCTTGTTTATTATCTCCTCAATCTTGCAGGCACAGGTTGCGGTATGAACATGGAAGACTGGAGTATATCCAGCCGCAATTGCAGTCGGGTGTTGGATGACGAAAATTCTGGCAGTGAATTCCTTCACCACTGTAGGAGGCTTGTCAGGATGCCCTGCCACATCTCCTCTTTTAATGTCAGTTTTCGCCAGCCCCCGAACGTTGAATCCTATGTTATCACCTGGTTCTGCTTTCGGTATCCTTTCGTGGTGCATCTCTATTGACCTGACCTCCGCGGTCTTGCCTGCGGGCTCAAATACTACCGTATCCCCCTCCTTTAATACTCCTGTTTCGACTCTCCCCACTGGGACCGTACCAACACCAGTAATCGAGTAAACGTCTTGAACGGGAATTCTGAGGGGCTTATCTATTGGCTTTGGAGGAACGGTAAACGTGTCAAGGGCTTGGAGGAAAGTTGGACCACTATACCAAGTCATTTTGGAACTGGGCTTGGTGACGTTCTCGCCATAGAAAGCAGCCGTGGGAACGAACGGGAACTTTTCTGGGTTCTTATAACCCACAGCTCTCAGGAGCTCCGTAACTTCGCTCTTGAGCTTTTCAAAGACCTCCTTCTTGTAATCTACAAGGTCCATCTTGTTGATGGCCACCACAAGTTGCCCGATTCCCATGGTAAATGCGAGAGCAGCATGTTCTCTTGTCTGGGGCATTATTCCGTCATCAGCTGCCACTACTAATACGCCAGCATCGGCCTGGCTTGCTCCCGTTATCATGTTCTTGACGAAGTCTCTGTGTCCAGGCGCATCTATCAAGGTGAAGTAATACTTGTCGGTGTCAAACCTTCGGTGAGCGAGATCAATGGTTAGACCTCTTTCTCTCTCCTCTTTCAGATCGTCCATGACCCAAGCGAATTTGAAAGATTTGCCCTTATCTCCCATCGCCTCAAACTTCTTCATTTCCTCTTCGGGGAAAAGCCCTAGTTCATAAAGCATTCTACCCAATAGGGTGGACTTGCCGTGGTCTACATGCCCCATGGTTATCAGGTTTAGGTGTGGCTTGGACATTCGAGAATTAGAGTCGAATATTTAAATAGTTCCCGCTTGAGGCCGTCTTTCTTTATGGTACCAAGAAAAAGATGGAAGAAAAAGACAACTCAACTCTTTTCCCGATGTACACACCTCGACCCAACCGAAAAATGAGAGTGGTTGTTTTGTTTTCTGGTGGTGCTAGCGCTGTACCTTTCATGCTCTCGTCAGAAAACTACGAGGTGGTAGGTGCGGTATCTTCTAGTTCGCAAGCACCTGGAATCAAAAAGTTGGAAGGATTTGGAATTCCCGTAGAGGTCTTAGATATTCACGAGTTCTATGGGGCAAAGCCGATTACGGATATGGACCGGAGGAGGGAATATGATTTCGAGCTTGTCCGTGCTATCTCCAAATGGCAACCCGATGTAATCGCATGCTCCGGATACATGTATGTTCTCACATCTTCCTTTTTGGAGGCTTTCCCGAACAGGATTCTTAATGTGCATCCAGCCGACCTTCGAATAGTGGAGGGAGGAAGGAGAAAATATGCCGGACTTCATGCTGTTGAAAAGCAACTGACATGTGGTGAAAAATTCACGCGATCAACCATTCACCTAATGACAGAAGATGTCGATCATGGTCCCATTCTCTGCGTTTCCCCGCCCCTGCCCGTTGAGAACAGAACTCCGAAGGAGCAGCAGGAGTTGATGAAGTCGAAGTGCGATGGACCAGCATATCGAAAAGCCCTGGAACTTCTCTCTACGGGCTGTTTGGCAATGGATGAAAAATCAGAGGTTTATCACAAAAGAGGGGAGGCATGGATTAAGGGGCCGTATGTAATGATGAATGAATGGGAATAGGTGTTCTAGGTATAAGTTACGGTAGCAGGTTTGCCTGCATTGCCGAGACACTTGTCAGAAGCCAAAATAAAGTGAAGCTCTTTATTGTTGATAAGCAGCGTAACCCCTTCAATCTTAGGCTTTGCGAGCAGACGGGTGGGAAGCACGTTGTGGCTCCTGAACTTGATGTGCCAAAAATCGTGGAGTTCGCGAAGAAATATGAAAGCGAGATAGATTTTGGGATTTTGGGTCCGGAGGGTCCGGGCATTGACGGAGTGAGAGATGCCATTGAAAGCCAAACACGAATAAAAATGATTTGCCCGACTAGGCGATACTTTATCGAACGGAGTAAAGTTGAGCAGAGAGAGTTGATAGAAAAGGCTATACCCAAAGCTAATCCTCGTTTCAAAGTATTCGATCCCTCTCTGCTGCAATCGGAGAGGGAAGCGAAAGAGGAATTTTATCGATGGCTAGATGAAATCGGAGAAAAGGTGGCAATAAAACCCGATGCACCAGCGACCGGCAAGGGGGTGGGGGTCTGGGGAGATCACTTCCATTCCAGAGAAGAGGCTTTCCAAGAGTATTTCCTGCCTAACCTCAGGAAAGGAAAAGTCATTGTTGAAGAGAAAATCGAGGGGGAGGAATTCTCCCTGCAGTTTCTCACCGATGGAAAAAATCTGATTCCAACACCATGCGTCAGAGATTACAAAAGGGCTTTTGATTGGGATTTGGGCCCGAACACAGGTGGCATGGGGTCCTACAAAGATACAGGCAATTTGTTGCCGTTCATGACTCAGAAGGACTGGGACGAAGCAATCGAAATCGCCGAGAGTGTGCATCGAGTGTTGAGTGGAGGGGGAAACCCTGAGCTCAGAGGAGTGATGTATATGGGATATATCATCGGGAAAGATGGTGTGAAAGTGCTCGAGATAAACAGTAGATGGGGGGATCCAGAGGTAATGAACGTTCTTCCTCTCCTCCGCCAAAATTTTGTGGAGGTCTGCTTCAAATGGCTCGATGGAAAATTGACCAAGCTTGAATTTGAGAAGCTAGCAAGTGTGGTGGTTTATGCTACCCCGCTGTCGTACGGAGGATATGCTACTTACACCGGGCCGGCTAGGGTAAGACTGGACGATGCTGAGAGGCTAAAGGAGAGATACGGAGAGTGTTTGCGAATTTATCCAGGTGCAATGGAGCTCAGAGAAGATGGGTGCTATGCTCTTCGGTCACGAACGGTGGCATGTGTGGGAATAGGAAAAGACTTGCAAGAAGCGAGAGAAATAGCATACTCGGCTATTAGAAAAATCGACGGTCCCCTCAGGCACCGGGAGGATATTGCTCTGCCGGAACACATTCAGAGAAGCATAGAGAAACTCCGGAAGCTGAGAGAAACCTCCGCCTAGAAGTCGAGCGTTTCGTAAATTCTACCTTTTTCCTTCTCCCCCGCTAAGAATTTGCTGCGAGCCCGATCCGCGATTCTTTGAGCCAACGGTGTGGGATACTGGCATGTTAGACAACCTAAGCACAACTCCTCTTTCCTCAGTCCCGTTGCTCTGACATACCCCTCTATGGATTGATAGCAGACCTTGTCCGCTCCAACTATCCGCGCTATTTCCTCTTCATCATGCTTTGCGGCAATCAGCTCCCCGAACGTTGCCATGTCGATTCCATAAAAGCAGGGTGCGATGATTTTCGGAAAAGTGATGAAGAGATAGACTTCTGTGGCACCGGCTTCTCTTATCTGTTTCACAATTTTCCTTGACGTGTCCCCTCTCACGATACTGTCGTCTATAACAGCAACCTTCTTGCCCCTTATCTCTTTCGAGACATTTATCTTTTTCGAAAGGATGAGTTCCCTCTGTCGGGGTGAGGAGATGAAGGCTCTGTCTGTTATGAACCTATGCCTCCTGACGGCTCTTTCCCAATGGACTCCCGTTTCTTCATGAAAGCCATATGCTGCATCATCACCGGTTTCAGGGATGGAGATCACGATGTCAATTTTTTTCGCCTCATCTGCGTATTCCCGGGCCAAGTTTCTTCCAAACTCCTCTCTCACCTTGTAAACAGGTCGCCCGCCATCAAGGATTGAGTCCGGTCTTGCGACGTAAGCAAACTCAAAGGCGCAGAGGGCTTTGCGCGGAGAATCTGCGATTTTAATTCTTTCTGGGCCTCCTTCTTTCCAAATCATCAGTTCCCCAGGCGGGATATCCGACTGGAAAGTGATTTCGTTGATATCTAGACCGACAGTCTCCGACGAAACCGCAAACAGCTCCTCCTTTCTCCCCCAACATAATGGTCGAATGCCGAAAGGATCTCTGAACGCAAACATCTCTCCTTCACCTGTCATACCCACGACAGAATAGGCACCTTCAACCGATTTGACGAAATTTTCCACCGCAACTGGGATTCCCTCATGTAGCTTTTCCGAAATCTTTTTTGCCATGGCTTCTACCTCGCAGCTTGCTTTAGTTTCGGTTTTCAGCGTATGCATGTTCACGAGGTTGCCGTTATAGGCGATGGCAAGTTCCTCTGCGAGCTGGTACGGCTGTGCTTCTCGTGCTAGTATTTCGGAATCTGTTCCCCCTGAGGTGGCATATCTGACATGGGCTACCCCTCTGCTTCCCCTTAGCTTTTCCGGAGCGCCCTCGGAGAGAAAACGACTTAAAGGCGGCACCAATCCTAAGCCACGATACGCGTGCAGTTTTCCGTCAAAGGTCAAAAATCCGTAAGAGTGATGACCCCTATGATTTTGAGAAATCATTCCCCAATAGAGTCTCAAAGCAACTTGGCTTCCGCTTAAATCATAAGCTAGAAATACTCCGCACTTGTCTCGAGGATTCATCGAGTTTTTTGGCAGGAACTAAAAATCTTATGTCCTGAACTTCTTCTGTAATTGGTCAACCTTATTAGTGAGCTCTCTCTGCTGAAGTGAAAGAATCTTAAGGGCGGCCAGAACTGCGTTTTGAGGTTCAAGCACAACAAGTGGTGCGACTCCACTAGGCATTCTGAGAGAGGAATAAACGTCGAACGGTCCGAACTCGCCTTTCAAGTTTGGGCAGGCTATGACTGGATGCTTAGTGTTCGCATCTACCATTCCAGAAAGGGCGTTGGATCTTCCGGCAACTGTTATAAAAACTACCCCTTCCTCTTTTTCGTATGCTCTTACAATTTCTAGCACCTTCTCGGGGTTTTTGTGAGCGGAAGCGACATGCACTTCACATTTCACCCCCGCTTCTCGGATTCCCTCAACTATCGGTTTCGTAAATTCCTCATCTGCTTTTGAGCCCATGATGACCACTATTTTCGTCATTTACAGTTTCCCTTTCAAGAATTTTGCAAGCGAATCAAAAATGATTTTTCCATCTCCCTCCTCTTTTTCTTCATCCCATCCCACGAGTTGCCACTTCCAGTAAGCACGCTCTGGGTGAGGCATGAGCCCAAAAATGGTTCCGGTAGGGTCGCAAATCCCAGCTATGTCAAATTGAGATCCATTTGGGTTCAGAGGATATTTTCCGTTTGCTAGGTTCCCTTTTTTATCGCAGTATCGAAAAACCAGCTGCTTCTCTTTTTTTAATCTTTCAAAATCATCCCTTCCTCGAAGCATGAACTTTCCTTCGGAGTGGGCGACCGGTAAATGGATAACTCTACCCTCCTCTAACCCGGCCGTGAAAATGTTTTTTGACTTCTCATGTCTCAGGTAGACCCATCTGCATTCATACTTGGCGGAATCATTTGTTCCCAGTGCCGCCTGTGGGGTCCCCCTATTCCAACCGGGCAGAAGTCCAGCTTCAACTAGAACTTGGAATCCGTTGCAGATTCCTAGGATAGGTTTTGCCGCCTCGGCATAGGTGTAAAGTATTTTCTCTACCTTTCTTGCAAGTACAGATCCAGCTCTGATGTGATCTCCATATGAAAATCCCCCTGGGATCACCAGTGCCTCATAAACAGGATTTGTGCTCAAAAGATTTGCATGTACAACTTCTGCTTTCAATCCGGAGGCTTCGAGGGCCAGTTTGGTTTCGGCATCACAGTTGGTTCCTGGTGCTCTAACCACACACACCGTCATGCTAACCCTCTCTTCCAGGCCTTTCTGAGCTCCTCAGTTTCCCATTCGTACACGTTTTCTCCCAAGCCGTGGATGCGCAGGACAGGTTCAGGAATCACTTCTCCCACCCTTTCGCCACAGTTTCCGATCAACTTTCTGAATTCTCTTTCTTCGTCTCTCTTAACTTCAAGCAAGAATCTGCTCGCCGATTCGGAGAATAGGATGTAATCCTCCCTTCTGATTAAATCGGTGGGAACACGCTGGAGTTCCATCTCCATTCCCAAGTTGCTCGAGATGACCATCTCAGCAGCCGCGATTCCAAGTCCTCCTTCCGAGAGGTCGTGACATGCAACCACATATCCTTTCTCAATGGCTTTCTGCACAAGTTCGAGATTTTTCCTTGCCTCGTTGATTCTAACTTTTGGAACACTTCTGCCCAATTCTCCCCTCAGAGCATAATACTCAGATCCTCCAAGTTCCTCGTATGTTATCCCAAGCAGATAAATTGGATTTCCTCTTCTCTTCAGCTTTAGGGAGATGGCTTTCGAAGCGTCCTCTATTATGCCGATCGCTGTTATCAGCAGGGTTGGAGTAACCGGACCAAGTGGGGATTCGTTATATAGACTGTCCTTCCCCGAGATGAAGGGTGTTCCGAAGGCTTTTGCGAATCTGTAGCATCCCTCACAGCATCTGAGAAGGGCCCAGAGCTGATCGGGTTTCTCCGGGTTCGCCCAAGTGAAATTGTCCAACAATGCTATCCTTTTTCCTCCAACTGCTATATTGTTCCTGAGCGCTTCCTCGATACAAAGCGCGGCCATCCAATAAGGATCGATCTTACCATAGCGGGGGTTGAAACCACACGAAATGACGATACCTTTTTTAGAACTTTCAAGTGGTTTCAGAACAGCAGCGTCCGAGGGACCGGCATACTCACCAACCAAGGGCTTGAGTACAGTATTACCTTGCACTTCATGGTCATATGTTCTCACGACACTCTCTCTGCTGCAAATGTTTGGAGAGGAGAGCAGCTTCAAGAGAATTTCCTTCAGATTTTCTGGTTCTGGAAAAGCTGGTTCCCTCAACTTGGTCCGTTTGGGATACGCTTTCCTTTTCACGGTGGGTGGTGAGAAAAGGAAATTCAAGTCCAGCTTGGCGACTTCCTCACCCTTCCACCGCACTCTAAGCAAGTTTCCTTTTTCAAGCTGTCCTATGACAGTAGCCTCAACCTCCTCCCTCGAAAAGATTTCTAAAACTTTTCTGCTGTTCTCTTGAGGAACACAAAGCAACATTCTTTCCTGTGATTCCGAAATCCAGATTTGCCAAGGTAGCATGTTTGAATATTTGAGAGGTACGCGGTCAAGTCTCACAAGTGCTCCACATCCGAACTTTTTTGCGGTTTCACCCACAGCACAGGAGAGACCTCCACCACCCAAATCAGTAATCGCAGATGCTAATCCATGATCACGAATCTCTAGAATGGCTCTTCTCAGCTTTTCCTCTTCTATAGGATCTGGTATCTGAACCGCAGATCTGAGTTCATCTGTTTCCTCGGGTAGTTCGGCAGAGGCAAAAGTCACTCCATGTATTCCATCCAAACCTGTCCTTCCCCCTGCCAATACCAGCAAATCTCCTGCCTTTGCTCGCTTTACGTACTTGTCCTTAGGGAGTAAACCCACGCAACCACAGTAGACCACGGGATTCCCAATGTAGGATTCATCGAACCAAATGGCACCGGCAACCGTCGGTATCCCCATGTTGTTGCCGTAGTGTCCTATTCCAGCCACCACACCGCTGAAGATGTATTTTGGGTGTTTAACCCCAGCTGGAAGGGGGCCAGAATAGTCCAATGGACCAAAGCCAAGCACATCCAAGCAGGCGATGGGTTTGCCCCAAACGCCTAGGATATCTCTGATGACTCCTCCCACCCCAGTCGCCGCACCTCCAAACGGTTCGACTGCGGAGGGATGGTTGTGTGTCTCCACCTTAGCGGCGAGGAGATATCCCTCTTCGAACTCGATGAGTCCGGCGTTGTCTTCGAAAACAGAAAAACACCAAGGGGGAGATAACTCTCTTGTTACCCTCTCGATGAAATCTTTGAAAAGTCTGAACTTCTTTCCCCTTGCCAATATTTCCCCCTTGAAGGTTTTATGGAAGCAGTGTTCGGACCAAGTTTGTGCGATGGTTTGCATCTCTACGTCGGTGGGGTTCCTGTTGAGTTTCGTGAAATATTGTTTGCACGCCCTCATTTCCTGCAGGCTTAGGTTTAGGCCAAGCTCTCTGCTTATGCGTCTCAGATCTCTGTCTCCCGCTGAGAGAAGGTCTACCTCGGAAACTCCCTCTGGATATTTTGGCATGCCATTTTTCTCGATTTTTAGGTTTTTACTTTCAATCGAAATTTTCTGTTACCATAGTAACAGACAATTCGAGCCGAATTTAGGATGCTATGGTGAGTTATCAGGAAGAAAATGAGGATAGCGCTGATATCGGACACGCACATCGGATTTGGTCAGGGGGAAAGACGGAAGGATGCGGTCGATCAAGCAAGAGAAGCCTTTCAGCTCGCTCTGGAAAGAAAGGTGGATCTCATACTCCTTCTAGGTGACATCTTTCACCTTTGGACCACGAGGAGGCTCGAGGACTTGGCTGAAGTGCTGGGGCTTCTTTCCTTGGCGAAGCAAAAAGATGTGGAAGTAGTTGCGATTGCTGGGAATCATGAGGCTCGTGGCGGGCTCAACATTCTTCAGGCAATAGAGAAGGCAGGGGTTTTGAAGTACTTGGACCTAGATTCCTTCACGTTTGAGAAGGACGGAGAGAGGGTTGTGATTCACGGGATGGGCTATAGGGATGAATCCAAAGCTAAGAACACGCTCAAACTCTGGTCTCCAAAACCCGTGGAAGGAGCGTTCAACATTCTCGCCCTACATCAGGCGGTAGGTGATTACATGTTTGCTGGAATTAGAGAGCTGGAACTTTCTGATTTGCCCAAGGGGTTCGATTTGTACGCTGTTGGACATGTGCATTTGAGGGCGGAGGGTAGGGTTTACGGGGCACCCTTGCTTTTTCCAGGCTCAACAATTCAAACGCAACTCAGCAAGGAAGAAGAGGGTACGCCAAAAGGATTCTTTGTGTTTGATACATCGACGAGGAAGTGGGAGTTTGTGGAAATACCGACTAGGGACTTCTATTACATACAGTTGGAGGTGAGAGGCGAGAAGGCAGAGGAGCTGAAGAGAAGAGTAAAGGAGGAGGTCGAGAAAGTTCTCTCTCGACCACGCAAGAATGTCGGAAAGTTGCCGCTTGTGAGAATCAGGATTTTGGGATCTCTCGCGGCGGGGGAAACCGTCCCAGACCTGAGATGGCTTGAGGAATCCTTCAAGGAACGTGCAATCGTCAATCTGGGAGTGGAGCTTGGTGTGGCCGAACCGGTCGAGGCCGAGAAAATCAGGGAGCTGAGGGAAAAGCCCGTATCTGCCATGGACATGGTGATGGAGGTCTTCAAGAAGAAGATGGGTGCGGGACCAATGGATGCCGGCGAGCTCCTAAAACTGCTGGTGGAGAAAGAGGCGGAGGAGATAGAGGAAATCCTCCTCAGAACGGTGGAGGAAAAGGTGAAGAGCAATGCGTGAAGTGATATCGAGGATTGCTATTCAGAATCTTCGTTCCCACGTGAGCACGGAGTTCAGGTTTGGGCCCGGGACTAACGTTCTCGTGGGACCGATGGGTGCGGGGAAGAGTACGGTTCTTGAAGCAATTTCCCTCGCCCTGTTTGGGGACTGCCCTGCAAGAAAGAGAGGTGATGTTACACTGGGAGAAATCATAAGGCAGGGGGAGAAAGAAGCTAGAGTAGAGTTGGAGTTCGTCGGCAAGGATGGCAAGACATACACCGTGCAAAGGAAGTTTGGAGAGAGATCTGAAGCTACACTCAGGGCAGAGAATGGGAATGAGATAACTGGTGTCAAAAAGGTAACTGAGGTGATATCAGAGAAGCTTGGCATCTCATATGATGTTTTTGAGCGTGCAGTCTTTGCTGAACAAGGAAGGCTGGACGCACCCATAGCCGGGACAGGAAAGAGCAGGAAGGAGAGAATAGATGAACTCCTAGGTTTGCTTGTTCTAGAAGATGCGAGAAAAACGGCTATGAAAGTGGCAAAGAGTTTGGGCGATCGAGCCGAGGAACTTCGGAAATCCCTGTTGGTGCTGGAGAGCGAGAAAGTGGAGGAAAAGCTCGTAGAGCTTGCTTCAAGAATTTCCTCTCTTCAAAGAGAAATTGCCGAGGCGAGGGTCGAGGTGGATAGGAAGGAGAAAGAGTTGGCGGCGGTGAAGGAAGAGCTGGAAAAGTTGAGGAGCTTGAAGGGAAAAGCTGATGAACTCAGGAAGCGGCTCAGGGAAATAGAAGGCAGGGAAGAACAGCAGAGGAAATGGGTGGAGACGCTTAAGGGTAAGCTTGGTGAAAAAGCTCGTCTGCCTCTCTCCGTGTTGCAGAACGAAACGGACAGATTGCGGGAGGAAGTTGAGGTGGCGGAGAGGGGGAAGATTGAGATAGAACAGGCTGAACAGAAAGTTAGGGAAGAATTTCTTGAGCTGAGCTCGCAGGTTTCGGATTTAATGGGGAAGCTTCGATCGGCACAGGAGCTGCTGAAAGTGAAGGAAGAGGCAGCTAAGCGACTTGCAGATTTGGGGAAAGTAGATGAGACCGTCCAAGCGTTGGAAGAGGAATGCACTCAATTGCAAGCCGAAATTTCAAAGGCGGAAGCGAGAGCCGAGAGGTTACTAGAGACTCTCGCCAACCTTCAGCAAGCTGTGGGAATTTGCCCCACCTGTCAGGCGCCCTTAGACGAAAGGAGGAAGTCTGAGCTTCTTGCGAAATACCGTGAGGAGCTAGACAACTGCAGGAGAAGCGCTGAGAAGTTCAAACTGGATTTTAGAGTCAAAAGAGCTAAGCTTGAGCAATGGAAAGCGGTTCAGGGCGAGGCGCAGAGATTGAGGGGCAAGGCCGAAGGGATAGAAGAGGTTAGAAAGCAGATCATCGAAATCGAGGGCAAGCTAGATCCTCTGAAAAAAGAGACGGAGCGACTCAAGTCGGAGCTGGCGCAAATCCAAGAAAAGAGGCGAGAAAAGGAGGAGCAGTACAACAAGTTGGTTTCTGAATTCAACCGTGTCAAAGAGGAGCTAAGGTGGAGAGAGGAACTTGAAAAAGGGCAAGAAGAACTGATAAAAATCCAAGCCTCCAAACTTCAGCTGAACTCCCAGCTCACCATCTTGGAGAGGAACCTTGATGAGGAAAAACTAAAACAGCTCGAGCAGAAGCTGCCAAGTCTGGCGGCGGAGGTGGCAAGGCTGAGAACGCAACTGGAGGCAAGCAAGAGACAGCTCGAGGAGGACATCAAAAGGGGAGAGGAGCTGGATAAAAAACAGAAACAGATTGAGGAGGGAAGGGCGAGGTTGAATTTACTCAGAGAATACAGTCTGTTCCTGAGCAAAGCCAAGGAGGTGCTGCAGGAGGTGCAGGAGGAAGTGAGGGCTACGTATGTTAGCACAATAAACATTCTCATGAGTTCGCTGTGGAGACAGCTCTATTTGCCGGGAAGGTCCACGGCCATTACGGATGTGGCTCTTCGAGTGGTTGAGGGAGATTATACCCTGCAGGCTTTGAGGGGAGGGACTTGGGTGAGTGTGGAGGGAGGAGTTTCGGGAGGAGAAAGGGCCATAGCACTCCTTGCCCTGAGGATGGCTTTTGCCCTAGCCATAGCTCCCGAATTTGGTTTGGTGGTTCTAGATGAGCCCACTTACGGGTTGGATCAGCATGCCATAGAAACGCTGGCCGAAGTCTTGAGAGAAAACTTGCCCCAGGGAATAAGGCAGGTAATTCTCATCTCGCATGAGCCGGCTTTGAAGGAGGCTGCAAGTTCAAGCGTATATGAATTGACGAACGAGGGCGGGAGAACCGTCGTTCTATCCGCTTGAAATAGATTTCCGAGCCTCAACTAAAGTCTGAATGATACGCCAGCCCATCGTGTCGGTTTTGGGTCATGTCGATCACGGGAAGACCACGCTTTTGGACAGGATTAGGGGAACGACAGTTGCGGAGAGGGAGGCGGGGCAGATCACGCAGCACGTGGGGGCCAGCGAGGTCCCTGTCGAGGTCATAAAGAGAATATGCGGCCCTCTCCTTCAGAAATTCAAAATAACTCTCGATATTCCCGGGCTTCTCTTTATCGATACACCAGGGCACGAGGCTTTTACCAATCTTAGGAAGAGGGGAGGTGCACTTGCTGATCTCGCCATTCTGGTGGTCGACGTAAGGGAGGGTTTTATGCCTCAGACGCTCGAATCCATAAACATTCTGAGGACTTACAAGACTCCTTTTCTTGTGGCAGCGAACAAGATAGACACCCTTCCGGGCTGGAGGACTTCGGGTAGCTCTAGCCTTCTTGAGAGTCTCGGAATTCAGCGTCCGCAGGTAATCGGTCAGTTGGAGGAGAAAGTCTATGAGATAGTCGGAAAACTACATGAGTTAGGGTTCGAGTCGGAAAGGTTCGATAGGGTCACCGATTTCACCAAACAGGTCTGCATTGTACCTGTCAGCGCAAAAACAGGGGAGGGCATCGCTGAGGTCCTTCTAATACTTGCAGGTCTTGCGCAGAGATTTCTGCAGAAATGGCTCTCGGTCAAGCCGGGGCCGGCGAGGGGGACGGTTCTGGAAGTAAAGGAGGAAGTCGGTCTAGGTAAAACCTTGGATGTCATTCTTTACGACGGTTGTCTCAGGCGTGGAGACATGTTTGCCGTGGGAGGTCTGGAAAAGATGGTGGTGTCGACGGTGAGGGCAATTCTTCAGCCCATGCCGTTAGATGAAATAAGGGATCCAGAAAAGAAGTTTAAGAGGGTTGATTCAGTTTCAGCTGCAGCTGGAATCAAGGTCGCAGCTCCCAACCTGGAGGGTGTCGTGGCGGGTGCCCCGTTTTGGGGAATAACCCGAGAGGAGGAGGCTCAAGAACTATGGAGGGAGATGCAGGCCGAGCTAGAAAGGCTAAGGATAAAATCGGAGGTGGACGGGGTGGTTCTAAAAGCGGACGCGCTGGGTTCCTTAGAGGCACTCGAGAACCTCCTCTCCTCCAAGAAAATACCCATTAGGCTGGCGGATGTAGGAGATGTCTCGAAGAGAGACGTGGCAGAGGCGGCGGCGGTGGGAAAGAGCGATCCTACACTTGGTGTGATATTGGCTTTCAATGTGAAGGTGTTGCCGGACGCGAGGGAGGAGGCTGAGAAGCTCGGAGTCAGCATTCTCGAGGAGAACATCATCTACAAACTGGTTGAGGGGTTTGAGAAGTGGAGGGCGGAAAGAGGTGAGGAGATAAGGAGGAAGAAGCTGGAGAGCGTTATCCTTCCCGTAAAGCTGAGGGTGAAACCGGGGTACGTTTTCAGGAGAAGCGAGCCAGCCATTGTAGGGGTGGAAGTCTTGGGAGGTATTCTCAGACCTAAGTTCCCGCTTATGACAGAGGAGGCCAAGGAGGTTGGAACGGTGAAGGAGATTCAGAGCGAGAGGAGGGGATTACCAGAGGCCAGAAAGGGTCAGGAGGTTGCCATCTCCATCGAGGGAGGAGTAGTGGGAAGGAATGTTTTTGAGGGATCGGTTCTCTATTCTGATATTCCAAGGAATCAAGTGTTGATGCTAAAAGGTGAGCTTTCCTCACTTCTGCCCGAAGATGCGCTAGCCGTTTTGGAGGAAATAGTGAGCATTAAAAGGAAGGTGGAGGCAGGTTATGGAGTGATGTAGATGTTCAAGGTGAACGTTTCGGATCCGCAGACAGGAAGGACGTACAAGGTGGAGGTCAAGGACCCCCAGGCAAGGAGACTCATAGGGCTTAAAATTGGGGACACCTTTGATGGCGGAATAGTGGGACTTCCTGGCTACGAACTACAAATTACAGGTGGAACGGACAAGGACGGTTTTCCCATGAGACCCGATATCGCCGGAACCGGAAGGTACGATGTGTTGCTCGATAGGGGTCCGGGATATAGACCGAGGAAAAAAGGTGAGCGGAGGAGGAAGAAGGTCAGGGGAAACACGATTTCTGAGGTAATTGTGCAAGTCAACACCAAGATTGTGAAGCGAGGGGAAAGACCGGTTGAGGAATTGCTGAAACCTTCCTCCTAGTTCTTTTTTGTCCCGACGAAAAGGTTGATGCAAGCAGTTGTTAACATCGGAATGGTTGGCCATGTCGATCACGGCAAAACCACCCTAACTGCCTCCCTGACGGGCAAGTGGACAGATACCCACAGCGAGGAACTGAGGAGAGGTATATCCATAAGACTAGGTTTTGCCGACGTCTCCTTTTACAAGTGCCCCTCATGTGGAAGGTACTCTACCAAGCCAAAGTGCCCGTACTGTGCTTCTCGAACGGAATTCCAAAGAAGGGTTTCTTTCGTTGATGCTCCCGGGCACGAGATGCTCATGGCAACTACCCTTTCCGGCTCAATGGTGATGGACGGGGCAGTCCTAGTGATTGCCGCAAATGAACCCTGCCCCCAGCCTCAGACCCGTGAGCACGTGATGGCTCTTCAAATCGCAGGCGTCAAAAAACTCGTAGTAGCGCAGAACAAGATAGAGTTAGTTTCGGAGGAAAAGGCGCTGGAAAACTATCGTCAAATCCGGGAATTCCTCTCCAAGACTCCATATGCTGAGGCACCTGTCATACCCATATCAGCCATCCACAAGGCTAATCTGGACAAGCTCATAGAAGCCATAGAAAGGGAGATTCCAACACCGGTCAGGGATCCTAATCTCCCGGCCAGGATGTTTACGATAAGATCTTTTGACGCGAACTACCCAGGTACCGAACCCGAAAATCTCAAGGGAGGGGTTTTGGGTGGAACTTTGAAGCAGGGAAAGCTGAGGGTAGGGGAAGAGATCGAAATCAAGCCGGGGATTGAGGTAGATGGGGTTTGGAGGACTCTAACAACCAAGATTGCAAGTCTTCGCGCGGAGACAACGGATCTCAAAGAAGCAGCCCCTGGAGGGCTTATTGGGGTTGGTACTCTTCTCGATCCAAGCCTCACAAAAGCGGACAGGTTGGCCGGCTCGATTGTAGGTGAGGTTGGAAAACTCCCGCCGACCGTTCAGAACGTTGAGCTTGAGATACACCTAATGGAAAGGGTGGTGGGCACGGCCGAGGAACAGAAATCCACCCCTCTCGTTCAGAATGAGACCTTGGTTCTAACGGTTGGAACCTCGACCTGTCTTGGAACCTTGGTGAAGATCAGGGGGGAGCGGGGGGAAATCAGATTCAAAAATCCCGTCTGCGTTGAACAGGGTCAGAGGGTAGCTATAAGCAGGAGGGTGGGAGGAAGGTGGAGGCTCGCAGGTCACGGCGTCGTCCTCTAGTAGCCTTGGGAATAGAATCGACTGCTCACACTTTTGGTGTTGGGGTGGTAGATGAAACGGGAAAAATTCTGGCAAACGTCTCGAGCGTCTACAAGGGGCCGGGAGGAATTCATCCACGTGAGGCTGCCCGTCACCATTGTAGTGAGGCGGCGGGGGTTGTGAAGAAGGCGCTACAGATTTCTGGAAAGAAAATTTCCGAGCTTGATTTGATTTCTTTTTCCATGGGTCCAGGGCTTGGTCCATGCTTAAGAACAGGGGCCACTGCTGCAAGAGCCCTCTCCTCATATTACGGTCTTCCCTTGGTTGGTGTAAACCACTGTGTAGCTCATATAGAGATAGCCAGAAAGCTGACTGGTGCGGAGGACCCAGTGGTTCTATACGTTAGCGGTGGCAACACTCAAATCATTGCGTTTGATGCGGGCAGATATAGGGTCTTTGGTGAGACGCTGGATATTTCCATCGGTAATTGTTTGGATGCTTTTGCAAGGGAGGTGGGAATAGCGGGAGGTGGTCCAGAGGTGGAAAGACTGGCTAGGAAAGGTGAGAAGTATATTCCTCTCCCTTATGTGGTCAAGGGTATGGATCTATCCTTCTCGGGCATCTTGACGGAGGCGGTTCGGAAGGTCAAAATGGGTGAAAGGCTTGAGGACGTCTGTTTCAGTTTGCAGGAGACGGCTTTTGCCGCTTTGGTTGAGGTGACGGAGAGGGCATTAGCTCACACGGAAAAAGAGGAGGTGGTTTTGACGGGAGGTGTGGCATCGAACCAGAGACTGAGGGAGATGCTCAGGCTGATGTGCGAAGAACACGGGGCAAGGTTCATGGTTCCTCCTCAAGAGTTCTGCGTAGACAATGGTGCCATGATTGCATGGACTGGAATTCTTGCCTTCAAGCATGGGCAGGTGACCAAAATAGAGGAGAGTGCAATCCGGCAGAGGTGGAGAACGGACGAGGTAGAGATTCCATGGAGAAAGTAGGCTTACGTAAGTGGGATTTTTTCGAGCTGGGAAAGTACGTATTCCCTAATTTCGTCGACGGAGGGCAGCTTACAGGGTTTTCCTTTCAAGATTAGGGGTTTTAGGATTTCGGTCATTTTCCTCCCGCACTTGGGGCAGGTTGGGGCAGCCTCCTCGGGACGCCTTACAAGCATGGCGAGACATTCTTGGCACCTCCAAACTTTCTTTCTTCCCCCAAGCTTTCCCCTCTTGGCCACGGGTCTCCCCTCGACCTCGACAAGATCCATGGCGAGGTCGATGACGGGAGCGTTGGTGATGGAGGTTCCCACGCCAAATCCATCCGCCCCGGCATCCGAGAGCTCCTTTATGTTCGAGTCGTCAATTCCACCCGACAAGATTATTTTGACGTGTTCCCCACCCCTCAGGTTAAGTTCCCACCTCACTTCCCTCACGAGTTCTGCAAAGTTTCCCTTTCTCGAGCTAGGGGTATCAAGTCTGACCCCTTGGAGCCTCTTCCCCAGCGCCTCTAAGGCCAGGATGGCCTCCGTTTTCTCGTCATAGTAGGTATCAACAAGGGCTATTCTTGGGACATCTGGAGGCATTATCTCATCGAAGGCCTTCCAAGCCTTCACCTGATTTCCAAAGCAGATAATCAACGCATGTGGCATGGTACCCATGGGTTTCTTCCCTATAGTTTGAGCACCTATGAGGCTCGAAACACCATCGAAGCCTCCAATGTACGTTGCCCTGTCGAGCATGGGGGCGAGGGCGGGATGTGCCCTTCTTATGCCGAAGGCTATCAGGAGTTTTTTCCCCACGAGTTTTCTCATTCTTGCAGCCATAGTTGCCACACCAGATGCTTGACAAAGCAGCCCAAGCATGGGAGTCTCGTAAAGGCAGTAGTCTGTATATACACCCTCGATTGTTAGCAAGGGAACTCTCACTCCATTGAGGTCATAGGGAGAAAAGATGGTGCCCTCAGGGAGGCTGTATACATCAACTGGCATTCCCTCAAAGAGGGTTGCAACTTCATCCACTCCACAGAGGACTCCCCACTTCCAATCACGGGGGAGTTTTCCACATGTGACCTCAGCTAAGGCCCTTACCCTGATACCCTTCTTTTCAAGAATCTCTTTCGTCCTGACAAAGTATATGTCGGTGGTCAGACCCTTCTTTATTTCGTCTGGGCCAGCTATGTGAAACTTCATTCCCACTCCCTAAGCAGTTCTGTTGAGCTCAAGATTCTTGCACCGTAAATCCTTTTCATGTACTCGAGGCTCTCTGTGTGTGAGTGCCGTTGGGGCGAGGCTGTACAGTCCGAAAGAACGGTTATCCTGAAACCCCTAAAGAAGGCATCAGCCGCTGTATGCTTGACACATATATCAGTAACCACTCCCGTCAGAATGAGATGATTAATCCCGCTATTTTTCAATAGCTTCTCGAGTTCGGTTTCGTAGAAGGCGCTGTATGCCCTCTTCTTGATCACATGCTCACCGGATGCCGGTGATAGTTCGGGAATTACCTCAGAGCCTGGAGTTCCTTCCATGGCATGCTCCCCCCATATCGACAGCTCTGGGTCGCCGGGTTTGTGCGAATCGCAGACATAGAAAATGGGCAAACGTTTTTCGCGTGCTTTAGAAAGGACGAGTTGGAGTCTCGGAACAATCTTCTTTGCTTCCTCAAATCCAAACTTGCCCGTTACAAAGTCCCTTATCATGTCTATTATGATTAGAGCTTCCATCACAGATTGGGGATAAATTTAAAACGCGTTAAGTTTTTGAAGCGGGGGTAACTCAACCTGGGAGAGTGTCGGACCCAAGGGGCAAAACTGAAGACCAGGTTGGGCGGGTATCCGAAAGTTGAGGGTTCAAATCCCTCCCCCCGCACCCGATTGCTGGAAGGGAAGAAACCATAATGGGTGGTAATCAGGGACGAGTTAGTGCTGTCGTCTCAAATTGCAGACTAAAATTGATTTAGTTTCTCTAAGGTGGGTTTTAGCATCCTTGAAATATCCCTGTGACTGAGTTAAGTGTGAGAAGATGATCAAGGTTGGATGTTGCGGGTGGGGATTCTACCGAGGAGGCTTGAAGGCTTATAGCAAAGAGTTCAAGCTGGTAGAGGTCCAACAGACTTTTTATAAACTTCCGATGCCTGCAACTGCCGAAAAATGGAGAAAAGAAGTGCCAGAAGATTTTGAATTCACGTGCAAGGCCTTTCAAGCGATCACGCATCCTCCCACGAGTCCCACCTGGAAGAGGAGCGGAATTAAAGTGACCGCAGAGACTAAGGACAAGTATGGGTTTCTTAAGCCAACGGAAGAGAACTTTCGAGCGTGGAAAAACACCAAAGAGATTTGTGAGGCTCTGAAAGCCGAGGTGTGTGTAATTCAATGTCCTCCAACTTTTAACTACGGTTCGGAGAATGTCAGAAACCTACGCAAGTTTTTCTCCGAAATCGATCGCGGTAAACTTCTTCTTGCGTGGGAGCCACGTGGCGACTGGGTCGACCACTTGGAAGAGGTGAAGAAACTTTGTAAGGAGCTGGATTTGATACATGTGGTTGACCTAATGCGGAGGGAGCCTGTTTCCGACCAGCCTGTTTCTTACATAAGACTCCACGGGCTGAACCCTCGGGAATACGATTACAACTACAGGTATACAGAAGCGGAACTGAGGGAACTCGCCAAGAGACTGACAAAACTGGAGAAGGACCATGAGACGGTCTACTGCATGTTTAACAACTATGCGATGTATGAGAACGCCAAACAGCTCATGGCAATTTTAGGAACGTCTTGATTTATCGAGGAAATTATTGATGGTGCTCATCAAGGAAATCGTGCTTGAAAACTTCATGAGCCATAAGTACAGCAGGATACCCCTTAAACCCGGTCTCAACATCATATGCGGACCCAATGGGGCTGGCAAGTCCTCCATTCTCCTAGGGCTGGCGGTTGCTTTGGGGCAGTCATATACGGAGAGATCTAGGAGGCTCGGCGATCTTGTGAGGAGGGGGGAGGAGATAGGAAGAGTTACGGTCGTTTTCGACAATTCGCCACGAAACGGATCTAGACCCATCCCGGAGATCAAGTCGGATCAAATAGTCTTGTCCAGGTATCTGCGGAGGGATGGGACTTACTGGCAGGAGCTCAACAATCGGAGCGTCTTGAAGGGTGAGGTGGAAAGATTGCTCAGAAGGCTTCACCTGAATCCAGACAACATGCTCATCATCATGCATCAGAACATGATCGATCTTTTTGCTGCTCTTGACCCACCTCAAAGGCTAAGGATGGTTGAGGAGGCAGTGGGGTTTGAGAACTACAGAGAGATGATCATTCAGGCGAGGGAAAAGCTTTCGCATACTCTCAGCGAGGAACAGGCCATCCGGAGCATGCTTGAAAGGGCCCAAGAGACGCTGAAGCATTGGGAGGCCGAATATAAGAGATATCTGAGAAAAAAAGAACTACTCGAGACTAAGAGCAAGCTGGAACTTGAGCATGCTTGGTCGAAGTATCAGAGGAAAGAGGAGGAGGTTGCAGAACTCCAAGAGAGAATTTCTGGTTTGAAAAAGGAGCTGAGGGAAATTGTGCAGGGATTGGAGGAGGGGGCAAAAGAGGAGACTGGTTTGAGGGAAGGAATAGGAAAGCTCGAATTCGATTTGGACTCGGCGTATCAAGCTCTGATTCTTCTAGTGCGAAGGGGGGCCGAGGCCGAAACCAAGGCGAAAATGCTTGAGAGGCTTAAGTTGCCCGAATTGAAGCAGGAGCTGGAGAGGGCAAGGGAGGAGTCCTCCAAGGTTCAGACAGATACCGAAGAGAAGAAGTCGGAAATCTCAAGACTCAAGCAGCTTCTGTCAGAGAAGAGGGAGGCATACGTGGAATGCAGGGTTAGAATGGCGGTCTTAGATTTCAGGAAGAGCTTAGTGGAGGAGGAAATTTCTGGACTTCAATCCGACCTGAGAAGGGCTATGCAGGAGCTTGAGGAGCTCCGCGCTGAGGCGGAAAAGGTAGGTCCAAGGGTTAAGACCAACAGGAAACCGGCCGAAATTCTGGACGAGCTGAAGCTGGTAAACGCCCAGCTGCTGAGTCTTGCCGACGTTTCCGAGGAGGCGGAGAGGATGTATCTGAGCTATCAAGAAACTCTCAGGGAACTCGAGGAAAAAAGCCGGATAGCGGTACAAAACAGAGAGAGGGCACTTCAGGAGCTTGAGCTAAGGAAGAAGAAATGGCAAAGTGAAATCGAGAAGCTTCTGGCAGAGGTTAAGATCAACTTCAACAAACTGCTCGAGAGGGTTGGCGGAAAGGGGGACCTGGTTCTCTCCCATCCCGAGGATGTGGAGGAGGCGGGCTTGGAGATCTATGTTGGGTTCCGTGGGGCCACCCCTCACCTTTTAGATGCCTACACACAGAGCGGCGGTGAAAGGACCATCGCCACCATGTGCTTCCTGCTGGCTCTCCAGGACAAGATAAAGTCCCCCTTTAGGGCTGTGGATGAGTTTGAGGCGCATTTGGACCCGCACAACCGTGAGGAACTCATAAGGGGACTAATGGAGATCTGTGGTGGAAAGGAAAACCAGTACCTCCTCATCACGCCCGGCTGGCTGAGCGGCATAGAGAATGCTTCTGTGGTGGTGGTTCAGAGCGTGGAGGGGAGGTCACAGGTGAGGGTGGTTGAAGGCAACTGAACGCAGGGAGCTCATCCTCAGGATTATAGATCTCTGCGAGTCGGTAACGAAGAAGGGATTGAACCCTTTTGATGTTCAGGTCAGGGAACTTTTCGATAAGCTTCGTGAGCTTCTCCCCCTTTTGAAAAAACACGAGGAGCTCTATCTGGACCTTCAGGCAGTGCTTGGACTTTCTGAGGTGATTTACCAACAGGGGGAGTGGGTAAAGCATCGTTCTTCTCTCCTATACTTGGACCCTCTTTTGGTCTTCCTCAAGATTCATGCCCTCTCAACCGAGGAATTGGCTGAGGTTTTTGCCAAATCCTGGCATCCGGTCCTGGAGGCAGAGTGCCTAACCCCTCACGGAATTAAAGAAGGGTACGAGTACTGGAGACTTCTCCCCAGTCTGGATGAAAGGCTCAGAGCGCTTGAAGTGGATAGAATCGAGTTTGGACCGATGGAGAGGGGGGAGCTGGAGCGAATGGGATTCCTTTCCAGGGAACTGTTTGAAAGTATGCTGAATCAGCTGTGGGAGGAACTCAAACAAAGGGGGAAAGTCTCATATTGGGATTTCGTTAAAGGGAAAAGCTATGCGGAAACCGTGCGGCGGGCATATCTCCTCAGTTTTCTTATCACGTATGGCATGGCGTCCGTTGAGATTGACCCCTTGAAGGAAGAGATAAAAGTCCAGGCGAGGGAAAAACCAGCGAAAAGAAAAGCGGAAGTTTATTCCCTTCCCATCCACATTCCTCGTTCCCTGCATGGAGGAGACTGAGGCAGAGCTTAGGGAAAAGAAAGCGAGAGCCATCCAGCTCCTTTTCTTCAAGCATCACATGGAGCCGGGTGCCAAGGTGTGGGAACTGAGGCACGCTCTTGGGAAAAACTACGAGCAAATCCTAAAGATGCTTGAGGGCGAGCTGGAGAAACTGGGGCTGGCCATAAAAAGAGTTTCTTTTGGTGGCGAGGCCGAGTCTGACCGGTATTTTGTGACCCTCAAGGATCCCCCACCGCTGAGCACGGCAAGGACTTATGGATGGAGGATAGATGAGATGGGAATGCTCACGGCTGTTCTCGCTCACCTTCTTGTAAGGGGTGGGAAGCTTCCCCTCAAGGAGGTTGTGCAGCTGTTGGAGGAGAAGTTCCCAAAGTTTAGGGTGGATGCGGCCTTGGAGAAGTTCATCAGGAGAGGATACCTCGAGGAAGATGAGGAGGGCATGATATACATAGGCTGGAGAACGAGGGCAGAGGTTGATGAAAAAACACTCTTGGGTCTTCTGCTTGGAAAGACTCCAAGGGAGAAGTCAGAGGAAAGGTGACCCTGTGGAAGAAGAGTTAGCTAATCTTCTGCACCGTCCTTGCGTTCTGATTGTCGTTATGGTATATCTCTCGATTTTCGGAGACCGAAAGTATGTCGCCGGCACCGATGGTCATGGAGCGTAGTTAGACAGCTTATCGATTCCACAAAACGTACTTTGTCTGGACATAAGAGCGGACCCTTGAGCGCATTGGCGGGGGTGAGCACAGGGTCAAGTGTCTCGCCCTCAAGCCAACTAAAGTTCGGGGGCTAATCAAACGAATCGAGGAGGTCAGAGCTGGCGTCGAGCTTCTACGAGAACGGAACCAAAACTAAGTGATGAGCCTATCCCCAGCCAATTCCTCGGTCCCCCTGTTGCCCTTGGAAAGAGCGAAAAGTACAACGTGTGGTTAGCCCACCGGTAAGGGGGAGGTTTTAGTGGAAGCCGGAAAAGAAAGATGGTCAAAATTGAGTCCAAGGGCATAGCGACGTTCAACGAAAAAGGTCCTGTGAAGGCAAAATTCAACTTTACATTACCTTTTCTTTCATCCTTGCCATCATCACAGCCTTGTGCTCCTTTACAAATGGGAAAAGGTGGCTCAACCCCTCAAAAAGGATCTGAAGAGGGCCCTCCTCTCCTCTTCGACCACTGACTGGAAGAACTTGTCATCGAGTTTCCTGCTGATTGACAGGATGCGCTTAGCCGCCTGTACCCCAATGCCCTTACCCGCCAAAGCCAACGCCGCCATCTTCCCGTACTCTGTCATAAGCTTCGAGGTTTGAACAAGCTCCCTCCAAAGTCTTGTCGTCCTGCCCCTTTGTTTGAATTCCAGTGCCTCTTTGACTTCCTCCTCTGTCGAGTCCGCGAGGCCGATTTTAGTTGAGCCGCACAGGGGACACTTGGGTCTTTCATCGAGCTCGTAAATCTTTTTTTCCTCCACGTATTGAAGACAGTTCGTGCAGACGAAAACTCTAACTTCACTCATGAGCCTCGCCTTGGCGGAGGCAAGGATCAAGGATTTCATTCGTTTCGGTGCCACGGGTTCGAGATAGAAGCCTGGTTGTTTCCAGAAGAGAGAAGAAATGGGTGTTGGGGTCCTTCTTGAACCTAGATTTACAACTTCTATTTCCCCGCTCCTAATTGCCTGAAGGATTTCAAAACATTTCTCGACATCCAGATCTTTTTCCAGAACCTCCCGATAGGCTTCCTGATAAGGTGGAGTCCCCTTGAGGGCAACCTGCAACCTTTCAACGATGGGGGCGGTAATTTCAGCTTCCTTTTCTATAACTCCCATTCTTTTGGCCACCTGAACTAATCTCCAAGCAAAGAAATGACTGCGCTCGACCGCCTCCCTAAGAGAATTTCTCAGTTCATCCGTCGGCCTCCTTACAAGCACCTCCATCACTTGCCCCGGGGTTAGGAGCCCCGAGCGCAGAACGATTCTATATGGGTCAATGGTGAGCGCAACCGTGCCACCCGTTGCCTCTGAAAGGATGTGAGCCAGCAGCCTTCCAAGGGCACGATTCACCAAGGTACCGAAACAGGCGTTCAGCACACAGAATTCGTTTACCTGTTCTAGTGTTATCCTCCTGTCGGTTGGTACCGGAATTCCCTCCTTTACCTGATTGCAAACCTCTGCCAGAACGGACTTCAGTGTCTCGAGAGGAACCGAATATTCTTGGGAAAGCTTCTCCAGAATTTGCGCGTTAGTTTTTTCCTCCTCGACTCGCCTCCTTATCCTTCCGATTTCCTGTGCTACTGAAAAAGGAACGGGTATTTCTTCCCCAATCCAGGTGGGGACACATCCAAGTGGATCCTCCTCGGCCTTGACATATATTTTGTCTCTGAAGATTTGGAGTATTCTCCAAGGCCTCCCGGCCATGATGAACTTGGTACCCGGCTCACCGTATTCTGCCACGAATGATTCGTCCAGAATTCCCACGGGGTTACTTGTCACGTCCTCCACGACCAGATACTGTTTGAGCTCCGGAATCATGGAAAGGTTGTCGTAGTAATAGGAGAATGCTCGCTGCAGGGAAGCTGGTCGGGAGTACTCCCCGTCGGAAAGCTTAACAAGTTTTCGTTCAAGTCCTTGGGCAAATTCCAGAACTTGGATAATATCCTCTTCTGTTAAGTCGCGGAAGGGGTAAGCTCTCTTGAAGACTTTGAGGGCTTCCTCGATTTTTACGCTTTTCCTTTCACCGAGAAGACCGACCAAGGAATGGAGTAGGACATCTAGGGGTTTTCTTGGGATTTTGACAGGTTCAAGCTCCCCCCTCCTTGCCTGTGCTGTTATGACTATGGATTCCATGGCATCGTCCGGATCCAGCGCTATTATCCTCCCTCTGGAAACCTCTGTGAGCTTGTGCCCCGCCCTTCCGACCCGCTGTATCAGCCTTATGACCTGCCTGGGAGAGTTGTACTGGATTACAAGATCAACGGTGCCGATGTCGAGTCCAAGCTCCAGAGAGGAGGTACAAATTAAGAAACGAAGTTCTCCTGTTTTCAGGCCTTTCTCCGCCCTAACCCTAACGGTACTCGAAAGCGAGCCATGGTGAACGGCAAGCGGAACTTCCATGTCCCAGAGCCTGAAACGGCTTGAGAGAATTTCGGCCATGGGGCGGGTATTGGTGAAAATCAGGACAGAGCGCTGTTTTTCCATGAGTTCCCTCATAACCCTCAATCGGGCTACGACCTCGGGAAAAGAATAGAGTTTTTCGGCGAGCTTGAAGTCCTCTTTTTGAACCTTTGGATAAACGACTTGGATTTCCATCTGTTTTGCCACGCTCACATCAATGATTTCGCACGTTCTTCCCACTCCTACAAGGAATCTCGCAACTTCTTCCGGCGTTCCCACGGTTGCGGATAATCCTACGATTTGGAAGTCTCTGCCTACGATTTCCCTCAGTCTCTCAAGGGTGAGGGAAAGCTGTGCCCCTCTCTTGCTCTCAGCGAGCTCGTGAACCTCATCGACAATCACACAACGCACCGTTCGAAGGAAAGTGCTCAGTCTTTTTCCCAGAAGAAGGATTTGGAGAGTTTCGGGAGTGGTGATCACGATGTCCGGTGGCACGAGGGCCTGAATTCTTCGTTCCCTGGGACCTGTATCCCCATGTCTGACAGCAATCCTGAAATCAAGATTCCTGCACCACCACTCCAGCCTTTCGAGCATGTCTCTGTTCAAGGCCCTCAGAGGTGTCACGTAAATTGCCTTTATTCCCCTTTCCTTTGGGAGGAGCAAGAGCTGATGGAGCACGGGAAGAAAAGCGGCTTCGGTCTTCCCGCTGCCGGCGGGAGCTATCAGAAGAACGTTCTTTCCTTCGAGGATCTTCGGGATTGCCTTCTCCTGAGGGAGGGTAGGCTCGGTGAATCCCCTCTCTGCTAGTAGCCTCTGAATGCAGGGTGCGAGGAGCCCAAAGGCACTCATTATTAAGATGGGTCTGCAGAAACGAGTCAGTTTCTAGAGCAGGTCAGTGCAGATTCCAGCGCCAATCGTGATTCCACCGTGTCTGATGGCGAACCTTCCCAGTTGCGGTATCTCGCTCACCTTCTCCAGAACCATGGGTTTCAAAAGGGAAACCTTCACCACGCCTGCATCTCCTTTCTTAAGGCTCGGCGGGTTCTCTTCCAAAACCCCGCCGCTTTTTGGATCGATTTTCTTTTGGATTTCCTCAATCGTCCCCGGAACGTTCGCGGTGTGGCAGTGGAAGCTGGGTGTGAAGCCGGGGCGAATTTCATGTGGAACGTTTAAAATGATTACCCTCGCAAGAAATCTCCTCGCAACAGTAGGCGGTTTGTCCGGATGTCCAGCCACATCCCCTCTCGAAACGTCCGTTTTCTGCAAGCCCCTCACATTGAATCCTATGTTGTCGCCTGGCAGAGCCTTCGGAATGGGTTGATGATGCATTTCAATCGATTTCACTTCTCCCCCCTTTCCCGACGGCTGAAAGATCACCTCGTCTCCCACTTGGAGAACGCCCGTTTCCACCCTACCTATAGGAACGGTCCCGACTCCCGTAATCGAAAAAACGTTCTGTATGGGGATGCGTAGAGGCTTATCTATCGGCTTTTCCGGTTCCCGAAGCTGCTCTAAAGCCTGAAGGAGGGTTGGGCCACTATACCAGGTCATCCGCTGGCTCGGCCTAGTGACATTCTCCCCATGGAAGGCAGCCATTGGGATGAAGGGGAATTCTTCGGCTTTTCTGTATCCAATGCTTGTAAGAAGATGCACGAGGTCCATCCTTAATTTTTCGTAAACGTTCCTGTCGTAGCCGACCAAATCCATCTTGTTTATTGCAACGATTAGCTGGTTTATACCAAGCGTAAAGGCGAGGGCAGCGTGTTCTTTGGTTTGAGGCATTATACCGTCATCGGCCGCCACCACTAAGACAGCGGCATCAGCCTGGCTTGCCCCCGTTATCATGTTCTTTACGAAGTCTCTATGCCCGGGAGCATCGATGATGGTGATGAGGTTTCTTTCCGTCTCCAGCTTTTGGTACGCTATTCCAATGGTGAGACCTCTTTCTCTTTCCTCTTTCTCACGGTCCATCACCCATGCGAACTTGAAGCTGGCAGCTTCAGGGTGGAGATCTTTCTCGCTCACCAGCCCCAACTCAAAGAGAAGTCTTCCTATGGTGGTAGACTTTCCATGGTCGACATGTCCTATGAAAACCAAGTTGACGTGAGGTTTCATCCAGCGGCTGGCTTTGATTCAGGCTGAGGAGGAGCAGCAGGCTGTTCGGGAGTCTCGGGTTTCTCTGGGGGCTTCTCAGGTGGCTGTTCGGTTCGTTTCTCTTCTGGGGGCTTCTCGGGCGGTTTTTCTTCAGCAGGTGGCGCTTCTGGAGGTTTTTCAGGTCTGACTTCAACGGGCTTCAGTTCGGGGAGGAGAATTGCGGGGGAAACGGGTGCAGGTGGCTTAATCGACTCGAGCAGCTTCACCAGATGGGATTTGGCTTTTTGGAAATCCTCTGCAAGCTTACTCGAACGGACCTGAAGAATGCCGAGCGAAGTTGAAATTTCTGGTGGACTGGTTTTAGATATCTCTAGGAGTTTCTCGGATACGTACTTCAGATTTGTGGAGCAATGGTCCAGACTTCCTAGGAGAAAATCCTTCTTTTCGATTGCTCTGCCAGGAAATTCCGGAAATTCTCTCGAGAGAACATCTACCCTCCTCATCACTTCTCGAACCATTTCTTTCAATTCCCTTACACCTACCCCTTTCGTCTCAATTATCTCTAGCCTTGAGGCAAGGAGGTCCAAATTTTGGTTTAAGTCACCCAAATCTTGCCTAGCCAAATTTGCGGCAGACCTAAGATCGCTACTCATGTTCTCGATTCTAGAGAAAGGATCGCCTGCTTCTATCCAAACGCTGAAGTCCTCAGCTGGCAGTCTTTCAGAAGGTGCTGGGGGAGGTTTTGGTCCGTAAAGGTAAATGGTTGCCAAAAGAACTCCAGCTGTTGCTAGCGCTATCGCTCTCTGTGAAACGTTTTGAACGATGAAGGCGGTCAACAGGCAAATGATAAAAAGAACGCAAAGCACCGCTCTTGTCCACGAGATCGCCATCGCTTTTTCTTTTTCTTTTTTAATAATCGTTGGTGCAAATGCTAACAAAAGCAGAAAAAAAGATGGCTGGAAAACCCTGCGAATCAATAGCGGAGAAAGTGAAACCCTTACGTGGGCTAAGCGGGGCTGAGACGGTCAGAATGGGAGCGGAGCTCTCTGATGCCATGCTAAAGATTCTTGTGACCTCCTTGAAGCGGGAGCACAAACTCAGAAAGCTGGAAGAAATCCTTTGGGGAGAGCGAAGATGAGCTATGAAGGAATTGTCAAAAAAATTCTCGGCCTCTTGAACAAAGCTGGGGTTTTTTATATGCTAACGGGGGGAATTGCGGCCAACTACTACGGATGTGCTAGGGCAACATATGATTTGGACATTGTGGTGGAGCCAAAGAAGGAGAACATCAAAAGATTCTTGAGACTCGCCAGCAGGGCACGGTTCAGATTTCATGAAAAGGAGATATTGTTGATCTTGCAGAAGGGAAACAGGTTTATCTTAGAGTCACCGGAAAGATACAGAGCAGATTTCTGGCTAGCCAAGACCCCCTTGGATTTGCAGATGTTGAGGAGAAGAAGACGCGTGAAAATCTTTGGCGTGTCGGCTTGGATGTGCAGTCCAGAAGATCTTATAATTCAGAAGTTGCGGTCCAGAAGACCCCGCGATATAGAGGATATCCAGGCAATACTTCTAAGACAGTCTGGAAGGCTGGATGAAGAATACCTCGAGGCAAGAGCAGCAGAGCTGGGTCTCAGCAAGATCCTAACAAGGCAGAAACGGCTGATTCAAAACCTGTAGATGGAGATTTTTCCCACCCACCCACGCGCTGAGTCCCTCCGGATTAGGAAAAAGTTGTCTGAAGCCTTTGAGAAGGGTATCGTGGTCCCCGAGGGACTTGCAGCTCATGGGAGGGGGGAGGCCTTTGATTATTTGATTGGAGAAACTACCACTGAACCCGCCAGAAGAGCTGCCGAGGCGGGCGTGGCGCTCCTGCTTCTCTCTTCTAAACCCGTCATATCGGTGAATGGAAACACCGCCGCTCTTGTGGCTTCTGAAGTGGTACAGCTTGCAAAGCTGACCGGCTCAAAGCTGGAGGTAAACCTCTTTCATCCATCGCCTGAAAGGGAAAGAAAAATCGCGGAGATTTTAATCAAGGAGGGGGCCGAAGAAGTGCTAGGTGTAGATCCAAGCTACTCCACAACTATTCCAGAGATCCAAAGTTACAGGAGAAAAGTTGACAGAAGGGGAATAGCTCAGGCTGACACGGTTCTAGTGCCGCTTGAGGATGGAGACCGAACCCAAGCGCTGAGGAGGCTAGGAAAGAACGTGATTGCCATAGACCTAAATCCGCTCTCAAGGACCTCTCTCGCTGCCAGCATAACCATCGTGGATAACATTGTTCGCGCATTACCACTGATGGTGAAAATAGCGGAGGAGCTCAAAGGCTGGCCGGAGAGACAGCGTCAAATCTTGAAAAACTTCGACAACCGTGAAAACCTCGCACGGTCTCTGAGTATAATTCTGCATAGGCTTGAAGAACTTTCTAAGGAGCTTGGCGTTTCACCGCCCTCATCTCCTCGATTATCCTCCGAGCCGACTCCTTAGGGTCAGCCGAGTTATAGATTGCGCTTCCAACTATACATACATCAGCACCGGCTGAAATCACACTACCTGCAACACCCGCCTTTATTCCACCAGCTACAAAGAGGAGATGATTCCCGGCTACTCTTTTTGCCTCCCTAATGAGCTGGGTTTGTTCGTAGATTCCCCTCCCCTTCATCTGCTCGCTTATTCCCCTGTGAAGGCAGAAGGCCAACCTGCGGGGGTCACCGAGCTGCTTTAGCTGCTCGATTTCTTGGAGGGGGTCGGGACAGTCGAGTAAATCTATCAGAATGGCTTTTTCCCTTCTGCTTGCCTCACTTAGAGCCTCGACAATCTTTGACCTTCCTCCTATTCCCATTACCGCCACAATATCTGCTCCGTTCCTAA
>Ga0080004_1134786_pt1 | contig 105734 bp, 101 predicted proteins | sample WasSprMetagenome_FD_69207 | JGI IMG/M metagenome (GOLD analysis project Ga0080004, IMG submission 69207) | Sulfidic aquatic microbial communities from Washburn Spring, Yellowstone National Park, USA - WS (SPADES assembly) (version 2) | ecosystem: Environmental > Aquatic > Thermal springs > Hot...
GCTCCGCCCCCTCCACCCCCGTTTCCCCCCCCTCGTAGGCTTAGGGTTTGCGGCGTTTAGGGTCCCACTCGTAGCGGGGTGGCGAGAGTTGGCTGCTCGCCCCTTCTTTGAAAATTTTGGGGGCACATCCCCCAGACCCCCTGGGAGGGGGCTTGCGCCCCCTCCACCCCCTTTGCCCACCCCCGTGGGCTTTGGGTCCGCCAGCGTTTTGGGCCCCACCCGTGGCGAGGTTTGCTAATGCGGGCAAATCGCCCCCTTTTTAAGGTTCTTGGGGGCACATCCCCCAAATCCCCTGGGAGGGGGCTCCGCACCCTCCACCCCCGTTTTCCCACCCCCGTTGGCTAAGGGTTTGCCGGCGTTTTGGGCCCCACTCGTGGCGGGGTGGCAAGAGTTGGCAGCTCGCCCCCTCTTTTGAACTTGTGGGGGCACATCCCCCACAGCCCCCTGCCAGGGGGCTTCGTCCCTCTGGCCCCCCCGTTTTCCCACCCTCGTGGGCTGAAGGTTAGCCAGCGTTCTGGGGCCCACTCCTGGCGGGGTTAACCTCTTCCCCGGCCCCTCCCTGAGGCGGAGAGGGGAGAACCCCGCCAAATTTTCCCCTTCCCTCGCAGGGAAGGGGGTCAGGGGGTTAGGTCAGAAAGGCACACTCCCCATGCCCCCCTACCCACGCTTTAATTATGGTCGGCTAAGGCCGACCTTTGGCCAATGGTTGGGGCTCGCAATGACGCCTGGATGTCATTGCAAGGGCGCAGAGTGCCTGAAGCAGTCTCCTGCCGAGGGTTGGGAGTGCTGAACTTGCTCTAAGGCTTTGTCTAAGCCTCCAGGTGATGAAATACCTTCAACAAGCTGGATGAATTCTTTCAAGGAGCCAGCTTTCTTCCTCAAAAGCCTCAGCTTTTCCCCAATTGGGTCCGGGTGGCCAGGCTCAGCAGCATAGGAGCCGAAAAAAGCAAAATAGGCCTGGTTGAGCTTACGGATGTAATACCCTTTGGAAACAAGGAGCTTCCTCCTCTCCTCCATGTACCTCTCGGCCCCTTCTATATCCCCGGCCTTGAGGAGTTCTTCCACTTTTAGGCGGGTTTCCCGCATGAGCAGCTGGAATTCGGATATTACCGGCTCCTCAGCCCCCTTTTCTTCCTCTTCCTTTGGAGGAGGAGCAAGCTCCGGATAGAAGCGGCGCAGGGCTTTGAGGCCTATCTCATCCCCAGCAATTGAAGCCACAGTCTCGTTAATCGTCCTCATCTCCGGACTATCATCGTAGTGCCAGCCGAGGGGGTGGAAGAAGAGGTAGTGGTGCATCCATTCATGGGCCGAGGCTTGGAGGGCAAATTCAAGGGATGGGTAGTCCAAAATCATGGCTGGATAGCTGGATAAACCTCCAACATCCACCACTAAGGATGAAACGTTGAAAAGCCTGTCAATTTCTTCCTCCAGAGCCTCTTGCTCCTTCAAGGCCATGCCGGGCTTGAGGAAAATGCCCTTGCGGATTACCAATGCATCCCGCGGGGCAATAACCAGGTAGTGGGGAGGGCTTTCAAATTGGATGCTCAGGGGTGGCCAGATGAAGCTTGAGGTGGCCAGGCCTTCTTCCCTCAAGATTTCGGAAATTTGCTTGGCAAGTATTTTCTCCACTACCGGACTAAGAGCAGCTTGGCGTTGCCTAAGGGCTTTAAGCTCCTCCTCTACCCACCATATGGCCAAGCCCGAATACCTCGTCCTTTCCGATGCGTAGAGCTCGGAGAGAAGCTCCCTTTTCCGGCTTATCTCCTCCAGCAGGTCAAAGTATTCCTTCACCAGCTTCTTCTCATCCGCAGGAGAACCCGAAGCCAAAGTGGAAAGCTTACGCCAAAGGGCCTTTGCCTCCCAGAGGGTAAAACTGAACTGGTAGGGCGAGACGAGGCTTTCAACTTGGTAATCAAAGATTTCGCCTGGGGGGATGGCAGAGGCTTTAAGGAGAAGCAGCGTATCTAATAAAATGACTAAGGCCAAAAGGCGAGATAGTAAACTCCTCAATTGCCCTTATCCTAACCTCCCAGCCCGGCAAGTCTTCTTTTTATGTAATCAATGACCGCCACCGATTGGGGGTCGGCCTTGTTCAAAATCGCTAAATAATAGCTTACGAAGTCCCCAAAATGCACGCTCCAGAGGATTTGCTCCAGGAAATTATCACCCCCCACCTGCACTGAGCGGTACGGTACGCCTTCCATAGCCAGCACTTCTTCCGTTATCCGTAGGCGGGCCTCGTGCCTGGGATGCTCAAGGGAGGAGTTGAGTAGGAGGACAATGAGTTTGCCCTTGCTTTCGGCAGGATTAGGGTAGCCTAAGATGGCGTTGTGGTGGGCTTCGGGGAGTTCCTCATAGAATGACCAGTTCTTGGAATTTTCGTTGAATTGGCCCTTCCACCTTTTGGCTACCGGTGCCAGGAACCCCGGCCCGTAAACAACCGGTATCGCTCCATGTAGCTCCAAAGCCAGCTTTTTTGCCGGATTCTCTTCCAAAGCTACTTCCGGCTTTATCTTTTCCCTTAGCTCCTTCATCAAGGCCACGGCTTTTTCTACTTCCCCGGTTTTGCTCTCCACAAGGCCTGCCTGCTCCAGAATACGCAGTAAGTAAAGCAAGGAGTAGCCAATGGCCGAGCGGGGCTGGCCTTGGTAGTTTATGAGCCAGAGGGGCACCCCCTTTTCCTCGGCTAAGGAGCCCAGCTTCCCGCCGGTTGTGACCGCAACACAACGAGCTTTTGCTTCCAAAGCCTGGTGGAAAGCAGCCAATGTCTCCTCGGTGTTTCCGGAGTAGCTTGAGGCTATAACTAAGGTCTCAGGCCCAACCCACGATGGTATGCGGTAATCTCGGCACACGGCTATTGGGCATGGGGATTCATAGCGGGCAATGGCCGCTGCCAGGTCCCCTCCAATGGCCGAGCCACCCATTCCGAGTATGAGGACGTTTTTGACCCCTCTGTAATCGGAGGGCAGGGTGTACCTAAGGGCATCCTCCCAAGCTCTCTGGCATTGCTCCGGTAGGCCCGAAACCTGCTGAAGCATGCCAGCTCGGTCAAACTCTGTCCAGGCCTGCGGGTTATCTAAAATGTGCATTTTCCCTCCTCCGCTCATTCTTTACCGGCCATCTTCAATCCCAAGCGGTATAGGTCACGGCGGGGCCAGCCTGAAAGTTCTGCCAATTGCTTTGAAGCTTCCTTGACCGAAAGGCCTTCCCTTAGGAGGTTCTTCAGGCTTTCTTTGACCGTTTCCTCATCCCAGCGCTCCTCTTCCATCCCGCCTATGACCAGAGTGCATTCCCCAAGGGGTGGGTTTTCGGCAAAGTGCTCCAGGGCCCCTCGGATTGTACCACGCCATATCTCTTCGTGTAGTTTGGTAAGCTCCCTGGCTACGGCTATAGGGCGGTCGCCCAAGTATTCAAGGAGTTCTTCCAGGCATTCCAGCAGGCGGTGAGGAGCTTCAAAAAGGACTATGGTGCAGGGTTGGCGGCCGGCCCATTCCAGGATTTCCTTGCGCTTGGAGGGGGTCCTGGGCAAAAAGCCAAGGTAGATAAAGTTATGGGTTGGGAGGCCGGAGACTACCAAAGCCGTGACCAAGGCCGAAGGGCCAGGCACCGGCACTATGTTTATCCCTTCCTCAATTGCCGCCTTTATCAGGGAATAGCCGGGGTCCGAAAGCCCAGGCATCCCCGCATCGGAAATGAGGGCAACATCGCCCTTTTGCAAGGCCTTGATTAGCTCCTTTACCCTGCCCTTGCCGCTGTACTCGTGGTAGCTTACCACCGGCTTCTTTATCCCGTAATGTTCCAGAAGCTTGCGTGCTCTCCTTGTATCCTCTGCTGCGATTAGGCTGACTTCCCCGAGGATTCGCAAGGCCCTTAAGGTTATATCCTCCAAATTCCCGATTGGAGTCCCAACCACGTATAGCGTGCCCAACTTTCCTCCCCTATTTGCCCAGGATTATCCGCTTGAGCACCTCTTTGCTCTGAGGTGAGGTTACTGCCAGGATTTCGTCCCCGGCCATAAGGGTCGTATCGCCGTAAGGGACTATGGTTTGGTCATCCCGCACTACCATCACTACTAAGGCATCGTCGGGGATGCCTAATTCGCGGATTCGCTTCCCATCAGCAGGAGAGCCGGGAGCTATCTTTCCTTCCACAAGCTCTATCCCTCCTCTCTTGAGGGCGAGGAGGTGGACAAGGGAAGGGATGGGGAGGGCACGCTGGATTTGGGCTTCTATGACTTCGGTTGTGGATACGGTAACATCCACCCCAAGGTGGGCAAAAATTTTGGCATTGCGCGGGTTGTTAATCCGGGCTATAGTCCTTGGGACGCCGAACTTCTGCTTGGCTAAGAGGCAGATAACCAAATTGTCCTCATCGTCTCCGGTCACGGCTATGACCGCATCGGCCCTATTTAGGCCGATTTGCTCAAAGGTTGAGGAATCGCACCCATCTCCAAGCCAGACGTGGTCTGCCCCCAGCTCATCTATGAGGAAATTGGCCCGATTGGGGTTCTTTTCCACCACCAGGATTTCGTGCCCGCTCTCTAACAGAGATTTGCCCAGGTAATAGCCTACTTTTCCTCCGCCGACGATAATGATGTACATAGCAATCCCTCCGCGCATTTTCTTATGGCTTCAGCAGCCAAAGTTATCGGCGAGATGACATTGAGGCCCAAGCTTCGGAAAATCTCGGCCTTTTTGGGGTCATCCAAGCGAGTTATTACGTTCTTGATTTTGAAAATCTCCTTCGCCACGTAAGAGGCCATTATGTTCGTGTTATCGTATCCTGTGGCGGCGATGAAGATGTCCACTTGCTCAATCCCAGCCCGGCGAAGGACTTCTTCATCTATTCCTTTCCCTACAACTGTTTCCCCTTGGAAATCGGGCCCCAGCGAGGCCAGAGCCTCTTTGTCTACATCCACAACGGTAACGGAATGCCCTTCCCGGCTGAAGGAAAGGGCGAGGTAGGAGCCCAATCGCCCGCATCCCACAATCAAAATCTTCATTTTGCTCCCTCCTCCAAAATTTCTACCTTTAAGCCTTTGGATTTAAGCCACTCAATGCCCCTGGCTATTTCCTCCCTTTGCCCTTCCAGGTCCACCTCTAACCAGGCCAATTCTTCCTTTACTTCTGCTTTGCGGATGTTTACGATGAAGGAGAAGTCCCGGATTAGGCTCCAGATTATTGGTTTGTCCACAAGTTCTGGAGGGTATATCAGCTTGACCTTTGCCTTTGCCATTTTTACCCTCCTACAGGGATTTTGGAGATTATCACTTCGCAATTAGCCCGTCTGAGGACTTCCCGGACCGTCCTGCCGATGCCTTCGCCGTATGAGGTTTTCTTGAGCCCTATGCCCATAACGATTTGGTCCACTGCGCTCTGCTTGGCCAAGCTGAGGATTCCCTCGGAAGCAGAGCGGTGGCGGATTAAGTGGACTTCGGGCTTGAAGCCGTGCTGGAGGGCGATGAAGCTGGCGGTTTCCAGAGCTTTCTTCCCCTTCTTCTCCAGTTCAGGCAAGGGGGCATCAAGAGGGACGGTGTAAGGCACTTCAATCACGTGCAATAGGATTATGTGGGCATTCTGCCTTTCCCCAAGCCGGCAAGCCAGCTCCACTGCCCTTTCAGAGTAAACCCCCTCAATGATGGGGACCAAGATTCGGCGAACGGCCTCTACGGAGTAGATGGCTTTGACTACCTCGGGAGGAGCTGGCTTAGGTAGCCTCAGCATCCAAGTGATGACTACCAGTAGGATTACTACGAAGGAGAAAGCGATGGCCACTCCCAAAGGGTGTCCCATATCGTCCTCCTGCCTTTATGGCTTAACTCGCCAACTGCGCCACCGGTTTATCCCGTAAGCAATCATGAGGCTTCCTAAGAGGATAGGTTGCCAAAGGGCACTTAAGGCCAAGCCCTTTTCGGCAACAACCAGAGCGCTGCGCACAATGATAGTTACCCCCAAAAGCATGATTACGAAACCTAAGCCGAGCCTGATTTTACTCATTGCACTGCTATCCCCTTCCTGGCCAATTCCCACTTGAGCTTTTCCAAGCTCTCCACTTCTTCGGCTTCTTCAAAGATGCGCATCTCTTGGCTACCCTATTTGGCCTTGCTCTTTTGGTTTTTCCTTCGCTCCAATTCAATACGGAAGCGCTCGTAAAGTTCCCATTCGCCTGTATCGGCTAAGATTGCTAATTGTTCCTCGTCCCAATTTCTGGGCAAGTTGCCGAAGATGGGCTTGCCAGTCCTGTAGCGATACCAGACATAGTAAGCAATCCACGCTGCCACCCAAAGCGGTCCTGTGATGCGAGCAATTTCGTGCGTCCACAAGACAATGGCGACCATCGCGAATGTGCCGATAACGCCCAATATCCCCAAAATAGGAATCTCCGCCTCACCGACGCGAATGTTCAACGGGACTTTGTATGGGCGAGGCGTATGTGGTTCTTTGATCCTTAGAGCAATCAAAGCAATCGTGCTCAAGAAGTAAGCCAGCATCGCCCCAAAGGCATACATGTTCGCCATCGTTTCCAACGCCTTTCTACCGCTGAAGAAGGCGAAAATTGCTTGAGCCGCAGCAACCCCTGAGAAGAAGACGATGCTTCGGACAGGCGTTCGGAACTTGGGATGGACATGGCTGAGCCAATCGCTTATTAACCCCAACTCTGACATGCTGTAAGCCAGCCGCGATGAACCCATCACGCCCGTGTTGGCAGAGATTAGCACAATCGTTGCTGCCAATACTGCTGCCATCGGTCCAGCCAGAAAGCCGACATAAGGCAGGTGAGTCGCCAAATAGGCAACAGGGTCGCCCTCGCGCCGGGCAATATCCTGCCAGTTGACAATGCCTAAAGAGACCGTCGGGAACGCTAAAGCGAACATCAACACGACGATGATGAGCGCCAAAGAAGTGCGTGGGATGACAGTGGCAGGGCGAATGGTTTCCTGAGCCGCTTGGGAGACCGATTCCAAGCCAACATAAGAGATGACAGCGATGCTGACAGCGTAAAGCAATTGCCTTGTTGTCGGGAACTCATTGTGCCACTGGTGCAAAAACAGTTCTGGACGCCAAGTGAAGGCGAAGCCGATGACGATGATGGATGCTTCCATCACCATGTCCAGCGCACCCAACACTTCGTTGAAGAGCGACGATTCTCGGACGCCCTTGATGTTCAAGACAGCAAGGAAAGCGATTAGCACCAAACTCTCCACAAGCCAGATCAAGTTGACATTGTGGAACGGACCGATGCTGACGGCAAATTCTCTGGCAGCAGGAAAGAAGAAGTTGATGTAGCCAGCCGATGCTATCGCAAACAAAGCGACATCAACGGTGTAGTCCAGCATCAATGCCGCTCCCGCCACTAATCCCCAAAAATCGCCCAAGCCCCGCAAGGTGAAATAGTGACCGCCCCCAGCGACAGGATAGGCAGATGCCATTTCGGTGTAAGCCAAGCCGACGAAGATGTAAACGATGCCGGCGATGGCGAAGGCTAAAGGTGTTGCGCCTTGAGCCGCAGCCATCACCAACCCCAACGCCGCATAGACATCAGCCCCGACATCGGCATAGCCCCAACAAAACGAACCCCAAACCGTGACCTCTCGGCGCAACTTGACTTTCGTGAACGAACTTTCCCGTTCCTCCATACTCGCTCACCTCCTTCACCGAGCATATTCCACTGCCCGAACTTCCCTTATGACGGTGACTTTGATTTGTCCCGGGAATTGGGTTTCAGTTTGGATGCGGGCGGCTATGTCCTTTGCCAGTTTCGCCGCCATAACATCGTCAACTTGGTCGGGCTTAACGATAACGCGGACTTCCCGTCCCGCTTGAATGACATAGGCTTTGTCAACGCCCGGGAAGGACTTGGCGATGCTCTCAAGTTGTTCAAGCCTTCGGATGTAGGCTTCAAAACTTTCACGGCGAGCGCCGGGTCTTGATGCGGATAGTGCATCGGCAATCAGGACAAGCACAGCCTCAACGGTTTGAGGCTGAATATCGCCGTGATGGGCAGCGACGGCGTGGATGACTTCCTCAGGCTCGCCGTATCGGCGAAGGACATCTATGCCGATTTCAACATGGCTGCCTTCCATGTGATGGTCCAACGCTTTGCCGATATCGTGGAGCAACCCTGCTCGCCTCGCAATTTTGCTGTTGACCTTCAGTTCGTCAGCCATCATGCCAGCGAGGTGTGCTACTTCAACGGAATGGTCGAGGACATTTTGACCGTAACTGGTTCGGAACTTGAGCCGACCGAGCAACTTCAGCAGACCTTCTGGCAAGTTATCAACCCCCGCAGCCCTCGCTGCTTCCTGACCAGCCTGCAGGATTCTTTGCTCCATCTCTTGCCTCGCCTTCTCTACGACTTCCTCAATTCGGGCAGGGTGGATTCTCCCGTCAGCGATGAGCATTTCCAAAGCCAGCCGAGCCGTCTCCCGCCTGATTGGGTCAAAGCAGGAAATCACGACGGCTTCGGGCGTATCATCAACGATTAAGTCGACACCTGTCAGCAACTCAAAAGTTCGGATATTGCGACCTTCGCGACCGATGATTCGCCCCTTCATCTCTTCGGACGGGAGCGAAACGGTGGTCACGGTCATCTCCGAAGCCACCTCAACGGCACACCTTTGCATCGCCGTGGCGATGATTTTCTTTGCCCTCTCCTCCGCTTCCCGTTTGATTTGCTCTTCGGCTTCGTAGATTCGGCGTGCGATTTCGCTCTGGAGTTCCTCTTCAACCCTCGCCAAGATGATTTGCCTTGCTTGTTCGGGCGTCAATTCGGCAATCCGCTCAAGTTCCTGTTGTGCCTTTCGGTGTAGTTCCTCAACTTCCGCTCGCATCGCTTGAATTCGCTGCTCCTCCCGCTTGAGCGCTTGTTCCTGCCGCTCAATTTGGCTCATCCTTCGGTCAATTTGTTCCTCACGCTGAGATAAGCGCCTTTCCCACCTCAAAAGTTCCTCCCGCCTCTCCCGATACTCTTGCTCGAGCCTTTCCCTTTCGCGTTGGAGTTCCTCTCGGACGAGCAAATTGGCATCCCTCAATTTAGCCTCCGCTTCCCTCAGTTTCGCTTCAGCCTCGCGTTGCATCTTGTCGGCTTTACTTTTCTCCTCGTCCACTTTTTGCCTCAAAGCGTCCAAGCGCTGCTGCTGTGGGATAAGGAGGGTTCGCCACGCCCAGAAGACAATGCCTGCAGCGATGACAATGCCGATGACCAGTCCAATCAAAATCGAGACCCAAAGTTCCATCCGTTCTCACCTCGCTGAAGGACAGCCACCAATCGCGGAGGCGAGGTCATTCCTCTTCGGGGAGGTCACCGAAGGAGCGAATAGCGGAGCGGATAGCGTTTAGGTCAAAGCCTTTTTGCATCGCCGCTCTGAAAGCGCGCGAGATGTCTTGCTTGCTGGGTTTAGCGATGCCAGCCAGACGGCGGTTTATGTATCGCTCCGCCATCTGACACTCAACCTCTTCCGTCCAAACTGACATCACTTCGCCGATGATTTCATCCGAAATGCCCAAAGACTTGAGTTTGTATCGGATTTCAAAGCGGGAGTGAGGCTGAGTGTCAGACAGCGCACTTTGGACGAAGGCTTCCGCCATCTGGCGGTCGTCCACCAAACCCACACGCTTTAGCCGCTCAACAACTTCCTGAGCGACAGAGGCATCCCATCCCTTCGCCTGCAAGCGCGTTATCAACTCGCGCTCGCTGCGAAGGCGGTAGCGGAGCAACCTAAACGCTGCTGTTTTCGCTTGTTCTATTGCGTCGGGTTCTCGGCTCAAATCTTTTCTCCTTCGGTGACCTCTCACAATTCAACGACCTCGGCTCCCGATTGGGGCTGTTGGGTTTTGTTGCGTTTTGTCGTCCAAATTGTCGCTTCCAAGTTGAGACAGTTTCCGCCAATTCACTTTGGCTCTTTTATGGGCAAGGGAATGCCAGCCTTCTCCCGAACGGCTCGGTCAATTTCCGCTGCAATTTCGGGATGGGCTTCAAGGAAGGCTTTGGCATTCTCCCTTCCCTGACCTAACCTCTCGTCGCCGTAAATGAACCAGTTGCCAGACTTCTGGATGACGCCATACTTGACCCCTGCCTCAAGCAGGCTGGTCGCCCACGAAATCCCCTTGCCGAAGTAAATGTCCACAGTCGCATCCTTGAAAGGCGGGGCAAGTTTGTTCTTGACGACTTTAATTTCAACTCGATGCCCAACGGTTTCGTTCCCGACCTTAATTGGCTCACCTCTGCTTAGCCTCAACCGAACGGAAGCGTAAAACTTGAGCGCCAGCCCGCCGGGCGTGGTTTCAGGGTTGCCATAAGTCACGCCAATTTTTTGCCTAATCTGGTTGATGAAGATGGCTGCCGTCCGAGATTTCTGGATAGAACCAGCCAACTTCCTCAATGCCTGCGACATCAACCTCGCCTGTAGCCCGACATGGGCTTCGCCCATCTCACCTTCAAGTTCCGCTTTGGGCACAAGGGCAGCAACGCTGTCAATGACGATGACATCAACGGCTCCGCTTCGGACGAAGGCGTCAGCGATTTCCAAAGCCTGTTCAGCGGTGTCCGGCTGCGAAAGTAACAACCTGTCAAGGTCAACGCCGACATTTTTGGCGTATTCTGGGTCAAGGGCATGCTCGGTGTCGATGTAAACGGCAACGCCACCCAACTTCTGAGCCTCAGCGATGATGTGGTAAGCGAGTGTGGTTTTGCCCGAGCCTTCCTGCCCGAAAATTTCCGTGACCCGTCCCCTCGGTATCCCGCCGATGCCCAAAGCGATGTCCAGTTCAATTGCCCCCGTCGGGATGGCATCAACCAAAAGACGAGGGGGCATCTCCGTCAACTTCATGATTGCGCCCTTTCCGTGCTTCTTCTCAATCTGGGCGATAGTTGCTTCTAACAACTTCCAACGCTCGTCGTCCTTGCTGGGCACGATGATTTTCTCCTCGTGCTCGTCTTCGGTTTCAGTTTTTTCGGGAACGGCGAGTCTTCGTGCCATCTCTCTTCACCTGCCTTTGCGGTCATCTCAAATTTTGACTGCCTAAAATGCCGAGGGCAAGATGCTGGTCACAACTGAACCTCGCCGACCAATTTTTTGACCAACCCTTCCAACTCCTCGTCGCTGAAGAAGCGGATTTCCAGCACCCCGCCTTTGCGTCCCCGCCTCAGTTTGACCGGGACTTGCAACCTCTCTTCCAAAATTTGCTGCAATGCGAGCAAGTTTGGATCAAGGGTTCGTTCGCGCTTCTTTCGTTTGCTTGTCAGCCTTTGAATGAGCAATTCTGTTTGCCTTACCGACAGGCTGTGCTTGATGACTTGTTGGAAGACTTCCATCATCACGCCCTCATCGGGTGCTCCGAGCAACGCGCGGGCATGTCCCTCAGTGATTGCCCCGTCCCTAAGGGCTTGTTTGATTGGTTCTGGCAAGTTTAAGAGCCGCAAAGTGTTGGCGACGGCGGCGCGGCTTTTCCCCACCCTTTCGGCGATGGCTTCTTGGGTTAGCCCAAACTTCTCCATCAGCACCTTGTAAGCCTGAGCCTCGTCGAGGGGGTTCAGGTCCTCCCGCTGCAAGTTCTCAATAAGCGCCAAAGCCAAAAGTTCGTCATCGGAGCAGTGACGGATGATGGCAGGAATTTCGGTTAAACCTGCCAGTTGAGCGGCTCGCCATCTCCTCTCGCCCGCCACCAACTCGTATTCGCCATCCTTTGGGCGAACGAGGATGGGCTGCAGCAAGCCATGCAGTTTGATTGATTCAGCGAGGGCTTCAAGTTCCTCAGGTTTGAACTGCTGGCGGGGCTGGAAGGGATTGGGACGGATTGCGTTGACTGGCAAGTTGGTCACCGTCTCACCTGCAGTTGTTGGCTCACTCCAACTTGTCGGGATAAGCGCTTCCAGCCCACGCCCCAAGCCGCGCCGCTTCATGCCTTTCTCACCCCACAAGCCTGAACTTGAAATCTCGCCATGCTCGCTTCAATTGTAGCGCTGTGCTTTCACCCGACGCAAAGGCTCAAGATGCGTGTTAGCATTGAAGACCGACGGAGGTGACCTTTGTGACCGAAACTTTCACCGAAGTTGACTGGAAACGGTTGCAAGAGGAATTGCAAAAGGCGCAACTTGAAGCGCAGCAACTTTCTGCCGCGCTTTCGGACGCGTGGGAAGAGTTGACATTGCTTTACGAACTGGCGGAGCAAATGAGGGGCGTGCTTGACATAGACCAAGCGGTAGAGTTGGCTATAACTCACGCTGCGGACATAGTGAGCGTTGAGGGCTGCGGTGTTTTGCTTAAGAGCGACGAGGGTTGGGAACTGAGAGGAGCGATTTGCCTGCCCGGACGAGAAGAGTGGTTGAGGTTTGAACTGGGCGAAAAGTTGGCGGAAGAGGCTTTGAAGCGCCGACGAGGTTTCCTCTTCAATGACCTCTTTCAGCACCCTCAATGGGGCGAGGCAGCACGAATGTTCCGAATTTTCAATGTCGCGATTGTCCCGCTCAACCCCGGAGGGCACGCTCAAGGTGCTTTGATAGCGTGGAACAAAAAACGCGGTGAGTTCACTTCTGGCGACCTGAAACTATTCTCAACCATCGCTGCTCAAACGGGTGGCGTGTTGGAAAGTGCCTTCCTCTACCAGCGACTTCAAGAGACTTTCAGGGGCGTGGTCAGAGCGATGGCAGTCGCCGTTGACGCCAAATCCCGTTGGACGGCAGGTCACTCCATCAGGGTCACCCGCTACGCAATGGAGTTAGCCCAAGCCATAGGGTTGCCAGAAAGCGAAATTGAGAAAATCCAACTTTCAGGGCTACTCCACGACCTCGGCAAGATCGGCGTCCCAGACGCAATCTTGGACAAACCGGGCAAACTGACGGACGAAGAGTGGGAGATAATGAAGCGACATCCCATCATCGGCTACGAGATGCTCAAGGACATTTGGCAACTGCGAGGGACTGTCTTGGATGGCGTGTTGTATCACCACGAGCGCATTGACGGCAAGGGATACCCGTTCGGGCTCAAGGGCGATGATATTCCGTTTGCTGGCAGATTGTTGGCTGTTGCCGACGGCTTTGACGCAATGACCAGCGACAGACCGTATCGGGCAGGTATGCCGAAAGGGAAAGCGTTGGAGATTTTGCTTGAGAACGCTGGAACTCAGTGGGACAAGGAACTGGTGAAGGCTTTCGTTGAAGCGCAAAAATCGCAATGAGGGGGATGGGAATGAGTGCTGCTCACCCTGAGCAGCAAGCGACATCGTTCGGCAAGCGCGAAATTGGTCACAAAAGAAGGTGGCGACGGCTGTTTTTGGTGACGGGTATAACGCTTTTGTTGGGCTTTGGCTTTGCGGTTTGGCATTTCGCGTCGGCGCCGCGACCGCTTGAAAGCGACCATCACAACTTGAGCGTCCCGCCTCAAAGATGCCTTTTGTGCCACCAATTTGGTGGGGCGGCTCCCCGAATGCCTCACCGCACCCTCAGTTTTTGCTTCCCGTGCCACCTGCCTCGCAAGTTGGAGAGGCAAAAGTGAGTTCAATGATTTCGCCGTTGGGTTCAGCCTCAGCGAAAATTTGAGCCTGAAAAGCGTAAACCTTTACCTTGCCCTTCCGCCACGCATCTTTTGGCAAGCCCGCTTTCAAGCATGTCTGCTCCAAAAAAGTCACCGCATCAAAGCCATGCTCAACAGCGACTTGAGGGAGCAGCAACCCACGCTGCCAATCGGCTTCAACGAGCAGACCATCGCGACCGATGACGATATGCGCCGGATACTCTTTCGGGTCGGAAACCTCAATCAGTTGCGGTGGGGTGAGAACGCTGACTTCAACCATGACTTTGTCCAACTCGTCAATCTCCAAAGGCGGGAAGCGAGGGTCGCGAAAAGCGGCGTTCAAAGCAGATTCAATCGTCGCCTCAACGAGCGGCTTGACAGGGTAGGGGATGCCGATGCAACCGCGAAGCATTTTCTCTTTCTCAACTTGCTCGTGAAGCGTCACGAAGACACCGCGAGGTTCTCTCAAAATTTCATCAACTTCCGCTGGTGGCGAAATGACCTCGTTTGATTTGAGCGCCGTCTCTATGGCTTGGCGCGCCAACTTGACCAAAAACTTTCCCTGCTCCAAACTCAGCAACACTGCGACCACCCCCTTTCGTGGTCGCTTAGCGGCAAAAACCGCACTTGCAACCAGCCGACACACAAAATGGTAGCACAATGCCCTTCAAAGCGTTGAGAGCACTTGGCAAAGACAAAAACCGGGGCTTAATTAGCCCCGGCTAATTCTCTCAGGCTGCAGAAATTTAGCGTTCATCGGCGAGGGATTTTGAGGGTGCTGAGAATTCTGCTGGCTTTGCGGGCGTCGGCGTCGCTGTCAAATCCGAAGAAGGCAACGAACTTGTTGCCCAAAACCACAGCCCCGACAAAAGCCAAGTTAATACCTGCTTCCGCCAAAGCGCTGGTCATCAAGTGCCCCAGCCCCGGCTTGTTCGTCCCTTCAACGCGAAGGACAACGGGAGAGGTCGCTTCGGAAAGACCCGCAGCCTTGGCAGCATCCGTTGCCTTCCTGCCCTTGACAGGACCAAGATAGACGACGCCGACACCGACCTTAGCAGGGTTTCGCTCAGCGAGGACAACCTGCAAGTCAACACCGGCTTGGGCGAGGGGTTCAAGGACTTTTGCCAACGCTCCCGGCTTGTCCTCAATCTCGCCGCTCCACAGTGCTACCTTCTCCACCTTCAAAGGCATCTCCTTTCACCTCCCATCGTTCACGCGCTCCGAAGTTTGCCAATTGCCAAATCCGCTTTTCAGCATAGCAATTCTTTTCGCATTTGTCAAGAGCCCTTGACTCCACTTGCGAGCCACGCGTAGCCGAAAATCGTTCGCAAGTTTTCAACCCGCAAATTCGAACCGACAAGTTCCAGAAACTCTTCGCGCGTGAACCTGAAAAAGTAGATGCCGCCCTTGTGAACGCCTTCCTTCCCGAACCATCGGGTCAAGAGCGAATAGTGGTAGCCGGAGATGGCAAATCGCCCGTTGGGCTTGAGGATTCGGGCGATTTCGGCGATGACCCGTTGCCGCATTCGGTGACTTGGGACATGTTCAATCATCTGGCAACTGGCAACGGCATCAAAGCATTGGCTTCGGAAGGGCAAAAAGGAAGCGTCGGCGTGAACGAGCAAAGTTCGCTCCAACAAACCCAAACGCGCGAACCTTTCCCAGCACCGTTTCAAGGATTCAAGGGAGAGGTCAGCGCCAACGACAAAATCTGCGTGTTTGGCAAAGTGCTGCAACATTCGTCCAGTCCCGCATCCCACCTCAACCAAAGTCCCAAACCGCTTTCGGTCGCCAAGCAAGGCACCGACGGTCATCTTGACCTCAAAAGGCGTCAGGAAAATCAGACCGAGCAAACGGTCGTAGAAAACTGCTTGCTCGTTGCGAGCCTTCATTTCCGACTGTTTCCAAAGCCATTCCTTCTCGTCGTGGACTTGAGCCAAATCCGGGACGACGAAACTGGGGATGCCGTCCAAAATCGGAAACTTTCGCCCGCACCCTTGACAAACCAGTTGCTCCTTTTCAAGCCGCAAGGCAGCGCGTTCAAAGGGGCAAGCGAGCAATTCCAATTGCCAATCCGTCATCTTGGTGACCTCCTTTTCCCCTCGTGCAGACGCAACCCAATAAGTTTTGCAGCAAAATTGGGGGCGGGTGCGATGTCAAAAGTCTGCGTCGCTCGTGGCAGGTTACCGACGGCGCGGCTGGAGGTGGAAAGACATGACTTCCAAACCGTTGACGGCATGGGTGGTGTTGAGCGTGATGGCGGCAACGACTTTCGCTCAATTTGAGCGACCCCGCAAGAAACTCATCCAGTATGGCTGGGGTGTCCCCTCTCCCGCTTTCGTTCGAGCCAACATCGCCGAGATGGAAACCAAATGCCCCTTCTTTGACGGTCTGGTCATCCGAACGCAAGGCGGCTGGAAATCCTATCCCGCCCATGTCTTCCGCAAAACACCTTTTGACCCAAACGAGTTCACTGAGGACATCGCCAACCTGAGAGCGACCGAGTTCCGCCGCTTTACCGAAAACTTCGTCTTGATGTGGGGCACTTGCGAGAAGGGATGGGATTGGTTCAACGATAGCGATTGGCAAGCCGCCGAATACAACGCACGGCTGTTGGCTTATGTGGCGAAGGCGGGCGGATGCGTCGGCATTTGTTTTGACCCAGAACCCTACAACGGCAATCCTTGGCACTATCCAAGCCTTCCCAACGCTTCAACCAAATCCTTTGCCGCTTATTGGGCGCGGGTCAGGGAGTGTGGCTCAAGGTTCATGAGGGCAATCCAGAGTGAGTTCCCGAACATCAGGCTCTTGACTTTCTTTTGGTGCAGCCTTTTCGGCGACATCGTTGACATCCCCGACCCAAATGAAAGGATGGAGCGGCTGTCCAAACACAGTTACGGTTTGCTGCCAGCGTTTTTGAATGGGATGCTTGATGCCGCCAACGAACAAGTCATCATCGTTGACGGGAACGAACCCGCTTACTACTACCGCGAACCCGAACAATACTTCCGAGCCTACCACTTGATGAAGCATCGCGCCCTTTCGCTGATTGCCCCCGAAAACCGGCGAAAGTATGCGCAACAAGTTCAGGCAGGCTTTGCCCTCTACATGGACCTCTACTTCGGTCTGGTGCCTTTTGAGCACACTTGGGGACGCATCGGGCATTTCTTGAAGCCTGACGAAAGGGCTCGCTGGTTTGAGCACAATGCTTATCACGCTTTGCTCGTGACCGACGAATATGTTTGGTGCTACAGCGAGAGGTTGGATTGGTGGGGAACTCAGGAGAAGGCTCAGTGGTTTCGCTTCGTCCCTCAAGGTGCTGCCGAAGCGTTGCAATCGGCGAGGGCAAAAGTTGAGCAGGGTAAGCCGCTCGGCTTTTCAATTCGCGACATGTTGGCGGAAGCGCAAAAGCGGATGGAAGCAGCGAAAGGGGAACAGCCAAAATGAACGGGGCAAAAATTTGGCTGACGCTTGTCTTGCTTTCGGGTTGCCTCGCTTTCCTGACAACTTCCGTCACAACAACGAACCGCTCAACTGCGACTATCGTTGTCGACCCGCGCAAAGTGCTTGGTGAAGTTAACCGCATGATTTTCGGCAACAACCAACTCGGCTATCAATATGACGCGTGGGCTTACACTACGCCCGAACATGCTGACAGGGGAGCGGGAATTTGGGACCCTGAGCGGAATCAACCTGTCCCCGAGATGGTTCGGTTCGCCCGCGAGATTGGGATGACAACTGCCAGATACCCCGGCGGTTGCGGCTCGCACTTGTTCAACTGGAAGAAAGCGGTCGGTCCCATCAGCGAGCGACCGAAACAAAGGTTTGGGCTTCCCGAGTTCCTGAGATTCTGCGAAGCGGTGGGAGCAGTCCCCGTTATTACCGTTGCCGACTACTTCGGAACGCCCCAAGACGCTGCTGACCTCGTTGAATACTTGAACGCGCCCGATGACGGCAAGCATCCTTGGGCGAAGTTGCGAACTCGGGATGGTCGCAAAGAACCTTGGAAGGTCGTTTGGTTTGAGTTCGGCAACGAAACCGATCACGGCGCACACAAAGGCATGGATGATTTCGGCAAAAGGCAAAAGTTCACCGCCGAAGAGTATGCCCGCAGGTATCGCCAATATTGGCAAGCGATGAAAGCCGTTGACCCAAGCATCAAGTTGGGGGCAGTGTTGACGAACGATGTGACGCCGCAATTGTCCGAGTGGACGAAAACGGTCATCAAACTCACTGGCGACATCGCCGACTTTTACATCCATCACGCCTACATCCCGCATTACTACCGAAACGATGGGGTGCCCGACGCAAAAACGCTCTTCCGCATCGCTTTCGCCGGACCGCGCCAGTTGGCTGCCTACTACCGCGAACTGAGACAGTTCATCCGCCAAACGGCAAAGCGAGACATCCCTTTGGCAATCACCGAGTTCAACGGTCATTTTGTCCAAGAGAAGCCTGTGCCTTATCGGTTCAGCCTCGGTTGCGCCCTTGTCGTCGCTGAACTTTTGCAGGTTTTCATGCAACCCGAATTCAACATCGCCCACGCACAATATTGGCAGTTCGCCAACGAATACTGGGGCATGGTCAAGGGCTACAAACCGCCTTACACTTTGCGACCTGCCTACTGGGTGTTTTGGCTTTACCATCGCCACTTCGGCGATCTGTTGGTTGACTGCCGAGTTGAGTGCGAAAGTTACGAGACCGAAGGTGGCTACGGTGTTTTGCCAGCGAGGGGCAAGCCAACCGAATTTCGCCTTTTCCCCGAAAACTTGCTGCCGCCGCAAAAATGGGTTCTGCAGGATGTCCAAGGTGCTCGCCATTGGGAAGAGCATGACGGGACTTTGGTCGTGGAAATCTTATCCGATGAAGAGTTGAACTACTACCACGCTGTCAAACGGATGCCTGCGGAACCGCTGACAGGCTACCGCGTGACGGCAGAAATCCGCACCGAAGGTTTAGAGAAGTCAAGGGGCGCTCAAATCCAAGTCGGTGACGGACGGGGTTGGCTCGCAACGAAATCAGCTGTGCTTTCGCCAGAAGTCAAAAGCGGTTCGTGGCAAACCGTCACCGCAGATTACATCACCTTGCCTGACACCCGGGAAATTGAAATCCGGGTTCGCAGACTTGAAGGGGCAGGGAGCAAGGGCAAAATTTTCGTCCGCAACTTGAGGGTCCAAAAATTCACGCCTTTCAATTTGGGCGCCGTCCCGATAATCAGCGCAGTCGCAAGCAAAAGCAAAGACGGGAAGCGAATTTGTGTCGCCATCGTCAACAAAAACCTTGACGCACCAACCGATGCCCGCATCTTGGGCATCAATGCTCGGAAGGTCTCGGCATGGACGCTGACAGGTCAAAGCGTGGACGCAACAAACGAAGTTGACCCGAACGCAATTCGTCCCGTGCGTTTAAGCGATGTTATTGTCAAGCGCAACGAGATAACTTTGGCACTTCCGCCACATTCCCTCACCGTCGTTGTGGCAGAATAATTGCCCTCAGCAAGTTTGAGAAACTGGCGAACGGGGTGATTTCCTTCCATGACTCAGTGGGTTCTTTTGCATCTGGGCGCAGCGATTGTAGGGCTTGGGAAAACTGGCTCTGGTGGCGGGATAGGGATTTTAGCGACGCCGTTGTTCGCACTGGCGTTAGGCGGTCGGACATCTGTCGGCGTCATGCTGCCGCTTCTGCTCGTTTGCGATGTGTTCGTGCTGTCGCTCGGTTATTACCGCCGCAGCATTGACAAAAACAATGTCGCCGTTCTGCTGCCCGGCATGTTGGTTGGAATTGCGTTGGGACTGCCCGTCTTGGGCGTCATGCCCGATGAAGCCTTCAAGAAGGCTATCGGGGTGCTGGCTTTGATTTTCGCAGTCGGTCAGGCTTACAAGGACTTCTACCTCAAAGTTGACAAACCTGTCAAGCCAAGCAAGTGGCTTGGAGTTTTGCTTGGAATCGGTGCAGGGTTTGCCTCGGCAATCGCCCACATAGGCGGGACTTTGACCACAATGTATTTGCTCCCGCAGAAGTTGCCGAACGCAGTTTTCGTTGGGACATCAACCCTGCTTTACTTCGTCAGCAATGCCAGCAAGGTTTTGCCTTACTGGAAGATGGGGCTTATCACGGAACAAGGCTTGCGGCTCGGTGTTTCGTTGCTCCCATCGGTTGCAGCGGGTGCTCTTTTGGGTGTTTGGCTCAACAAAGTTTTGTCGCCTCAAGCCTTTTCCAAATTGATTTTGCTTTTCGTCGCCCTGACCGCAGTTCGGCTCCTAATGGGCTGAGTTGCCTCCAATTCACTGCGAGCGCCTTCAAATTCAATGCTTCCGCAGGGAAATGAAACCTTGCTGAGCGGACGCCTGTAAACTTTCAGGGAAGCCCGAAGCGGCGAGACTGCGCTGTGAATTTAAAGCGGCGAAAGGGATGACAAAAATGCGTCGCCGAATATCGCCAGCCGTTGTCCTTTTCGCCTTGGCACCAGCGGTAGGTGAATTGCTCTCAGGTTCATCGCCTCCCGTTGAGTCTTTCAACCCGTTCACTTTCTTTCTGCTCGCAGCACTTTACGGCGGCGGGGCAATTTTGGTGCGGGAGTTGGTTTTTAAGTGGCGAAAGGGATGGTTGTCGCTTTTTGTCCTCGGAGCCGTTTACGGCATTGTTGAAGAGGGCTTGATGTGCAAGAGTTTCTTTGCCCCTAACTGGCACGATTTAGGACCGTTGGGAACTTATGGGCGATGGGCTGGCGTCAATCGGGTTTGGGCTCAAGGGTTGACAGTTTACCATGCTACTTTCAGCATCGCTATTCCAATCCTGTTGGTTGAGTTGGCTTTCCCGACAGAGCGAAGGCGTTCGTGGGTGTCAGATGAGTGGCTCAAGATTGTTGGGTTGCTTTTCGCTTTGGACATCGTTTTGGGCTTCTGTTGCTTTCCAAAGCCAGAGACTCCTTACTACCCATCGCCGTTACATGTTGCGGGGACAGTTTTGGTTGTCGTGGCATTGGTTTGGCTTGCGAAAGTTTTACCACCTACTTTGCCGATCCCGCTTTTGTCGCAAGTTCCGTCAGAAAAGAAGTTTGCTGCGCTCGGTTTCACTTCCACAGTTGCGTTCTTCGTCGTCTTTTGGGGATTACCCGACACGAATTTGCCGCCATTGGTGACGATGGCGCTCGGTGTATTAGTCCCTTTGGTTTCCGCCCGCTTCGTCATGCGATGGTCTGGTAACGGGGCACAGGTGGTCGGATACTCACCGATTTGCTCTCGCATTTGGTGCGTTGAGTTTTTTCATCGCCCTTGCGCCGCTCCAAGAACTTTCAAACCCCACAAGACCCGACAATACTGCTGGCATGAGTTTGGTTGGTTTGGTCGCTTTAATCGGATTGGTGTGGCAGTGGCAACGGTTGGTGCGATGGCGAGGCAGCAGCCAAGGGGTGCTACCGAGCGTATAAGGTCTTAGCGAGCCGAACCCATTCGGTTTCCTTTTGGGCTGCCAATTTCCTGTCGGTTGCCCATCTGTCCGCCAGACGCATTACCTCCGCTTCACTGACTGGTGGCTTGAAAGTGACTTTGCGCCCACCCTTTATGGCTTGCTGCCAATAAGCCTTTAGGTCTTTGTGGGGCGTGATGAAGAAAGCACCGAGCAAACTGTTGAGCACATCAATCCTTCGGTCGCCCTTTCGCGAATCGTAACGGAAACCGGGCTTGAATTTGAACGGGTTGACTTTGATGACGGCTTGTCCTTTGAGTTGCTCGTAAAGGTGAGGCAAAACGCTCATTCGGGCGAGGGTGAATTGTTTCGGTCCACCCGGAGCACCTCTCGGGAGTAGCCACAACTTTTGACCTTCTTCCGAAAGCACGAATTCCATGAAGATTTGGGCGACTTTTCGGTTCGGTGCTCCTTTCAGCATGGCAATTGAGTCAGGGTTGATGATGGTGAGTTTTGGCGGATAAACGAACCCAAGCAACTCTTCACCCGCTTCCGCTATTTTCGCCCAAGCGTAAAAGTCAATGCTGGGCGCCGCAGCGATTTCGCCGTTAGCCACATCGGTCACAGGTTCGTCAGAGCCGGGGGCAACTCGTTTTGAGTTGGCGAAAATTTTTGCCAGAATGTCCCAACCTTTCTCCCAACCGTAGGCTTGAAGGATGATTTCGCACATCATGTGGGCGCTCCCGCTGCGACGAGGGTCAGGCATCGCTACCCAGTTGAAAAGTCTCGGGTCAGTCAAGTCTTCCCAAGTTCTCGGTTGCTTGACCTTCAAAGTCTTCAGCACTGCTTTGTTGAACATGATCCCGAAACCCGAAACGGCTGCCCCATACCACATGCCATCGGGGTCGTAAAGGGGGACGCCAGCAACGGTCTTTGGGAGTTTGCGAATTATGTTTGGCGAAAGCCTTACCGGTTGGAGCAAGCCTTCCCGCTTCAGTTGCAGGTAAGGGTCTATCCCGCCGCCCCAAAAGATGTCAACACCGATGCCTTTAGGCGATTTGCTGAAGTTCGTGCGGATGTAGCGCAAAATCGCCATAGTCCCTCCGACATCAAGCCATTGTAGTGTGACCGTTCGCCCCGTCCGCTTGCGGTAGTAACTTTGAAAAGCCCACTCAAACTCCCTCTGGATTCCCTCCCAGTGGGGCGAGACCAAGACCAATTTGTCCTGAGCACCAACGGTTGCACCCAACAGCAAGACCGCTAACCCGAACACCAACTTGCGCATCGTCAATGTCACCTCCCAGAATTTGTTGCCATCATCATTGTGGCGCTGAATTGAAGCGTTTGGAGGTGATGAAGTTTATGGCTCTGAGCCGAGACGCTGAACACATACTGGAACTGCTCTGGGTTAGGCAGCACGAAAAAGGCAATCCACCATATTTGCGCTTACTTGAGGCATCAATGACGGAAGACGCCCTTCGGGAACTTTTGGAACAAGGCTTGATTGTTCAGGTTAACGGCGAGTGGCAGTTGACCGAAAAAGGTGAAGAAGTCGCCCGTTTAGCGCTGCGTCGGCGCAGGTTGGCTGAACGGTTGCTGGTTGACCTTTTGCAGACAGCGGACAACCTTTTGGACGAGACGGCGTGCAGCATGGAGCACATTTTGCATGAAGGCTTGGAGGAGGCTGTTTGCACTTTGCTCGGTCACCCAAGATTTTGCCCTCATGGTGGAGAAATACCGCCGGGCAGATGTTGCGAGGAGGCACGAAGGACAGGAATTCGCTTGATTGTGCCTTTGTCGGAAATGCAGCCTAATGAGACAGGGCGAATTGCCTACATCCAAACCAAAGACACAACCGTCATGCAAAAATTGATGGCGATGGGAATTTTGCCCGGCGAACCGATAAGGCTCATCCGTCGGTCGCCTTCCTTCGTCTTTGAAGTCCATCACACCCAATATGCCGTTGACAGCGACATCGCCGATTGCATCTATGTGAGGTTAACGCCGAACCAAAGTTGACGCCGAAAACTTGTGAAACTTGCGCTTTCCTTAAGCTGACTTTAACCTTATCTTGGCGCCGAAAGATCGTCCGTGTAAGGAGGTAGTAGGATGGGTAGCGGTGAAGTTTTTGGGACGATGGCAATTCCTTCCATCATCGCCGTTTTGCTGGCTGGCATCGCTTTGGTGGCGATCATGCCTTCAGACGCGAAGACGCGAATTCGCGGAATTGCATTGGCTTCAACTCTCGCATCATTCCTCATCGGGGTAGCAATGTTTTTGCGGTTTGATTGGGGTAGCAGCGACTGGCAGTTCACCTTCGACGCTGCTTGGATTCCATCAATTGGCGCTCAGATAAGTTTCGGCGTTGATGGCATCAGTTTGCCCCTCTTGCTCCTCACCCTCTTCCTCGGACCTTTGTGCGTTCTCGTTTCAATCGGCGAGATTGAAGAGCGGGTCAAGGAATTCCACATCTGCCTTTTGCTCATTGAAGCGGCGCTCGTGGGAGTTTTCACTGCCCGAGACCTTTTGCTCTTTTACGCTTGCTGGGAGGTCATGTTGGTTCCGATGTTCCTGTTGATTGCTGTTTGGGGCAGTGGCAACAGGTTCTACGCTGCGGTCAAGTTCCTTCTCTACACGCTACTTGGTGGCGTTCTGATGCTGGTTGGAATTTTGGTGCTTGCCCTTCACTATCAACATGCCACTCAGCAACCGATGACCTTCAGCCTTGACAATCTGCTTCACCTCAAACTTTCTCCGACCATGCAACTCTGGCTCTTCTTAGCTTTCGCTTTTGCTTTCGCCATCAAAGTTCCCATGTTCCCGTTCCACACATGGCTCCCTGACGCCCACACTGAAGCGCCGACGGCTGGCAGCGTCATCTTGGCAGGAGTCTTGCTGAAGATGGGAAGTTACGGCTTCATGAGGTTTTGCCTGCCTTTGTTCCCTGAAGCCTCTCAAGTTTTAGCACCTATCATCGCTTGGCTGTCCATCCTCGCCATCATTTACGGCGCATTGATGTCTTGGGTGCAGACGGACATAAAGCGGCTCATCGCCTATTCGTCAGTCTCACACATGGGCTTCATCACATTGGGGCTTTTCGCTTTCCATCCAACGGCTATGTCTGGCAGTTTGCTTCAAATGGTCAATCACGGCTTAAGCACGGGGATGTTGTTCATGCTGGTCGGACTACTTTATCAGCGCCGGCACACTCGCCTGATGAGCGAGTTCGGCGGGATTGCTAAGGTCATGCCCGCTTACGCTGCCTTCTTCCTCATAGCACTTCTTGCCTCCGTCGGGCTGCCCGGTTTAAACGGGTTCGTCGGCGAGTTTCTGATTTTGGCTGGAACTTTCCAAGTGCACTGGTATTGGGCTGCGTTCGCAGCCTTTGGTGTCGTCTTGGCAGCAGTCTATTTGCTTTGGCTTTGGCGCAATGTCTTTCACGGTCCGATAACGAAGCCGGAAAACCAAAACTTGCCTGACTTGAATGGACGGGAAAAATGGCTCGTGCTTGCTCCTGTAGTCATTGCGGTGTTCGCGATAGGCATCTACCCTCGCTGGCTTTTGAAACCGATGGAGTCGTCGGTTATCGCTGTGGCTCAAAAAGTCAAAACCGCTCAAGTGGCTTATCTCGGTCAAAGCGGCAAATCGCCTTTGGCTCGTCTTTCCCGGGCAACTGACAAGCGCTAAACTAAAAGCCGAAAGGCAGTGATGCATATGAGCGTTGTCATTCGCAAAAAAGTCGTTCACTACCCAGAAACGGACGGGAAGCCTATGGCGGAAACGGACCGACATTATCGTTTGGTGACCAACACACGCTTTAGTTTGGAGTGGCATTTCCGTCAGAGGGACGATGTTTATGTTTCGGGCAACTTGTTCGTTTACTATGAGGAGGGCAATCCGAAGAAGTGCGTCGCTCCCGATGTTTTCGTTGTTTTTGGCGTGCCCAAGCGTGAGCGTCGTGTTTACCTTGTTTGGGAGGAGGGGAAGGGTTTGGATGTAGTTTTTGAGTTCACCAGCAGGAAGACGCGCAACGAAGATTTTGGTCGGAAGATGGACATTTATCGGGGCATTTTGGGGGTCAAGGAGTTGTTCATTTTCGACCCGCTCAGGGAATACATGGAGCCGCCCCTTTTGGGCTTTTATCGTCGCGGTGAAAGGTGGGTTAGGGAGGAGCCGAAAGAGGGAAGGCTTGTCAGTGAAGTTTTGGGATTGGAAGTCGTCATGGTCGGTGAGATGCTGAGACTTTACGACCCCAAAACCCAAAACTTCCTGCCAACTCCCGAAGAGTTACTGCAACAACGATAAGTCCGCTTTCTTCTGTTCCACGCCGACTCTCTCGCAGTAAGCCTCAAGCACACAAGTTCCACATTGTGGGTTCTTTGCTGTGCAGACATAGCGCCCGTGCAAAGTGAGAGCGTGTCCAAACCAACTCCACTCCTTGCGGGGAACGAGTTCCATCAAGTCCTGTTCAATTTTGTCGGGCTTCTTGTTCCTGGTGAGACCAAGCCTCTGTGAGACCCTTTGAACATGGGTGTCAACTGCGATGCCTTCTTGTATCCCGAAAGCGGTGCCAAGGACAATGGCAGCAGTTTTCCTTCCAACTCCCGGCAGTTGCAATAGTTCGTGCATGCTTTTTGGAACTTCTCCGTTAAAGCGTTCTACCAAAATTTTCGCCACGCTGGTGATGGTGCGGGCTTTTTGGCGGAAGTAACCCAACGGTCGGACAATCTCTTCAACCTCTTTCGGGTTCGCCTTCGCAAGGGCAGCAGCGTCCGGGAACCTGTTGAAAAGTGTGGGCGTCACCTCGTTGACTTTTTTGTCGGTCGTTTGAGCTGACAGAATTGTTGCGATAAGCAACTCAAAAGGGTTACGCCAGTTCAACTCCGTCGTGGCTCTCGGATATGCCTTTTTGAGTCGCCTGCGTATTTGCTTGATTGCCGCAGCACCTTTAACCTCTTGCCCCATCAACTTCACCTCACCATCAAAAACTTTGCCATCAAAAAGTATGACAAACCTATCTGGTCTGTTTTGGCTTGCTGAAGGGCAAAGCATTTTCGGTGCAAACGCTGGCAAAATGTTTACAATGGCGCAGCAAAATCCTTTATCGTTAGAGTGGTGAGGAGCGTGCAAGTTCTCATCGCTCAAGTGTTCGTCGGTGGCAGCGGCGCTTCAGCATTTTACGAGAACACGGGTCAACCCGTTCGTGCCAACAAAACCGCTTGGAAAGTTACCATCGTGGACAACTATGGCTGCGAGGAAGCGTTCTACTTTCAATCCGAAGAGGCTGCCCGCGAGTTCGCACAGGAGATAGGCGGCGAAAATGTGAGTGAGGAGTGAAAGGGATGCTGAGCGAAAAGTCATCCGAAGTTTTGGAGCAATTCTTCCTGCAGCGCGAGCAATTTGAGCAGACGGTTGCGTCCATGAACCCACAGGAGTTGGCACAAGTGTTGAGCGAAGTTCTTGCCCTTTACGCTAACGATAAAAATTCCTCTACCCTGCGAGAGTGGGTTGTGCTTCGCATTGCAGGCTGCCAACACCGTCCTGATAAAATCGGCTACAACGGCTATCGGGGCGAAGTTCCTTACGAAGTGAAACCCCGCAATGTGCGTTCAGCGGAGCAAAAGCGCAAACGTTTGAATGGAGATGGTAACTTTACAGACTTCACCTACGAGCGTTTGGAGAAATACCTGCAGGACAAAGTGCGAGTGCTGGTGGCAGGCTTTGTGGACGGCAACTTGATCTATGTGCTGGAAGTGCCTTTTGAGAGTCTCCGCAACACTTTGAAGGCGCAATTGGATAGGCAGTTTCATGGTAAGCGCCCTAAGGGTGTCTTTCTACGCAGTGCTAATTTCTCGTTTCGGGACTACGCTAACGATGCCAATGTGCGGTGTCTCTTCTTAAATCCGCAATGGCGTAACTTCGCCGACTTTTTAAGCCGCGATTTTTGCACTTACCTTGAACGCTTTGAAGGCAGGTGAGGCAGATGGTGGAACTCAACAAAGTCATCGTCGGTGATGCGTTAAAAATTTTACGGCAGTTGCCCGATGACTTCGTGGATGTCACGGTCACTTCCCCACCTTACAACAAAGGTGAGCGAGATAAAGGTTGGCTGGTGGATAAAGTCGTTTATGAAGGCGCTCGCGATTGCAAAGACGAGGCTGAGTATCAAGCCGAGCAGATTGCCGTGCTCAACGAGCTTTATCGGGTGACCAAACCAGGTGGTTCGCTCTTTTACAACCACAAAATCCGCTGGGTGCGGGGACGGCTCATTCACCCTTACGAATGGGTTAGCAAATCTCGCTGGATCTTGCGGCAGGAAATCATCTGGCACAGAAAGATTGCAGCGAATTTGCGTGGCTGGCGATTTTGGCAAGTGGACGAGCGGATTTATTGGCTCTACAAACCTCGCTACGAAGGTGACACCATCGGCGAGGAACTCAACCCGCGCCACGCTTTGCTCACTTCTGTCTGGGAAATCCCGCCAGAACGCGACCAACGCCATCCCAATCCTTTCCCGATTGAGTTACCGACCCGATGCATCTTCTCAGTTCTTGATGGGCGCAAGGGTGTTGTGCTTGACCCTTACTGTGGCATCGGCACGACTTTGGTCGCCGCAAAACTTTTGGGCTGCGATTATCTGGGCATTGACATCAGCGAAACTTATGTCGCCATCGCCTGCGAACGGCTGCAAAATGCGGAAGCGGAACGAGCAAGAGTTGCAGCGGAACTTTCCCTGCATGTCGTGCGGAAAACTTTCAAGGAACGCAAAGAAAGAGGCGAATGGGTCGGTCGGTTCCGCCCAAGGCCATTGGCAAACGGAGACCTTGAACAAATCGCCAAGCAAGTCACCTTGCCGATGCAGGATGAATGAAAGGGGTGAAGATGATGCGAGAGGAAAATGCCTTGCTGGACAGGATTGTTGTTGACCCAAAGATTTGTCATGGGCAACCGTGCATTAAGGGCACTCGCATCTTGGTTCACACCATCTTAGAGTTGCTGGAGGCGGGTTTGACAACAGAGCAAATTATCAGCGAATATTACCCTCAATTGACTGCCGAAGATATTGCCGCCTGCCTTCACTATGCTGCATCGCTGATTCGCAACGGCGAGTTCGTGCCATTTTAAAGGGGGATGAAAGATTAGTCAAGTTTTTGACCGACGAAAACATCTTCCCAGCCATCGTCTATTTCCTGAGGCAAAGAGGGTTTGATGTCGCTGATGTGCGTGAGAAAGGACTTGCGGGAGCGGACGATGATACGATTATTGCGATAGCGAGAGAGTGGCTTTCGGGTGAGGCGCAGACCGTAAGAGATTGGCGCAAGTTAGCATGATAATGGCAATGCACCGAACGGAGGAGAAGGATAATGCGAACTTTACGGGTTGCGTTAGCCCAAATCAATGCGACGGTCGGCCATATTGAAGGCAATGCACGAAAGATCGCCGAAGGTATTGAGCGGGCGAAGGAAGTTCGGGCGGATGTTGTTGCGTTCCCTGAACTGGCTGTGACAGGTTATCCGCCCGAAGATTTGTTGCTCAAACCGCACTTCATTGCCCTCAACAAAGAAGCGGTAAATGAATTGGCGAAACTCGTCCCAAAATCGCTGGTCGCAGTCATCGGTTTTGTGGACGAAGACAACGGTGACATCTTTAACGCTGCAGCCGTTTTGCATGACGGCAAAATCGCCGCCGTTTACCACAAACACTACCTGCCCAACTACGGCGTCTTTGACGAGTTCCGCTACTTCCAGCGGGGCAACGAAGGATTAGTGTTGGCGCTCAACGATGTGCGGGTCGGCATCACGATTTGTGAGGATATCTGGTATCCCGGCGGTCCTGCTCGTGTCGAAGCGTTGCTGGGTGATGCCCATTTGTTGCTGAACATCTCGTCGTCGCCTTACCACATGGGCAAGTTGGTTTGGCGGGAGCGGATGTTGGGCGTTCGTGCCAACGATAACCTTGCAGCTGTCGCTTATGTCAACTTGGTCGGCGGGCAAGATGAATTGGTCTTTGATGGCGCCAGTTTGATTGTCAACGAGCGGGGGGAAGTTATCGCCCGCGCAAAACAATTTGCCGAAGATTTTTTGGTCGCCGACATTGACCTTGTGAGCATCACCCGAACCAGATTGCATGACCCACGCCGAAGGCAAGATAAGCAGGAACTGGATGGAGCGAATGTGAAAATCGTTTCTTTGCCTTTTGAGCCCGCTGAACCAAAGCCTGCCGTTGAGCCGCGAATTGAAACGCCTTTGCCCAAAGTCGCCGAAGTCTATTGGGCGCTTGTTCTGGGCACGCGGGATTACTTGCACAAAAACGGGATGAGCGATGCTGTCATCGGGCTGAGCGGCGGCATTGACAGTTCCTTGACTTGCTGCATTGCTGTGGATGCGTTGGGACGGGAGCATGTGACAGGTGTGGCGATGCCTGGTCCTTACTCGTCGCAACACAGCCTTGAGGATGCCGAAACTTTGGCGCGCAATTTAGGCATTCGCTTTTTGGTCATCCCCATCACGGGCGTCTTTGAGGCGTTCCTACGAGCATTGAGTGAGGTGTTCCGAGGGCTTCCGCCCGATGTGACGGAAGAGAACTTGCAGGCTCGCATTCGCGGGACGATTTTGATGGCGCTTTCTAACAAGTTCGGCTGGCTGGTGCTGACGACGGGCAACAAGAGCGAAGGCAGCACGGGCTATTGCACCCTTTACGGCGACACGGCAGGCGGTTTCGCCGTGCTCAAAGATGTCTACAAGACGCTCGTTTACGAACTGGCAGCGTATGTTAACGAGAAGGCGGGACGGGAAATCATCCCACGCCGCGTTTTTGAAAAGCCACCCAGCGCCGAGTTGCGTCCCGGTCAAGTGGATCAGGAAAAGTTGCCACCTTATCCGCTGCTTGATGCCATCTTGCAAGCGTATGTGGAAGAAGACCGAAGCGTCGCTGACATCGTGGCGATGGGTTACGATGAAGCGACTGTTCGGAAAGTGGCTTGGATGGTGGACAGCAGCGAATACAAGCGCCGTCAATTTGCGCCCGGACCGAAAATCACTCACCGAGCCTTCGGCAAAGACCGACGATTGCCCATCACCAACCGCTTTCGGGAGTGGGATGGCAAATGAAGCGCAACGCTTTGCCAAAAGCGTTACACCGCTACTTTTGGGATGTGGACGCAAAGCGGTTGAACATCCGCAAGTATCGGCAGTTCATCATAGAGCGGATTTTGGAGTTCGGTGATGAGAAAGCCATCCGATGGGTGCGACGGACTTTCGGCGATGACGCCATCCGTCAAATCGTCTGCCAAAGCCGACGCATCTCCAAACGCACCGCCAACTTCTGGTGCTTGCTGCTGAACATCCCAAAGGGGAAGGTGACATGCTTGTCCAAACGCTCCCACAACCCGCTCAAAGACTTTTGGAGCGCATGACAGGCGTGACCGAGAAAAAATGCTTTTCCTAAGCGCGAGTCAAAATGAGCAGTTTTGTGAAGCAGGAGGGGCACGGAAGCACCTATCATCGTGACAAACTTGTCGGGTTAGAGTACTGAACTTTGCCATTCGCCATTTGCCTGACATCAAGGGGTGAGTGTTGATGGCTGAAACGATGCTGGAGAAAGCGTTGGCTTTAGGGATGACCGAGGATGAGTTTCGGCAAGTCTGCGAGATTTTAGGGCGCGAGCCGACAGATACGGAATTGGCGATGTTCAGCGTTGAATGGAGCGAACACTGCGGCTATGGTAGGTCAAAACGGTGGCTAAAATTGTTGCCGCGCGATGTAGGCAAATATCGTGCAGCCGTTGGTGGCGATGCGGGAGGCATTGAAGTCAAGCCGGGCTTATGGGTCTTGTTCAAGATGGAAAGCCACAACCACCCATCACAAATTGAACCCAAAAGCGGTGCAGCAACAGGCATTGGTGGCATAGTCCGCGATATTTTAGCGATGGGTGCACGCCCCATCGCGCTCGTTGACACTTTGAGGTTCGCCGAACCTTCAGACCGAAAATCCCGCTACATATTCACGGGCGTCGTTGACGGCATCAGTTGGTATGGTAATTGCATTGGCGTCCCTACTGTTGCTGGCGAGGTCGGTTTCAATGACTGCTACAAGACTAACTGCCTTGTCGGGGTCATGTGTATAGGTGTCGCTTGGGAACACGAATTGATGACGAGCGCAGCGAAAGGCGTCGGGAATGCCGTCGTCTATGTCGGCAACGCGACAGGGCGGGACGGCATCGGCGGATGTTCAATCCTTGCCAGCAAGGAAATGCGAGAGGAATTGGAAATGCGCCCAACTGTCCAATTGGGAGACCCGTTTGCGGAGAAATGTTTGATTGAAGCGTGTCTTGAAGTCTTCAAAACAGGTGCCGTTGTCGCTGTCAAAGACATGGGCGCTGCGGGTCTGACATGCACGACCGTTGAGATGGCTGCTGCAGGGAATGTGGGCATGGTCGTGGACATCTCCCTTGTGCCGAAACGCGAACCGGATATGGAAGCATGGGAAGTTATGATGAGCGAGAGCCAAGAGAGGATGCTGCTCGTTGTCCAAAAGGGACGAGAAGATGAGGTCAAGCGAATTTTTGACAAGTGGGGGTTGCATTGCGTCGTCATCGGTCAAATCACTGACGATGGCATTGTGCGAATTTACGATGGCAAACAACTGGTCGCTGAAATCCCGGCAAAAGCCATAGCTGAAGCACCCATCAAGGAACTTCCGATGCAGAAGCCAGAATATGTTGAACAGGTAAAACGCTTTGACTTTTCTCAATTGCCCGAACCCGACGATTACACCGATGCGCTTTTGCATCTGTTGTCTTCGCCCAACATAGCCAGCAAGGCTTGGGTTTACGAACAATATGACCACATGGTTCAGGTGAACACCGTTGTTCCGCCCGGCGCTGCTGACGCTGCTGTTCTCAGGCTTAAAGACTGGGACGAAAAACTTGGCATAGCCGTGACCGCCGATTGCAATTCCCTTTACTGCTACCTTGACCCATACTTGGGCGCTCAATTGGCTGTGGCGGAGGCGGCTCGCAACTTAAGTTGCGTTGGCGCAGAGCCTGCTGGTGTTACTGACTGCCTATGCTTTGGCAACCCTGACAAACCTGACCGTTACTGGCAGTTCGTCGAGAGCGTCAAGGGTATCGCCGATGCTTGTCGCGAATTAGGCATTCCCGTCGTGAGTGGGAATGTCAGTTTCTACAACGAGAGCGAAGTGAGTGTTATCCATCCGTCGCCATTGATTGGGATGGTGGGGGTGCTGGAGGATGTGAGCAAACACGCCACTATGGCGTTCAAGGACGAAGGCGACATTATCGTCCTGTTAGGGGTTTGCAGGGATGAACTTGGGGGTAGCGAGTATTTGCGCTGGAGGTTCGGGTTGGAAGTCGGGGAACCGCCGAGGCTCGATTGGCGTTTAGAGAAAGCGGTGCAAGTTGTTTGTCGGGAAGGAATCAAACGGGGCATAATTAAGTCCGCCCACGATTGCTCCGAAGGTGGCTTAGCAGTGTGCTTGGCTGAATGTTGCATTGCGGGTGAGATTGGTGGCAAAGTTAACTTGACAGCCGAAATGATCCAATCGCCAATCACCGGTCGCTATTCGCCCATTCTTTTCGGCGAAACGGCGTCGCGCATCGTTGTGACCGTTGAGGCTTCCAAGTTGCCGGAACTGAGTGCTATCGCCGAAGAACAAAATTGTCCAATATTCGTGCTGGGTGAAGTCGGAGGCGAAGAGTTGGTGATAGCCTTTGATGGCAAGGAGTTGATTAGGGAGGAGGTGAAAAACCTCAAGGCTGTGTGGTCAACTGCCCTTACTCAGCAGATTGACTCATGATTTACGCTTGCCCAAGACACTTTGAGCACAGCGCTTTGGAGGTGTTTGCCATGAGGTTTTTCAACTGGCGGAGCACAAATGATTGGGCTGAAGGCACCGGGAAGGATTTAGAACAGGACATTGAAAAGGTTGCGCGTCAACAATGGAACATCCCTATGGACGAGTTCGTCCCGAAACCGCCCCACCGCATCTGGCGGGTCGGTGCTTTCATCGATGTCCAGAACATCTACATGTGTGTCAAGTCAGTTTTCGGGCACACCAAAATCAACTACAAAGTGCTGCGCGACTTTTTGACCCGCGACGGAGCGTTAGTCAAGATGGTCGCCTTCACCTGCTATGATCCCGAAAACCGCTCACAAGTTGACTTCATGCACGCTTTAGCGCTGATGGGTTACCGAGTAGTTGCAAAGCCGCTGAAGAGGATGCCCGACGGCAACATCAAAGCCAGCATGGACATGGAGATGGCGTTGGAAATTTTGGTCTCCGCCCCTTACCTCGACGAAATCGTTTTGGTGACAGGAGACGGCGATTTCGCTCCCATCGTTGACCATGTTGCTCGGATGGGGAAAATTGTCAAAGTCATCGGTCCGGACAGGCTCACCTCTCCAGACCTGATTCGCGTTTGTGACCAGTTCATCAATTTGGCTCAAATTGACGGCATATTCGTCGTGGATTGAACTCTGGCACTGTCCCGTGCCCCATCTCAAAGCGTGGGTGAAAAGGGAATGGGTCATCCACCCCTTATCGTCCTTCTCGGTCCGACGGCTGTAGGGAAGACCGATGTCTCAATTCTGGTTGCTGAAGCCATCGACGCCGAGATAGTTTCTTGCGACAGCGTCGCGGTTTACCGCTACATGGACATCGGTTCAGCTAAACCGACGCCAGAGCAACGGGCGAGGGTGCCTCACTATTTGATCGATGTCGTCAACCCTGATGAGCCCTACAATGTCGCTATGTATGTGCCAGACGCCGAAAGGGCGATCAAGGAGATATGGGAACGCGGTAAGGTCGCGATGGTTGTAGGCGGGACATCGCTTTACTTGTCGGCTTTGCTTGAAAACTTTGACTTGCCCATTGCTCCGCCTAACGAGGAAATCCGGAAGCGACTCTATGAACTGGCAGAGCGGGAAGGCACAGAATTCTTGCACCGTCGTTTGAAGGAAATTGACCCTCAAGCAGCCCAGCGCATTCACCCTCACGACCTCGTGAGGATAGTTCGGGCTTTGGAAGTTTACGAGCAAACGGGCAAGCCCATCTCTGCTTTTTGGCACGGCGCTTTTGAAACCCCTCAACTCCGCCGCTACCCAAACGCTTTGGTGATCGGCTTAATTTGCGAACGCGGAGAACTTTTCAGTCGCATCGAATCCAGAATGCACAAATTACTCGGGCGAGGATGGCTTGAGGAAATTCGCCAACTTTTAGACATGGGTTACTCGCCCGAACTCAAGTCAATGCGTTCTTTGGGTTACCGCGAGTTCACTCAAGTCGTGCTCGGCAACTGGACCTTAGAGAAAGGGCAGCAGGAATACTTGCGCAACGCAAAAGCCTTTGCTAAGAGGCAGTGGTATTGGTTCAAAAGACGCCCTTATGTCCGGTGGATTGACACAACAGACAAAACGACGGAACAAGTCGCAAAAGAAGTTGTGAGTTGCGTGTTACGCGTTCAGGGCTAATTCTCCGCTGTCCTGTGGTCCTGTTGTCCCGTAGTCCCGTTGTCCAGTTGTTCTTCCTTCTTGCCCCTTGCCCCTGTCCCTTGTCCCACCTAAACAATGACCCTTGCGTGTTTGAGGGCTTCGCCACATTGGCATGTTCGTTCGGGTGGGATTCGCTTTATCATCTCAACCAACAGCGCCCTTGCCTTGTCTATGCTCGCCGCGAAATTTCGCATGACTTCTTCGGCGGAGACGGGTTCAACCTCGCCTTCTGCCACCAAACCGGTGTCGTAATCGGTGACGATGGAGATGTTGACATAGCAGAGTTCAGCCTCGCGAGCCAACACGACCTCAGGATACTGGGTCATGTTGATGACATCCCAACCCATTTGTGTGAACCAGCGGCTTTCTGCTTTTGTGGAGAAGCGCGGACCTTCAATGACGACGACAGTCCCCCGCTCGTGGTGAGGGATGCCCAAATCCTTGCACGCCTGAATGGCGATTTCCCTCAACTGAGGGCAATAAGGGTCGGCAGTGCTGACATGGGTTGTGATGGGACCGTCAAAGAAAGTGTCATCACGGTGTCGGGTTCGGTCAACGAACTGGTCGCAAATGACGAAATCGCCGGGCTTGATATGTCTTTGCAAACTGCCGACGGCGTTGGGAGCGAGGATTCGCTCGACGCCGAGTAACTTCATCGCCCAGATGTTCGCTTTGTAGGGGATTTTGTGGGGCGGATATTGGTGCTTGCGACCGTGCCGAGGCAGGAAAGCCACCCTCTTGCCAGCGATTTCAACGATGGTAATCAAGTCACTCGGCATGCCGAAAGGAGTTTCAACTTTGATTTCCTCAAGCACTGTTGCACCTTCAATGTTGTAAAGTCCCGAACCGCCGAAAACCCCAATCTCTGCCTTCCGCTCTTTGACTTCGGGGAACATCTCTCACTCACCCTCCTCTCGGTTTTCGCCTTTGTCGCCTATCTGCCACAGTGGCAATTCCACGACGAATTTGGCTCCACCTAATGGCGAATCTTCCAACCAGATGCGACCGTTGTGGGCTGTGATTAGGTTTTGGACTATCGCCAATCCCAGACCAGTTCCACCCCTCGCGGCTTTAGTCGTCACGAAGGGGTCAAAAATTCGGTCACGCAATTCCACAGGAACGCCAGGTCCGTCGTCTTCAACTTCCAACCTTGCCCAATTCCCTCGGACACCTGTTCGGATGATGACTTTGCCGCCTTTGCCGCTTTCGGCTATGGCTTCCCCGGCGTTCCTGACCAATTGGACGACGATTTCCTCCAAGTCACCCCTCCGCCCCCATATAGGCGGGACGGGCGAGAGTTCAAGGTTGACTTGAATTCCACCACGCACCAACGAGTAAGAAACCAACTGAGCCGCTTCCTGAATGACCTTGTTGAAGTCCAGAAGTTCCCTTTCTTCTGTCCGCCGGGCGTCAGCGAAGTGAGTGATGGAGTGGGCAATTTCGCGAATTTGCTCCGCCGCTTGTAAGATGTCTGCCAATTTCTCCTTCGTTCGCTCCTTCAAATCCTCGGTGTCCAAAATCAACTCAGCATTGCCCATGATGACCTGAAGTGGGTTGTTGATTTCGTGGGCAATCCCAGCAGCCAACTCACCCAGTGTTGCAACTCGGAAAGACCTCGCCAAGTGCTCCCAACCTTCGCCCTGTTGTCCTGTTGCCCTGTGGTCAGTTATCTCTTTCTCCTTTCCGCAAACCCAACTGGCAACCAACTCTGCCGAAACTTGGATAGCAACTTCGTCTGGTTCGGCAGATTCCCCCGAAAAAGCAGCGACGAAAAGATAAGCGGGTTGGTCCATTTCCGGCGGAACTTTTGCCACCCACAAAACCCGTTGCCCTGTCGGGAGGCGGTAGATTGTCCTTTTGTCCGCTGTCATGTTGTCCAAAATCTCCGGTTCCCAACCACCGGTCTCCAAGTTGACCGCAACCTCCCACTTGCCCTCCTCACTTTCGCCGCTTGCCTCTTTCCCTTTGCCCCGCAAGCAGTAAATCCCTCCCCCTTCCGCTCCCAGCCAATCCAACAATGCGCTTAGCGCTTCTCGAAGATGATTTTGTCGCCCCAAGGCAATTGCCTTTTTCAAAACGGACAAGTCCCTTCCATGTTGTCCTGTTGTCTGTTGTCCCGTTGCCTGTTGCCCTGTTGTCATGTCCCTTCTCCCTTACCCTCGTTTGGGGTTGCGTTTAACAGATTGCGACGATAAAGGCAACTTGTCAATTGCCCAAAAGTGTTGGCTGTTCCTCTGCTCGCCCCTTGTCGTCTGTCCCTTGCCCCTCGCCCAAGAAGGGAGCCACCATTGCTGCGAATTCTTCTTCGGTTAAAATCCGAACGCCCAACTCTTGCGCCCGCTGCAATTTACTGCCCGGATTTTGACCGACAACCAAAAAGTCTGTTTGCCGCGAAACGCTGGATGCTGGACGCCCACCAAGCCTCTTGACAATATCTTCAGCCTGTGAGCGCGTCCACCTTTCCAGTTCACCTGTGAAGACAACGACCTTGCCTTTGAGAGGCGATTCAGGGACGACCGGTGCTTCCTCCTCAGGTGAAGGTTGGACACCTGCTTTCTTCAACTTCTCCATCAACCTCTGTCCCAGTTCGCTTCGGAAGAACCGAACAACGCTTTCAGCGATTTTTGGACCGACGCCGGGGATAGTTTTGATTTCCCACTCCTCTGCTTGCGCCAACCGTTCCAGGCTACCGAACTTTTTTGCCAGCAACTCTGCCACCCGTTCGCCGACATGGCGGATGCCCAACGCAAAGATGAACCTTGACAAGGGCGCCGTTTTGCTTCTCTGAATTTCGCTGAGGACCTTCGTCGCCAACTTATCACCCCATCCGGGCAATCTCGTCAATTGCCACTTCTGCAGGAAGTAAAGGTCAGCAGGGTCGCTGAGCAATCCTGCCTCAACCAACTGGTGAATTCGTTCCTCTCCCAACGCCTCAATATTCAGGGCATTGCGGGAGCACCAATGCTTGATCCAGTTTTCAACTCGCGATGGGCATTCATTGTTGGGGCAATAGTAGTCCACCTCGCCCGGTGGTCGGACAACAGGCGTGCCGCAAATGGGACATTCTTTTGGCATCTCAAACGGTTTCTCCTCACCCGTCCTTTTCTCCTTGACGACCCCCACGACTTCAGGGATGACGCCACCTGCCCTTTGGACGATAACCCAATCACCAATGCGGACATCAAGCCGCTTGATTTGGTCTTCGTTGTGGAGTGTTGCGCTGGTGATTGTCACGCCCTCAACTTGGACTGGTTCAAGTTCTGCCACAGGTGTCAGTTTCCCTGTGCGACCGACTTGAACGACGATGTTGAGCAACTTGGTTTCCTTTTGCTCGGCGGGGAACTTGAAAGCGATTGCCCACCTCGGTGCGTGAGCCGTCGCTCCCAATCGCTCCTGAAAGTCCAGCCTGTTGACTTTAACGACGACTCCATCGGCAGAGTATGGTTCATCGTGGATGCGCCTAACCCACTCGTAGCAGTAATCAATGACCTCTCCGATGCCGTGACAAAGGCGGCTATGCGGGTTAACTTTGAAACCTGCCCGCTGCAACCATTGCAATACCTCCCACTGCGTCTCAAACTCAATCCCCTCGTAGTAGCCGACACCGTAGCAGAAGATGTCCAAACGGCGTTGAGCCGTGACATTTGGGTCAAGTTGACGGACGGAACCCGCTGCAGCGTTTCTGGGGTTAGCGAAGGGTCGTTCGCCCTTGCGAAGTTGCTCCTCATTGAGCGCTTCAAAATCCGCCTTAGTCATGAAAACTTCGCCCCGAACTTCAATGATCGGCGGTGGGTTGTCAATGAGCAGCCTGAGCGGGATAGTTTTGATGGTTCTCAGATTGTTAGTCACATCCTCACCTTCAACACCGTCGCCGCGAGTTGCACCCAAGACCAAAACACCATTTTCGTAGGTCAAGCTCACCGCCAAGCCGTCAATCTTCAACTCGCAAGTGTAGTCAATGACTTCAGTCGCCGGCAAGCCCAAAAAGCGCTTGACCCTTTGGTCAAAGGCGCGCAACTCCTCCTCGTTGAAGGCGTTGTCCAAACTCAACATGGGTTTGCGGTGCGTCACTTTGGCGAATTCTTCGGCGGGCGGAAAACCGACTCGTTGGGTTGGACTGTCTGGCGTCACAAGGTCAGGGAAGCGTTCCTCAATTTGCAACAAGCGCCTGAACAATCGGTCGTATTCCTCGTCGCTGATGATGGGTGAGTTGAGCACATAGTAGAGCCAGCAGTGGATGGTCAGTTCTTTGCGCAACCTTTCCGCTTCTCTTTCCGCTTCCTCTCGGGTCAGCGCCTCAACGGGCTTGTCAATGGCTTGTTTGCGCAACTGCTCAACTTGCTGCCGTGCCTCATCAACGGTCATTCGCTGCATTCCCCATCACCCCTTAAGATGATGGCAAGGTTACCTGCACCGTTCGCCTCGTTAAGTCAACACCAATGCTTGCTCCAATTAGGTTCAACAACGCCATGCCCAACAAAGCATCCTCACCGTAGGTGACCAAAATGTCCACAGTTTGCTCAGTCGCTTCCCCCAACTGAACCCAACCTTCAAAAACCAGTTCGGGTTGGATACGCCCATCGGCAAGTTCAACAATGTCCAAATCGATCAACACCAATCCTAAAGTGACGGCGATGCCCGCAGGCGAGCAAAGAGCCCCGTTGAACCCTGTGTCCAAAATCGCTTCCAGTTCAGTGACACCCCTCAGCCCTCAGCCCTCCAACCCTGACGGGCACCTTTATCCGCAACTCCTCGTCAATTCGCCCCTCAACCGTCATTGTCACCACCTCTTTTTCTCCAAAAAGCCGATGCGCCGCGAGAAAAAGACCTTCTCAGGGTGACGCTGGCGAATTTTAAGCAGGGCTTCAGTGCGAGTTGGTGCAACCTCGTAGTCGCCGCTGTCAGGGTCAATGACCACATACTTGCCCCAATGTTCCCGCTCAAGTTGGCTTTTCAGTTGCTCGTAAATCGCCATGCCCTTGCGAACGATTTCACTGACTTTCACGGGCTTGACAGTTACCAAAGCTTTCTGCTCAGCCATTTCGTTCACCTCAGCCTTGCTGTCCGTGATCCCTTCAGTCTTCCCGCCACCTAAATTCAAGTTTGCCACCGACAAAGACAGCAATGACCTTTACGCTTTGCCATTCGCTGACAAACGCTTCATCATGGGGCAAATGCGAGAGCACGACCAAATCGGCGAGTTTGCCCGGCGCAATCGTCCCAATCTGACTTTCAACACAACAAGCGAACGCAGCGCCTTGGGTGTAAGCCAGTAAGGCTTGCCTTAAAGTCAGTCGCTCACTCGGTTCAGGATGAACTAACGCCCCGACGATGCCCTCCAAAGGACCGAAAGGCATCCCGTCTGAGCCGAAAGCCAAAGGGATTCCTGCTTTGATGACGGAGTTGAACGGGTTCATGCGCTTCGCTCGCTCCCAACCCAATCTCACTTCGTAGAGCCCATTAGGCTGCTGCCATCGGGCGACAAAATTTGGCTGCATGGAAGCCACCAAGTTCAACTTGCTCAACCAACCGATGTGTTCAGGTCGCAAAAGTTCCAAATGCTCCAACCGATGCCGCATAAATCGCTTGCTTTCCATCCTCACGAACCGAAAGGCTTCAATGGCTTGGTCAATTGCCAAATCGCCGATGGCATGAACAGCGAGATGCCAACCCATTTCGTTCAACTCCAGCATCAATCCCTCAGCAACCCGATCTCTCAGGAGCAAGCGACCGGTTTCGTTAGGGGCGTCTGCGTAAGGCTCACGAAGCGCTGCTGTCCGAGCGCCAATTGAGCCATCAAGAAAAAGTTTCACGAACTTTGCCCCGCACCGCTCTTTGTCAATCCGCCATCGCAATGGCGCTTTTAACTGCTGCGCCGTTGCAGGCAGGATACAGCAAATGAAGCGAACTGTCAAGTCACCGTCAGCGATGGCGCTTTCGTAAACTTCCAAGTCGGCGTAAAGGTCTGCCATCGCTGTGACGCCGTGCTCAAGTGCAATTTGGCTGGCAATTCGCAAGGCTTCTCGCTTCTCCAAAAAGGTCGGCTCGATGAAAGGCTCCAAGTATCGGATGGCATCATCGGCAAGTAACCCGTTCGGTTGACCTGAAGTTTTGAAAACGAAGGGATGGTCACCGGGCAAGTTCAACATTTGCAACGCTTTCGTGTTAACGACCCACAAATGCCCATCAATGCGACTCAACGCAACGGGCACATCAGGCGCAACTTTATCCAAATCCCACCTGGTCGGATAACGCTTCTCGTCAACGAACAAACTTTCGTCCCAATCGTAGCCAATCAGGAAACGGGACGAGGGACGGGAGATGCGGGACGAAGCGCTTTGAACGATTTGCAGCAACTCCTGAAGGCTACGAACTTGGCTCAAGTCAAGCCTCAATCGCTTAAGCCCCATGCTGATTGGGTGCATGTGGGCGTCAATAAAGCCGGGCAGAACGGGGCAACCTTTAGCGTCCCAAACATTGCTTTCTGGTCGCACAAAGTCACTCTGCGGAGAAACATTGGCAATTCGGTCGCCATTTAGAACGATAGTCCACAACCCTGCACCTTCGTCGGTGAGAGGCAATCTCGCATTGACGATGGCACGGAAACTTTCCAACCGCACTGCGAACTCACCAACCTTTCTCAACGATTTTGCGCTATCATTCGTGTTGCAAATCGGCGGTTTCGGGTTCAAACTATGACAGTGAACATCCAACAAAAGTCTGGAACCTTGCAAGGCTTGGCGAAAGCGAAAGGCAAGGAGGGAATTGGCATGAGCAAGAACGGGCGAGCGTTGGGAAGAGTCATCACGGCGATGGTCACTCCTTTCGACGAAAACGGGCAGGTGAATTATGCGGAGGCAGAGAGGCTCGTTGAACATTTGATTCAAACGGGCTCGGAAGGGATTGTGGTCGCTGGCACAACTGGCGAATCACCAACTCTTTCGCACAAGGAGAAACTCGAGTTGTTCCGAGTTGTCAAGCAAGCAGCGGCGGGACGGGCGAAAGTGATTGCGGGGACAGGCAACTACAACACCGCTGAAAGTGTTGAGTTGACGAAAGAGGCTGAACAAATCGGCGTTGACGGTGTATTGCTCGTTTGTCCCTACTACAACCGCCCCAATCAGGAAGGTTTGTTCCAACACTTCAAAACTGTTGCGCAAGCGACTTCTTTGCCCGTCATCCTTTACAACATCCCCAGCCGGACGGGACGAAATATTGAAGCGAGCACGACCCTGAGGCTTGCCGAAGAAGTTCCCAACATCGTCGGCATCAAGGAAGCGAGCGGTGACATGAAACAAGTCGCCGACATATGCTCAAAGGCGCCGGAAGGTTTCGCGGTTTGGAGCGGCAACGACGAGGACACTTTCCACATCGTTGCTTTGGGCGGAGTCGGTGTTATCAGCGTCGTCTCCCACATCTGCGGTCAGGAGTGCAAGCAGATGATTGAGGCTTTGGAGAAAGGCGATTTGCAAACGGCGAGGCAAATCCATTTCAAGCTGATGCCGCTGGTCCGTGCCCTGTTCCCGCCGACGAGCCCTAACCCGGCACCAATTAAGGCTGCTCTGAACTTGCTCGGGTTCAAAGTCGGTGCCCCACGATTGCCCTTAGTCCCGTGCACAGATGCGGAAATTGAGGCAATCAAGAAGGCTTTGCAAGCAGTAGGGAAGATGTGACCCAAGGGAAGGCGCGGTCATTTGCTGATTGGAGCCGGTGCTCGGCGGCATAGTTTGGGTTGACAAATTTAGGTGCGATCGCTATCATATGAACGAAAAAATCTTGAGTGACGGAGGTGGTCACAAATGCAGGTGACGGCTGAGAAGTTGGCGAAGTTGACGACGGAGTATGCGGGTTACTTGGAAGGAGACAAGTTGGATGCCTTCTTCCGAGAGTTCGAGATCAAGTTTGCGGCTGGTCACTGGGCAGCGGGTGAATTCGCTGACCGCTTTAACCCCCTCGGATACAACCGCCACCGCCCAGATTTCCGCGACACGGTGATTGACCAAATCGCTCGCGTCGCACAAGCGGGGATTGAAGGGATTGAGTTCCACGATGTCCTCTTCCTCAACGAGAAAGGTGAAATTGACGATGCCAAGATTGCGGAGGTCAAAGACGCCCTCGCGCACTACAAAGTCACACCGACCAACATGAACATCAATGTCTGGACGAACTCCATCTACCGGATGGGTGGCATAACGAACCCTGACCCGGCAATCCGCAAGCGGGCATTGGAGCAATGCCTCCAGGCTGTTGAAATCGCCCAACGCGTTGGTTGCCAAAGCGTCTCCTTGTGGCCTGGCTCTGATGGTTGGGACTACAACTTTGAGGTCAACTACGGCGTCCAACTTGACTGGTTCATTGAAGGTTGTGTGGAGATCAACAAGAAAGCGATGGCAGCAGGTTTGAAGTTCGGGACCGAAGCGAAACTCAAGGAGCCGCGAGAAGGCAACATGGTCATTGCCACTACGGCTAAGGCTGCGTTGGTTGCGAAAGAGGTCAACGCCATTTGCGGCGGAAACAACATGGGTGTCACCATTGACTACGGTCATGAGCAGATGTATGGCGACGAACCCGCAGCGCAACTTTACATGCTGAAGCGGTTCGGTGTTCCCATCACCAACTTCCATGTCAACACGGCTAAATACCACAGCAACGACGAAGACCGTGTGACTGGAACAGGGGACATTTGGAAGTTGGTGGACTTCTGCTATGCCGCTATTGACACTGGCTACGATGGCTGGTTCGGCGAAGACCAGTTCACTTACCGAATGGAGCAAGTTAAGGCAATGAGGCTGAGCAAGGAGTTGTTCGGGAACGCCATGAAGAAAGCGCTGCTCATTTACGCTCGAAAGGACGAACTTGAAAAGGCTCGCCTCAGTGGCGACCAAGGAGCAGTCCTTGATGTCGTCAAGCGCATCATCTACACTGCATGACAACACTTGAGTTGATTTTCGTGACTCAGCGTGTTATAAGTGTAAGCGGTGATGCAGAAGACCGCTGTGGGGGTTCGGGGGTCCCTCGTCAGCGGTCAGCAAACCGAAATAAAGGGGGTGCCAGGAATGGCGCAGAAGAAAGCAACGAAGGCGGCAAAGAAGACGACCGCCAAGAAGAGCACTAAGAAAAAGTAGTCTGACAGCAGCGTGAAATTGAAAGGGCACGCCATTTGGCGTGCCCTTTTTCATTTTGTCAATCGCAACTTTCGCTGAACTCACAAACTCACACTTTCACCCGGCTGCAAAATTTTCACCGTCACTTCAGGCACAGCCGCTTGAACTTTTTGGGCAAACTCTGCCGGATCAGCCTCAATCACTGGGAAGGTGCCGTAATGCATGGGAACGACAATTTTGGGTCTCAAAAGTTTCGTCGCTTCAACGGCATCGTCTATGTCCATGGTGAAGTTGCCGCCGATGGGAAGGAAAGCCAAGTCTATTGAGTGGCGGTCTCCGATCAGTTTCATGTCGCCAAACAGACCTGTGTCGCCTGCGTGGTAAACAGTTTTTCCGTCCATGAACAGCAAAACACCTGCAGGGTTGCCCGTGTAAACGATTGAGCTGTCTTCTTCAACGAAAGCGGAACCGTGCCACGCAGGAACTAACTTCACCCGCCCGAACGGGAAGTTGTAACTCCCGCCGATATGAAGCGGGTGCCCTTGTTTTGCCCCTTTCCGCTGGCAGTAAGTCACCAATTCGTAAACGCCGATAATGGGACAGTTGTTTCGGTTGGCAATTTCAATGGCGTCACCGAGATGGTCACCGTGACCGTGAGTGACAATCACGGCATCAACCTTCAGGTCTTCAGGTTTTGCCGCTGCTTTTGGGTTACCGGTCAAGAATGGGTCAATGACGACCGAGTGGGCATCCGTTGAGACCATAACGCAAGCGTGCCCGAGGAAAGTCGCCTTAACCATCGCTATCACCTCCGAGCCTCAAAGTTTAGCGCGCTTTGTTGTCACAAAGTCTGAACCCATGCGCCATCTGAAACTCGGACAGCAAACAAATTTGGCTCGGGTGCGTTTTGTCCAAGTTCCTCCGCATATCGTTTTGGGACTTCCTCCAAAACTCTCGCCAAAGCGTCCTCCCTCACCATCGCCAAACACGCTCCACCGAAACCTGCGCCTGTCAACCTTGCCCCGTAAACTCCATCAACACTCATGAGGGCATTGACCATCGCTTCCAACTCTCGGCAACTCACTTCGTAGTCGTCCCGCAGCGAAGCGTGGGAAGCCAAAAGGAGGTAGCCAGCCCTCTTCAAAGCACCCTCGCGCATCGCTTGTTGAAAAGCGAGGACGCGATTGTTCTCCGTTATCACATGCCTAGCCCGTCTCCGTATCGGTTCAGGCATTTCGTTGAACACTTGCCCCAAATCCTCGATCGTCACATCGCGCAAACTCTTCAGCGGACGCCCCAAAGTTTCGCTCAGCCACTTCACTGCTTCCTCACATTGCTGCCTTCGGATGTTGTATTCCGACGCAGCCAAAGTTCTCGGCACTCCTGTATCTGCGACCACGAAGGCAATGCCTGAAGGCAACGGCACCAATTGGTGACTCAAATCGCGACAGTCCAGAAGTAGCGCATGGTTTTCTTTTCCGAGGAGCGCAATCATTTGGTCCATGATGCCGCACTGGACGCCTGCAAATTTGTGTTCTGCCAATTGGCACCACTGCGCCAAGGTTGGTCGCGGGACATCAACTTGGACGAAGTGTAAGAAAGTCAATGCGAACCCAACCTCAATCGCTGCCGACGAACTCAAACCTGCTCCCATCGGGATGTCACTTGCCACAACTGCATCAATGCCTTTCAACTCAATCCCGTTTTGTTGAATCACCCAAGCAACCCCGCGAGGGTAATTGCGCCAGTTAACTTGCTCGTCGCGTTGAAGGTCGTCAAGGTTGAATTCGTCGGAATCGTTCAAGTCCGCAGCAACGACCCTTACTTTTTTGTCGTTTCGCCCCCGCGCTGCAACGCAAAGGTATCTGTCAACGGCGATGGGCAAAACGAAACCTTCGTTATAGTCCGTGTGTTCACCAATCAAATTGACCCTGCCTGGGGCAATCGTCGCAATTTCGGGCGGTGCCCCGAAAGACGCATGAAAGACTTCAGCGGCTCGTTGAAGTGAACTGACATTGAGCGACAAATCCCTGCCACCTCCTTTGGCAATTCATCTCGGGAGCACTCGTAAAAGATTTGCCTTCAAAATTTTGTTGCGTCCGCCGGTCAAAAACAAGAGGGTTGCTACCAAAAAGCCAAGTCGCTTACCTGCGTTCAACCAATTCAAGGCTTTGCCTGACTTTGATGACGCTGTTGGGCGGGTAGTAGCCCCGCAAAGAAGTGAGCGGGTAGGCGAGCACCCTTTTGCCAATGAGCGTGCCAGGGTTTATGACGGCGTTGCATCCGATTTCTGCTTCGTCGCCGACAATTGCCCCAAACTTTCGCAGTCCCGTTCGGTATTCAATCCCGTCCAACTTCACGACAATTTCGTCGCGGGTGATTTTTAAGTTGGACACAATCACGCCTGCAGCCAAGTGGCTTTTGAAGCCCAAGATTGAATCGCCGACATAGTTGAAATGCGGGCATTGAGCGCCATCCATGAGCACGCAGTTTTTGAACTCGCTGGCATGCCCCAAAACTGCCCCATCGCCCACCAAAACATCGCCGCGAACATAAGCGCCCGACCTGACAACGCAATTCTTGCCGATGTAAGCGGGACCGAAAATTGCTGCCCCCGGTTCAACGATAGTTCCTTCGCCGATGAAAACCTGCCCATCCACAAACGCACCTTCCATGACAGTCCCGAGAATTTCGGGTTTGACAATGCTGCGCAAATAGTCGCCAATTTTCGGAATCGCTTCCCAGACGAACTTCACCCCGTCAAATAAGTCACGATGGGCGAACCTGCTGAGGTCAAAGTAGTGCTCAGGCTTAAGCCGCTCGTCCATGCCCCACCACCTCAAGCGAAAATCGTTTTGACCTGAATTTTAAACCCCGGCAGGACATCTTCACCCGTTAGGACATCGTTGCCCTTCAAGACTTTCCGTTCCCCACCACTCTTGACAACCGTTACCGTTTCGGTGTTTGGGTCAACCAGCCAAATCAACTTTACGCCCCAACTCAAGTATTCGGCGACCTTCCCTTCGTAATCGTCAACGGTCTCATCTGGCGCCAGAACTTCCACGACGAAATCGGGAGGGATATGCCCGAAACCTTTGGGTAACTTCCTATCGGGAAACCTTTCTCGGCTCACGAAGGAAAAGTCTGGCGCTCTCATGTTTTCCTTCGGTCGGAAACCGGTTTGGGCATCAAAAAAGAAACCGAGTTTGCGCCTCAAGATGTAACTGCCCAACCTTGCTGTAAGCCGGGCATTGATCCACCCTTGCTCCATCCCCGCCGGCGTCATCAATTTCACCTCACCGTCAACCAGTTCCACCTTTCCCTCGTGCTTTATCCGCATCAACTCTTCGTCAGTCCAAACCTTTTTGGTCGCAACCGCCATAACTCATCACCCTTTCAGCAACTCCAAAACCTGCTGGTGCAATTCTTCAGTGCAACTGCAAACGATGTCATAGCGTCGGTTGATGTCTGGCTCAAAGGAGACGGGGTTACCTTCAAAGTCAGTGACCACGCAACCTGCGGACAAGGCAATGGGTAAACCCGCGAAGACTTCAATCATCGGTTGCTGAACCGCCAAATAGATGTCGCAGCGTCCCGATGCGACATCGGCAAAGCCGCAAGGTCCACCGTTAGGCAAGATGAACTTCACTGCGGAAAACAAGGGCTTGAACCGCTCAACGGTTGGGTAGAGGAAATGAGGCTTCATCAAGTAAGTCGCCAAATAAGCGTCGTTCAGTTTGCTCGTCTTGTTCGGGTGCAGCGGCGATTTTTGCCCCAAGTTTTCCACAGGTGCGACGAACGAACCGTCAGGCGAAGAAAATTCAACCTTGCCGGCGATGATGTCACCGACGGCAGCTGCCAGAGGTGAACCTGCGCCATCGTAGAAAGCCAAAGCGGTGAACCAAAAAGCTCTGATGCGGCGGCGATACAAGGCGCTGCCATCAAATGGGTCACAGACGGCGTAAATCTGTTCGCCTCCTCCCGAAATTTCCAACCGCTGTAACTCCTCGCTCAAAACGACGATTTTCAGCCCAGTCTCTTGCAGGGAACGAACATAGAGGCTTTCAAGTTCCTTGTCAATGCGGATGACTTCTGGGTCCCATTCGCGGTAGCCTTTCGCTCTGACTTCAACCACATCGGTCGCCAATTCGCCCAACTCCCGTGCTCGCTGAACTGCCTTTGCAACTGCATGGGTGACGAAGTTCGCTGCGAGTGAGGCGTCCATCGCCATCCGTCATCACCCATGCAAAAGTTTGTCATCCTGAGTGCCACTTCGCTTGCCCTTTCCCACCGAACCCAACTCCGTTATCCTTTTTACGGCTTCCACTAACGGAGGTGGCTTGAATGGGACGGACATATCCTGCCCATGAGATAGCACAGTTGACGAAGGGCGAGGGCGAAGTCATTTGGGCGGATGGATGCTTGGCGATTTTGAAGGCGTTGCTGGAAAGCGGAGTGGCCTACCTTGGCGGTTACCCCGGCGCACCCGTGTCCAACTTGACCGATGCTTTCCTTGACGCCGAAGAAGCCATCCTCAAGCCGATGGGTGTGTTTGTCGCCAACAATGTCAACGAAGCATCAGCAGCAGCGATGCTGCGCCTTTCGGTCAATGCGCCCATCCGAGGGGCTGTTGCTTGGAAAGTCGTCGGCACCAATGTCGCTGCCGATGCGTTGGCGCATGTTTGTTCGTCGGGCGTTCAAGGGGGCGCGGTCATCTTCGTCGGCGAAGACTACGGCGCTAGCAGCACTCTCGTGGCGCAAAAGACGCTCCCTTACGGCTACAACTTCGGTGCGCCCGTCCTTGACCCGAAGGCGGATTTGAACCATGTCGCCCACTTAACCCGCATCGCCTTTGACCTTTCGGAAGCCTGTCAGATGCCAGTTTTCTTTCTCGTCCGAACCCGCGTCGGCAACATGAAAGGTTGGCTTCGTGTCAAAAACAACCGTCCCCCAACCTTTAGCCTTCACGCCCCTTTGACCGAACTGCCGAAGTCACCCGATCGCTTTCCCATTCCGCCCTTTACACAACAGCAGGAACGCGAAAAGTGGCACGAACGAATTCCGAAGGCAAAAAAGTTCGTTCGGGAGAACTGCATCAACGAACGCTACGATAACGGCGGACGCAAAGGCATCATCGTTCACGGCTTGCTTTTCAACTTAGCGTTGCGAGCGCTCCTTCGGTTGGGCGAGGCAGAAATCCGTCAACCCGAATTTGCCGCTGCTTCCTCCCTTCGTGACCTGTCACCCACCGATGCCCATTCGCCATTCGCCACTCGCTACTCGCTGCCCTCGTCCCCCGTCCCTCGTCCCTCGTCCCCAATCGCTTTCGGCGTTTCCCTCCTCTCCCTGCACGCCCTTTTCCCGCTGGTGGAGGACGAACTGGCGGAGTTTTTAGATGGCAAGGAGGAGGTGCTCGTCATTGAAGAGGGCGAACCTGCGTTGCTGGAGCGAGAAATCCGAGCCATCGCACAACAAATCGGCTGGACAGGGCGAATTGTGCGTGGTGAGTATTTGCCGACGACGGGCGAATTGACGACTGACATCGTTACTGAAGGCTTGACAAAGTTTTTGCGCAATTCAAGCGTCTCCGTTCTCGCCCCGCGCCCCTCGTCCCGTGTCCCGCCCGATGACCTTTTGTCCGTCGTCCCTCGCTTCCCCAACTTCTGCACGGGTTGCCCTGAGCGACCAGCGGTTCTGACGGCGGTGAAGATTTTCCGCGAGCGCCATCCTGAGGTGCGGTTGGAGATTGTGTTGGACATTGGCTGCTACATCATGGGCATTTACTACTTGCGCGATTTGGTGTCGCCCGTAACGGGCATGGGCACTTGCCTCGCTTCCAGTTTGGCGACTTCGTTTTTGACGCAGGAACGGACGCTCTATGTCGTCGGCGATGGGACTTTTTGGGCGCAAGCGCTGACGACCAGCATCAGCAACGCTTTGTATCATCGGCAAAACTGCATCGTGCTCATCTTGGAAAACTTCTGGACGGCGATGACAGGACACCAACCCAACCCCAGCACCAAACACGGCGAACGAGCGGGCAACTTGGACATTGAAGCGACGCTGAAAGGGATGGGCGCTAAGTGGGTCAAAGTTGTCAACCCTTACGAGGTCAGTGAAGTCGTTCGGTTGCTGGAAGAGGCTTGGAGTTTGACCGACATCGGTCCACGCTTTTTGATTGCACGGGGCGAGTGCATGTTGGAGCGAAGCCGTCGGGAGCGAAAGGAGCGGGAGCAACAAGTTCAGGTAGGTCAGCGCGTCGCTGAAGCGCATTTCGGCGTTGACCCGCTGGTTTGTGTCGGTGACCACAGTTGCCTGCATTACAACAACTGCCCATCGCTAACCGTTCGTCCGTCACCCAACCCGCTCAAGCGGGATTTGATTGTGCAAGCGGAGCAAACTTGCGTGGCGTGCGGGCTATGTGGCTCGGTCGCCCATGCAGCGAAACTTTGCCCGTCCTTCTATCGCATTGAGTGGGTGCGAAATCCCGGTTGGTGGGAACGATGGCAATTCAAGTTGCGCCGATGGCTCATCGGTGTGTGACGCAAAGCCGTAGGAGCGGCGTTAGCCGCAAACGGTAGGAGGGGCGTCAGCCCCGAACGGTAGGAGCGGCGTCAGCTGCGAAAAAAAAAGTCGCCCCTGACGGGGCTCCTACCGAAACGGTAATGATGCGTGAGGTGATTTACGATGCCCAAAACGGTGACAAAAGCGAAGGTGGCAAAACAACCGAAAAAGACAGCAAAGGCAAAATCGGGAGCGATGACGATCACGCTCCCGCAACCGCCGACCGCTGAAGCCATTTACGACCAAATTGTCAAGCCCCTTCCGACCCCTGAACGCTTCAAACTCGCCCAACTGATTTTGAGCGACATCCCCTCCTGCGCCGTCGTGGACTACAGCGAAGAGTGGACGGAAGAGGGCATGCGGGAGTTTTCCGAGTGGTCGTGGCGTTACATCCTTGAGCGCGTTGAGCGAGAAGAAAAGGAGGGGTAAGCGATGATCCGACCTGGGGATGTCGTGTTGGCAGAGTTTGTCGGGGCAAGAGAGACGAAGGTGCGCCCACTGGTCGTCATTTCCACACAACTCTTTCACCAGCACCATCCCGACCTTATCGTCGGGCTACTAACGACGCAATTGAGGGTTGCCAACACACCAACTGACTACATCTTGCGAGATTGGCAAGCAGCAGGACTCCATCAACCCAGCGCTTTTCGTGCCTATCTCGGCATGGTTCCCGCTGACCGTGTATCCGCATCGGTCGTCTTTCCGACCGTGATTGGAAGGCGGTGCAAGAGTGCCTGAGACGCGCCATCGCCCTCCGATGAAATTGTCAAGTTGAAAAATCGCTCCGAACTTTGTTGCCCCTGCGGTCGTTAATTGTTTGTGGCAATGGTCAAGCCGGCAAATTTCATCTTGCCGCAGGAGGCGACCTGCCATGCTGATTGGCGAACTGGCGAAAGCGACGGGCGTCTCGCCCAAGACCATCCGCTACTACGAAACCCTCGGCTTGCTCAAACCCACCCGCCGCACGAGGGGCAACTATCGGGTTTATGACGAATCCGCCGTCCCGATGTTGCAGTTCATCCGCCACGCTGAACGCCTCGGTTTCTCCCTGAAAGACATTCGGCAAGTCTTGAGAGTGTGGCGGCGCAACGGCATTACCTGTGGCATCGTCCGTCAAATCGCCCAACAGAAATTGGAGCGGGTGGACTCTCTCTTGCGGGAACTGATGGCGCTGCGGGAACAGCTGCAGCGGTTGATAGAGGCGTCGGCTGACCCAAGCCACTGCGGACCCAAGCATCCTTGGGTTTGCCGTCATGTCATGGAAGCGCCGCCGTTGGACAATCGCCTCACTTGCTTGCTGGCGAACTGGACACCCACACTCCATCGCCGTCGCCGCCGTCAACGGAGAAAGCGCAAAGAGCGTTGGGCGTGGTGGGACGAAGAAGACGAAGGCGACGCCTATTGACACCCCTTACCTTCCTTCCGGCTGGAAGGTGGAAAATGAAGGTAGCACAAAGAGGGCGACACCTGAAGGCAGGATGCCTTCGCCCCCCTTGACACAGGGGGGTGCGCTAATCTAAAAGTGCCAAACCATTCCCGCCCCGAAAGGGGCGAAAGCAAGGAGGGATGTGAGATGTTGAGTTGGTCTTTGGTCGTTCGGCGAGGCAACCTTCAAGGTCGTTTTCGGGTCGGCTTCACACTCATTGAATTGCTGGTGGTGATCGCGATCATCGCGATCCTCGCTGCCATCCTGTTCCCTGTCTTCAGCCAAGCGAGGGAGAAGGCAAGGCAATCGTCATGCCTGAGCAACCTTAGGCAGGTTGGGTTAGCAATGCGTCAATACACGCAAGACTACGATGAAAAAACCCCACCAGTTCGCGTGCCTCTTCCCAGTCGCACCATCTTCGGTGCTCGTTGGGGTTGTTATGACCCTAACTGGCTTGGCGGGATGCCCGCAGTTTTCCATCCTTACGATTGCTATCAGCCTTACATGCGCAACAGCCAACTTCTCGTTTGCCCGTCCAATCCTGAGCGCAGTTATGGGAGCAGATGGGCGCTGCAAAACGAATACTATCCGCCCGGCGACCAAAGAGGGGCGGCAACTTATGCCGTCAACTTCGCCGTTCATGTCTCTCCAGACGGAAGTTGGAATGGGCGCAGTGAGGCAAGCATCACCCGTCCAGTCACCACGGTGGCAATGTTTGAGACGCTTTGGACTTGCCCCGACCTTGGCTGGTGGTCTATTCACGGGGCTGACCTTTGGATTCATCAACGGGCAATGAACCACCTTTATGCTGACGGTCATGCCAAGTGGGTGAAGATTTGGCAGACCCTTCGGGCGAAAGACACGGGCAACTTGGACGACGACCATTGGTGGTCTATCTTCGTGGACAGCACGCCGCGTTGGGGCGACTTGAACTGGCTGCGGGATAGAGAACTGGAAGCCATCAACAACATCAACAACAATAACCCTGAACCGCGTTGAGGGGTTCGGGCTAAAGCGAGCAACTCAATGGTGTGAAGCCGTAGCGCTTCTGGGGGCGCCGCAAAAGCGGCGCCCTTTCTTTTTGCCCCTCTTACCTTCCTTCCGACGGGAAGGTGGAAGATGAGGGCGGCACAAGCAGGCTGCAAAAACGGAGGCGATTGTGATGGCAGGTTGTTGTGCCGTCCCTGAGAAGCCGCAAAGTAGCGATTGGCGTTGCCCTGAGTGCGGGCGAAAGGGCAAACCCGTCCCCCGCATCACGCTGGAAAGGTTGCTGACCCCCGAGGCGCAACGGCGTTTGACGCCCGCCGCCCACCTGTTTTGCGAGACACCTGATTGCCCCGTCGTTTACTTTGCGCCCGATGACGGGAGCGTCTTTCACAAGCCCGACTTGACGGTGCGGGTGGGCATCAAGGAGACGGAACCGCCCATCCCGCTTTGCTACTGCTTCGGTTTCACCCGTGAGATGCTTTGGTCGGAATTAGCCCAAGCGGGCAAGACGACGATCCCTGACCGCATCAAAGCGGAGGTGCAGGCAGGCAATTGTCGCTGCGAGGAGACGAACCCGCGAGGTAGTTGCTGTCTGGGCGACATCCAACGCGCCATCCAAGCCTTCCGCTCGCAACCCGTTCCTACCGCTGAGTTGGTCGGTGTGGCGGCAGAAGATTGCTGTGCGCCGATGGATGATTGCTGCGCTGTGCCGTCCGAGAAAACGCAGCCGACAGCATCGCAACAAGTTAGGGCGGAACGGCTCGGCATTTTGGCAAGCATCGGGGCGATGTTGGTGGGTTGTTGACATCGGTGTGTTGCTGGCTGCCAGCGCTGTTGGCAGCGGTTGGGGTTGGCAGTGCGGGGCTGGGGGCAAAGTTTGTGCCCTACCGTCCCTTCTTTGCCATCGGGGCGTTGGCGCTGATCGGGATAGCGTTCGCCGTCACTTATCGGCGCCAACCTAAAGAGGCTTGCTGCTTAACTCCAACCCACAAAGCCCAGCGGTTCGGTTTGTGGGCGGCGTTGGTCATTGTCTTGGCGTCGCTGGGCTTTCCGACGGTCATGGAACGCTTCGCTCGTTCCACCTCATCCGTCTCCTCAGCAGCGATGCCTGAGGGCGTTCGCGCCTTTTCCTTCCGCATTGAGGGGATGAGTTGTCCTTCCTGTGCGCTGGCGATTGCGGCGAACTTGAAGCGGTTGCCCAATGTCGTGGATGCCCGCGTGGACTTTGAGAAGGGCGAAGCCACGATTTTCTACCGCAACAAATTGCCGTCCAAAGACGCCATCGCCCAAACTGTCGCTTCGGTGGAAGGTCGGGCAATCTTTCCGAAGGGGCGTTAGAATGCGGGGCGGCAAAAAATCTGCGAGGAGGTGTTGACCGATGCGAGGCTTGTGGGTCGTCACGATGATGCTGGGCAGCCTGATGGCATTAGGCGCTCAAGAGCATCCGGGCAAACCTGTGGAGCACCCCGGCAAACCCGCCGCCAAAGTCACCGCCGAAGACATCCGCAAGGGCATTCAGGCTTACATCGCTAAGGACACGCAATTGAAGGGCGGCTACTTTTTGATTTGGGACGGTCAAACAAAGCGCCCTCGCGTGCTGCAACTGGTTCGGGTGCACGAGAAGTTGAACAAACTGACGGCGGCGGATTACGAGCGCATCTTTAAGGCGAAAGCCCCGACGGCAGAAGTTTACTTCGCTTGCTGCGACTTTCGGGAGGTCGGTGGCAAAGCGACTTTGGACTTGGACTTCTTCATGCAAGCGACACCCGCTGGCATAGAACCCTTCCGCATCGTCATCCACAAGGAGAACGGCAAACCCCGCCTGCAATACCCGCCAGAGAAATGAAGGCGGTGCGATAACCAGTGCCTTAAGGGAAGGCGTCTACAGCAGCGGGCGTTGATTTTTGGCTTGAAACGGCATCAAAGGTGGTCAGCAGCGGTTCAACGGCAATTTTCACGGAGGTGAGTGGCGATGCAAAAGATGGTTGGTTGGGCGATGCTGGGCATCTTCATCGGGGCGTTAGCGTTCGCTTTGGCAGAAGAGACGAAATCGCCCGCCAAACCCGTGACGGTCGTGGCGCTGGTGGATGGGATGACCTGAGAGGGTTGTGCCCGCTCGTTGAGCGAGGCGTTACAGGCGGTCAAGGGCGTCGTGAAGGCGGAAGCATCCTTCAAAGATAAGCGCGCCTTTGTCGTCTTGGACGAAACGAAGACGCCCCTTCCAGCGTTGTTGACAGTGAAGACGCGCTACCACACTTTCCGCCTGACACCCCTTCTGCCCGTAGCCAAAGCGGACCGCGAGAAGGCGGTGCAAGCGCTGAAGGCGGTCAAGGGCGTGAAGGAAGTGAAGGCAGTGGACGAAGGCGTGGCGGTGACTTTGAAGCCTGAGGAGACGGTGCGCTACGGCGATTTGGTGGCGGCGTTGCAAAAAGCAGGCATCGCCGTGCGAGAACAGGTGGAGAGTTCGCAAGAGAAGCAACGGCAGGAAAACCAGCAAAGTTCGCAAGGCGACGATTGTTGCAGCCCACCAAAGGAAGAGGGAACGCAGCGGGACGGATGCTGCGGTTAACCCCTCGTCACCACGAACTTGTCCATGCCGCCGTCCATTAGAAGGGTCGTTAGCCCTGAAAAATTTTCAGTCGCCAGTCGCTATTCGCCAATCGCTGCCGTTCCCATAATTACAGCGGTGATGTGAGGATGGCGAATGAGCAGGTGCCCATAACCGTTTTGGTGGCTGCTGTTGGTGGGCAAGGTGGACAACTGTTCTCGCAGTGGCTTTTTGATGCAGCGAAAATAGCAGGGTTTGCACCTGTCGGTGTCGGCTTGCCCGGCTTGTCGCAGCGTGAAGGGGCGACCACCTACTACCTTGAGTTCTTCGCCAATCCTGAGGAAACATCGCTTTTCTCCCCGTTCCCCGAAAAGGGGCAAGTCCAAATCCTCATCGGGCTTGAACTTTTGGAACTTTTGAGGGCAATCCAAAGCGGATACCTTTCAACCGATGGCGTCATCATTGGTTCAACGCATCGCGTTTTGACGGCGGACGAGAAATTGCCGATAAAGGGTGGGTTCGTCACCGAACAACAGGCTTTGCCGATTTTGTATCGGGCAGCAAGACGGTGCATAGTCTTCGATGCTGTCAAGGCAGCAACCTTCGCTGGTTTGTCGGAGAGAGCCGCCAACGCCATTTTGCTGGGGGCGCTTGCTGCATCGGAAGTTTTGCCCTTCCCAACCGATGCTTTTCGAAAAGCCATTGAGCATTACGGTGTCGCCGTCAACTTCAACCTTCGCGCCTTTGAGTTCGGGCTGAAATATCGCGAGTGGTCCGACAAACTCAACCAATTTGCCGATGAACCAGCGAGTGAGTGGGAACAAATTCCCGAACCCAACTTGCCCGAAGCGGTGCTCAGGAAAATGGAAGCGCTGAGTTTGGACGACGAACTGGCGATGACCTTGCGCTACGCAGCCCACTGGCTTTGCCACTACCAAGATGCCCGATACTTCGCCAGATACCTTGATTGCATCCAAGCCATTTGCGAACGAGACCGAGAACGCAGTTCAAATTTGCTTGTCACCAAAGAAGTGGCGCGAATTTTGGCACTGCGAATGGCTTACGAGGACGCTATCAGGGTAGCCCAACTGAAAACGCAAAGGCAAAGGTTTGCAAGGTTGAGACGGGAGCACCATATCGGCGATGATGTCGTATATCGGGTCGTTGATTTCTTCAGCCCCGATTGGGACGAGTTGACAGGTTTGCTGCCAGTGAAAGGGGCAAGGGACAGGGGACAGGAAGCAACAAAAGCCCTGACCGCAGCCACTGACCTCCAGTCCCTCTCGGAATTTGATGACCTGCCATCTTTGCCCTCGCAGGTTGAAGAGTTGAAGAGACCGGCAGTTCAAATGAAGTTGGAGACGACTTCCTTGCTCGGCTTCCTGACGCTCAAGGCTTTGTCGCTTCTCAAGCCCTTGCGTCCATACTCCCGAAGGTTCAAAAGCGAATGGGAAGCGATTACGGAGTGGCTCTCGGCAGTTGACTGGGCTTTGAGTGAAGATTACGACCTCGCTTTCCTTGTCGCTCGCAGCGGTGAGATGGTCAGGGGCTATGGGCGAACTCGGCGGAAAACTTTGAGCGCGTGGCGGACCTTCATCGCATTTTTGAGAGCGCTGCGCCGACGCGGGACGCCGATGAACGAAATCGTTTCGCTGGGTGAGCAATTTTTGGAGTTGGCGATGAGCGGACCTCAGGGTCCAGAAAAAGCGTGGCAATTCGCCAAAGAGCAACTTGCCCGAATGTCGGGTTGAGCCCCATTTAGCGGGCTCAAATTTTTGCCGCATAATTTTCCGAGCAAACTCGCCTGCCAAATCGCTTGATGACCGGGTTAACGGAAAGGGGAAAGGATGGCGATGAAGTGGCTCAGGTTGCTGACCATTTTGACGATGGCGCTTTTTGCGGCTGTCTGGGCTTCAACACAGCAACCGTCAATCCCAGAACCTTTGGCAAAAATCAAAGCCAAGTATGTGGGCAGCAAAATCTGCTTTGATTGCCACATCGATGTCGCAAAAGTTTGGGCTCAAGTCCCGCACAGCCAATGGATGCTTGACGAAAAATTGCCCGAACATTTGCGGGGTTGCGAAGCCTGTCATGGTCCGGGCAGTCTGCATGTCGTTCAACGCCCGGGTAACATCGTCGCGTGGAGCAAATTGAGCATCGCCGAACAAAACACCATTTGCCTTCAATGCCACAAGGTTGTCACCGCTGAAAAATGGCTCGCATCACCTCACGGTTCAGGCAAGCAATTTGCTCCGTCTTGCACCGCCTGTCACGAAGTCCACAAACCTACTGACAGGCATTGGATGCTGAGAGCAAGGGCTTATGACTTGTGCGTGAAATGCCACAGCGAGATCGTTGCGAGGTCAAAGGTCGGTCAACATCATTCGGTTTCGGGTCAAGCAGGGAAATGTGCCGCTTGCCATGACGCTCACGACGGCTCTATCCCCGGAATGCTGAAAGCGCCTCTGATGGAACTTTGCAAACGATGCCACAGGCTCGAAGATGTCAAGCCCGCTGACCACACCCCTGAGTTCGTAAAGGAGCATGGCAAGAAGTTCAAGCCAACAAACAGGCGTTGCATCTCTTGTCACGGTCGCAACGGTTGCCAAGAGTGTCACGGGATTGAAATGCCTCACCCTCAAGGGTTCGCTGTAAAGCACGGTGAACCTGCATCAAGTCGCCCTCAAGTTTGCAGTCGCTGCCACCAGCGAAGTTATTGCAGCAAATGTCACGAGAGCGCACCACCAAGTTCGCATGAGGCTGAAGACTACGCAACGAAAGGGCACGGTGAGGAGTATCAGAAGCGAACCGCAAATTACTGCGCCCTCTGCCACGAACGCTCCTTCTGCGCCCAATGCCACCGCGGCAAACCCGAACTGCTGCAAACGCTCCCCGAGTGAGTTTTCGAGTTGATGGACAAGCGGAGGCGCATTAAGACCTTCCTCGCACAAGAGACATTCTTGACAATTTGGTGACGCAAAAAATGGACTGGTTAGAGCGAAGACCGTTGGCTGTCGTCAGTGCGGCGTTTGTGGCGGGTGCGTTGATTGAAGCGGCATTGCCGGAAAAACCCTTCATCGCTGCCGCTTCGTTCCTTTTGGGTGTCTTCTCGTTAGTTTGTGCTGCCTTCATGGCACGACAAAGGCTCTTTTGGATGGCGCTTTGCGCCCTCATGTTCGGTTTCTCCCTCACCCGCTTCAGGTTGCCCTCCATGCCCCAAAACCTTGAGCCACCTTTTGAAGGCATTATAGTCGCCTCGCCGCTTCCGGTTAGTGGCGGTTATCGACTGCTTTTGCGAGTCGGAGATGCCTTCGCTCAGTTGACCGTCAACTCCGATAATTCCCCACGCTGGCAAATTGGCGATTTAGTCTTGGTGAAAAACTGCTGGGTGAGGTTGACGGATTGGCGACGGCATCGGTTTCAACGAATTTTCTGGGTTGGGCGGACAGACGAGGAGGCGATTGAGTGGTTGGGTAACAAAGCCGATGTCCATACGCTGTCAAGGTGGCGGGAGAGGTGGCGAAAGTTCGTTTTTGAACGATGGCAAAAGTCACTTCCAGAACGGGAATGCACCTTCACCATTTCATCCCTCGCGAGCATCGTTTTTGGGATGAGAACTACTGCAATTAGCGAAGTAGACGAAAGGGCATTCGCTCGCTCTGGACTGGCTCATCTGTTCGTGCCCTCAGGCTCGCAAGTTACGCTCTTGATGGGCTTGGCTTGGTTGGGAAATCGAGTTTTCAACTTGCCACCTTTCCCCCTTTTGATTTTGTTGCTGGGATTTTACCTGCCCTTGACAAGAGGTGAGCCGAGCATTTACCGTGCGGTTCTGATGGGAATTTACGCTTTCGCGGGTTGGAGATGGTGGCGGGATGTTGACTGGCAAACGGCGCTGTGGCTCAGTTCGGCAATTTTGGTCGCAACCGCTCCCGAAATGCTCCACGATGCTGGCTTCCAACTCTCTTACGCAGCCACTTTCGGTTTGATTTACGCTTCGCCTTTGCTTTTGCGTTTCCTTCGTTGGTTGCCCGAATGGCTTCGGTTTCCCGTCGCCGCAACTTTGAGTGCCCAGATTTTCCTGACACCTGTCTTGGCTCATTACTTCGGTCGCATAAGCCTCATAGCGCCTTTAGCCAACTTTTGCGCGGTCATCCCCGCGTCTTTCGCGCTGACTCTCGGTTTCGTCTCAGCATTGCTTTCAACGATTTCGCCGCTCCTTGCCATGCCCATCAGTTTCGTGGCAGGTGAATTGGCGAAACTCGTCGTTTTGATGGCTCATTGGTTCGCTGCACCGTCGTGGGCAAGCATTTATGTTCGCCGCTTCTCGGGATGGGAAACTTTGTTAGCATCAGCGCTCTTGACAGCATTGGTGGCGTGGATGAAGCGAGAGGGGAAGGAACGGGATGAAAGCGTCCTGCGTAATTTGTAGTGCGTGATAAATTCGCCCCCATCTCATCGTCCCGAAAGTTTGGCTTGGTGGAAAAATCTTGCGCACTTTCACGCTTGCCCCTTCACGCCCGCAAAGTTCTGACATCGCCGCGCCGAACGGTTACGCCGATTTGGTCAAGGAACTCAAGGAGCGGGATGGCATACTTGCGGGTGGTGTTGATGGCTTCTCGGAACTGTGACGCTGTGAAACTTCCGTTCCGCTCGCACAATTGACGGGCAACTTGTTTCGCTTGCTCAATGGCACTGGGATGGAAAACGAACTCGGCGACCTTGACCAATTTGCCCTGCTCAACGAGCAAAGCGAGTAAGTCCGATGCTTGCTCTCGGTCGGGAAACTCCGAAAGAAGTTCGTCAAGGTCTGGCGGTGCAAAACCCGACGCTTTGACCCGCTGCTCCATCCTTTGAGCCCAAACTCGATGCTCTTCGCTCAGTTGGACTTCATGCGAAGGAAGCCTGACTGCTTCCCTGTCAATGACGATTTCCCCCGCCTGAGCGAACAACTGAAGCAACTGCTCAAAAATTTCCGCTGGCGCTCCAACGGCGACTCTCAACTGCTCCTTCAGCATCCCGCGCCTCAAGGGGCGTTCGGCATGGTAGCGACTCAATTGGGCAACTATTTCATTGCGAAGCCTATTGACAAAATCAGCGTGAACGATTGTTTGGTTGTCCAGCGGGATGGCGAGACCTGCAGCAACGAGTTCGTCAAGAATTTGGCGGGCTTGTTCGGTTGAGACGAAAAGCCTTTTGGCAACTTCGCTTGATGAGAGCCCTTTCTCGCTTTCTGACAGCAAGGTCGCAGCGTAATCGCTTTGGCTTTGGGCTTTTCGCTCCAAATGCCGAATTTCTGAAGCGATGCGCCTTCTCTTTCGTTGTGGCGGCACAGGCTCAATAACTTGCCCGCCGCCTATTGTGACCATCGGCGAGTAAGTCCTGATGACGAACAAATCGCCCCAAGCGCAAGCGATGGGCTCTTCAAGCCTAACCTCAGCGAAAATTTCTTCGCCCAAATCAACCTCGTCCCTGTCAAGGAAGAAGATGCGCCCAATCCGCTCTGCCGTCCCGAGGTGAAACCGTATGGGCGAACCGTGACGCAAACTCGGAACTGAAACGGAGCGGTGGAACGCTGTTTCGGGAAGCAATTTCAGGCGCACATCAATTCTGTCCGTAGCCACCATCGTTCCCGGTTGAACCACGACATCGCCGCGCTCAACGATTTCCCTCTCAATGCCGCTCAAGTTCATCGCCGCCCTCTGACCCGCCACAGCGACTTCAACGGGCTTGCCGTAGGTGTGGAGTGACCGGACGCGAGTAAAAAGCCCTTTTGGCATCACTTCAACTTCGTCGCCGACACGGACAATCCCGGAGAAAATTGCGCCGCGAACAATCGTCCCGAAACCTGCCTTGACAAAAGCGTCATCAATGGGCAACCTGAACGGACGGGTCGTATCTTTCGGTGGCACTTCCTGAGCAACTGCGTCCATGAGTTTGAGCAACTCGTCAAGCCCTTCACCCGTGACGGAAGAAACCGCAACCATCGGAGCGCCTTCGAGGAAAGTCCCTTTGACCTTTTCGGCGATATCTTCTTTCACGAGGGCTAGCCAATCTTCGTCAACCAAATCCTGCTTCGTTATGACGATGATGCCCCGCTTCGCGTTGAGCAATTGGAGGATTTGCAGGTGCTCAACTGTTTGAGGCATCACGCCCTCATCGGCAGCGACGACGAACAGAACCATGTCAACTTCGGAAGCGCCAGCCAACATGTTGTGGACGAAGCGTTCGTGACCCGGGACATCAACGATGCCAGCGACGACCCCGCTGGGCAAAGTCAAGTGAGCAAAGCCGAGGTCAATGGACATGCCCCGCTCCCGCTCTTCAGGGTGTCGGTCAGTCTCAATTCCTGTCAGAGCCCGAATGAGTGCTGTCTTGCCGTGATCAACATGACCTGCCGTCCCGACAATGATGTGCTTGGCAGCCATCTTTCAACCCCCAGCGAAAATTTTAGGGCATGTCGTAGCACCTTTAGCCACTCATGCCCTCGAAAGGGCGCTAAAATGTCAGGCGGTAGGGAGGCGATTAAGATGAGACGGCGACTTTTGATTTTGACCGTCGCTTCATTTTTGGCGATAGCGGCAGCGGCCTTTGTCAGGGTCAATTTCTTCCAACCGAGCCCAACTTTGGACGACGAAACTCTTTGGAGCAAGGCTTTGGAGCACGCTCAACTTGGAGAGAGCGTTCGTGCCTTGCAAATCGTCCGACAAATTCGCGACCCAGACACTCGCGAGGCGGCATTGCAGTGCGTCATTGATGCCTTGATAGAGCGAGGCGATTTTCAAATTGCACTTCAAGCCATCCGCTCCCTTCCCGACCCTTACTTGCGCATCTTGTCCCTTGCCCAAATTGCCCAATCGGGCAAACTGCTTGGACATGAACTGAAAGCGCTGGCAGAGGAAGCCGAACAAAACGCCAAGCAAGTTAGAAACCCTTACCAGCGCAAGTTCGCTTTAGAAACGGTTTGCCGAATTTGGATGGACTTGGGCGAGATTGAGAGGGCTTGGGAACTTGCCCAGAAAATTGAAAAGTCGCAGCGCCTTCACGCTTTGATGGGCGAATTCGCCGTCCTGTTCGCAAAGCAAGGCGATGTCCAAAGGGCTTTGAGTGTCGCCAGCCAGTTGCCCGATAAATGGGCGCAAAAGAGCGAGGAAGCGGGAGGGCTTCCCTTCCCACCCCAATTTGGGATTGGCTCAAGTTTAGACAAATTGCTGACTACCCGTCAGGAGGTCTTGAAAGCGGTCGCTGAGGAGTTGGCAAAGCAAGGCAAGTTTGATGAAGCGATGGAAATTGCCAAAAGCCTTGAAAACGAGGCTGTCCGAACCGAATTTCTGGAGAAACTTGTGGATGCTCGCGAACGCATCGGTATGTCGCCTGCAGTGACGAAGGCTGCCGAGAAAACTTTGCAGTTCGCTAAAGACTTAGAGCGACGATTGGGTGCTTATGGGCTACTCAAGCCATTGACTCAACCCCTTGAGCAAGCGGTCAACTTGAGCAAGGAATTGAACGCAGCGAGGAAGTTACCCGACGATTGGCTGAAAGTCACGCGTCTGTCGCAAATCGCAATGCGTTTAGCCTACCAAGACCGAAAGAAGGAAGCCAAAGCCGTCCTGTCCGAGGCTACGGCGTGCATCGACAAAATCAAGTCACCACAAGCAAAATTGAGCGCCCTTAGGGAAGTAGCCAAGTGTTGGCGGTTCTTGGGCGAATACGAAATGGCGGAAAAGTTGGAGAGGGAACACTGGAAGTTGTGGAGGCGTTGGCTGGAAGTGATGGGCACGAAATTGCGGATGGAAACCAAGCCGAAACGGTGACGGGATGTGGTTTTGCCGAAGCCTTTAGTGCCAAGCAAATTTGTCAAGCGTCTCAATCGGTTCGCCATCTCGGTCAAGTTGCGTAACGGTCAACTTGTGACAGCACACTTGCCCAATTCCGGTCGGCTGCATGAGGTCTTGAAGGCAGGCAACAAGTTCTGGCTTGCCCACCGACCGAACCTAAATCGGAGGACCGAGTTTGACGCTGTTTTGGCTAAAGACGGGAATGCTTTGGTCAGCGTGGATGCTCGGCTGCCACCCAAGTTGCTGCTTGAAGGGATTAAAGCGGGCATCGTTCGCCAGTTCGGAGAAGTTGTGGGCGTGAGGGCAGAAATTCACTTCGGCAACCACAGACTTGACCTTCAACTTCGCAACTCGTCGTTGCAAGTTTGGTGGGTTGAGACGAAATCGGTGACCCTTGTTTCGGATGGAGTCGCTTTGTTTCCTGACGCACCGACAATTCGCGGTCAGGGACACCTTAGGTTGCTGGGTGAGTTGGCTCAAAAAGGTGAATTGGCTGCGGTCGTTTTCGTGGTTCAGAGAGAGGACGCAAAAATTTTCGTTCCCAACGAATCTGCTGACCCAGAATTCGCTCGAATTTTGAGAGAGGTTGCTCGTGCGGGTGTCCGTGTGCTTGCTTACAAATGCACCGTGACCTTCACGCACCTGCAAATTTCCCAGCAAATTCCCGTTCGGCTTGACTGAATGCTTTACGGTGCTGTCCGAACTTCAATGCCTAACTTTTGTGCCAATTCTTTCGCCCGTTCATCCAAAAAGACTGCAACGAAAAGCAAGTGCGGTTTGACGCCTTTGAGTCTCTCGTAAAGTTGACCGATGCGGTAAAAGGCAGCGATTTCGCCACGAGTGGCGCTGGAAGAAATTTGAACGAGGATGTGTTCGTCATCGTGGATGGCGACATCAACTTCTATCCAGTCTGGGCGACCGAAGACGAAGCCTTCTTCGTCCCACCAACGCCACTTCTCAACCTTCAAACCCAACCGCTCTGCCACAATGGCTTCCAAACCTTGCCGAAAGGCTTCTTCCGCAAGATAACCCCAGCGAGCGCCGACAGCGGAAAGGGTTCGCCCCATCTTGGCAACTTCTTCGGTGAGCCGCTGCTGTTGTTCAATCAAACTGCGGATAGCACTCGTGTGCTCTTGTAGGATTTGGCTGTGTCTTTCTATCGTGCGACTGTGCTCTTGCAGAATTTGGCTATGTCTCTCTATCGTGCGACTTTGCTCCTGCAGGATTTGGCTGTGCCTTTCTATCGTGCGACTGTGCTCCTGTATGATGCGACTGTGCTCCTGCAAGGTGCGGGTGTGTTCTTCAAGGATGCGGCTGTGTTCCCTTAAGGTGAGAGTGTGTTCTTGCAAGATACGGCTGTGCTCCCTTAAGGTGCGAGTTTGTTCTTCAAGGATGCGACTGTGCTCTTCTTGGCGCCGGATGATTTCTCGGATGGAAGACAAAATCTCCTGAAACTCGTCTCGTCGTGCGAAAACTTCCGCCAAGATGCCAATTAGTTGGTAGCGGGCTTCAGGGTGCTCCTGAAGCAGTCTCGGCAACTCCTTCACCATCAATGCCAGCAACTCTTCTCGTTCCATCTTCGTTCACCGCCACAATTATAGCCTGAACGCTTGGCAAGAAGAGAGCGAAAGGTGGCAGAAGGCGACAAAGAAGCCCAAAATCTTTGTGACAAAACTGTCCACCGCTTCTTGCTGACGAAAGTCTGTTGTGCGAAAACTTCCGCCAAAATGCTGGTTGGTAAAGGGCTTTAAGGCGTCCCCGAAGCGAAAGCCTTAACTCTTGAGGCAAAGCCATACTGTGGCAAATTCCGCGCTGGAACGAACGCTAAGACGGTAACGAACTCTGCAGTGGAGCGACCAGAGCGATTCGTTTTTAGCGATGAGAGAGGCATAGGGTTACTCTGTCCCAATCGTCCAACGGCGTTTTCCATCGTCAACGAGTGCAAAGGACTTGAAACGCAGACCTTTTATTGTTGCCACTTTCGCTCCCGGCTTCTTCAATGCGACGGTGATTATTCGCTTCCCAGCGCAAGGCACTCGAACCAAAATTGCCGTCTCGTTCTGTTCAACGGTTATGGGCTTCTCAAGGCTCTCACCGATGCGATACGGTCTCAGGACAGTCAAGACGAATACTTGTTCGCGAGGGGTCGTTGTGCTTGCCTCAACATGCCACTGGGTTGGGAAAGTCCGACCGCCCATGAAGTCAATATCGGGAGAAGGTTCGTAACCGCTCCATTGCTCGAAGCGAAGCGGTTCTGGTGCGATGTAGTGAACGAACAAACCAGCCCGTTCGCTTTGGAGGGTTAACATCTGCGATGGCTCGTCAACAGCAAACTCTTTCAAGGCATGCAGCATCCATTGGAAGGTGCTCGGCTTTGAAGCGATAACTTCGTCGGCGATGACGATAACATCGGGCTTGACGAAAACGATGTGTCGGACGAAACGCTTCAACTTGCCTTCGTAAGCCTCTGTAGCGTCGCCAGCCACATAATCAACGCTGCCTTTGAACTCCCACGCGATGATTTTCCCGAAGGGGTCAGGCGAATGGGGCTTTTGCCCCTCACCATTGACTAACAAAGCGTTGTGTGCTTTCGTGCTCCAACACCATTGAGTGTGGAATGGGCTACCATGCCAATCCCGATAGACGCAGTTGACCAACAGCGCATCGCCGTAAGCGTTCAGCGTGAAAGAGTTGTGCGGGTCGTGACCGTGACTTTGCCGACCGAATGGGCTTGACTTGAACCGAATTTGAACATTGTCGCTGGAGTTCAAAAGCGTGGTGTTCAAAATGGCAACACCGATGCCCCGGAAAACTTTTGAGGTAGACAAGTCGGTGGGAGGCTTTGGTTTCATCGGTTTCAACCTGCCATAGACAAGCCTCATGACCGGGTCGTTGGTCGTCAATTTCATCCCCCATTGCTCAGCCCACCAAGCCAAGTATGGGTTTTGGGTCTTAGCAGCGAAATAGGGCACGAACGACCAACCTGAGGATGGGCGTGAATGGGACAGGTCACCGAACCCCATGTTAGGCGAACCGGGTGGGGCAGTGTAAAGGGCATAATTGCCCACATTGGCAAAGAAAGGTTTGCGGAAACTGTCAATGCCCAAAGCCTTTTCGGCAACTTCTGCCCACCAAACAAACTTGCTCATGTATCCCGCCCAGTAACTCAGACCTTCGTGCCAACCGCCGTCATCGTCGCTCCAGACAGGGTAGGCTGCGAAGAATTTGTTGACAGCGTAGTCAAGCCAAATTTCGGCTTCGGGGATTTCGCCGAAGAAAGCGATAGCGCACTCAGCGAGTTTATGCCAAGTCCGATTGCCGTGACTGTTGTATGGTTCGTTCAAGTGACCGTTGCCTTCCCTGACTTCTCCGCTTCGCCACGCGTCTAAAGCCCGTCGCCTCATCACTTGACGAACCTTTTCCCGCTCCGCTTCGGTGAGGGTATCATAAGCCCAGTCGTATGCTCGCGGCAAACGGTGAAGCATCGGTTTTGCAGCTTCGCAGTTCAGTGCAAAGTTTGTTGGACCATCTGGGTCCCAAGAGGCAAGGTGCAAAATCCATTTCCGAGCGGCTTCACCGAAGCGCTTTTCGCCAGTCAGTAAGTAAGCGAGGGCGAGGGTTTCCGCCTCCATGCATGCCTTCAAAGTTTGCTCGCGATTGGGCCACCAATACTTGCGGGTTTGAGGGTCACGGATGGAGCCTTTCACTGACGGTTCAGGAGTCGGTTCGCTTTTGAGCAACTTCTCTGCCTCACGAAGCAACGGTTCAAAAACCCTTTGACCTTCCCCTTTCACCCACTGGCGCAATTTCGGAATTTCTTCGGGACGGAAGAATAGGCGAGGATGTTCCTTCGGGATTCGGCGCTTCAATTCGTCCATAGTCGGCTTCGGGAAAATCACGGCATCGGCAGGGACTATGAAGCGTCGGGTGCGGCTCCATTCCGAAGTGCTCCCGTCTTTTCGGACAACCCGATAACGCCAAAAATAAGTGCCCAGCTTTAACGGTTCGTGGTGAGTGTAAACGCACCAACGAGTTTCAACGGTCACAGCGTTGCTGAAATCAGGTTTGGTCGCCCATTGGACTATGTAGCCGACAGCATCGCGGTCGTGAACCCAAGTCAACGAAGGTGGGTTGACAGAAACTCTACTGCCGTCTGGAGGACGATAGCCCCATTCGCTCGGTCTGGGTTCACGGTCAGGAGGCACCAAGTTCGCTACCTCCACCACTGCGAACATCAAAAAGGCAACCAGCATGACTTTCACCTCCTCCCCTCACGGCAGCAAGTCAGCGACTTTTATTTGTGCGTCGGGCTTAGACAAAGGACTGACAGTTTCCTCGGGCAAGTAAATTCGCATGCTTTTGTATCCGAAGCCGAAGATTTGCTCTGGCATAGGCACAGGTTCGCGAAAAACTTCCAGCCTCCTCTCCCGCAAGTTCAAAAGCCAATACTCAGGAATGCCCGATTTTGCGTAGAGGCTTCCTTTCACCGCTCGGTCATAGTCAACGGATGACATCGCCACTTCAACAACGAGAACTGCGGTCTTTGGGTGGGCTTGTGAGTAATCGCGTGGAGAACCTGCCACAACGGCTGCATCAGGTTCAGGCTCTTGACCCTCACCCAAATCAAGGGGCTTTTGGTCGCGGACATGATAACCTTCGCCAAACGCTTCCTCCAAGACCCTCGCGACTAACTCAACAGCTGTAGCGTGTTCTGCTTCCTGCGGGCTCATCAAAACCACCTCGCCATCAATCAACTCCACCCTCTGACCGTTGAAGAAACCCATCTCTGCCATCCGATAATACTCAGCCTTGCTGAACTTCCTGCGTTGGGCGCTTAAAATGGAAGCGATGCTCTTCTCACCCACTGCAGACATGGCTCAACACCCCGCTGGGGAGCAACTTGCCCACTCAACGACATCCCTATGGCTAAGATGACCAACTTTGGTTGTGATCAAATTCATTTCGCTTCGATGCCAGGGATTGGAATGACATTCTCCTGAGGTATCTCAACAGTTCCGCGCTCAAAGTCTTCGGGTGTCGGTTTCATTTGCAGGTTGTAAAGTTCGGGGTTCTTGTTCGGGTTGCCCATAATCTCTTCCCATGTGACCATTCGCCCAGTGTATGCAGAGATCCGTCCCATGATTGCGGTTGCTGTAGATTCGGCAAGTGCCTGCAGTTCGTTGACGGGCTTGCCTTTGAGAACATTGTAGAGCAAATCAACATGCTCCTGCACATAAGGGCTCTTTGCCCTCGGCAAGTCTGGCGGTATCGGTGATTCTTTCGGGTTTGGGAAACCTGCTCCACCTATGCGACCCTTCTCATAGACGAACTCCTCTCCAACCCAGTTCCAGCAACCGCTAATTTGTCGGCACATTGAGTGGATGTGAATTCCGTCACCGTAGTCAAAGTCAATGCTGAAGAAGTCGTATTGGTTGCCTGCGGGGCGACGGGCTCTAAAGCCGAACCCAACAGCGCTAACAGGTGGTCTTCCGACAAACCAGTTGGCAACATCAATGTTGTGGATGTGTTGCTCAACAATGTGGTCTCCAGAGAGGCAAGACCAGTTCTGCCAAGTTCGGATGAGGTCATCTGGAGTTTTTGGGTTGATTGGCTTTGTGGCAAATGCATGACCACCACACCAACCGACCCTGCCAGCATAAAGGCGTCCCAAAGCGCCTTCAACAGCAACTGCTTGGTGGGTCAATCGGTAATTCCAATCGTGTCTCCTCTGAGTCCCAACAACCGCCACTAACCCTTTCTGCTCCGCCTCTTTGCCTGCAGCGATAACGCGGCGGCACCCCACTGGGTCAACAGCTATGGGCTTTTCCACGAATAGGTGTTTGCCTGCTTTAATCGCAGCCTCAACGAAAACAGGATGGAACGCAGGCGCAGTCGCAATCAAGACGATGTCCGCTTCGGTTCCCAAAACTTCACGATATGCAGTTGGACCACCAAAACACCTGTCTGGTTCGACACCATACTCCTTCCCCGCGTTTAACGCTCTATCCCTGAACCAATCTCCAAACGCAACCACCTTCACCTCAATGCCTAAAAGCTTGGCTGCCTCGTGGGCATCCCTCAAGGCTCCCCTACCTCGCCCACCACAACCGATGAGGGCGAGCCTTATGGTTTTAGCTTGGTTGGCAACCAAGATGGTTGGGAAACCCAACGCGACAGCAGTTGCTGCCTTGACGAAATCCCTACGCCCTACCTTGCCATCCTTCATCCCAATCACCCCCTAAGCAAAGTGCATACCGCAAAGAAATTTCTTCATCGCACTGGCACTCCGGGTATTGGGACGACTCCTTCCTTCGGCATTTCAACAGTGCCCTTTTCAAAGTCTTCGGGCGTCGGTTTCATTTGCCAGTTATAAAGTTCGGGGTTCTTGTTTGGGTCAACCATGATCTCAGTCCATGTGACCATCCGCCCAGTGTATGCGGAGAGCCGTCCCATGACTGCTGCAGCTGTTGACAATGCGAGGTTACGCAACTGGTTAAGTGGCTTCCCCTTGAGCAAGGAGTAAAGCAGATGGACTTGCTCCTGCACATACGGGCTCTTTGCCCTCGGAACATCGGGTGGCATTGGTGAGTTTTGCGGTTTTGGGAAGTCACTGCCGTTTGTGCGCCCTTTCTCGTAAACGAAATCCTGTCCAACCCAGTTCCAACAGCCATCTATGTGGCGGCACATCGCATGGATATGGACGCCGTCGCCGAAATCGTAGTCGATGCTGAAGAAGTCGTATTGGTCGCCAGCGGGTCTGCGTGCTCGGAAGCCAAATGCGACGGCACTGACTGGTGGTCGTCCCACAAACCAACAAGCAAAATCAATCTGGTGGATGAGATCACCCAAGAGCGCTCTCTCACCGCAGAGGCAGTTCCAGTCCTTCCATGTGCGTATGAGGTCATCAGCAGTTTGAGGGTTGACAGGCTTAACAGAGCCTTCGTGACCCCCACAGTGCCCAACCCTGCCAGCGTAGAGTTTGCCGAGAGCACCTTCAACGACAACTGCTTGGTGAGTTAAAATGCAATCCCAATGATGGCGAAGCTGTGTGCCAACAACTACCGTCAAACCTTTCTTCTCTGCCTCCTCTGCTACAGCAAGCGCACGACGGCAACCCGGAGGGTCAATGGCGATCGGCTTCTCGATGAATATGTTTTTGCCCGCTTTAACCGCAGCCTCAACGAAGAGAGGATGGAAGGCGTGTGCAGCTGCTATCATGACGATGTCAGCATCGGTGTTGAGGACTTCCCTGTAAGCTGTCGGACCACCAAAACACTTTTCAGGTGGCACATCGTAGCTCTTCCCAACAGCTAATGCCCTATCACGAAACCAATCCCCGAAGGCAACCATGCGAATCTCAACTCCAAGCATTTTGGCTGCCTCATGGAGGTCTCTAACTGCACCGCGCCCTCGCCCACCACAGCCAATGAGGGCAACCCTGAAGGTCTTCGGCTGTGAGTTGACTATGATCGTTGGGGCACTCAAAGCAGCTACCGTCGCAACTTTGACGAAGTCCCTGCGGTTTAACTTCCCATCGCCCATCGCTTGCTTACCTCCATCCGCAAGCTGCTTCAGCACCTGAGGAGGCTAATGACTCAAGCGCCCAGCTATTGCGAGCGATTTCGTTGATAACTATAGCGTAAGGTTACTGCACGGGTAAATCCGCTCCGCTTTAACGCCTTCAATCGCTTGCACAATAATTTCAGTGGCAAGGAATTATGAGCAGTTTGGAGGTGAAGAGAGATGCGCGCATGCGCTTTGCGATGCCTTCTGCTGGTTGTGCTGGCACAACTGTTTTTGCAAGTTGCGTTTGCCCAACCACCCGCTGAACAGCAGATGCCCCCAGCAGGCAAAACTTACCATGACATAAGGGCTGAGATAGAGGTGCTAAGATTCATCAGGAAGTGGAACTTCACGAGGGCGCAAATTGAGCAGATTTACAACCCCATACTGAAGCTCTTGAAGGCGCAAGAGGAGTATGAGAAGGCTCTCAACTCAGCCGAGGTGCTTAAAGCGTTTTGGCGTGTTCGCATGGCATTGCTGTTTGGCGAAGATGCAAATGCATTGCTCGATAAGGCGCGAGAGCTTCGGGATAAGTTGGCTGGCGAATTTGAAGCGCAACTCGATGAACTCCGCGAACGAACGCTTGATGAACTGCGAAAAGTTCTGAGCGATGAGCAAGCCTCAAAGATGGCTATTGAGGGAACTGTATGGGGAAGGTTGATTGAGGTGGCAAACGAGTTCGTTGAGATGGCGAAGGCGGGAGAGGATGAGTGGGTGGAATGGCGCACATCAATCGCCAACGAACTTAGAGACACAGCGAGAGAGCTCAACCCACAAGCACCAAAAAACCTAAGCGACCAGATAACGGTTCTGTTGATCAAGCTGAGGCAGTTGGCAGTTGAACAACCACAGCAGGCAAAATCGGACTTACACAAACGCTTGCTCGAGATGGTCCTCCCCGAAGAGAAGAGAACGGGTCCAACGAAAGAAGAAGCCGAAGAGCACATACGCAGTTCGCTTCATACGCTACTTGAGAACTTGCGTGCAACAGAATCTGTGCTAAAAGAAATGCTCGCAGTAAAGTAGCGTTTGAAATTGCTTGCGATGTTGCTCATGAGCGACTCCCCTACACCACCTTTTGGACTTTGCCAGCCTTAAGGCAAGCAGAGCAAACGCGCACTTTTCTAACTTGCCCATCCACCTTCGCCTTCACCTTTATGAGGTTCGGCATGAGCTTAACCTTTGTATGTCTGCCTGAGTGGCTCACTCGGTATGACATCATCGGACCCTTCCCGCATATCTCGCACCTGCGCGCCATAGGGTTCACCTCCAAAACATCTTTCATGCCTTGCACGAGCGCGAGATCACACTATGCCACGAACACATGCAGGTAGCTCCTTCTTTGAAAGGTGGTAGCGTAGACAAAGGCAACATACGCCACGCCTGTCGCATGGTTCGTATGTGCATGCGCATGTTTTCAAGTTCTCTTCCTTCCTTGGGCATTCAGCACCGTCGTGTGAGACAGCCTCCATCGTCGGTCTGAAGCCTCCTCTGAATAGCTCAACGAACTTCCTCTGCGACCTATTGTAAGTGCGCTCTACATCTTCGGGGAAAAAGCAGGCTGGAAGCTCGCCATGCGAAAGATGGTAGCTAAGGCAAAGACAGCAATTGCCCTTCCTTAAGCACGGCTCATAACTGCAATTGCATGTTGCAATGTTAGCTTTTGAGCGCTCACACTCAACGATGGGCATCACATATCACCCCTTGCATCAGTCTCTGCGCCACCCACTACCCGACCAATATATGATGCCGTAAAAACCTCCCATTGCACAGAGCTGTTACATAGGGCGCCGAAGTTGCGGTATCATTGCAATGGATGTGGGACGCTAATGAGCGGTGAGCGAAAAAGAGTTTATGGCGGTGAGTAGCCATGCCGAAAGTTGTTGAGATAGCGTCAACGCCACCATCGCTTTCCCCTGATGACCCGATAGGGAAAGCAGCAGAAGTTCTTCGGCGTTCATCCTGCAACGCCCTCCCAGTGGTTGAAGGGGGGTGCGTCATTGGAATGGTATACGAAGACGATGTTTTCAACGCTGTCAGCTTCGCCGAGAACGAAAAGATACGGATGGACGAACCTTCAACGATGCGTGTCTGCGAGATAATGCGCACACGCATCCCAACAATCAATGTTGATACAGATGTGGAAGAAGCCATCAACTACTTCATGCTGACTGGTCTTCCAGCATTGCCAGTCACCGATGAGAACGGATTGTTGCATGGGGTGGTATCACGCGCCGATGTAGCAAGCGCTATGTGTGGTGCCCTCCGTCCCGTGAGGGTTGCGGGGATGTCAACACCGCTTGGAATCTACTTAACCTGTGGCACGCACAGGGGAGGCGTTGGCGACATCGGCTTATTCCTCACTGGCTCACTTATGGGTCTTTTGCTCGTCCTGTCGCAAGGGTTGGTCAAGTTCATCTTTCACATCATCGACACTGCCACCAATTCAAACCTGCTTTCGCTTTACCTTGATGCCAGCGGGCTACCGACATCCAACAGCATACCGATAAGCGTTGGTGCGCTTGGACTGCTGTTACAGATCTTCCTCTTCTTTGTGCTCTTGCGTTTCCTCCCGCTCTCTGGGTGGCATGGTGCCGAGCATAAAGTTGTGCACGCCATTGAGCGTGGCGAGATGCTCCTCTTTGAGAGAGTGGAGAAGATGCCGAGGGTGCACCCGAGGTGTGGAACTAACTTCGTTGCCATCATCCTCTTGCTATTGAGCGTATATATTGCTCGCCCAAGCATATTTGTGTTAGCTGGTCTCGTCACACTTGTGTTGCTTACATGGAGACGGCTTGGCATGCTACTGCAAGCCCTCCTAACGACGAGGGAACCGTCAAGAAGGCAACTTGAGAGAGCAATAGAAGCTGGAACGCAACTGCTTAAACGCTACCAAAGCCAACCAGGGCTTAAGCCACACCCGTTGAAGGTGATATGGAACATGGGCTTCATACAAGCCCTAAGTGGCTTTGCTGTGATACAACTGCTGTGTTGGCTTTACGACTTCATCATGTATTCGGCTACGGTTGGCAGGTGAGTGCTGTTGCATTTTGTGGCGGCGCAAGAATTTGTAGCAGGGTCGTTGAGCAACACAAAACGGAGGTGCAAGAGTTGAAAAGGGTTGAGCTCGTTGAGACGCTCATCATCTTCATCTCCATAGGCTCAATATGGCCGCTGACGCTTGGTTACACATCACCGCTCACAATCGGCTTCTGCCTTCTGGTCATAGCTATGCTTTGCGTCATCGCGGTGAGGCGCTGGCGACGCTTTAAGGAAGCCTTAGAGGAGGAGAGGAAAAAGATCGAAGCGATGACTGGCTTCTCAAGTTTCACACCACACCAGCAAAAGAGAAACCACAACGATGATGGGACAGACAACGGGAGCGCATCTTGAGCGCTTTGCTGTGGAAGCTGTTTATGCAGTCTCGTCTTTCAGCCAGTCCCACTCCGACATGAACCAGTCAACGAACATTCTTATGCCTTCTTCAATTTGCACCTTAGGTTGATAGCCGATTAGCTTTTGAGCCTTCGAGATATCGGCATGCGTAAGCGGTGGGTCACACGGTGGCATCGGGTGAAATTCAATCTTCGCCTTGCGCTTCAGGCACTCCTCAAGCAGTCTTACAACATCCATCAACACGACTGGGCGAGCACAGCCGAGATTGATTATCTCAAACTCAAACATGTTCTTAAGGCTCGCCATGACGCCATCAACTATGTCGTCGATGTAAGTGTAATCACGCAACGAGCTTCCGTCGCCATAAATTGGGACTGGTTGAGCAAGCATTATTCTCCTTGCGAACTTGTGTATAGCTAAGTCTGGGCGCTGTCTTGGTCCATAAACGGTGAAGAAGCGAAGCGATGTTATCGGGATGCCATAGATGTGGTGATAGGTGTAGCACAGTATTTCGCCCATGCGTTTTGTAGCTCCATAGGGAGATATGGGTTCAACTGCTGGGTCATCCTCCCTGAAGGGCGCCTTTGAAGATGCTCCATACACCGATGAAGATGAACCGAAGATGAACTGCTCAACACCGAACTTGCAACTGAGTTCAAGAAGAACCCAAGTGCCAGTTATGTTGACGGAGTTGTAATCAAGCGGGCGTTGAAGTGATGGGACAACGCCAGCAAGCGCAGCCAAGTGAATGACCCTCTTCGGGCTGTAGCGCTCAAAAACTTCCGTCATAGAGGCAATGTCTCTTATGTCGGCTTCGACAAGGTAAAAGCCATCTCTCCCAACGATGTGGGAGATGTTTCGGCGCTTCATCTTCGGGCTGTAAAAATCATCAAAGTTATCGACACACACCACCTCCCAACCCTCACTCAAAAGCCTCTCAACAACATGCGAGCCGATGAAGCCAGCACCACCTGTGACCATGACCGTCATTTTCAACTACCCCCTTAGCTTGCCTCACAACGGGCAAAGTGGATTTGAAGATCGCAATTCCATTTTGAAGCACTCCGTGACATTTGCTCATAATCTGTTTTGAGGTGGCAAGCCGACGCTCGCAAACGCTGTCTCAAACAAGTTTTTTGGAGGTGCCTCGTCATGACACCGCGTCAATTGTTTGTTGCAGCGTTCTACGGTGAGGCGAAAGAGGGCGTGCCAGTCTATGAGCAGGCGTTCGCTTCGGATGTAGCTTCAAAGATACTCGGATACGAAGCGGCAACAGGTGGCGCGATGTTGCGGTATCAGGAAGCGGTTGCGGGCGTAAAAGGAGAAAACGCTCACAGGGAGTTCATTGAGAAGGTCAAGCACGATAAGCGTGAATTGCATAGGTTGCTCGGCTTCGGTGCTTTCTCAAAGCCGAACTTGCTTGGACGCCCAAGAATGCAAGTTGGTGAGTTTGACTTCCTCTATGGAGACCCTGAGGGCAAATGGGTCATCTACCGATACAACCCGATAGCGAAGACATACGGAATCCTTGCACAAAGTGATCCACCAGTCTGGAAGGACGAGGAGCGAATAAAAGAGGCAGTGAAGTGGATGTGGAAAAGCGTTGAGCGATGGGATGAACTTCACAGGGAGAGCTTCGAGCGTGAAGTGATGGAATGGAAAGAGTTCGTTGGTGACGAGTTTGAACTTGTGTGGACTGCGGGTGGGCTCTCTGTCCCACTGAATGAGGAATGGCTTACAGCATGTGCCCTCGTCCCAGAGCTCGTTGGTGAATACCTCAAAGCACAAGCACACCTTGGATGCCTACAGCTTGAGAGCCTCTCAAAGCTCGGCGTAAGGATAGTTTGGGGAGGTGGTGACTTGGCTGACAAGAACGGTCCAGTTTATGGACCGAATTTCTTCAAGCGCTATGTCTTGCCATGCTATAAGCTCATCGCAGAGAAAGCCAAAAGCCTCGGATTGAAATATGTCTTCCGAAGCGACGGAAACCTCTGGAGCATAACCGATGACTTGTTCATGGAGGCGGGCATCGAAGCATACGGTGAAATCGATTACGATGCTGGAATGAGGATACCAGAGCTACAAGAACGCTACCAGCATTTGACATGTTGGGGCAATGTTAGCTGTGCGCTATTAAGGCTGGGGAAACCATCCGAGATCAAAGAGGTGGCATCACAAATCGTTGAGCGATGCAAGGAGCGTGGCAGGCTCATACTCGGTTCAAGCAATGCCGTCCTACCTTCAACACCACCAGAAAACTACTTTGCACTGCTTGAGGCTGCAAAATCTTGATGACGAAAACAGCAACCGCTAAACTGCCTCAATAAACTCATTATGGCTTTGAAGCGCCGATGCACCTGACGCTATCATTATGCTTAGGGAGAAAGCTCACACCTTTAAAACCGCCCGTAGCGTGGAGGATTTGATATGGACAACTTCACTGAGCTTGACGGCGTTGAGTTTAAAGAGCGGTTCTGGGAGATAGGTGTTCTAACGGTCTCCGAGTTGACGGATTACATCAAGCAGATGCTTGACAGGGACGAGTTGCTCAGGGATGTGTCCGTCTCTGGCGAGCTGTCCAATGTGAAGTTGCATTCCACTGGTCACCTCTACTTCACGCTTAAGGATGCGGATGCACAGATTGACTGCGTGATGTGGATGGAGAATGTGGCGAAGCTCGACTTTCAACCGAGCGATGGACAGCATGTCGTCGCGAGGGGACATGTTAAGGTCTACCCACCGAAGGGGCGCTACCAGCTCTATGCAAAAACGATGCACCTGTGTGGCACTGGACACCTGTGGGAGAAGTTTGAACTCCTCAAGAGGAAGCTTGAAGCGGAGGGTCTTTTTGACAAGGCGAGGAAAAGGGAACTACCGAAGTTCCCGCAAGTCGTCGGTATAGTCACATCCCCAGACGGTGCTGCCATAAGAGACATAATGCGGGTTTGTAGGAAACGCTGTCCGAATGTCCAGCTCATCTTGATACCAACTACAGTTCAAGGTGCTGAGGCAGCGCCTCAGATAGCTTCTGCGATTGAGTTTGCAAACGAACTCATGTCAAAGGGGATTGTGATGTTCGATGTCCTCATCGTCGGCAGGGGTGGTGGATCAATTGAGGACTTGTGGGCATTCAACGAGGAGATAGTAGCGAGAGCTGCAGCTAACTCGCTCATCCCGATAGTGAGTGCAGTTGGGCATGAGACGGATTTCACAATACTTGACTTCGTTGCCGACATGCGCGCTGCAACGCCATCTGCAGCTGCCGAAATGGTCGTCCCAGACCTGACGGAACAGCGGATGCGCTTTATCAGGCTTGTCAGCTCGCTACTTTCGGCAATGGAATCGCTCACCAAGATGGCTCAACAGCGCCTGAGAGCGCTAACCACAAGGCGCATCTTCACCAACCCGCAGGAGCTCTTGGACATAAAACGGCAACGCCTCGATGAGCTCTTCCAGAGGATGGGGCACTCGGTTCACAGCATACTGCTACAATGCAAACAAAGGTATGTCGCAGCACATAGCAAGCTCTACGCACTTGACCCGAGGGGCGTTTTAAAGCGTGGCTATGCTTTTGTCCGTCATCCAGAGACTGGTCAAATAATCAAGAGCATCACTGAGACATGCGTCGGTAGTAAAGTTGATGTAGTGCTCGCAGATGGTGCACTTAGATGCGAAGTTGAAGGAGTGACTCATGACGGGAGTGAGGGAAATGAGCAACGACACGATGGATGAATTTGTTGGAGAGCAAGAAGGAGACTTCGAGCAGATGACATTTGAACAGGCTATCAAGGAGCTCGAGGAGATAGTGGCAAAGCTTGAGAGCGGAAAGACATCGCTTGAAGAAGCGCTGAAGCTGTTTGAGAGGGGCGTCAAGCTCGCCAAGCTATGTGAGCGTAAACTCAGACGGGTTGAGAGAAGACTCAAGATGGTGGTGAAGACGGAGGAAGGAGAAATCGAGTTCAGGGACTTCGAGCTGGAAGAGGAAGGCGACCTCGCTCCTCCAAGCTGGGAGCGATTCAAAGCGCCAAGCGAAGAGGAAGAGATTGAAGAGCCACCGTTTTGAATGGCTCATAATGGCTCTCTCGCCTTTGCGGGGTGCAAACGATGGGAGAGACATTTGACTTGGCTGAACATATGGCGAAGCGAACCGCACTCGTTGATAAGATGCTTGACGAACTCTTGCCGAAGGAGAGCGAGCCTCCAGAGGCTTTGCATAAGGCGATGCGCTATGCGGTGTTCTCTGGCGGTAAGCGGTTGAGACCGACACTCGTTTTGGATGCGTGTGAGGCAGTCGGTGGAGATGTGATGAAAGCGTTACCAGCAGCATGTGCGATTGAACTGATACACACATACTCACTCGTCCATGACGATCTGCCATGCATTGATAACGACGATGTGAGACGAGGTATGCCGACATGCCATAAGGTCTTCGGCGAAGCCATCGCACTCCTTTGTGGTGATGCTCTCCTTACGCTCGCCTTTGAAGTGCTTTCAAAGGAGCAAATGAAGGTTGGCGTCGCTACCGATGTAGTGATTGAAACGATAGGTATGATCGCTGAGGCTGTCGGGCATTTAGGCATGGTTGGTGGACAGGTGATGGATGTTGAAGCGCAAAGCATGCTAACGCGTGACATGCATCTCTCGGAGGAGCTGATAAGGGAGATACATAAACGCAAGACTGGTGCGTTGATAACTGTGGCAGTTGAAGTTGGCGCCATGATAGGAGGGGCATCAGTGGAACAGAGAAAAGCTCTAAGGGCATATGCCCACGAGCTTGGCATCGCTTTTCAAATCACTGACGACTTGCTTGACGCCGAAGGTAATCACGCCAAAAAGGGAGAACCAAATATCGCTACAGTCCTCGGCATCGAGCGTTCAAGACAGCTTGCAACCGAAGCGGTTGAACGCGCTATTGAAAACTTGGCTTGCTTCGGCGAGCGGGCTCTACCGTTGAGGGCGATTGCGAAGTTTGTTCTGCTCCGTAAGAGGTGAATGAGTTTTGTGCGAGCTCCGTCAGCGGAAGACAGTTTACATCGGCGAGGAAGAAGTGAAGAAGCTTTTGACGATCCAAGAGACGATAGAAGCTGTTGAGACGGCTTTCCGTGAAAAGGCATTGGGGAACGCTATCATGCCACCGAAACTCATCATACCTTTGCCAGATGGTGACTTACGGGCTATGCCAGCATACCTTAAATGTGTTAACTTGGCTGGTGTTAAGGTCGTTAACTCACACCCCAAAAAACAGGGCATTGGGATTGCCAACTGTGATGGCGATCATCATCGCCGTTGATCCAAAGACTGGTTTTCCGATAGCTGTGATTGAAGCGACACACCTTACAGCGATGAGGACTGCTGCAGCTGGCGCTATAGCTGTGAAATTGCCTGCTCGCAGCGACTCAAGCGTTGTCGCGTTAATAGGGGCTGGCACTCAAGCGCGCTACCAGTTGCTCGCGCTCAACGCCGTCATGAAACGCATTGATGAAGTGCATGTTTGGAGCCTTGATAGGGAATTGGCTGACTCCCTGGTTGAGGAGATGCAAAGGCACATAAAAGCCAACTTCGTCATCCACGAAACTGCAAGAGAGGCTGTCAGTGGTGCCGACATCATAGTGACGGCGACACCCTCTCGCACGCCGATCGTCATGAGCGATTGGGTAAACGATGGGGTTCACATAAACGCGATAGGGGCTGATGCCCCAGGGAAGCAGGAGTTAGACCCAGCGCTCCTTAAGAGAGCCAGAATCTTCCTTGACGATTGGGCGCAGGGGATTGAATCAGGGGAAGTGAATGTGCCGTTGCGTGAAGGCTTGATAAGCACCGATGACATCTCGGGCGAGATAGGTGATGTGCTCATTGGGCGAATCGAAGGACGAAGGGACAAAAGCGATGTCACAATATTTAGCTCGACTGGCTTAGCCATCCAAGACATCGCTACGGCTTCGGTGGTATTGCGCAAATTAAACTTGCTCACGAGCGAAAGCGAATGAAAGGGCTTAAGGGAGTTGAAGCACTTCGTTTAGGCAATCGTCACAAGCGAGAGGCTACAACGAAAACGAAGGTGGTGGGGAAGGTTGCTACTTGAGCGTTTGCCGAGGGAGAAGGAGAGAGAAGTGATTGAGCGAATTGCGAGGAGGATCGTAAGCTACGGTTTAGAGGTGCCTGCCATCCTCTTCCTTGAATTGCACAAGCCACTTGCAAACCTCGTTGGGCATAGCCTCTTGTTTGCGTTTCCATTTCTTGCGCCCTTCTTCGGCGTCAGTGCTTTGAAGGAAGCCACAACAGTTCTGAGCACCGAGGAAGGTATAGAGGCGCTCATAAAGCGAATTGAGGAAATCGTCGCTGAGGAGAAGTCAAAGCAACATGACATGGAGCGGAATGCGAGCAACGAAGGTGGTGTCTTTGAACACACCACAGGAGAATAGCGAGTGAGAGCGTATGGAGCACGCACAGCTCATCCACTTGCTTGTCATAGGCGTGGTTTCGGCGCTCATACTCTACGGGATACTGTCGTCGCTTCGAGGAAAGGAGCTTTTCATACGCAGGCTTGCTGGCATAGATGCCATTGAAGAAGCCGTCGGAAGAGCTACTGAGATGGGGCGTCCGATACTCTTCTCCGTCGGGTTAGGTGGCGTTGAGATTGAGACATTTCAAGCGCTTGCCATAGCGAGCTATGTGGCAAGGCTCGCTGCACGCTACAGAAACAGAGTCATAATCCCCGTCATAGACACCGTCATCTACACGATCGCCGAAGAGGCATTAAGGGAAGCATACGCTGAGGCAGGTCACCCTGAAGCATTCAGACCTGAAGATGTGCGCTTCCTCTCCGGAAGCCAGTTTGCGTATGCCTCTGGTGTCATCGGGATAATGAACAGGGAGAGAGTGGCAGCCAACTTCTTCTTCGGACCGTTTGCTGCTGAGTCACTCATACTCGCTGAGACTGGGCAGTCAATCGGTGCGATACAGATCGCAGGCACCGCATCTATACTGCAAGTGCCATTCTTCATCGCTGCATGCGATTACACGATCATCGGTGAGGAATTCTACGCAGCTTCCGCATACCTCTCAAGAGACCCGATACACCTTGGGAGCGTTGTTGGGCAGGATTACTCAAAGATTGCATTGGCTGCGTTTACGCTCGCTGGGATGATTGTAGCGACATTGGCGACGCGCTGGGCTGAGCTTAACGGGTTGCTCAAGTTCCTCACTGGGGGACAATAAGGAGTAGATGAGGCATGTTCCAGCCCGTTGAGAGCGCCATACTCAACATAGCCCTTATGGCTTTGTGCGTGCTGGTGAGCGTTATCTTCCTTGGCGTCTTGCACAATGTGCCTCCGAACTTGAGGATGCGGGTGATTATGGTTGTGACATTCATCGCTGGCTTATATTACCCGCTTGAGTTCTTCATCCCTGATGGGACTGTGCTAACGCCTTTACGCAATCGCTACTTGACGCCGTTTCTCAACCCGATTGGTGACGCGGTTGCTGTAATGGCTGCGTTCACCGTCGGTATCGGCATAACGAACCTGTGCATCGTGCATGCCCGCAATATATCGCAGAGGCGAGAGGGGTGGGGCAACAGCGTCGTTTTCTTCATAAGCATGATACTCATGTTCGTTGTGACGCTCGCAAACCACTATGCGCCCAACCTCTTCTGCAAAGCCACCGCAGAGGGCATGATGACACCCGTTCAAGCAGCTTTCAGCATCATGTTTGATGGCGTTTATACAGCTTTGAATGCGACTGTGTTTTCGCTCCTCGCATTCTTCATAACTTCGGCTGCCTACAGAGCCTTCAGGATACGCACTGCCGAGGCAGCCCTTTTAATGGCTGGTGCTCTCATAGTCATGCTTGGGCAAGTCCCAGTGGGCATGTGGCTTACGCATTGGATACCCGATGAAAGTATCTTCAGGTTCTTGCGCTTTGAAGTTCTCTCGGAATGGCTTCTTGCGAACATAAACATGCCAGCGCAACGGGGGATTCTCTTCGGCGTTTGGGTTGGTGCTCTCGCGATGGCGTTGCGCATCTGGCTAAGCCTTGAAAGGGGTGGCTACTTCGGGAGGCAATTTTAGAGCGAGGTGAAAGATGCTGAATGAGGGTTTCACGCATAAGCGACTTGATTTTAACAACGCTCTCTCGCTTCCAGCAGGTTGATAGGCGCATCATCTATGTGCTTGTTTGGATACTCATTGGCTTCCCGATAGTGGCACCGCATGTTGGTATACACTTGCCAGTGCTCCCAATGTATCCAACGAGGGCTGCTCGCTCCTTCTTTGAAGCGGTTGAAAGCGTTCCAAATGGCAAGGTCATTTTACTGGCTTGTGACTTTGATCCCGGAACGCTTGGGGAAAACGGTCCACAGTGCAGAAGCGTGATTGAGCACATAATGCGCACTGGGAAGAAGTTCATCATCATGGGGCTTGATCAAGTCGGTCCAACGATAGCGCAAGCGTATGCGGAGGAGCTCGCGAAAAAATACGGCTACAAGTATGGCGTCGACTACTGCAACTTCGGTTGGATAACTGGCGGGCAGATGTTCCTTGAAAGGATGTGCCGTGACTTGCACGCGGCAGTGAAGCAGGACAAAGCAGGAACTCCACTAAGCGAGATACCGATGATGAAGAATGTCCGCTCCGCAAAGGACATAGGGCTGGTTGTCGAGTTCACCGGTTCAGGGCTACTGCCACTATACATAGCGACATTCAATGCTCAGTTCGGAGTCAAGCTCGCACAAGGTTGCACTGGCATCATCGGTCCAGAGCAGTTTCCATACCTTGATACTGGACAGCTCTCTGGCTTGCTTGTCGGTTTGAAGGGGGCTGCGGAGTATGAGGAGATGTTGAATGTTGTTGGCGGTGGTAAGAGGGCGATGCTACCACAATCAGCAGGGCATTTGCTCATCATCATCCTCGTAGCGCTGGGAAACATCGGGATGTGGGTTGCAAGGAGAGCCGAAAGGAGATGAACTAAGGTGTGTGTTGATGTGAGGGTCGTTGAAATCATCACATACTTTGTCGCTGCAGCGTGCACGCTCGGCATTTACACAATCCTATACCGTGAGAACAGGCTCTTCAGGCTGTTCGAACACATATTCATCGGCGTCGCTGCTGGGTATGGGCTGGCGATAACGATAACCGAGGTTTTAGACCCAAGATGGTTCAAGCCGATGGTCACGGAGAACGCCACAATCGTTAGCGCTTGCGAAAGCATCAACGGGTGGGAAGGAGCATCAATCGATAGACGAACGAAGAAAGTGGGTGAAGCCTCCATACGCTGGGAGACGAACAAGGAAAGGGTGATACGCTTTACCAATCCACCTGCAAACTGGGCTGACGCCAGATATATCAAGCTGTGGATGCACTCTCAGAAGCGAACAGATGGGAGCGTGACGATACGCATCGGGACGAAGCCGAAGTATGGGAAGCCAACAGCGTGGCTTGAAAGGAGTTTCAAAGTAGACTTCACTGGGTGGCACCAAGTTACGCTATACCTTAAGGACTTTTCAAGCGAGGGTGAGCCGAGCAAGAGGGAAGTTTTCGTTGTTGAATTCGTTGCTGATGATGCATTGGCTAAAAGCGGGGCAGTCCTGCACATCGATGACTTGCGTTATTGCATCGGGCGTAAGTGGTATTGGATACTCGCCCTCGTTGGCGGGATGCTCTACTACACCATATTCATGCCAAGGTTTGCGTGGATGAGCCGTTTCATCATAGGCGTATTCATGGGCTTGCAAGCTGGCTACACATTCAAGGCTTTCGTGCTCACATTCTACCCGCAGATAGCCAAATCGCTCCGCCCAATCTATGTGCCAGGGAACATATCAATGACACTCAACAACATCATCTTCATCGTCACGCTACTGTGCGTGCTCGTCTATTTCTTCTTCACCATTGAGCACAAGCGCCCAACGATACGGACAACCGCACGCCTCGGGAGGCTCCTCCTGATGATAACATTCGGGCTGATATTCGGAAACACCATAATGGCTCGTTTCTCACTCTTCATCAAGCGGCTCGATTTTTTGGTGACTCAGTTCCCATGGCTGAAGTAGCCGAAGGTGCCCGAACTATGGCAAAGACGGAAAAGCCAAACGGATCAAAGGCGTCTCTGGCTTCTCGTATCCTCACATTTTGCATTCTGGTGTTCCTCTTCCTTCTGTGTGCGATCACGCCTTCGTTGAAGCCTTTGGAACATGTTGATACGGCGTTGCTGAAGCTCCTCAATCCAGACAACGAGTTGGTCGTGATTGATCGGCTGATGAGCGCCGTTAGCGGGCTCGGCAAGAACTTGCTTTTTTGGCTGACGCTGTTTTGCTGGCTCTGTGTGATGAGAGGTGTCAAGCGCTCCGTGCAGATAATGCTTGTGGTGTTGCTTGTCATTTCGCTCACAGATTTGCTTGTCGGCAAGCTTGCGAAGAGCCTTTGGAAACGCCCTCGCCCACCAGCGGTTGAGGTGGGTGTGAGGGAGGTTGCAAAAGTCGGTAGCTCACCGTCGTTCCCGTCAGCCCACGCAGCGAACTGGTTTGCGGGTGCAAAAACAATCTCTTCATTCGTTCCCGAAGGGAAGCTATCGCTCTTCCTCATCGCTTTGTTAGTAGCATATTCCCGTGTCTATCTTGGGGCACACTACCCAAGCGATGTCCTTGCAGGTTCCATAGTTGGATATGCATTTGCTTCTCTGCTCATCTACATTGGGAGGCTGTTGGCTCGAAGGATGCTGAGTGGTGACTTGAGGTGCGCATTGATAAGTTCATGAAGTTGGTTGGGTTGGCTAAAAGGCGTAGCATAGCGAAAGCGCTCTGCGACGCAAAAAGAGTGATGCTCAACGGATGCCCAGTTAAGGCTTCAGCATGCGTTAAGGTCGGTGACACGATTGAGATACGATGGGGCAATAGAACAGTGCGCGCTAAGGTGCTGAAAATACCAAACGGACAACTTCAAAAAGAAAAGCGCTGTGAATGTGTGGAGGTAACATCCTATCCGACGGACACGATGGAAGAAGATGAAACAGCAAGGTGATTCGCTGACGCACTTGCATCCGCGAGAAACTTGTGAAAGTCTAATATTGTGCAGGATGAGGCAAAACAAAACGATGGGAGGGTGATCGTGATGGTGAGGTCTAAAGTTCTCTTGGCGAGCGCGGTAGTTAGCGTGTTGTTCTTGTTGTCTATGCCTCAAAAGCTTATACTGGCTCAAGAGGAAGAGGGCAAAGAGAAAGCTCCGAAGGTGGCAATAGAGGTTGAGGAACCTAAGTTCGTTGAAGCGTTCGAAGGTGGCGCTATAGACTTGAAGGTCTTCCCAGAGATAACGCGCCCACAAGGTGTTGAAGTGCGAGTTGAGGATGGGTGGTTGGTCATGAGTGGGAAGGCTGGAAAGGGTCAATCCATCGTTGCGAATGTAGCCACCCCACCGTTGCCAGTCCAGCCATTTGAGATTAGCGTCAAAGTCCTCCTGCCCAAGCTTCCTTTTGGTGCGATGTGCGGGCTCTACATCTCAAATGCGACTCCAAAGGGAGAGGAGACAAGTAACGGGGTGGCTGTGGATGTTGATCACCTTGGCAAGGATGCGAGATATGTCCTTTGGATTTGCGAGAACAAGCGTTGGAGAGATGTCGCAGCAAGAGCGAGATTGCTGTTTGGCGATGAGGCTGAGAAGCCTCATGTCCTAAAGGTTGTTTTTGACGGGAAGGAAAGGTTTTCTGCGTTTGTGGACGGCTTGCCACTCGGGAACGCAAAGGCGAATTTGCAAGACGAGCGATTTGAGATAGGCTTGTTCATCTTCACGACAGGACAAGAGGAAGTTGAGTTTGATGTGCGTTTCGACGACCTCAAAACAACGATCCCAATAAGAGAACTGATTGAGGGGAAGAAAGAGCAACCAAAGGAAGAACAGCCAAAGGAAGAGCAGCAGAAAGAGGAACAGAAGCAGAAAGAGGAGCAGAAGGGGGCAGGCGCTTAGTTTGCTTAGCATCGTTAGTGTGTCTTAGGTTCGGACATGGCTTTCCCCTTACTCAGGCATGAGAGAGCCGTTCGAATGGCGTTTGAATCGTAGATGGCGACGATGGGAACTCCATCGTAAACGGAAGCATACGCGGGTTTACAGTTGCGCCAAAGGAACCATGCAACAGGGCTGTTGTAGATCTCGGTTTGGCTACACTGGAAGGTGATGAAGTCACACTTTGGCAATTCCTTTTCGTCGCTGGTAAACCTAAGCGTTGACTTGAGCCAACCAAAGCGCATGTATAGTTGCATGTAAGCATGAAGCCCCACAGGCAAGATGAATATGAGGCTGTTGTCGCGGATGCCGTTTAGGAACGGTATCAACTGAACTATGTTGACACCCCAGTAGGTGCATTCAAAGCCGTATCGGTAAACCGCCCCTTTTGTTCCTCCAACAAGGGCGTTGTAGTATGACAACTCAAACGGGTGAATACGCAACAAGGCATGGAAGGCAGGCGCTGTCAAGGCGACGATCAGAAGCACCGAGATTAAGGATTGCCTTAAGGAACGGTGAAAGAGCTTTGAAGCGATGGTGGCGATGGATGCCTCCACGCGTTTAAACGAGTATGAGGCGAGCACAGCGATGAATGGCATAGCAGGCATGAAGAGGCGGATGCCGTTATACTTCGGAACATGTGGCATGCAAAACGGAGCTATGTGAATGAGGAAGTTGACCAGTGAAAGGCGTGCTATGAACGGTGCTCTATTCCAGTGCAGTGTTGTCAGCAAGAAACCAGCGATCGCCATTAACAGCGTCAATGAGGGTGTCGTGACCGCGGTCATGACCAACGGGTAATGCCAAGGAGCATAAGCATACAACTTTCCCAAGTAAAAGGTGTGGACTGGGAAATGCTTCCCATGAAATGCGATGTAGGAAAAAAGCCTTCTTGGTGTTTCATACCAAAGCCATGGCCATGTGAGCAACAAAAAGACGAGGGCTACAACGGTTGACAGGGACACAAAGAGGAGAGCTCTCTTCAAAGTTGCGGTGAGTGCTTCCCTACTCGCTTCGTCGCTTCGTCCAAGTAGCCAGTTGATGGTAAGTGTGATCAGTATACCGAACGGAGCTATGAATGCGTTCATCTTGCACGAGAAGGCAATGCCCAAAGCAAACGCACCAACAAGCATCAAGCGAACGCTTGAACGCTCAATCGCCATTGCTATCAAGACAGTTGCAATGAATGTAGCCGAAGCCACGGGGACATCAAGGGTGACAAAATGTGCGTGTGCGAAGACCCTCGGCATCGTGAACAACGAGAGCGCACCAAAAAGCGCTGCAGTTCGCCCCATGCTGGAACGAAGCACCACGAAGAGGAAAGCGAGGAGGACAGAAAACATGATCGCAGTGCTACTGCGGAATGCGCCTAAGCCCTGCTGCATCAAGTTGGAAAAGAGGAGGTATGTGAACGCCATCAGCATCTTCGGGAAAGGTGGGTGCATGTCTTTAGCGTGCCAGTATGATTGAATCGTCTCATACTTGAACGGGGTTGCGAAATCACCGCTACATATGCTTGCGATGGTCAATTTGAGCCACCCTAAGAAACGCAAACCACATCCAGCATAGATGGCTTCATCGTAAGTGACGCCCATGTCATTTGATGTGAGCACGACAGCGAAGAAAGAACCTAAGGCAATAGCGCATGCGAGCGTCGCATCAAGCAATGCACCTTTGCTAAAGTTAAAGCGAGCCACGCTCAATCGCACCCTCACGAATGGTAAAGTAAGTTTAGGGTGTCAAAACTCATTGTGCTACAATGAAGCTACGGGTGTTTGAAAAGGCTCGCAAGACAGCGATATCAAACATTTTCAAACCACCGCATTTTTCTTTCCACGAACGAGGTGAGAGATGATGACGGCAAGCGATTTCTTTTGGGAAGTCGGGGGAGCTATATGGCGTTGTCTTGGGAAAGTGTTCAGCGTGAACGAATGGCGTGTGAGGCGACTGTGGAAGCGGGTGAAGGAGATAAACTCGCTTGAGCCAGAGGTGCAAAAGTGGAGTGATGAGGACTTCAAAGCGAAGACAGAGGAGTTCAAAAACGAGTTAAGGGCATACACTGAGAACGAAAGGATTGAGTATGAGGGGAAGCGTGAACAATGGTTGCGCTGTAAGGACCCAGAGGAGAGGAGAAGACTTGAGGAGGAACTCGCTCTGGCAGACAAGGCTTTGAAGGACAAGGAGCAAGAGTATCTACGCAAGATCCTTCCGCTCGCGTTTGCGATGGTGCGAGAAGCAGCCAGACGGACACTCAACATGCGCCACTTCGATGTGCAGATAATGGGCGGGATCGTCCTGCATGAAGGGAAGATAGCGGAGATGAAAACTGGTGAGGGTAAAACGCTTGTTGCGACGCTACCACTTTATCTCAATGCGCTCACTGGCAGGGGCGTCCACTTGGTAACAGTCAACGACTACCTCGCAAAGCGTGACGCTGAATGGATGGGTCCGATATACGAGTATCTCGGGTTGACCGTCGGATACATACAGCACTTCATGGGCACAGAGGAGAGGCAAGCCAACTACAGGTGCGATGTCACATATGTGACGAACACTGAGCTTGGCTTTGACTACCTGCGTGACAACCTCGCTTGGAGGCTTGAGGACACTGTTTTAAGGGAACTCTTTTACGCCATCATTGACGAGGTTGACAGCATATTGATTGATGAGGCAAGGACACCGCTGATAATCTCTGGCGTTGCGGAGAAACCCACTGACATCTACTACAAAGTTGATCGTGTTGTAAGGAAGCTCAAGCCGGAGGTTGACTACACTGTTGATGAGAAAGCGCGCACTGTCTCTCTTACCGACGAAGGTCTCCAGAAAGTTGAGCGGGAGCTCGGTGTCGAGAACCTCTCAGACCCGATCAACCTCGAACTCTTCCACTATGTGATGAACGCATTGAAGGCACATACCCTCTTCCACAGGGATGTCGACTACATCGTCAAGGACGGCGAAGTGATCCTCGTTGATGAGTTTACGGGGAGGTTGATGTTCGGGCGCAGATACAGCGATGGTCTACACCAAGCCATAGAAGCGAAAGAGGGTGTAAAGATACAGCGTGAGAGTCAGACGGTGGCTACTATAACGCTCCAGAACTTCTTCCGAATGTATTACAAGCTCGCTGGGATGACGGGGACGGCGAAAACTGAAGAGCGAGAGTTCATCAAAATCTACGGTATGCCAGTTGTAGTCATACCGACCCACAAGCCGATGATAAGGGTTGACCACCCTGACATCGTCTACAAGACACAGGAGGCGAAGTTCAGAGGCATAGTTGCCGAGATACTTAATTGCCATTGCAGACAGCAACCAGTTTTGGTTGGGACTCGCTCCGTTGCGGTTTCGGAGTTTCTGAGCGAGCGCTTGAAGCCACACTACCTTCAATTGCTCGCCCTGTGCTACCTTACGCTTGACCGCATCCACAGCAAGTATAATGCGAAGGAGTTGAGCAACGAAGATTTTAACAGGATGCGCCAAATCATAAACACGCCCCTTGAGAAGCTCGATGTGGTCAAGGCTCGTAGGGTCGCAAAGGAAGTTGGCTTAGATCCAGATGTGTTCAATGAGGAGAACTTGAGACGCTTTGCGGAGCTGATCAAGCTCGAACCGAATGAAGAGATGCTCAAGAGACTTTCAAAGGTGTTAAGCGAAGGCATACCACACAATGTCCTCAACGCAAAACACCACGAAAGAGAAGCTCAGATAATCGCCGAGGCTGGCAGGTTAGGGGCTGTGACAGTTGCGACGAACATGGCTGGAAGAGGCGTTGACATCATACTCGGTGGCAAGCCAGATAAAAAGAACCACCCTGAGGAGATTTGTGACGACGAAAACTGCAAAGTGCACATGATACACAACAAGCAATACCACGAGGTCGTGAAGCTGGGCGGGTTGCACATAATAGGCACCGAAAGGCACGAAAGCAGGCGAATTGACAACCAGTTGAGAGGACGCTCAGGCAGACAAGGTGACCCAGGTTCCTCACGCTTCTATGTCTCACTTCAGGATGAGTGGATGAGGTTATACGGTGATAAGCTGAACCACCCATGGCTGAGGGGTTGGTGGGAGGAGATGCCGATTGAAAGCAGGATAGTGAGCAAAGCCATGGAGAAGGCACAGCAGAAGGTGGAAGCGCACAACTTCGAGATACGAAAGCACACGCTCAGGTATGACGATGTCATGAACATGCAAAGGGAAGTCATCTACTCCGATAGGCGGAAAGTTCTTGAGGGCGCTGACATGAGAGCCAATGTCATAGAGATGCTCAAGGCTGTAATTGAAAGCGTCGTTGACTCTCATTTGAGCGAAGCTTTGCCACCAGAGAATTGGGACTTCAAAGCGTTCATGCAGAGCATGCGCCAGTTCATCCCGATAGACGAGCTGGTTAAAGTTGAAGAGCTTAAAGGGCTTAAGCAGGACGAGATCAAGGAACTCATCTTCGAGAGGGCGCTTGAGTTCTACGAGCGTAAGGAGAAGATGTTCGGCGAGGAGGCAATGAGGGACTACGAGAGGCGAGTTGTGTTATGGGCTATAAGCACGAAGTGGATTGACCACCTTGCGAACATGGATTACCTTCGTGACCACATCCATCTGAGGGCGTATGGGCAAAGAGACCCGTTCATTGAATACCAACGCGAGGCTTATGAGATGTTCCAACAGCTACTACAAAGCATAAGGGAAGAGGTTGTGCGCTGGGCATTTTACGGTCAGCCAGAAATACAACAGCGCCAGACACGGGTCTCGGAAGTTAGGGAGCGCCACGACGAGGTGACAAAAATAGCAGTTGAGGAGACAGACGCTGAAGCCACCATAGCCTCTGCCGAAGAAAGGACGGATGTCATACGACCTGTAAGGGTTCAAAAGGTTGGAAGGAACGATCCATGCCCGTGTGGGAGTGGGAAGAAATACAAAAAGTGTTGCATGCTCAAGGAAATGGAGAAAAGCAAAGCACGCTCATAGTGAGGTTGGAGGTGAACCGAGTTGGCGAGCGCACATGAAGTTAGAAGGGAAACACAAGCTTTGCTTGCCCAGCTGAAAGAGCTGGGCGATCGCCTTTGAGGTGCCACGAAAGAGGGAGGAATTAGAAAGGTTGAGCGAGCTGATAAAGCAACCACAAATCTGGACAGGCGATGGTGATACAGATCCTCAAAAGTTGCTACGGAGGTTGAGCCAGCTACAGTCGGAGCTTGAGCGATGGGATGAGCTTGAAAAGAAGCTCGAGGAGATAGCCGAGCTTGCGCTGATGGCATCGGAGGAAGGCGACGAAAGCCTCAGCGACGAACTCGCTGAGGAGTTGGAAGCGGTGAAGCAAATGATAAGGGAGCTTGAGATCCGTGTGCTTCTAAGCGGTGAGCATGACGAGAAAAACGCCATACTTTCAATAAACCCGGGAGCTGGTGGAGTTGATGCGATGGACTGGGCTGAAATGCTCGCAAGGATGTATCGCATGTGGGCTCAAAAGAGAGGGTTTGAGTTCACGGTGCTCGAAATCCTCTCAGGTGAACAAGCTGGCATAAAGGCGTTTACAGCGCTCGTTAAAGGTCCGTATGCGTATGGCTATCTGAAAGCCGAGAAGGGCATCCACAGGCTCGTGCGCATCTCGCCCTTCGATTTCAACAGGCGAAGGCACACCTCGTTTGCATCTGTGGATGTCATCCCAGAGGTTAGCGACGAAGTTAAGGTTGAGATAAGAGAGGAGGATTTGCGCATCGAGACATTCAGGGCAAGCGGGCATGGAGGGCAACATGTCAACACAACAGATTCCGCCGTCAGGATAACGCACTTGCCCACAGGCATAGTGGTTACATGCCAAGCCGAAAGGTCGCAATTGCGTAACCGACAAATAGCGATGGAGGTATTGCGCTCTCGCCTTTACGAATACGAGCGCAAGAAGAGGGAAGAGGAGATAGCGAAGCTGAGGGGCGAGAGGAAGGAGATCAGCTTCGGAAACCAGATAAGAAGCTATGTCCTACACCCATACACATTGGTCAAAGACCACAGGACTGGCGTTGAGGTGACGGATATTGAAGCTGTGCTTAACGGCGAGATTGATGAGTTCATAAGGGCATACCTATGGGCTTATGGAGGTGATGGGAAGTGAGTAGCGTTGAGGAACGCTACCCGATCGGTGTCTTCACATCTATAGGTGCGGGGCTGGGAGTGACGCCACAGGTGGTCAAGGAGCTCGGCATCCCAACAATACAATTGCATGCACCGCCAAGGAAGTTGCGCACCAAAGAGCACATTGATGAGTTGAAGCGAGACCTGATCGAGGCTGGCATAAAAGTGACCGTTGTGTTTTGTGGATTTGAAGGTGAAAGCTACGCCGACATACCAACCGTTAGGCGAACTGTTGGGCTTGTCCCGAGGGAGACAAGGAAGGAACGATTGATGGAGACGAGGGAGATTTCGGACTTCGCGGCAGCTCTTGGAGTTGATGCGATAGCGATGCACATCGGCTTCATACCAGAAGACCCTCAAGACCCACTTTATGGCGAAGTGGTTGAAGCTTGCATGGAAGTCTGCGACTACGCGAAAAAGAATGGGCAACGCTTCCACCTCGAGACGGGTCAGGAGACCGCAGACACTCTCCTAAGGTTCATAGGCGATGTCGGTAGGGATAACCTTTTCGTGAACTTTGACCCAGCTAACATGATACTTTACGGTTCAGGGGAACCGATTGAGGCTCTGAGGAAAGTGGGCAAGTTTGTCCGTAGCGTTCATTGTAAAGATGCGAAGTGGTCATCTCGTCCGGGAGAGGAATGGGGCGAGGAAGTCCCACTCGGTCAAGGCGATGTCAACATACCGCTCTTCTTGAAAACACTCAAAGAGGTTGGCTATGTAGGTCCCCTGACGATCGAGCGCGAAATAACTGGTGAACAACAACGCAGGGATGTCGCCGAAGCAGTCAAGTATCTTGAGAGATTGCGCTCCGAGATACTCGCAGATCCGTAAGCGGAAGGAAAAACGGAAATTGGTGCTTGAGGTGTCATCTCCGTGCGTGATGGAGAAGTGATAGGTAAGCATTTGACTCCAGAGCTGATAGCGAAGCTTGGCAGACTCGATCTGCGAGCGCGGACTGTGGTTGAGGGTTTCTTGAGCGGTTTACATAGAAGCTCATACAAGGGCTTCAGTGTTGAGTTCGCCGAGCATCGCCCATACTTCCCGGGTGATGATGTGCGCCACATCGACTGGAAGGCTTACGCCAAATCCGACAGGCTCTATGTGAAGGAGTTTGAGGAGGAAACAAACTTGAGGTGTTACCTGCTTGTTGATGCCAGCGCATCGATGGGCTACGGAACGACAGGGATGAGCAAGTATGAATGCGCTTCGGTTGTGGCAGCAGCAATAGCATACCTTGCACTGCAACAGCGTGATTCAGTTGGGTTGGTTGTGTTCAGCGAGGATGTTCTTCAATACATTCCTCCGAGGATGCACCCACCGCACTTCACCAACATCGTTGAAGCGCTTGAGGCAACGAAAGCCTCAGGAGGCACGAACGCTGGCAACGCCATCAAAGAACTCGGTGAGCGCTTGAAGAGGCGGGGCTTGGTGGTGCTCCTCTCGGACCTGATTGACAGCGATGATTCCTTCAGGAGGGCTCTTTGCTTCCTAAGACACCGAAAGCACGAGGTGATAGTCTTTCACATGCTTGACCCCGCAGAAATCGAACTCACCTTTGAAGAGCCGTCTGTGTTTTGGGATCTCGAGGAGAGAAGGTCACTGCAAACCGACCCAGTTGCGTTGAGGAGTTCATACAGGCGAGAGGTTGCAAATTTCATCTCAAATTGCAGGGAGATGTGTTACAGCTCGCATGTTGACTATGTGTTCCTGCGCACCGATGAGCCATTTGACACCCCGCTCATGACATACCTTAGTTGGCGCTCAAAGCAGAGGCATAAACTGCACGCAACATTCAACTTTGAGACACAATCAAGATAGGCGCTGAAGGAGCGATGAATGGGAGAATCGCAATAACACTTCTTGCGAGCATCTTGTGGATAACACTCTCCTACTGGTGGTTCTCAAAAGCCAACAGGGCAGAAGGAGCTTTTGAGGACTTCAAACTCAACATGCTCGCAGAGATAAACAGGGCAAGGGAAGCTCACGGTCTTAGGCGGGTGGAGTTAGATGAGCATGCCTCAAAGGTGGCTCAAATGCATGTGGAGGAGATGGCGAGGAACTCATACTTCAGCCATTGGGATAGAAACGGTCTAAAGCCATACATGCGCTACTCGCTTGCTGGCGGATATGATGCTGTCTCCGAGAACTTGACCCACACGAAGAACATACCTCTCCACATGCTACCTCAAACGATCATCAATTCTTACCTTGCGGAAAGACCGCCAAACGATGGGCACAAAAGAACATTGCTATTGCCATACGCAACGCATGTTGGCATCGGCATCGCCGTGAACGATGGATGGGTTTATGTTGCGCAGGAGTTCGTAACCAAAGTCGTAAAGCTGTTTCCGATACCTCGGTTCGCAACACTTGATGAAAAGGTCCAGCTAATGGGCAAGGTGCCAAGTGGATGGGAACTTCATAACATCGATGTCTTCTACGAGCCGTTGCCATCGCCAATGACAACAGAGGAACTGAGCAGGACGAGCGCCTATGGGTTGCCAGAGGAACGAAAATCGCTTTTCAAGCTACTGCCACCAAACGCAAGATATAGCGACGGCTCGCGTGGAGATATAATCGTGGCAGACGACGGAGCTTTCATTTGTCCGATACCGTTCTTTAAGAAGCTCCCCGGCGTTTACACCGTCGTCGTCTGGCTACTGAACCGAAGCGATAAAACATATGTGCCAGCAACGAACGCCTCAATATTCGTTTGCCGTGATGAAGATGAAATGAAGCGCCTCCAACAACGCTTCATGCACTACCTTAGCATACTCAGGTGAGCTTTAGGGCACATGTTGGAAAGCTCATGGTTGCTTTAACGGCAATGGGTTGCCGTCAAGGTCTGTAACCCTAACACAAAATCCCCAATCGCCACCGCCGTTCAAGATCTTGCAGAGTATGCGATTCACACCAGCTTTCAATTTCACCTTCACTTCATCCTGATCTGGCGCACATGCCCTTGCGACGATGTTCTTGTGGACGAGTTGCCCGTTCACCCAAACGAAGATGTCATCATCGCTCCCAATCTTCAACAGGACTTCCCTCTCCTGATCGCAAATCACTTCGGCGTATGCATAAGCGCCACAGTTGTTTTGTCTCGCAACAGCACTCAAGAGATCGATCACGCCATTGGGGCTTTCAAGCCTGTGCGGAATCCACCTGAAGCTTCTCCCCTCAGCGACAACCTGTGCGCTTATATCCACAGCGTCGGGAGCGATCACATCTTTCTCACGCAACACATCCTGCCCAGAGAACGGACCTATCAAATGCCACTTCACTATGAAGCCCATTTTTGAGAGCGCATCCGCCATCTTCGTAGCTATGCGCTTGTCGATATCGATCGGCTTGCCATCTGGCGTGAGGAAGCGCACGCTCGCAGCCCACTGTGCCCTGCCATTCAACACTTTCAACAAAAGCGTGTTAGTCCCCGCATTCAACTTCACATTAACCGTGTCTTGATCTGCCCTCCAACCTCTGTCACCGATGAACTTATGCACGAGTTCACCGTTCAACCAAACGAACACATCGTCATCGCTTCCGATCAGCATTACAGCCTCGGTTGGCTCATCAAGGTCAAACTCGGTCATCATGTATGCGCACATGAAATCCTGCCGAGACACAATTTGCTCAAGGTTCACATGCCCTGTAGGGTCATCTACGCGCCCATAACGCCAACGCAAAACACCTTGTTCAAGCTTGACAGGCTTTGAAACATCAATCCGCTTGCCGACCTCAATCGCATCAGCGTTGCGCCATTCATCTCGCCCCTTTATCGGTCCGAGGAACCACCAACGAGTTACATAGCCACGCTCAGATGCAATATCTCCCGTAGACACACCAAACGAGCGCATTTTATCGGCTATGTCTTCAATCAACCTCCTCTCACGGGAGAGGAGGAGCGCTCGCTTGTAAAGCGAGATCACATCAACCTCTGGGGCACGCTTTGAGGCGAGCTTGTCAGCAATCGCCGCGTATGCCTCCGCACACTCCTGAGCGAGGGCTGGATTCTTTTGCAACTCCTCAACTATCGGTAGCGACTTTGGATCACCGATTGCAGCTATGCCTGAAAGGACCATCCTGCGCTCATCATCGTGGATGGCAAGCTGTGCAGCACGATGATACATCTCCAGAGCTTTCGCCTCATCCTGTGTGCGTATTGAATCTGCGACACGCAAATAGGCTTGCAGGGCTGAGCGCTTCACTGCATCGGTTCCCTTCTGCGAGAGTTCCTCAAGCGATGCGATAGCTTCCACTGGGCGTTGGATTGAGAGCGCTTGGAGCGCTGCAACAGCAATGGCTTCCCTTGTATCCTTTGCAGCTTCAATGAGCACTTGTGTGCTCTTATCAGTTTTGTGGTAGCCAAGCGCCCTCAGAAGATGAACTTTGGCTTCATCTGGAGCCTTCGGGAGAGCCTCTATTATCGCCCCACTCACATCGCCCTCCGTAATGCTTGAAAGAGCTTGTGATGCAGCCTCTGCGATTCCGCCACCACGCAAGCACAGTTGCACGAGTGGCTTAATAGCCCTTTCATCGTTGAGCGATGAGAGCGCCCTTACAACCGCAACTTGCAACGCCTCATCTTCAACCTTCAACAACTCAAGCAAACTCTCTGTAGCAACCCTGTCTGAGCGCTTGCCGAGAAGCTCAACTATGAGCAAGCGCGTATCGCCCTCCGCCCTCTTGAGCTCTTCACAAAGCACCTGTGTCACCTCAGGACCACGAAGGTCAAGGAGAAGCGATAATGCTATGCGCCTTATCTGTTCGTCATCGTTCCTGAGGGCATCAATGAGTGTCTTCACAGCACCAACGCCAAGGGCTTTTGCTAAGCTTATCAATGCAGCGCGCATAGCGCTCAAATCACCGCTCTCCTTGTAAACCCAGAATGCCATCTCGCCGCTGAGCTTCTTCTCACCGACCTCAGCCAAGCCATCTGCCAGCCTAAGATACGCATCAAGGGCGATGTGCCTTTGCCTTTCATTCTTCGCCTGAGTTATAGCTGTCTTGAGTATGGGCTCGCACCTTTTATCTGGTATCCTGCCGAGCGCCTCAATGGCAGCGATGCGGACTGCCTCGTCATCGTCTTTCAACGCATCTGCTAACGCATCAACTGCTTCCACATAGCGCTTTTTGCCGAGCGTGTTTATCAAGCCAACCTTGAAGATACCTTTCGCGTTGGGGAGAGCTTTCAAAATCACCCTCGACGCATTCTCCGTCGGTATGCGCTCAAGTGCCCTGCGTGCATCCTCACGCAACGCTTCATCGCTTAGAAGCTTTCCTAACGCGTCGGCTGCTCTCTCCATGCCACAGTAGCCAAGCAGTTCGATGGCGAATCTTTTCACATTGACAGGTAGCTCAAGTTTGAGGGCATCGACGAGTTTCTGCTCGACCAGCTGGCGTTCCTTAACTCCTTGCGCCGACGCTGTATGCACGATCGCCTCAGCGACTTTCTTTGCAACCAATCCTTCAGAGGTGTTCTCCTCGGAAGCCACCTTGAGCAATATCGGTAGCGCGTCAGCACCAAGCTTGCTTACCTTGGCATAGACTTCAAGGTATGTCTCCCGCTTGTGCTCACTGTATGCCTTGATAGCTTCTTTGACCTGTGCTTCCAAGTCCTCTTGAGCTGGCAAGCAAGCTAACGAACACAACAGCAAACACAACCCTGCAATGACATAACGCCACCGCATCTTATTCACCTCCACTTCGTCGTATTCACTTCAAAGGTGCCATGGTGCTCTGTAAGGTCGCAAGAGCATCCTGTTAGCTTCCTCATCATCAATCACTTGCTCTTTGTTCACATCCCAACGGAGCGTCCTGCCGAGGCGGATGGCTATGTTTGCGAGGTGGCAAACCGATGTTGAGCGGTGCCCTATCTCAATATCGCAGATTGGCTTCTTGCGCTCCTTTATGGAGTTGAGCCAGTCTTGGTGGTGGTTAGTGCTCCTGTAAAGTTGGATCTTGAATGTTTCAGGCGATTCGCGTAGGAGAGCCTTTGGGTGAGCGTCTATGAAACCACGGTTCACATGAACCCATCCATCTGTGCCCTCAAAAAGCACCCCGCCTTTGTTCGTGTCTGCCAAGATGACTTTGACACCGTTCGGGTATGTGTAATGCACCTCGAAGCTTGTTGCTGTGTCCCAGATGCCCTTCGTTGGGAATGTAGCCATGATAGGCTCAACTACCGTTGGACCGCTCTCATCCATCCCCAAGCCCCACTGCGCTATGTCAAGGTGATGCACACCCCAGTCAGTTATCATACCGCCACCGTAATCAAAACACCAACGCCACGAGAACAAGAAGCGCCTTTCGTTGAATGGCTTGTATGGCGCTGGACCAAGCCACAAGTCCCAATCAAGCCCCGGTGGTGGCTCTGAATCTGGCGTCCAGTCACAAGACGGTGAGCCACCTATGCCAACTCTAACCGTGTGGAGCTTGCCAATGAGACCGTTGCGCACGAGCATGCACGCAAACCAAAACTCCCAAGATGAACGCTGCTGAGTCCCCGTCTGGACAACCCTACCATAGCGCCTCGCTGCGTTGACCATGAAACGCCCCTCAAGGAGCGTATGAGATAAAGGCTTTTCAACATATACATCCTTTCCAGATTCACAGGCATGTATCGTGTTAAGGGCATGCCAATGATCTGGCGTTGATATGACCACAGCATCGATGTCTTTCCTGTCAAGCAACTCCCTGTAGTCCTTGTAGGCGTCACATTTTGTGTTGCGTCTCTCCTCAACGAGTTGTTTTGCTCTGCTTGCATGTGGCTCATAGCAATCTGCAACTGCAGCTACATCGACAAACTTGTTCCCGAGGAATCCGTTGAGGTGTCCCATGCCCATTCCACCAAGCCCGATGAAGCCGAGGACGATTCGCTCACTCGCAGGTGGCTTCCCAGGACCTCCAACCGCTCTACTGCTCACAATGTATGGGAACGCAAAAGAAGCCACTACAGCCTTCCCAACGCCACTTAAGAACTTACGCCGATCAACCTTCTCCACTACTCTCACCTCCGCTCACCGTAACTTTAACGCAGGGCTTCTATGCGCTATTCACTTCAGTTCAAAAATCAACGGCGCCCAAGGCTCAAGCGTATCAACAACGACATCGGTCACGCCGAAGTCGCGACCGGTCAAAATGTTGCGAACGCGCGCCTTAAAAGGGAAAGTGACTCGAACCCGTTCCGCCCTCTCAATCGCCTCGCTCGCCGAGTAACCGACTTGCCCGAGTTCGCTAACTCGAAATTCCGGGTTGCGAATCAAAGCGACATAATCTGCGTTCCTGCCCTTGTATCGCCACACTTCAACGCACGCAACCTCTTGTCCCGTTTCAGCGTTCACGACTTTCACTGCTGGTTCTAAGCCAGCCATCTTGAACAACTGGCGCATCAACTCCCGATACCCCTTTCCCCTCGGCGGTTGGAGCCTCAACTTGCCGTAATCGCGCATGTCCAAATTGAGGTAAACCGCAACGCCTTTCCCAAGCCTGTTGACAATTACTGCGGGCGCTTTCGCGTGAAACATGGGCTTGCCATTCGTAACAGCGATGTCAGGTTCATAGACCGAAACCGTTTCGCCCGCTACCTGAACTTCTCCGCCTTCCGGTTTAGGTGACCAACCCACGCTTTTCCGTCGGATGCCGAACAAATCGTCCAACTGACCTTGCGGTAACCTCTTGCAGTGCTCGTCCATTGTTGCGGTCATGTTGTCAGCGATAACGATGCCGCCGGCTCGCACGAATGCCCTGATTTGCTCGCATTCCCGTGCCGACATAGCAACTGATTGCGGAAGCAGCAAGACCTTAAATTTCCGGCTCAAAAGTTCGCCTCGCTCAATTTGCTCATACGAGACGAACGAAAATTGGAAGCCCAAATCCTCCACGACCCGAACGAAAGCATCCCTTGCCTTTGCGAACCTTGAGTGGACTGCTTCGTAGGATGAGAAGCGCCTCGTCCAAGTATCACCGTCCTCTCGCGAGTCAAACATCCAGTGGGCGCGAATGCTGGCTTGGGAATAGTGGATGGCAATTGGGTCGGTTATCGGTTCAAGTTGGAAAATCAGCGGGGCGACTGCTTTGATTTCCCTAAAGACAGCAGCCAGCCTTTTACCGCGATCCGTCGGCGGCAAATCTGACCTGCTTTTGTCAATGCACCGACTCTTTTCATCGTCCCAAACAATGCAACCTTTGTCGCCGTGCAAAAGCAGCCACCAAAGCCGCAACTTTATCCTGTCGTAGTCTGTCCCAAAGACAGTTGAAAGGGTTGGAGCGTCTTTAGGCATGAACGAGCGGAAAATTTCGCGGCTGTTACAGATGTCGTAAGGCTCTACCCAATCAATGACTTGCGACAACCTCCACAAGTCATATCCGCCCCACGCACTTGGCATTTGAGTCCCTTCCAATCCAACCAACGCATCCTTGTCAATTTGGCGGATGAGTTGCCTCATCCTCGCTATCGCTTGCGCGAAGGAAAAGTCCATGAAGGCTCTATGGTCTGCCCAAGGGGCATAATTTTCCGGACGACCAAACTTTAGTGCCTCTCGCTCCCTCGCTTTGATTTCATAGGTCGTCATTGGCATGACCTCATCCCACGACCTGAAACTCGTTTCCCATTCTCGGTTCAGCGCTTCAAGCGAGCGGTATTGGCTTTTAAGCCACTCACGAAACGCTTTAAGCGTGTGCTCGCAAAAGCAATAGTCCATCGGCGAAGCGTAAGCGCCGATCGATGGCTCGTCCTGAAGGTTGTAGAGCAAGGGGCGGAAAGGGGCATATCGCCTAACCATGTCGCTCAGATACTTCTCAATCTCGTCCCAAAAGGATGGGTCATCAAAACACGGCTTGCGCACCAAGAATTTTCTGTCGCGAGTTTGGGTGTAGTTGCGAAAGTCCTCATCGTAGAGTTTGCGCCGGTTGTGGTGGAAAGCGAGTTGAGGGACGAGGTTTTCGACATAGAAGCCGAATTTGTGTTGAACGAACGGAGTTGGGTCGCGCCCTCGGTAACACTGCTCGGCAGTGAATTCCAACTCACGAAGCCGCTGAAACCACAAAGCGATGTCCTGAGCAACTGGGTCAGTGCTCCACATGATGACTTGGTAACTGCTCCAATTTGGGCGGGAGCACAAAGCGGTTACCTCCAACAACGCCAAAAGCACCATGCCCAAAAGTGGCTTGAGAGTTTTCGGCATGGCTCGCTCACCCCGCTCCTGTTCACCTCTTCATGCCCGGCAAGTTGTAAAGCCTTGCAGGGTTCTCGTAAAACCAGAGCCTTGCAACCCACAGTGCTTGGTCAAAGTCCATTCGCCCATCGGTTATGAGTGATGCGAGTGCGTGAGCGATGTTCTCACGAGCCATGACAAGGTGTCCCCAAACTTTCTCAAGGGCTGGCGCACTGTAGTCCCCTCCGAAGGCGATGATTTTGTTGACTGGCACGATGTCAACATACTCCGGCAAAGAGGTCCGCACCATCATCGGCGAAACAATGTGAGACCAGCATAGGTTGAGATAAACATTGGGGAAGTTCTTGCCGATGAAGGCTGTGTCCCTCACCCAAGGCATCCCCATGTGGTAAAGGTCAAACTTGGTTTCTGGGTGTCGTGAAAACTGCGGGATCATAAGCCTCGGGTCAAGCCTGCGAAAATCGCCCCAGACCCCTGAGTGGACAGCAACCACCAAATCCAATTCGGCACAGATTCTGAAGGTCTCTTCGGTCAGGAAGATGTGCAGATCGCTTCTGTCCTCCTCAGTGGCGTTTCCGTTCATGATTGCCTTGAAGGCTTCCTCAGCCCGCTGGCGTGTCGGTGGAGGCTCTTTTCTCGGCAAAGCGCTCGTCTTAAGCCCAACGACCCGCTCGTTCTGCTTCCAAGTCTCGAGCCTTCGCCTCATCCAAGCAATGTAGTCGTCAAGCGTCCTTACATCCATGCTCAACTCACTACTTCGCTTCTCAACATCTTCGCGAGACTTCACGAGGGCAACATAGTCAAGGGGCAGGATCGGAATCATGAATGGCTCAGTGTAGTCTGTGCGCCCCGCTTGAGTGAGCACGAACTTGGCTTTGCAACGCTCAACCAAAATCTTTCGGTAGATGCCTGGTTTGTTCATCTCCGCCATCTTCTCGGAAATCTCCTTGTAGTTCTGGCGCGTGATGTCGTTGTAGCCGTAGATGTCGCACAGGGCGATAAAGGCAGGGCGAGCGTATGAGCCGAAGCGGATGAAAGGTAAGTAGCGCTCAAGGATGTTGAAGCGCTCATCAAGGGGTAGTTCAGGGTTAAGCATCCGCTCATACTCACTTGGAGACATCCCTGCCGAGATTAGGTCGTTGCGAGTGTAGTGCGAGAAGAGAAAGCACACATCAACCTTCAGTTTCAACCTCTCACTTTCTGGAGGGAGATGCTCGTGAGCATCAACGATTTCCAACTGCCCCATCTCCTCAACCAACCTCTCCACAAGCCCATGATGAACCATCACCCTCACCCTACCCTTTGGACTGCTACCTTCTCCTATCTCGCTCATCAACTACTTTTGACGCTTCCCCACCTTGTTCGGTCACCAGATAAGAGTGCAGTCATTCATTTTGGTAGCAACTCAATCTCGCTAACTTGTGCAGCGTTGACCCACTGTTTGCTTGCCGACTTGTAGATGATCAACCTAAAGTGCTTTATTGGTGTTGGCTCGATGGCACATTCAAATCGCCTTGTGTTGGCATAGCCTCGGACGCTGAAGATCTTCTTCCAAGACTGCCCATCAATGCTCACTTCACCATCAAAGTCAACTGGATGACCACGAGGGTCCGCAAAATGGATGATGACTCTGCCGAGCGTGCGCACCTCTGGCAAACTGAGTTGCACCCAGTGCGGATGCGGAGTTAACGCAGAGTGCCACCTCTTGCCCTCGAAATCTTTCTCATCAGCTATGACGCCATCGTTGACCTTCGCTGTGCAACCCTTTTCCCAATCAAGTTCCGAGTCCGAAGTCGCAACCACTCCATACTTTGAGAGGGCAAAGTTCTCCTTGTGGGTCGTGAGCTTCCCAAGCAAGGTGATCGGGATCACACCGAGCACCTTTGTGTTTTCATCCATCAGCACGACTTTGCCCCTTATAATCTCGCTCGTTATTGTGTCGCCTGTGATCACGCTCACATTCAACTTTGCGGGCAACCTGACATTCGCCACCTTCGGCTTCACATCCACACCATCAAAATGCCACTCAACTTTCACCAGCGCTCCTTTGCCACTTACATCGTTCAGCGAGAGCGTGATCTCCCTCTCCGATTCTGGCTCAACATTTGGCTCACCATGCAAATCAAGCACAGCCTCAACCCTTCCGAACTTGAACACGATTTGGAATGGCGTCCTACCCCATAGTTCCTTCACAACACCTTCATCAACCAACTTAATCTTTGAAGATGCGTTTTGCGTTGTCGGGACATTTGGGACGATGCTCACTGGTGCGTTATGTTCCTTCAGCATCAGTTTCGCCATGCGCACCACTCGCTCAGTTAACTCGGTGATAGTTTTTGGTGGCTGGAAGCCACCGATAGCTATGTTGCGTATCTCTTCGCTTATCGGCTCACGCCACTTCTTAGGTATGCCTTTGGTTCCGTTGATGATGCCGAGCAGAGCCCCAAGTGTTGCGCCCGTGCAATCGGTATCGTCACCACAGTTCACAGCAGTGCAAATTGATTTACCGAAATCATCCTCGCCATAGAGCCATCCGAGGACAACAAAGGCAACATTTTGTGGTGCCATGAACCAACCTGTATCCTTCGATGCTTCCACAACGCTTTCCCTTGCAGCCTTCCAATCAAGCCCCTTTCGCCACGAATCGATCGCCACTCTGACGCTCCTTGCAACCCCGCAATCCTTCGGGATGTAGCTCAATGCGATTGAGAGCAGTTTGTGTTTGTCACTCTCTACGAACGCTGCACTTTGCAAAGTAGCTGTGAACACCTCAGCATAAGTGCCTTCTGCGACACCGTGATCTACGCATGCATCCTCAAAAGCATATTTGGCTGCGAGCGCTGGCAAACCCGGAAACATGCATGCCCATATTTCGGAGCGAATCCAAGCGCCGTTGCTGTCACGCCACCTGTTCTTGTAATGACCGCTCAACGGTGGTAGCAAGCCAAGACGAAGATTGGCTTTGCATATCCCATACTCGTTCCAGTCAACGACAACATACTTGAGCCAGTATTCGGCGAGGTCATGAGCTGTTATCTTTGGACCGCGTTCTTCAAGCGCCTTTAGCCAAAGGAGTTGTAGGTCAAGGTCATCGTTTGGCACTGGCTCTTTCGGTATGGGTTCGTAAAACGAGAGGTTGTGCATTTGGCGCTTACCTTCAAACGGCATGCCCAAAGTCCCACCGATGGCTTTGCCAAGCCAGCATGCATAAACCTTGTCCGCAAATTCAGCCTCGTTGAAGACGATGCTCTGTTGAGCACACAGTGAAACACTGCTAAGCCACATGCACGCAAACATCATACGCAAAAGCGCATGCCATGAAATTCCACCACCGCGCTTGCAACGCATCACAAACTCACCTCGCAAGCAGTTTGAAAGCCTTCCGTCTAACTTCGCTCTAACATTATAGACAGGTCTGGCTTTTAGGTGAAACTCATCGGCGCTGGAGGTGAGGTTGAAATGAAGAGGCGCAACTTCATCCTCTCGCTCGGCAGTGTGCTACTTTCTGGGATGTGGAATTTAAAGCACAGCACCTCGCTTGCGCTCGAGGAACAGCGCCCGAAAATACCGAGACGAAAGCTCGGCAGGACTGGCTTTGAAGTATCAATCATCGGCTTGAGTGGCTTGGCTTTCAACAGGCTTGAGCAGGATACCGCAAACAAGCTCGTCAAGGAAGCAATCGATGCGGGCATAAACTTCGTTGATGTTGCACCTGCATACGGTAACGCCGAGGAAGTGCTCGGAGTGGCACTTGAAGGCTACAGGGACAAAATCGTCCTTGCATGTAAAACGGGGCGTCGCACAAAGGAAGAAGCAATGCAAGAGTTGTTGCGCTCGCTCAAACGCCTCCGCACCGATCACTTTGACCTCTATCAACTGCATGCGCTGACGAAAATGGAAGAGCTTGATGTAGCACTCGGCAAGGGTGGCGCAATTGAGACGCTCATTGAAGCGAGAGAGAAAGGGCTTGTGCGCTTCCTCGGCTTCTCAGCACACTCGCTCAAAGTGGCGCTTGAAGCGATGCGCAGATTCGACTTTGACACAGTCATGTTCCCGATAAACTTCGTCACATGGTATCGTGAGAACTTCGGTCCACAAGTGATTGAACTGGCGAAAGAAAAAGGAATGGGATGCATCGCTATAAAGGCAATGGTTAAAGGCGCACTGCAACCAAAGCAGGAAAGACCATACCCAAGGCTTTGGTATCTGCCAACCGACCAGTATGAAGAAGCTTCGATGGCGTTGCGCTGGACACTCTCACAAGGAGTAAGCGTAGCGATGCCACCAAGCGATGAAAGGCTCGTCAGACTCGCAATCAAAATAGCATCCGAATACAAGCCGATCACTGATGAAGAAGTGGAGAAACTACGCACGCTCGCACAAAACTACACGCCACTTTTCAAGTCCGACATATAGGCGTGCCTGAACTTCAAGCTTGATGCCAAGTTTGACGCAACAGTTCAATTGCTTTCATTTTGAACTCGGCGGTTTGGGCGTTTGGTGGTTGGTTTTCGTTGGCTGCTCGTTCAAGGAGTTGTTTTGCTCCTTCCCTGTCGCCCGCTTTCAAAGCGCACCAACCCGCCCAGAAAAGCGCA